>Ga0075125_10000095_pt1 | contig 34321 bp, 41 predicted proteins | sample AntAceMetag02UKN_FD_69810 | JGI IMG/M metagenome (GOLD analysis project Ga0075125, IMG submission 69810) | Saline lake microbial communities from Ace Lake, Antarctica - Antarctic Ace Lake Metagenome 02UKN | ecosystem: Environmental > Aquatic > Non-marine Saline and Alkaline > Saline | place... | reverse complement strand
CCTCTCCTATCGGCTGGGCCAACACTGGCATATTTCTCTTTGAGCTTTGCTAGAATAGCACAACTTGAACTCATGACAACCTCCTTCAATTCCAATCCTAGTATAATAAAAATAATCCGTCAAGCACCAAAAAACCCTTATCAGTAAAGGGCTCTCAGGAATTTGCTCCGCATCGTGAACAACGTTAGAACTGAAATCGTGAAAGCTGGAGATATTTATATTCCAAATATAACCACACAAGAGCAGATTTAGTTTATTGATTATGCCCTACTGTTTATTATATAACTCCGCGGATGAAATGATCTTCGAAGGTTATAGAAACTAAAGGATGAAATACTTGACAAGTGTGATTGAGCTTGATAAAGTATAAGCGTGCCTATGAACCGTAAGGTTTGTCTCGGCTAAGGAATTCCATAAGCCGAAAGTGGGCACATCAAAAGAACTATCTCTCAGATAGTTTTTTTGATCCTCTTTTCATAACACTATAAAAAGTTATATTACCCGTCCCGATCCTTCGTAAAATAACTTTTGTTAACGTTTTCTGTAATCCCACCTTTTCTCTTAATATCCAATATTCTATCTCCTTCCTGTTAAAGGAAGTTTTTTTGTACTCATCTATCTTGTCTGAATTTTTAATCACAGGTATCACTAATGGCAAAAGTCCTAATTTATACATCTGTTCCTTAATAGTCCGAGCTCTTCCGTCAGAATATCTAAGATGATGAAATCCTTTAGAATTAAAAATTACATACTCTTTGAGTATAGGGCAATAGACTTTTTCAATACTCTTATACCATTCCCTTCTCTCTTCCAATAACTTCTTATATTTAAGATTCTTCATATTATATATTTATTATAATCTAAAAATCCTCATGAATAAAGGTTTTCATAAATTTACTTCCCAGATGGGACGATTTTCGAACTTTTATTACTATAAATCAAAGATAAATCCATTTTTACTCCAAAACCAAAGGGGTGCATGCATATCAATAGGATCAATCCCCGATCCACTAAAGAGATCTCTCCATTTTTGAGATATTTCTTCTTTTGATAACTTATTTGCTTCTTCTTGCGTAATAACGCCTAATCTCTCTGAACACTTTAGAATATGAGTATCTGGGGCGATCTCGATATATTCTCTATTCTTCAAATCTACCATTCCATATGTTGATATAATAAAAGACCAATAGTTAAATATCTTTGGTCCAGATAAATATGGAAAATCTTTTTTATAATCTTTCTGTATTATTTGTTTTAATTTAAGATAATCAGAATCTACGGACTCAATCATTTTTTCAACAGTTCCCCAATTCTTATGAATAGTCTTGCTTAATTTGTGCCATGTTGCAATATGTTTATTAGGTTGTAGTGCTAATTTGTATTTAAGAAGCATCTCTCGAAGAGGTTGTTCTTCTAGTAGTGCTGATTCCTTAATTGAAAAAACTTTTTTAGTTTTCTTATCTTTATAAGTTTGTAATACTGATTGCCATAGCTTATAACTATCTCTCTGATAATTAAGTGCCATCGGCAAGGTAAAATAAACCAAACGCTCTTCTTGCTGCGCTGGAGAGAATCCAGGATTAGAATCTTCGGGCATAATAGTTTGCCCCAATTTTCCATTCTTATATGCAATTAAGAGCTGACGACAATTATCTATAATTATTTCTTTTTCTATCATTGTTTAATAATAACTAAAAACCCTTGGTTTACAAGGGTTCTCAGGAATTTGCTCCCCCTATTGGACGAAGTTCGAACCTGTTTTGTGTAAAATTAACGCTTAACACTATTTTTAATCTCTTCATTCAGACGAATTATCTTCAATCCAATTAACCTCTGAATAACAATGATCTTTATTTTTCTGATTCGTAAATTTGTCACAAATAGATAGGTCTTGCGTGATTATATCAATATCTAAATAACAATGATCTTTATAATATTGTCCCATTACTTTGTCACAAATAGATAGATCTAGTTTAGCTATGGCAATCTCTGAATAACAGTCATCTCTATAACTTTGTCCAATGATTTTATCACAAATAGATAGATTTTGTTTAGCTATCGCAACTCCCTTGTAACAAATATCTTTATAATCTTGATTCTCTATTTTATCACAAATAGATAAATTTCGTTTAGCAGCAGCAACTGCTGAATAACAGCTATCTTGATAATTTTGATTCGTAAGTTTATCACAAATAGATAAATTTTGTTTAGCGGCAGCCACGCCTTTATGACAAACATATTTACGATTTGGGCCCACTATTTTGTCACAAATAGATAAATCTTGTTTAATAGCAGCGACTTCTGAATAGCAAGTATCTTTATTGTATGAATTATCCATGTGACTACAAATAGATGGATCTTGTTTAACTATAGCAACTCCCTCATAACAAGTATCTTTGTAGTATTGATTTACCATTTCATCACAAATAAATGAATCTTTTTTAGCTATAGCAACTCCCCTATAACAAATGTCTTCTTTATAACCTTGATTCTCTATTTTATCACAGATAGATAGGTCTTTTTGAGCTGCGGCAACCAATGAATAACAACTATTTTTATAGTTCTGACCCACTCTCTCATCACAAATAGATAAATCTTGTTTAGCAGCAGCGACTCCTGAATAACAGCCATTTTTATCGTTTTGATTTACCATCTTATCACAGATAGATAGGTCTTTTTGAGCTGCGGCCACCTCAAAATAACAGTTAGCTTTATCGTATTGATTCCTCATTGCATCACAATTGGGCTGTTTATTCTTAACGAGAAAATAACCTCCAATTCCTATTATTATTAAAAAAACAATGACTATCGAAACAACAATATATTTCCAATTCATAAACTTATTTTAATTACTTTATTATACCAAAAAATCTCAATCGGTTCGAGTGTGAGATATGCCCTGTCTGTAGGTCCCTGCAAACAAAGGGGTCTGAGACGGCTCCCCCTGTTAGACGAAGTTCGAACCTGTTTTTAAGAAAAAGTTATTTTATAAAGAAAACTAGTCTATTATTTCAAAATCTCTAGAATATGCTACGGCTTCATCACACTCTCCGATATCATCAACACATCCATCAACGATTTTGAAATCTACTCTTATTCTATAAATACCTCTTATATCCTCACTCTTAAAACTATGTCCATCTATATTTATCCTGGTATTAAAATAAGGAGAAACCTTAAAACATTCCTGAGGATTTATTGGGCATTCAAATTCAGATGAATAAAGCAAATTCTCCTCTAAATATTCTTCATTCATTTTTTTCTCTAAAATGATATCTGTATATCGAACAAAATTTTCAATAGCATGTTCTTCCTTCGTGATATCTCTCCAAGATGCTTTTATCTTCCAATCTAGTGGATCATAGGAGGTATCTGAACCAGGCGGTCCCATCATGACCAAAGCAGAAATTTCCAATTTATCTAAGGAATAGGTAGGTTCTATATTAAATTGCATATCAGAAGAAACATCTAATAAATCTATTTCTTGATCTATTATTACATTATTTATTTCTGGTAAATTGATATCTTCTGCAAAACTATGATCATGGGTCATAAAAAAAGTTTCATAAGCAACTATTACGCCATATCCCACTAATATGCTACCTACAAATATTATTATTATTTTTAGTATTTTCCAATTCATAAATTTATTTTAATTACTTTATTATACCAAAGAATCTCAATCGGTTCGAACATGAGATATACCCTCTTCATGAGCCCATACTGACAAAGGGGTCTGAGACGGCTCCCCCTATTGGACGAACTTAGAACTTTTGATTGGAGAACAATGCGAGTAGAGTTAGATGCTCTTGTCTCAACCTATAACATTTCTCTTTCTTGATTAGTTTATAATTTCCTCTGAGCCTATAAAAACAGACCGCCCCACTCCTTTCTTAGGAATAAGACGGTCAGTATGTCGCAGACAGTATCTCTGCCAGTTCATCGTGCCACTTCCTGATAAAATCAGTAACTGGCATCCTGTCCTTCGTTCGGTCACCAAAATCAATCATTTTGTATCCATCGCCTACACGTAGATAGTTGCCACGGGAAAGAAATGTGTGTGAATTAGTCTCCCAAACATCTCCCTCGGTCGCCTTAAGTATGCGAGCAGATATCTCCCAATCTTCATCTTGGGTTATCTTAGCTCCTCGACACCTTTTCTGGATATTGATGAATCCTAGACTAAAATACACGGGAGTGAGAAATTCTGCACGAGTTGCCCTCCAACACCTCCATTCAGTCCAATTCTCAACGAATCCATCGATGAAAACTTGGAAGACGAACTTGAAGTCATACCTAATCCACATAAGAAATTTTCGAAACTCCACCCGCTTAAACAATCTCCTTAATGAACCTTTCTTTTTGCTCCTCAGCCATCTTGGAATCTTGATGACCACGGACCCGATTAGAAAAACTAATCTATGAGTTCCAGATTCTGTCTGGAGCATTACGACACCTCCTTTCGCAATCATCCTATAACAACCACTTCAAAATTACAAGACTAAATCCTAAAAACCCTTATAAACAAAGGGCTTTCAGGTGCTAGCTCCCCCTATTGGACGAAATTCGAACCTGTTTTGGATAAAAGAAAAGAAACGCCCCCCGCAGGAGACGTTTGTGAAGTACGCATCTTTGATATAGACCAATGGGCCTACAAAAGACGATCTGCTGGACTGACATAGTTAATATAAATCTTCCACATACCAGTCGCCCCATCCCTCTTCATCGTCGAAGAAGTTATCAAGGAACTCGATATCTGCCTCGATTGTATCCTCCATCGCTTGCAATCGTGCAGCGATATCTTTTCGAGCCGATACTTCAGGTCTTCGAGCCATCAAGATCACCTCACAAGATACTTTTATTATATCATATATAATTGTTATGTCAATGATCGGTTCGAACATGAAATACACCCCACATGGGAGACCTTGTAAATAAAGGAGTCTGAGACGGATCCCCCTATTGGACGAAGTTCGAACCTGTTTTAGATAAAAACTTACAAATTATTACTACAATCATTGGAAGAACAATATATTATGTCCATGATATTATCATTACACATGTCTATATATATCGAATATTCTCCGGCTGTACTACCCACTCGAGTATAATAATCTGATATTCTTACTGATATAACGAAAGAATTAGTTTCTAATGCGTCATACCATCTCCTATAAAAGTCCGACGCATCTTTATATTCTGCAAAATAACTATTCGGTAAATAGTTGTATGTCATAAAATATTTTTGATCTATAATATGTGGATATACCACTAAATCTTCTGTGTCTATCCTTACAGACGGATATAACTTAGAGAAATACTGAAAACTTTTAAGATTTTTAATCTTATCTGATAGCATATTATTAAAATCTTTATCTTGGGTTCCTGCTAAAAAATCTGCTTCTAAAATATTATATTCTCCAGACACATCTTCAAGGCTACATATTCTCATGTCTATACCCTTTTTCTGGTCTATGTCCTTGTAGTTTTTAGAAAAAACATTATTAAACGCTCCTAAAAAATATCCTGAAATTCCTGCCAGGATTACCACAACCATTAAAATGATTATGATTTTGATGTGTAATTTCATAGTATTATCTTAATTACTTTATTATACCAAAAAATATCAATCGGTTCGAACATGAGATATACCCTCTTTATGAGCCCCTACAAACAAAGGGGTCTGAGACGGCTCCCCCTATTGGACGAAGTTCGAACCTGTTTCAATCTAGAAACTTAAAGGTTGAAATAATTTTATAAAAGATATCTAGATTTACATCCCAAGTATTCCCAGGGCTAGCATCTAATTCGATTATCTTATCGTCGTAAGGGATTAAAATATTAACATAATCTAATTCCCAAATAATCTTAGTCGCTGATATTTCTTGCTCACCTACTGTTATATCTTCTATTTGTTTTATATGATCCTTATCAAAATTACCCTGTCTTAAAGATGTCATCTTGCAAATAAAAAAATCTTTTGGGGATAATTCATTTGAATTAGAATGTACTGTAAAATCATAAATTGTAGGGCCAAAATGCATGCTTGAAGCTAAACTGAAAGAATCACCTAGCTGCTCTCCGCATTCTGAATAATCATAAGTTGTAGATGGAAAATTAAATTCCAGCATTTCTGGATGCCTAAACTCAAATCCATATTCTTCATTTTTATAAGTATCCCAATCAGAAATATCTATATTCGGATCAGAAATGTGTTCTAGGCTTCCATCTTCAAAATCTAGTTTTTGATAACTCTTGTCAGCTTGACTACCGCCCGCTCCGAGATTTGCTCCTATGCAAGCTTGTAATATAACACTCTTATCATCGTCTGCCAGCTGATAGGGTAGATATAATTTTGAATAACTACCCCCAACCACCACGTCAACATTACCTACTAGACTAGATGTTTGTTTGTCTTTATCATAGATTATAAAACGAACACTCCCATCAAGCTCATTTGATTCAAGTGGAAAATATGCTCTTAATATTTTTTCACTATTATTAAACGTAATTGATGAAAAATGATAATATCTATCTCCTGATGCTTTATCCGAGTAATGATTTTCTCCATTATCATAATTATTAGGATAGATATATTCGTTCTCTATTGGATAATTTTTACAATTGGCATATCTGTTAAAATATTCACCAACCCAATTTACATCAGCTAAAATTGACTCATCGGGCCTTTGACAAGAATATACACGCGCCACATATCCACCAGTATCCAATAAATAAGATTCTTTGAATTCGCAATTATTTGAAGATATCTGTCTATAAGCAATAATTTCTGATGAACCTAATTCATCGTCACACTTTTCTAATCTAATATTGCCATCTGGATCAGGTGGAATATTAGTATCATGCGGTATATAGGTGATATGCTCATAATAACTGATTTCATTTTCAGTTGGATCATCAATGTTATTATTTTCCCTGTTGCTCAATAATAAAATAATAACTGTTATTCCGACAATTACTATTATGGCTATCAAAATAATTATCCAAATTTTTTTATTCATAAATTTAATTTAATTCATTTATTATACCAAAAAATCTCAATCGGTTCGAACATGAAATATACCCTACTCGGGAGACCTAGTGAATAAAGGTGTCCTAGACGGCTCCCCCTGTTGGACGAAGTTCGAACCTGTTTTATAGATTATTAAAATAAAAGGCCCTTTTTTTATTAAGCGACCTGTAACTCAATAGCAGTGTCTTTAAATAAGACAATTCATGAACTTTTATATGTCAACAACCCCGCGCTAAAGCACGGGGCTTATCTATTTACTCTTGTTCCCACAGATACAGTGGGAACAAGCCAATGAGCCCTCCGCCTCTCACTTATTAGTGAGAGACTCCCGGGGCATGCCTATTCCCTCGGCCTAAAGGCCGGGGCTTGCGGCAAAGGGTAGTCAATTTATGGTTTAAATCTTATTGAATTAAAATAACTTACTATTTTTTTTCTATCATAAATTTATAAAAATAATTATATTTAAAATATTTTAAAATTTAAAAATAAGGATTAGCAACACTACAACAATAATCATTATGATTAATACTGCCAAGGGAGATCTAGATTTTTTCTGAAGAACTGGATTCCCTTTCATAAAATCATCTATATCAATATCAAACTTACTTAAAAATCGTCTTTGATTTTTTTCCGTATAGGCAACTTTTGGAAATGGACCAGGAGTTGGAAAAAATGTAGAAGCAATCGTCACTTCTATTTGAGACAACATGTTGAAAGCTATATATTGATGATTATCTTTACGCAAATCATTTAATAATATAAAAAAAGTCCAATAACCTTTTGCGAAATTGAGAAAACAACTACTGGATCCTGGCAATCCTTCTTCCAAAGAATTGCCAAACTTACTTTTTATTCTACTCGGATCAACAAATTCATGGCCACCTAATATTAATCTTATCAAACCATCAAATAACTTGCCATGTGCTTTAGCAAAAATTTCTTTCTCTTGAGATGGTATGCCACCATTCTCAACAAGGCCTCCTATCTCATTTAATATATATTCTATTTCTTTCTTGTCTAAGTCCTTACCAATAGTCTTGACTACAGATGATAGACTGTCTATGGGGTGTTTATAATCTTTATTTTTCATAATTTTATATATATTTCTATATCTTATTTTTATTATGTCACCAACAAACACTAACATTTTCTCCTAATAACTCCTCTAAATATTCCTTAACCTCATATTCTCCGCCCAATCTATCTATCAGACCATTATCTAGGGCCATTTGACCAAGCATAGATGAACCATCAGCTAACTTCTCTACTTCACCAACTTCTATATCACGATTTAAGGCTACTTCTGAAATAAATATTTCATTTAATAAATCTGTGTCTCTTTGCAATAATTGTTTTTCTTCCCAATTTAAACTTTTATCTGGATCTCCAGTATCTTTGAACTTTCCAGAAGAAATTTGTTGATAAATTAAGCCATCTTTGTCATTTTGTCTAGAATAATCTAGATAAGACATAGTAACTCCGATAGATCCTACGTTAGAAGTTGTATTAGCAAAGATGACATCTGCTCCAGTGGCGGCCCAATAGGCTGCTGAAGTCCCTGCCTCTCTAATAACAGCTACTGTTGGCTTCTGAGCACGCTTTAAAGCGTCGGCCACTTCTTTACCTGCAGTTGCCTCACCTCCCCAAGAATCTATTTCTAAAATTATAGCTTTCATATAAGGATCATTTTCAGCCTCATTAATATAATAGACAATATCTTCAGAGCCAGTAGATGTATAATACTCAGCATCCTCGTCCGTTGATTCAACGGCATAGGTATATAAATCACCTGTTAGCGTAATTCCTGAGACATTATCTTCTTCATAACAATAGCTATCCTCATCATAGATATTACTACTAAAACCATTTACTTCTGAATCATTGTTTGATAGACCAACTGCCGATCTCCTAATATTATCAGAAAGTTTTAACTGTTTATTTTTTTCTACTAGAACAAAAGAAAGTATTAAAACAATCATTACTAAAACACTTAATGTAGCACCTATAACAATTTTTAAATTCTTATTATTTAACATATGTTTTAGTATATTGATTTAATTTTTAGTTTCATGTATTTATTTAATATTTATAAAACATCTTTTGCTTCTAAACAAACATCTTAAAATTCTTTAATGATATCGCTCTTGAGCTTCAATCTTAAAAACTCCAATATTTTTCCATAATATCTCCATGACGACTCTGCTGCAACTTGTTGAGCGTATCAATTTCTAACGAAACACTATACCCAAAAGGAATATAGGGATTTGTTCTATTTTTTAATAACCAATCTATAATTTCATCTTTTATGACCGGATCGGCGAGTGGATATCTTGGATATAATTTAAGTAATTTTGCTATCGGAGTCGTACTCCCACTTCCCCATGTACCATTAGCTAACTCTTTTTCAATCAAAGCAAATCCTTTAATAAAATAAATATACTCCTCCGATGACAACTTTCTTACTCTCAATATCATCTCCTTATCAACAAACTTATACAAAACAGCAGGATCATTGGGGATCCCATTGATTTCCTTAAACCTTTCCTTTCTGCCAATACTTATTATATTGTTAATAATATTCATATTTTTAAGATTGCTCACTCTATTTGCCCAATATCATTTTCAATCAAAATTATGCTACACTATATTTTTTAAAATTCTCTGCCTGTTCAAATATCTCTTTAAATATTTCGTCATTAGTAAAGGGTGGATAGTCATTATCCGCAAGTGTTAATATTAATCCCACCTTTAATTCTGCCTTGATATCATCCCTTTGAGCCCAATCGGTATATCTAGCCTTGTCGTCCACAATTATTTTTACTTGTTGGGATAATTTTATTAATTTATCTTCGGGATATTTAAATTTATACTTTAATGAGATTTCCTTCAATATGTCATAAAAAGCCTTTTCCTCAAAATCAATGCCGAGACTAATAAAAGAATTTCGTTCTTTTTGCAACTCTTTAAATAAATCAGAAAACTTCGTCGCAACATCATCCAATACATGGCTTTGAAGTACTTCAAAATCCTTCCTTTCATTATAAATTTCAATAAGTTTTTTTAATCTCTTGGAAAAATCTACTCCTTTGATTCTATTAGTCTTCTTAAACTCATTAATCGCCTTGGCTAATAATTTTTGAAGTAATTTAATTTTAGTATTGGGTAATTGTATTTTATCGATTTTTGCCATGTACTCATCGCTAAATATATCAGCATTATTTTCGGAGTCAGTCTGGTCAAGTTTAAATATTTCTTCTACTCCATTACTAATCAAAGCTTCTTGAATCATTTGTCTCACCTTATCATTCATTTGAGCTGTATCAGGAGCACCACCTTTAGTAAGCTTGTGAACGATAGCTCTAATAGCAAGATAGAAATGAATATGATCCCGTTCATTTTGATTTATATTATCACTTGAGCAGCACAAATCATACGCAGATCGTAATTTCTTTGTCAGCGTCATGAAACGTTTTTCTATCTCGTCGGTGAATTGTACGTATTCAGAGGCATTATTTAAACAGTGTAATTTTTCTAGTGATGTCCCTTCAAAATAAGAAGTGTTATTAAAATTATGAAATAACTTTTTCAATAGGTCTAACTGGTCCTTTACGATTACAATTGCTTTTTCTATGCCTTCAAAATCGCCTCCACTAATTCCGCCACTACCATATTTTTTCAACGCTACATTCATATTACTTTTAATGCCGATGTAATCTACTACTAAACCGCATTCTTTACCTTCATAAACACGGTTCACACGAGAAATAGTTTGAATCAATGAATGCTGTTGTATCGGTTTATCGATATAAATTGCCTCCAAAAACGGTACATCAAAACCAGTAAGCCACATATCAACTACAATTGCTATTTTAAAATTAGATTTATCATTTTTGAACTGACGATCTAGCTCTTTCTTATCGTCTTTTGTACCAAGCATATCAAATAATTCTTTAGGGTCATCCTTATGTCTGGTCATCACCATTTTTATTTTCTCAATTGGCTTTAATTCCTGTTTTTCCTGATCAGTCAATTTGATATCTTCATCACATACTTTTATATCTGTCCATCCAGGGCGTAAGGCAGTAATTTCTTTATAAAAATTATACGCTATCGAGCGATTAGATGAAACGCACATAACCCTTCCAATCACGCTAGCACCCTCATTAATTCTCGTCTCATAATGATCTACAAAATCTTGGGCCAATAATTTCAAGCGTTTTGGATCGCCCAAGATAACTTCCATTTGTGTAACTGCTCGTTTGCTTGCCTCTATCTGATATTCATTCGTACCCCCTTCGTCACACTTTTTATAATATTCTTCAATATCATCTAATTTGTCTTGGTTCATTAATATCTTGGCTGCCCTACCTTCATATACAATTCTTACAGTAATTTCATCTTCTACTGACTCCCTCATAGTATAGGCATCAGCCACTGGACCAAATACGTCTAGAGTACCATCAATAGGTGTTCCCGTTACTCCAACGTAGGTAGCATTTGGCAAAGAATCGTGTAAATACTTAGCAAAGCCGTATTTTATTTCTACTCCCTTGTCAGTAATCCTTAATTTTTGATCAAGATTAATCTGTGAACGATGAGCTTCATCTGAAATACAAATTACATTTGTACGATTAGTCAAAAGTTCGGTGCTTTCTGTAAATTTATGTATAGTAGTCAAAAATACTCCTCCACTTTCAATTCCTTGAAGATGTTTCTTCAAATCCTCACGGCTTTCGACACTTATCACATTCTCATCGCCAATAAAATTCTTAGCATTCGTAAATTGTGTAGATAATTGATCATCTAAATCCGTTCTATCAGTAATAAGTACAATGGTAGGAGTTCTAAAGTATGTACTTCTCATAAGTAACCTAGATAAATACAGCATAGCAAAACTCTTACCAGAGCCAGTTGCACCGAAGTAAGTCCCTCCCTTACCATTTCCTAGAGGTTTCATATTTAATTTAATATTCTCAAAAAGTTTATTTGCTGCATAATACTGCGGATAACGACAAACAACCTTAACATCATCTTTGGCAGTGTCAGGAAAATAGATAAAATTATGAATAACGTCAAGCAATCGCTTTTTATTAAACAATCCCTTTACCATACTAAACAAAGAGCTGATACCTTCCGCCGACTCATCGCCATCTTCTATTTTCCGCCAAGCATAAAAGAAGTCATATGGTGCAAAAAGCGAGCCCATCTTATTATTCACACCGTCACTGATTACACAAAGTGCATTATATTTAAAAAGCTCAGGAATATCCCTACGATAGCGGACTGTCAATTGTGTGTAGGCATCTTTGATGGTGGTATTCTCTTTAATAGCACTCTTAAATTCAATCACTACTAGAGGCAAGCCATTGATATATACAATCCCGTCAGGAATACGTTTTTCGTAACCCTGTATTTCCAGTTGGTTTACAATTTTAAAGTTATTATTTTCTATAGTTTCAAAGTCTAAAAGATAAATATATAAATCTTTTTTTGCTCTATTCTCTCGTTTCAACACAAGGCCGTCAGCAACAAGTTTCATAATTGCCTTATTACTACCATAGAGATCAGAGCTAAGATATCTTTCAAGTTGTAATATAATAGAATCTATTTCATTCGTTGTGATACCATCAGAGCCATATTGATTAAGAAGAAACTGTTTGAGATCATCATAAAGAAGTACATCGCTCATTTCTTTATGAATGGTCTCTCCATGGCAATGCTTTATTTGCTCTGCTTCAAAGAGCTCAATGACCGCCTGTTCTAGTTTTTCTTCTGTAAATTTCATAATATTATTTTTCTATAGTTGCAAGTTTAGATAATAGAATATTTTCCATCTTTTTCAATAATTCATTTTCTTGTAAGGTAAGAGTTATTTTCCAAAATATTGAACTATATTGTTTTGCAAATAAATCAAGGATACATCTATCTGGTATCAAAACACTAAGGTTAGACAGGGAAATGGGACTGAGATTCTGTTGTGCTGTTCCAGATGATATATTTATTAAAATATCCTGAAATTCTTTTCTTCTCATAGAAAAATAAATGTAACAATAATCTTTTGTCTCAATTGGTTGAATTTTCGCAACGCGTTGATTAAGTAAATATTTTTCTCCATATACTATAGCACACGCCCAACATTACCAGTTAAAGACATTATGATATCACCATTCCTCAGTATACAATATTCCGGCATTCTAGGTGGGGCTTCAGAAATATAATTATCACAATCTGGAATAAATATGCCATCTTGAACATTTCTAATCGTCACAAGTCCAAACTCACCTGAGCTACAATAAACTTCACTTGGAAATGCGAACCCCGAAAATATTTTAATTATTTTATATAGATTAGTTAATCTCCACCCCCTTGGAATATTTTCCTCTAACTCATCATCAAACTCCATCTCTCCACCACTCGATTTATATGGCTTTCCATTTTCATTTAGAAATTCGAAATCTACAAACCAATGTTTATAAATTGCCTGTGCAATTTCTTCTAGTTTTTGTATAAACTGATTATTTGAATTTATTCTATCCATCAACACATTGTATTCTTTAACGATCTCCCTCTGTTTATCTATATGAGGAACTGGGAGCTCCATCTCAATAAAGGCATTCCAATTTAAACCGCCACGAACGTCTGCATCGGTATAAAACCAAGCATTTCGATCATATTCCTTGCGAGAAAACCACATCATCAGATACTCAGGCAAAAGTTCTTCTGTGTCTTTTACTTCAAAAACATCATAAGCAGGAGATACAAGAAAGTCTTCTGAACTATCTGATATTGAAACTGGCAAGCGATAATCTCTACCTACATGCATACGATTACAAGCAAACTGTCTCTTCCGTACAATTTTATACACCGACATATCTGTCCCAACTACATTAGCAACTGATGGCATAAAAAACTTATCTATATTAATTCCCAACAGATTTTTAATTTTGAGATCAGTATTTCGAACATTAACTTTCTGAATATATTGTCCTAATGGTTTATAATTTGATTTCATAACCTAACTTTTTAAAGACAGTTAATAGATCTTTCTTTGATTGTTTTTCTGCTTTTAATAGCTCTGAAAAATCACCTTGCAAGCTTTTCATTTTTTCATCAAAATCAATATTCTCATCTCGATTTATAAATGCAATATATTTACTTGGCACAAGTGAAAAATCTTTCTTCTCAATCTCTGTGAAAGAAGCACTATAACAGAATTCCGGTGTATTTTGATATGTTTTTTCAAAATTAGTTTGTTGCCAATTATGATATGTTCCAATTATATTTTTAATATCATTATCAGAAAACTGAATAAATTTTTTCTCAAATGGTTCACCCATTTGTCTCAAATCCATAAATAATATCTCTTTTTGACGATCTCGGTACTTTTTTACTTCACCATTTATTTTAATAGTTCTGGCCTCCTTATTCTTATTCAAAATCCAAAGAGTTACACTTATGTTTACCGTATAAAACATATTCTGAGGAAGAATAATAATCGCCTCCACTAAATTATTCTCAATCATCTTTTTACGAATATTATATTCTGTACTACCACTAGACAAAGCACCGTTTGCCAAAAGAAAACCAGCCACACCATTTTCAGAAAGCTTAGAGACTATGTTCAATATCCAAGCATAATTGGCATTACCCGTAGGAGGGACATCATAACCGCTCCAGCGAGAGTCTTTGGTTAGTTCATCTTTAGCTCTCCATTGCTTTTGATTAAACGGCGGATTTGCCATTATATAATCCGCTTTTAAGTCTTTATGTTGATCTCTAGAAAAAGTGTTCTCCGGTATATCTCCCAAGTTTGCAGAAATTCCTCGAATAGCTAAATTCATTTTCGCTAGCTTATAAGTCGTGGCTGTCTGTTCCTGCCCATAGATGGCCACTTCTTTTTTATTACCATGATGATTTTCAATAAATTTCATAGATTGCACGAACATACCACCCGACCCACAACAAGGATCATAAATCTTTCCTTTGTACGGTTCGATCATTTCAGCAATCAGATTAACAATACTTTTTGGTGTATAAAATTCTCCCTTGCCTTTTCCCTCAGCAATAGCAAATTTGCTTAAGAAATATTCATAAACCCTGCCTACAATATCTTGTTCTTTGTCTTCAAGTGTATTGACCTGATGAATGGTAGAAAGCAAAGAAGCCAATTTCGTAACATCAAGATTAAGTCTTGAATAATAGTTATCAGGCAAAGCACCCTTAAGTGAAGGATTATTTTTTTCTAATGTAAATAAGGCAGTATCAATTCTAAGTGCAATGTCATTTTGTCTGGCATTTTCCATCAAATAGTCCCAGCGAGAGATCTCTGGTAAATAAAATACGTTCTTTTGAGTATAAAAATCTACCATTTCTAAATACTTATCATGTCCTTCCGCTATAATTTCTTTCCTTCTCTCCTCAAATTTATCATTAGCAAATTTCAAAAATATCAAACCAAGCACAACATGTTTGTACTCGGAAGGTTCAACTGTACCACGAAGCTTATTGGCAGAGTCCCAAAGGGTTTCTTCGATACTCTTTTGCTGCTTTACTTTCCTTTGTTTGAGTATTTTTGCCATATTATTTTTGTTATTGTATCTACTTCGTTATGTTCCATATATTATTTAGTATTTTTTGATATTCTACTCTTTCCTCTATTAGAAATACCCTATTCGCAACATTAAATGACAATTATCATCAATTTTTACTATATATTTTTTATTCATACTTTTTAATTATTCTTAACCACTGGCTCTCTATTCCTATGTATCTCATCTAGTAATCTCGATAAACTAGTATCTTTAACATTATGCTCTCTCTTCTCTGGAGCATATTCCCCCGTCACCTTATAATACATATCTATTGCTTTATTCTTGGCAGACAGATTAGACATCTGATTTAAGACGAAAAGATGTTGTTTTTTTACATTCTCATCAGAGTATCCGTACTCTTCCATCTTCGACTCAACATAAGCACAGATGTTAGGCTTTGTTAGGTTCTCTGAAGCCACAGAAGCCGCTGTACGCCTGTTGTTGCAGTTATAAACCTCATATGCAGCGTTAGTCCCATTCCCTCCTAGTTCTAAGTATAAATCGCTAAATTTCTTTTCTTTCAAGGTCAAATAGCAAAGCTCTCCATTCTTATTTTTGAAGCCAAAGAACCCTTTTTTAGTTTTATCTATATTCTTATTTTCTAATACTTCTAACATAATTCTCCATCTTAATAAAAAGATACTATATTTTCATCATAGTATCACAATCTTGCTCAGTCAATGGCCAATTCTCGTCTTTAAGAAATAAATCTTTGAAAGAAAAGATTCTTTTGATTATTCTTGGTTTACTATACCGTAATCTTTCAATATTTCATCCTTATAGGCAGAATAAACATCAGCTACGATATCTTTAATGTGCTTTTGCAGATATGCTTCTCCATCAACCGTATAATCCTTAAGCTCATTGGATCCCTGTTTTGCTATACCATCAAATAATATAAAAATTATAAATTGGATATGATCTGCAAGACAATATGTACCCCAGGCAGCTGGGAAATAAGTTCCGTAGTCTTGTTTATGTCTTTTCAATGAAATTATCATCTCTCCGACAAAATCAAAATATTCGTCTATTTTATTATTGCAATTAGGACATCTAAAGTCCTTTTTGTAAGGAATTAAAAAAACAGAACAATGCGGACACTTATAATCTTTATGTTCTATATGATATGACATATACTTCAATATTAAAAATTACTATTATTTTTTACTTTTAATATCATCTTTTTTAAAATCTTCAATCTTCTTCTTTAGCTCTTTATTTTTTCTTTTTAATCGATCTATCTTATTTTTAATTATTCCAATTCGAAGTATCAATCTTGAAATGCTGACTTTTTTATTTATTTTTAGGAATCTCACATTTCACGATAAGGTCAGCAATTTTATCAATCATTTCTTCTCTCGCTATTCTCTCATAATAATCGTCAGATACTTCTCCAAATTTTTCTATAATCAACTCATTCATTTCCTTATCTTCTCGACTATCAAGCCAACCCTTTCCATATTTCCACTCTAATCTTCTTGATGCTTCACGATAAATCTCTTCTACTTCTTTTTCAGTAATTTTTCCCTTATGTTCGGGCGAAATCTCAAGGTTTTTCTTTTCATGCTCATCTAATTTTCCCATAAAATATATGTTTAATTTTGTTAAATATAGAATTCTTTTCTCGTTTGTCTTTTATTCTTGAGGAAAAATCTTTATTCTCTTCTCGAATTTCATGAATTCCATTCATACCATTCCTTGGCCGAGCGATTGTCTGTCCCATTTTTCAATATGGAATTCTGTTATAATATTATCTTTGTTTATTTTGAAATGCATATTTATTTATTAAAATTTATTTCAATCGAAAAAAACCAATACCTGTCTCATAACATTTATCAAAATTCATCTGACAATAAGTGTTAATTATCAATCCGCTTAATATCGAACAGACTGCATACATAAAGAATATAGCCCATCCTATTAGCTTCAAAAATTGTATTGGATCATATTTCATTTATTTAGGATTAAACTTTGGAACTTCAAACTTTGGGATATGAATATGAAGCAAGTCTATCCCCCTTATTTCCATCCATTCTTCGGTACTTATATTTAGATAATCTAGACAACCATCTATGTCATATTTCTCATCGCCTGACCCCACAAGCCACCCTGTATAAACCACGGATATTATCAAAAACAAAACAAACAACAATCTAATATCTTTAATTTTGTTAAAAATGGATATAATATCTTTAAGAAAAATCATAAAAACTACCCCTAATAGGGCAACGCCAATCGACCAAAAAATAGTTATATAATATGATCTTTCTAGGGATGTAAACAACAAAATTGATATAATCAAGATGGTCAGGAGTAAGACTATCCTATCTTTTTTATCTAATTTTAGAATATTGAACATATTTATAATTTATTAGTTCTTTACTTGAATAATATCGCTAATAATCAAGATCATATTCTAAATATAAATTATCATAAGGCGAAATATAGGGGTCATCGCGATTAACTCCAAAAGAGATGACTAATGTAAATATTAAATATATCATTGAAAATACCAAGATCTCTTTCTTAATATTCAATCCTTCCACGAAAGCCAAACCTTTAGACTTTTCTTTTTTTCCATATGACCATGCCTGAAATATAAAATATATAATAGTTAAAATCCCTGGAATTATTATACTACCAAATATAATCCCTAGGGTTCTTGCAAACTGCTCTAATAATGGCAAATGAGTAAGAGGGAAATTTACTGCAGACGATTGAATGTTAATCACTACAGATATAATAATTAAAATTACACTAATTAAAATCATATTTTTATTATAAACAATTAATTAACTATTAAAATATTAGGAGGTCAAAGTATGTCTTTAACAACATAAAGCTCTCCGCCAGCGATGGTCCGAAGACCACCCATACAAGTTTCCTCACATGACCCGGTAAGAGTGCTCTGACGAAGAGCTTAATGGCTCCTACCGGGTATTTGTGCCATATCTCATTAAATAAGACTTAGGCAATATTGAATTTTATCCACTATTCTTAAATTAACATATAATATTAAGGTTTCCAAGTAAGACGAGGAAATGTTAATATAATATAAACCATTCGATAAAAAATATGAAAAAGAATATCTCTGATCTTATTATTCTATTGAAAAACCTAAAGCATGAGGGCGTAACCATAGCCATAGCAGCCCATGAAGAAATCTCTCTTCATTACAATGCTGATCAGCCCTTATATCGTCTTTGCAAAAGATACTCACGCTGGAATTCTAAAATTGAAAAATTATTAGATTATAAGGAGATAGAAAAACAAGAAATAAACACTGATCCTATATATCAAGATAGAAGTTTTTTATTAACATCAGGTGGTTTCTATGGAGATATCCAAAGTGAAAAATCCAAAAACCTTTTAGAAAAAATACGAACAGGAGCAAATAAAAAATCGGACTTCTTAGAAACAATTAAGGTTCGCTTAGAAAGAATAGATAAGAATACTGGAGATGAAAACAGCGTAGGTAAAGAATTATCCGTAAATGTAAAAGAAATTGTCTGTGTTATTCCCAAAAGCCAAGAAATCAAAAACTTCAAAATAGTCATAAATAAAGATTATCTTGGCTATATAACAGTTAGGGGAAATAAAAACTGTTGGAATTTATTAATGAAGCTTGCGAATAAAGAAAGGATATTGTCTGATTCAAAATATAAAAGTTCATATGATTATTTCAATTATAATGGAGATAATAGAATATATATTCATTATGGATATGAACTTACAAATATATTGAGGATTGAAAAGCCATTTATACTCCCCAATATTAAATTAAGTGCCATAGGAGAAATCGCATTTAAGAAAAGATCTAAAAAACAAAAGGATCTTGAGGAGTAACTTAGAATAACTTAAAAGTGGATAAGTTAAATAACACTTGCTAATAAGCGTTAAAAAACAGACGAAAACAACGTCTTTTTTTGTTTTAATGAACGTCTTTCTAAGTATTTTTCAAGCAGTGTCTATTCATATATAAATAAAGCATGATAACAGAGCATGCTTTAAAGAACTTCAAGGAGATATATAAAAATCTCTACAACAAACCGATCTCTGATCAGGATGCTTTGAATTTGGCTATCAAATTAGTAAACCTATACAAAGTCGTACTTCTAGATTCAAAAGAATCTAATAAAGAATTAATAAATAAAGAAAATAATGAAATCGATTGAAAGAGTCTTTCTTAGAATTAGAAAAAATAATCCTCAATTAAGCGATTATCTCTGTTTCTGCGAGAGTATAAGGGATAGAAATTTTAAAAGAGAAGCAATTAGAAAATGGTTCAACGAATTAGTTGATCCAGATGAATATAACAAAAAAGATAAAAGGTCGATTATAAATCATCTCTGCCAACTTTAACTATCTCAAAATGTAGCCTACCGCACTCTTTTGAAGGGTAAATTGAGACGTGTAGAGATTATAAACACAAACACGTAGTTTCCACGCATAATAATTAAATTAAGACCATGGAAGCCAATTTTAACAAAATAACAATAAACACTAAAGCATTGGAAAATTCACCACATGAGAATCTATTAGCTAACGCTTACGTAACCTTCGAGGGTCCTGTTGGGAATTTTACAATCAAATTCTTTACTATCTGGAAAAGTAAATATGGAGGATTTAACGTTGAACCCCCAACAAATCTCCAACGCAAGTTCTGTAGTTTTGATAAAAAACTCTGGAACCTATGGAAAGAAGATATTATAGAGGAATACAAAAAATCCTCTGGACATACGCCAGAAGACAATATCCCGGTAATCAAGGAATAAGACGATTGTCTCCATACTATAGTTACTATAGCTATATTTCTTCTAATACTAAAGTTACATACTATAGTATGGCTTGACTTAAATAACAATTAACACATAGTGTTGTTGAAACACTAATACAATATCATGAATAAATATATCATATATTTAAGAAAATCTACTGATCGCGAAGACAAACAAGTATTATCCCTAGATAGTCAACGAGAAGAAATGAATATAATTGTCAAAAGAGATGGCCTTTGTATCATTAAAACTTTTGAAGAATCGCACTCTGCGAAAGCACCAGGCCGACCAGTATTTAATGAGATGATTGAGACGATAGAAAAAGGAGAAGCTAACTCCATTTTAACTTGGGGAATCAATCGATTATCTAGAAACTCTATAGATACCGGAAAAATAATTTATCTATTAGATCAAGACAAGCTAATGGAAATTAAAGTTCCGAGTCTAACTTTCTCTAATACTCCTGAAAATAAATACATGCTGGCTATGTTCGGTAGCCAAGCAAAGCTGGAGAATGATAGCAAGGGTCGAGATGTAAAACGTGGACTAAAATCTAAGGCAGAAAAAGGATGGTTCCCGGGACACACTCCTATAGGATACATACATGAGCCCAATAAGGTTAAGGGATATACCAAAATTATCAATGATCCAGAGAGATATGATTCTATTAAACGATTATGGGAACTTATGTTCACTGGAAAATACAATCCTATCCAACTTTTAGAAATAGCGAATAATAAGCTAATGATTAGAACTCGACGAGGGAATCCCATTGCTAGGAGTACGATTTATAAGATTCTAAAAAACCCCTTTTATTGCGGGGAATTCTATTATCCTCAAAAACTTCAAAAATTATATCATGGCGGTCATAATCCCATGATAACAAAAGAAGAGTTCAACCTTGTCCAGAGAATGTTAAAAAAGAGAGATAATCCTCGACCACAAAAACAAGAGTTCAACTATCGAGGTCCAATTAGATGTGGCGAATGCGGTGCTAAAATTACTTCCGAGCATAGATCTAAGAAACAGAAGAATGGTAATATTCACGAATATACTTATTATCACTGCACTAAACGGAGAACTAAGAATTGTTCTCAAAAATATATTGAAGAAAAAGAATTAACAAAACAGATAGTTAAAATATTGAAAGATATTGAACTTCCTGATGAGTTTCATAAGTGGGCAATGATACAAGTCATTAAGCTAGCTAAAAATGAAGCAAACGAAAGAAATAGGATTATTAGAGATAATCAAAGGATATACAATGGTTGCCTTAAAGATATAGATGAAATGATTAAAATGAAGGCTAAAAATTTAATAACGGATGAAGACTATCATAGAAACATGGATTGTCTTAACCAAAGAAGGAATCGATTAAGAAAATCTTCTAATCAAGCGGACATTAAGATCGATAAACAAATTAAAGAAGTTAATAGTTTCTTTGACTTCGCTGAAAAAGTTAGAAATAAATTTAGTCATGGAGACATTCAAGCTAGAAAAGAAGTCTTTATGAATTTATGTTCGAACCTACTGTTAAAAGATGGAAAACTCACGATTGACGGGCCTAAAAGCTTAATAGCCCTCAGTAGACTGTCAATGGAAGTTAAAACGACACATGAGAATGTTCGTACCTCTACTTTACCAATAAGCATAAAGGATTTTGAAGAATTGTACTCAAAAAGTCCGACGTTGCTCCGCATCGTGAACAACGTTAGAACTGAAATTGTGAAAGCTGGAGATATCTATATCCCAGATATAGTCACACAGGGACAGATTTAGTTTATTGATTATGCCCTACTACTTATTATATGGCTCCGAACGCTGAACGAAATCCGAACTTTTTTCAAAGAAAATCCAGAATAATAATGAGGTGCGTTTCCGTCTATTCCCACTTCTCTTCGGCCATTCGCTTTCATTTTCAGTTTAATATATTAGAATCTTGTTTCTGATCCATTCATAGAATACTAATTAAAATAATTATTTACAGCATCTTCAAACTGATCAATAAATATTTGTTTAATATAAGCAATATTGTTTATTTCATAAAACAACAAAATTGCTTTTTTGTATTCTTCAATATCTACAATTCTATAAGAAAGCGGTATTGAGTTATGTGCCAACAAAATAGCATTTGAGAACATGCGAGCTGTTCTTTTATTCCCATCTTCAAACGCTTGAATATAAGAAATTAGAATCAACACTAAAAAAGCTTTTTCAAAAAAAGATTCCTTTTTATTAATTAAATCAACCATACTCTGTAAAACCTCTTTGATTTGAAAACTATTATCCAAAGGTTTATATTTTGTTCCAGTAATTCCGATCGCTCCATTTCTAATATTTTTTGAAATATCAAGTTTTTTTGTTAAAACAAAATGAATATATTCAATATCAGAATAATTTAATTTTTTAAACCTTTCTTTATTTTGAATAGCCTCATTAAAGGTGTCTTTGTGATTTAGAATCATTTGAGTTTCCTTCTTGGTCTTTCCTTTCCCCTCAATATTATCCTTAATCAAAACTTCGGTACCCAAAAGAGTATAAGTGTTTCCTTCTATTGCAGAAGATTTCCAAGAAAATTCAATCATTATTCTTTCAAATTCTTTATTGATAAGAGTTTGGCTATCATATTTTGAAAAATTTGCTATAAAATATTTTTGCAATTTTTCTATCTTTTCTTTCTCTTCTGCTGTAAAAATATCATTTTCTAAAATATTAAAAATCTTAAAATTGAAACTTTCTTTTATTTCTCTTTTCAAATACGAGTTTTCAAAATATTTTTCAACATTAACTTCTTTCAAAATTGCATAAGATTCTGACAAACTATAGATCACAAAAGCACCAGCGCCACTTCTGTTTAAAATATTTTGCTTGCATAAAAAAGACAAATCTCTAGTAATTGTTTCCCTAGAATATTTATCATTAAAAAAACCAACCAGATCTTTATTTCTAAAAAATTGATTTTCCTTTGCAAACTCTATTATTTGTTGTTGCCTTTTATTCATAATATGAATATAACATCATTGCGTCATTTTTTCAAGCTCATTGCGTCATCGTATCGAAAAACTTCACGAAAAACCTTGCTTAGAAGCATTTCATTGCGTCATTTTTTATTCAATCTCGCAACACTTTGTTATAATTATAAATATTATAATTCGCCATATCGCAAAATCCGTTTTGAACCCGAACACTTGGTGATGTAGAATAATCACCATGAAACAAGATAAAAGAAAGTTTAAACATATAGCCACATATGACAAAACCCACTTTTCGTTTCCTACTGGGTGGGTCGTATAATCATCTTTGAGATGTCCGCATTACATATCAGACATCAACTCTTCGAAGTATTTCGTTGCTTCTTCTTCGAATACCTCTTCAAATGGTCGGCCTTCACGATCCGCTTTATCACGGATTTCAGGGAAAGAGTTGCCAGTCATCTCTCTCACCTCCTCTTAATTTAAGTTTAATTAAAATATAATAATATTACAAGCCTAAAATCTAAAAACCCTTATCAGAAAAGGGCTTTCAGGCACTAGCTCCGCATCGTGAACAACGTTAGAACTGAAATCGTTAAGGCTGGAGATATTTATATCCCAGACATAATCACACAAAGGCAGATTTAGTTTATTGATTATGCCCTAGTTTAAGGTAAATTGGTTGGACTATGTTTCTTAATAAAACTTCTTCGCAAATTTATCATAAATCCATATCATAAAACAAGAGAAAAGATACCAAAAAATTAAATCAGCCAAAAATAACGAATAATGAATTGAAAAACTATTAATATTCCCCCCGCTAACTCCTAAATATAAGTAAGGCGCAGGACAACCTCTTATAACATAATGAAAATCCAATACATTCGTTGACTTAAGAATAGACATATCAGAATATCCAAAAACAAAACGCCAATTAAAAAATAAAGAAACGACTATTAAAACTAAAGTAAGTATAATTTTCCTCCAGTCTGGCTTAAGGAATTGTTTGAATGATAATTTCATAAGGTTTTAAGTCTTAATTAATAAATTTGAAGGTAGAAAAAAGCTGATTAAAAACATTAATGTAATAATCACTTTTAGAATCATTCTTATAATAGGAAAGCCAAAAATATAATACATCGCCATCTTTAGAGAAGAAAATAACCCTTCCCTCTCGGATGGGAATATGTTTGTCTATTTCTGAGATATATTCATCCTCACAATTCTTACAAGTATAAACTACTTGACGACCAATTAAATCACCTACCTCTTTCATGGAATCTGAAACTATAATATAATTTGTTGCCAAGCCTAATCTCTCAGCGATTAACTCATCAATAGACTGCACTCCTGTTCTTTCAAATCTTATGGTCGCATTATTCTCTGGTAAAATACCAAAAAATTGTTGGTCTCCCTCTTTAACTGTCGATATAATCTGTACATCCGAATTAATAAACCAATCAGAAGGATATTTAATCTCAAATCCAAAATATGTATCATTATAAAGAGTCCAATCTAAATTTTGACTATCTACCTCATCTAAAGGATTTTCATAAAGGTCTCGTTCTGAGTTCTGACTATCTACCTCATCTAAAGGATTTTCATAAAGGTCTCGTTCTGAGTTCTGACTATCCACCTCATCTAAAGAAACTTTCGGGATTAATAGCCAAGCTAAAACGCTTACAATAGACAATATCAAAACAATTAGTAGAATAATTTTCCAATTCATAAACTTAATTTAATTACCTTATTATACCAAAAATACTCAATAGTTCTATGTCCAACCCTGGGTCAACACAAAAACCCCATAGTTACAGGGGTTTTTCATCAGCTCCGCGGGTAGGATTCGAACCTACAACCTAATGATTAACAGTCATTTGCTCTACCATTGAGCCACCGCGGAATACGAATAATATAGCACAAGCCTTAGTATCCTTCAAGCTTTCTAAGATTCTTATGCTTTCTTATTTTCTCTAAAGCCTTCGCTTCAATCTGTCTGATTCTTTCTCTGGTAACATCAAATACTTCTCCTACCTCTTGCAAGGTATGAGTTACTCCGTCCTTTAATCCAAACCTCATGGAAAGGATCTTCTGTTCTCTATCTGTAAGATCAGCTAATATTTCTTCTAATCTTTCCTTTAATAAAGCTCTAGCAGCTTTGGTCGTTGGAGAAGGCATATCCTCATCCTTAATAAACTCTGCTAAAACACTATCTTCTTCATCCTTATCTCCAATAGGAGTTTCTAAGGAAATTGTTTTTTGGGCGATTCTTTTAATATGCCTTACTTTATCTTCTGTAATCTCCATTTCTCTTGCTATTTCTTCTACGCTTGGTTCTCTTCCTAATTCACGCAATAACTCCCTTCGAATCTTTGTATATTTAGATATTGTTTCAATCATATGAACAGGAATCCTAATAGTTCTTGCTTGATCCGCGAGAGCTCTAGTAATAGCCTGTCTAATCCACCAAGTAGCATATGTAGAGAACTTATAACCTCTTCTCCAATCAAACTTCTCTGCTGCCCTAAATAATCCTAAGTTACCTTCTTGGATTAAATCTAAAAGAGTTAAATTTGGTGATCTTCCAACATACTTTTTAGCTATAGAAACTACTAATCTTAAATTAGCTCTAATCAATCTTTGTTTAGCTGCAATATCTCCTTTTTCAATTCCTTTTGCCAAATCCTTTTCTTCCTTAGCAGTCAAAAAGTTTACCTTACTAATTTCTTTTAAATACATCTGAATAGAATCAGGTCTTCTTCCTGCTAGAACTTTTTTCTTCTTTTCAATTGGAACTTCAATATTTAAAAACTGCTGATTCTTTTTAACTTCAATACCTTCTTCATCGAATCTACGATATAAATCCTCTAACCCTTCTATATCTTTTTCAGGACACGGAAAAGAATGAAGTAACTCTGAAAATGTAACAAACCCCCTAACCCTTACCTTCTTAATTAGGTCTGCAAGAATCTCTTCATGGAAAATAATCTTCTTCCTAGAAGTTCTTTTCCTAATCTCTGGTCTCATAGTAGTTCTCTTAGTATCTTTCTTAACTGATTGAACTGCCTTTTTAGATGGTTTTTTAGCAGCAGTCTTCTTCGTAGTTTTAACTACTTTTTTTGTAATTTTCTTATTCACCTTAACTACTTTCTTTGTAGTTTTCTTATTCACCTTAACTACTTTCTTAACTGGCTTTTTAACCACCTTCTTTTTAACCACTGGTTTAGTTTTTTTCTTGGTTGTTGTTACCATTGTTATCTTTTAATTGTTGAGTTAACTTAGTAAATTGATTTAATAAATCATCTGAATTTTCTCCTTTAGCTTCTATCGCTTTAATCTTAATCGTCAGTTCTTCCATGTCTTTTCTAATATTAAACTCTTTTAGCTCTTTTATGCAAACTTTTATCTCCTCTTCTATGTCATCTTCTATAGTTTCCACCTCTCCTTGTAATGCTAAAAGATTTAAAAAACTAAACAATTCATCAGCAAATCCGTACTCTTTCAGCTCTTTTTTAGGATCACTTTTAATGGTAATTAAAACATCTTTAAATTTTGAAGAGAAATATTTTAAAACATCTTCATCTAAATATTTAGTTCCTTCTGTAAAATTAAGGATTAAGGCGACTGTCCTTTCTTCTATCAAATTCTTTCTAGTTTTTATCTCTTCTTCACACACATGCTCTTCTATTTTAATCTCTTCGGTTTTTTGTTTATCTAATTCGTATTGAATAGATTCTTCTGAAACTTGTAATCTTTTTGCAAGTTCTTTAACCCAATGAGATTGTTCTATCTTATTATTTATTCTTTTAATAACTGGCAATAAAATTTTAGAAGCTTTTTTCTTATTCTCAGGTTTATCATCAAAGTCCATGAATGCAGTATCAAAATAGAATTCAATAATTGATTTAGAATTATCTACTAATTCTTTCCATTGTTCTGGATCTTTTAATGCAACATCTGCTGGATCTTGATCTTTTGGCATGACAGCTACTTTAATATTGAAATCATACGCTTGAGCCATGTCTATTCCTCTCTTAGTAGCTCCTTCTCCTGCAATATCCATATCAAAGGCAGTTACAATGTTATTAGAATATCTTTTTAATATCTTTAGTTGTTGATCAGTCAAAGCAGTTCCCGAAGTAGCAACCACGTTCTCAACACCAGCTTGAGAAGATAATATAACATCGGTGTATCCTTCTACTAGGACGCAGGTATCTGATTTGCGAATAGGAACTTTTGCATAATTCATCCCATAAAGAACATTAGATTTATTATAAAGTATTGTATTAGGTATATTTAGATATTTAGCAGTATCATCTTTTTGCACAAAAGCTCTCCCTCCAAATCCTATTACTTGAGAATTTAAATCAAATATTGGAAAAATAATTCTACCTCTAAATCTATCATATACCTTCCCTTTTTCACTCTGTAGGGCTAAACCAGCTCTTTGAATCTCTCCTATTTGATATCCTTGTCCTTTTAAAAACGTAAGTAACGTCTCCCATTTATCAGGGCTAAATCCCACTCTCCATTTTTTGATTGATTCTTCAGTTAAGCCCCGACCAATTAAATATTCTTTAGCAGTTTTTCCAATATTTCCTTCATGTAATTGTTTTTCAAAAAACTTACAAGCCCACTCGCATAATTCATATATTCTATTCCTTTGTGTGTTTAATTTAGGATCGTGGACTTTTAATTGTACTCCTGCTTTTTTAGCTAAAATTCTTAATGCGTCAGGAAATTCTACTCCTTCTATCTCTTGAACAAAAGTAAACATATCACCTCCCTTTCCACAGCCGAAGCATTTCCAAACTTGTCTTGTTGGACTCAAGAAAAACGATGGTTTCTTTTCGGAATGAAAAGGACAAACTGCTCTGAAGTTTGCTCCTGTTTTTTCAAGTTTTAAATACCCTGATATTACATCAACGATATTTAATCTTTCTTTAATTTCATCAACTGGTGATACCATATTTCTTTTTCTTTAGTCTAATCAATATTCCAGCAAATACAATGTTAAAATGCATTTTCCACCTTGCTAAGTGCCCTTTTACAAAACCATGTTTTTTTTCTTTTATGATATGACTCACTCCAGGTAAAACCATAGGCTTTATTTTTAAATTCTTTTTTCTAGCAATATAAGTCAATGCTGTTTCAACATAAAACTTATTCTTATACTCATCTGGAATAATATCCCATACCTCTCTCTTAATAGCCCTCATCCCTGAGAATGGAGACTCTAATATTTGTTGTTTATTATTCAACGTCTTTAAATGAGGCCTATCAATAGCTCCTACGGACATATCAAAACCATCTTCTACTACTGGACGCAACAACATTGTTACATGATCTCTATTAAAATCTGTTAAATCTCCATCTAGGAAAAGAATTACTTTCGCATCAGTAGAACCAACTCCTATATCTAATGCTTTCCCTTTCCCTAAGTTTTCATCCAATATAATTACTTTATCAGTATATTTCCTAGCTATATTCGAAGTTTCATCTTCTGAGCCGTCATCAATAACAATCACTTCATCAATTAGAGGATGACCGACTACAACTTTCAGAACATTAGCTATGCTCTGTGCTTCATTATATGCTGGTATGATTGTTACTGTTTTCATTATTCAATTGGAATCCAAATTTCAAATTCAGATTCATCTTTATCTCCAAGCCATCGTTCATCATAGAACTCAATCCAAAACTCTGACTTTTGTCTTTTCCCTATTCTAGGAATGTCTTCCGTAATTCCTCTGTATGTTTGCCTCAATTTGTCTAATTTACCTTTATGAATAAAAATTAAATAATCTGATTCAGGCACTTCTACTTTTTCCGCTCCTTCCGGCATTTCACCAAAATCACTAACTTCTGCACCAGCAGTATATCTAAATGTACGCTCTCTTGGATTAAGATTTTTAGAAACAGCATAATTCTTCATTTCACCAATACGATTTTCTATTTCTTTATAATTTTTCATAAATGAAGACCAAGAACCTGGACAATCTTGTCCAGCATCTTTCACTGAAGTATTAACATTATAACCAACAAATTTCATTCCTGGTTTATGATCTTCTGTATATTCCATGATTTTTCTATTTAATTTATTAATGTGGATAACTATTGACTTTTTGCTCTAGAATAGTGTATTATGTTAATAACCTACCCGAGGTTAATTCGGGAAAACTATCCACAAAGACCTGACTTGTTCAGGTTTTTGTTTTCTTTTATTCGAGTTATATATTTTTTAATTCGTTGAGCATTTATAATCAAATCAGAAGATTTCCTTAACTTACTAGTAATAAATCCTCCTTTCACTATTATAATATTTTTCCCTTTATTCTTTAAAAAATTATTTAAATAAGTAAAATCTGCATCACCGGAAAAAATACAAAAAGTATCGTAATGGTCCATCATCTTAACAGCATCCACAGAAATTTCAACATCAAAATTACACTTTCTAATTTCTATATAATTACCATTTTTGTCTTTTCTAATTGGCTTAGCTTCTATTTCTTCGTCGACTATATAATGTTTTATTCTTTGCAAATCTTTTGTAGTCACCTGTTTATTTCCAAATATTTTTCTTATTAAATAAATAAATTTCTGCGACTCCGGATTTCTAAAATCTTCTCCATAATATATTCTTGCTTTCTTACTAAAAATATCTGTAAATAATTTTAACTTCTTAATGTCAATATCTAGTTTCTCGTTAATATTTAATAATTTATTATTCCAATCTTGATTATCTTTTTCAAACCACCTATTAACATTAGAAAAATCTACAAAAGAAAAAATTCTTCCGAAATCTTCGGGTATATCTAGCTCGTCACATATAACTTTATTTTTTAACTCTGGTAAATTCATAATGGCGGTAGGGGTGGGATTCGAACCCACGGGACTTACAAGAAGTCACGGCTTTCCAAGCCGCTCGATTAAACCACTCTCGCACCCTACCTTATATTTTCATTCCTCTTAATGCAGCCACTCTTTCTTCTGTGGGAGGATGAGTTGAATACATCCTAACAAAGAACGACTTTTTTTCTTTTCCTTTAAATGGGTTTGATATAAATAAATGCGCGGTTGATGTACTCTTCTTCCTCATTGGAGAAGGATCACTAGCTATTTTTTCTAAAGCAGAAGCTAATCCTTCAGGGTATCGTGTAATTAATGCTCCTTTAGCATCAGCTAGAAATTCTCTCTTTCTTGAAATAGCGAGCTTAATCAAGTTAGCTGCGATAGGAGCTAATATAATAGCCACTAATCCAACAACCATTAATAATGCTCCTCCTTTTGAATCTCTTCTTCCTCCCCTAAAACTAATTCTAATAAAAATATTAGAAACAATTGCAATAACTCCTACTAACACAACTATCATTGTTTGTAAAAGCATATCCCTGTTATTGATATGACTTAATTCATGGGCGATTACTCCTTCTAATTCTACCTTTTCTAGCTTTGCTAATAATCCAGTGGTAACAGCTATCACTGCATGATCTTTATCTCTCCCTGTTGCGAAAGCATTAGGCTGCTCCTCGTTCAATATATATATCTTTGGTAATGGTAATCCTGTAGTAATACATAAATTCTCTACAATTCTATAAAGCTCTGGATTATCTCTCTTGGCTATTTCTTTAGCACCAGCCATTGATAACACAATCTTATCTGAGAACCAATAACTAGAAATACTACTAACAACACTAAATATAACTGCTATTAATAGTATTATTGGTTCATCAAAGACATACATTAAAATCCATCCAATCCCAATAAAAAGAATTAAAAAGACAAATAATAAGAGCCATGTCTTCCTTATATTAGACTCTGCTGACTGATATAGATTCATAGAGTTAGAATTCTACTTTTGGAGCTTGTCTTTCTTCTTCATCTCCCACTTCAAATAGTTCCATCTTTTTAAATCCGAATATTCTTCCAATAATATTACTTGGAACAACTTCTAATTTAATATTCAATGAGTTTACATTACTGTTATAGAATCTTCTTGCTGCCTGTACTTTATCTTCGGTATCAGTTAGCTCTTCTTGCAAGTGCTTAAAATTCTCGTTGGCTTTTAACTCAGGATAATTCTCAGTTAAAGCAAAAAGTGATTTCAATGTATCCTTAAGCATATTCTCAGACTTTCCTTGCTCAACTGCTCCTTGAGCATTCATAGCCTGATTTCTTGCTTTAATAACTTTTTCAAAAGTCTCTGATTCGTGAGAAGCATAACCCTTTACTGTATTAACTAAGTTAGGGATAAGATCATATCTTCTCTTAAGTTGTACATCGATATCTGACCAAGCTTCCTTCCCTCTATTTTTTAATATTGTTAAACGATTGAATGACATTGCCACCCACACGACTAATACCGCAATAACGGCTAAAATTCCTAATAAAAAAGTCATAAATTTCTTTAAATTATTTATTTCAGTATACCCCCTTGAAGAGCTAAAATCAACCAAAAAACCGCCTCTCGGCGGTTTCTCTAATTAAAATCCTGGCATCTGTGGCATCTGCGGTATATCTTTCTTAGCTTCTGGCTTATCTGTTATAGAAGCCTCTGTAGTTAAGAATATAGCAGCAGCTGAAGCAGCATTCTCTAATGCTGATCTTACTACTTTCTTTGGATCAATAATCCCTGACTCCATTAAATTCTCAAACTTCAAAGTTTTAGCATTAAATCCAAATCCTTGTTCCTTACTTCCTTTTATTCGAGCAGCTACAACACCTGCATCAACACCTGCATTCTTAGCAATCTGTCTTGCTGGCTCTTCAATAGCTCTCTTAATAATTTCAATTCCTGTTTGAGTATCTTTAGCCAAATCTCCATTTCCTTCAATAAGCAACTCTTTTAAGACTTTAGCAGCATCTAATAATGCTACACCACCACCAGGAACAATTCCTTCTTCCTTGGCAGCTTTAGCGGCTTCTAAAGAGTCTTCTGCTTTTCTTTGTTTTTGTTTTTGCTCTACCTCTGTTGGAGCTCCTACTTTGATAACCCCTACTCCACCAGATAATTTAGCTAATCTTTCTTTTAATTTGTCTCCGTCAAACTCAGACTCTACTGTTTCTAATTGATTCTTAAGTTGAGAAACTCTTTTATCAATCATTAATTTATCTCCCTTGCCCTCTACAAAAGTAGTTGTATCTTTTGTAGATACGATTCTTCTTGCCGAACCAAGCATATCTATTTCAGCAGTCTCTACTTTTAATCCAACATCTGCTGTAATTACCTTAGCTCCTACTAATAAAGCAATATCTGCTAGTGTTTCTTTTTTTCTATCTCCAAACCCAGGAGCTTTAATAGCCAATGCATTAATTACTCCTCTTAACTTATTAACTAATAAGGTAGCTAGTGCTTCTCCATCAATATCGTCTACTATTAATAGAACATCTTTCTTCCCTGCTTGAGTTATTTTCTCTAAAATAGGGACGATTTCTTTCATTGAACTTATCTTTTGATCAGTAATTAAGATATAGGGATCATTTAACTCTGCTCTCATATGATCTGTGTCAGTAACCATATATGGAGATATATATCCTTTATCAATTTGTAATCCTTTTACAATTTCTTTAGATAATCCAAATGTTTTTGATTCTTCTATAGTTACAACTCCTTCTTTCCCAACTTCTTCAATAACATCTGCAATCAAATTCCCTAATTCTTCATCTTCAGCTGAAATGATTGCTACCTTAGCAACGTCATCTCTGTTTTGAATTGGTTTTGCTGTTTCACTTAAATGATTAACTACTTTTTTAACTGCAAGTTCTATTCCTCTCTTCAACGCTAAAGGATTAGCACCTGCTGTTACATTTTTAATTCCCTCTCTAATAATAGCTTGAGCTAAAACAGTAGCAGTAGTACTTCCATCTCCTGCTGTGTCCTTAGCTTTTGTAGTTACCTCTTTAATGATCTCTGCTCCAAGATTTTCAAACTTATCTTCTAGCTCTATATCTTTAGCAATAGTAGCTCCATCATTAGTAATAGTTGGAACACCATAACCTTTATCTAAGATAACATTTCTTCCTCTTGGTCCAAGAGTTACTTTTACAGCGTCTGCTAATTTGTCAGCACCCGCTTTTAAGGCTTTTCTAGATTCTTCTGAGTACTTAATATCTTTTGCCATATTTTTATTGAATTACTGCTAAAATGTCTTCCTCCCTTGCTATTAAATATTCCTTACCATTAATCTCTATTTCATTAGGACCATATTTAGTGAATAAAACTTTATCACCTGCTTTTACGTCAACAGGATTATGCTTTCCGTCCTTATTCCTTTTACCAGGACCAACAGCAATCACTGTCCCTTTCTCTGGTTTTTCTTTTTTAGCTGATTCAGGCAAGAATATACCTGTTTTTGTTTTTTCTTCAACGGCCTCTGGTTGAATTAGAATATTATCTGATAATGGTTGAATATTCATATAAATTTAGTTAATTTTATGTCCTTCAGCCTAACTTAAGAATAGTGGAGTGTCAAGAATTTGACATATTATACATATATTGTAAGCTCGCACATAGGAGGTGTTGCATGAAAACATTGTGGACTGGAATCGTCTTGGTGTTTCTAAGCTCAGCAATAACATGCCTTTGGTACTCTCTAGATCCAACCCAAAACTTCTTGTTGTTTAACAGAATAAATATTCAACAAGACACATGGGTTATTCTATGCTTTATCTCAATCGCAATCGCCATCCTAGCAACCATCTGCTTCCCATTAGCTATTTGGTGGCAAGAAAGAGATACCAAAGAAAAACCGGGAGACTCGTCATGAGTCTCCCTTTATGTTAAAATAATCTAATGAAAAGATTTTTATTCCAAATATTTGCAGGAATTCTAGCAATATATTTATCTGCTGAATTCATTCCGGGAATCATTTTTTCTGGTCAGATTAAAACTCTAATATTCATTGGTCTCGCCGTTGGAATACTTAATTATTTTATAAAACCAATATT
>Ga0075125_10000094_pt1 | contig 34327 bp, 59 predicted proteins | sample AntAceMetag02UKN_FD_69810 | JGI IMG/M metagenome (GOLD analysis project Ga0075125, IMG submission 69810) | Saline lake microbial communities from Ace Lake, Antarctica - Antarctic Ace Lake Metagenome 02UKN | ecosystem: Environmental > Aquatic > Non-marine Saline and Alkaline > Saline | place... | reverse complement strand
CCGAATAAAATATTACGAACAAGTTCTTTCGTCTCCGGATAAGCCGGTGCACGCTCTGTCTGAACTAGAGGAGTACTTACAGATGTAGGCGTCACCGTAGTTACAGGAGCAACAGTAGCCATAGGAGTTTGTACAATCGTATCAAACTCAGTAGGTTGCACTTCATCAGGAATCCATGCAGGACTCTCTTGTTCAGTTTGTGCCTTGTCTGGAATCCACTCGCGCATTATTTTATTACCTCTCCAGTACTTCTGTCATAAAAAGTTTTCTGATCGAATGTATATGCTGCAACGCCACCATAGGTACCAGTAGTTGCGCCCGCAGGAACTAACCTCTTACGAACTACTTTTTCACCTTTATCTGCAACTGTTTCTTCTCCCTTAGGAACTTTAACCCACTGTGTGTCAGTTGTTTCAGTAAAAGGAACATCTATACCGAATAGAGTTTTTGGTTTTGCAATGTCCTCAGATTCATAAGTATAATTAGCATTAGAGTATTTATTAAACAAAGCAACTTGCGGTGCCATTTCAGGTTGATCTTTATAACGTAAAATATTTTCTTCTACTTCTGCAATATCTGTAGTAGTAGGCTCATCTTTTGCTTCAATTATTTGCAGTTGTTTCTTAACTTCTCTATCAAAGTAACCTTTATCTATTTCAACATCCTCTTTACCTAAAGCTTTTTGTCCTTTATAGTATGTTTTATACTTAGTCGGTATTTCATCTGTTACTTTCTTTACTGTAGTTACATCAGTAAAACCTCGTAATTTATCCAATGCAGACATCTTTTGTACTTCTGGATCAGCAAGATACGCAGACCATTTACTAGGTTGTTCTTGTTCTATTTTATTTATTTGAGCTTTTAATAACTGTTGTTGCAGTAATTTATTTGGTGCCTCGTACTCACGAGTAGATGCCTCTTGTTCTGCTGCATATGCTCTTGCTGATCGCTCACCAACAGCTTGACTACCCATAGCAGCTAGTTGCTTACCAAGTCTTCCGCCAAAACTATCAGGAGCAAGCGCCTGACTAGTCATGCCAGCTAGTTGAACAAATTTATCAAGCGGTATGTTAGTTTTTCCGACCTTTTGTCCCCAATAACCTGGAGTGGCTAACAAATTTTTAGGCGTTTTAGTTATTGGTACAGCATTACTTTGCTTAATAGGCGCAGTAGATTCAACAGTAGGAGGAGTATCTGCACTAGCCGCAGGTATACTTGCAGGACTCTCCACAGTTGGAGTTACAGGTGACGGCAGTGCTAAAGATGCTTTTGGTTTTATATTCGCATCACTTCTAGGAGTCATTGCGCGTAGCCAATTAGAATCCAATATATCTGGATCCTTCTTTATCTTTTTAGGTCGTAAATTATTCATATTTTGCACAGAATTTATAGCCATTATATTCTCCTTACTCATTCATTACTATAGCAACACCAATCACAAAACCAATAACAGCACCAATAACAGTACCCCAAGGCCCAAAAGAAGAACCCAAATAAGCACCCTGCCACGTATAACTTGCAATTAATAAATATTTAGACAGTGTAGATCTACTTCTTTTATGCTTTATCCTTGGAAGTATTGGAGGTTGCATTGTTCCTAAAGCTTTACGTTCATACTTTAAAACAGTAAATGGCCACAATTTATCGGCTATATTAAAATGGTCATTCCTTTCATCTCCTGCAGAAGTTGTTAAGTAGTATACCTGCATAAGTTTGCCATAAGATTGTATGCAGTTTTTATTCCAGTTAAGTACAGCATTAAAACCTTTACTATTATCTTCAAGTAGTTTAAATTTTAATTCTGCACTGATAGTAGCCAACTGTTTAATACGATTTTGTTCTATTTTAGCTTTACCAATCACATAAGAACTTGACGCAACTGAATTAATACTTCTCATATCTAAAGAATACTTAGATTCAGCATTTAAAATTGTATCATTTTTAATATCCAATGATGCTTTAATAGTACCGGTAATTTCAGGAGATTGCATTTGCTGATTAAAAACTCTGTCCCATAAAACTTCAATATTAAATCCTGACATGTATTTACCAAACATAGCATATAAAGCAGCAAAATCAGAAATCGCATATCCGATTCCTAGAAAAGCATTATTAGTTTCTTGTTCTTCGTATAAAAAATCAGGCCTGTCATTAACAATAGCTTTTCTAATATTTGCAGTTGTAATTAGTAAGTTTTCATGTCTCTCTTCAATATATGGAGCATACAAAATTCGTTGAGTTTGATTTCCCATAACAACTCCTAATAATAATATGCTGCTGCGGCACCAAGACCAGCACCAACAATTGCACCTGAACCTCTGTACGAACCAGCAGTTGCTGCGGATGTACTTGTAGCCGCTGTTCCACCTGTAACACCAAATGAACCTACTGTGCCACTCACACTACCACCTACCATAGCTCCCATAGCAGCACCACTCATCGCACCAGAAAGAACTTTTGCTGTTCTAGAAGCACCAGCAACATCAGACTTCTCACTGATTGCTCCTTGCAATGCACCTAAAGCAGCACGTTCAAAATCAAGAACTGTAAACGGCCAAAGTCTATGCTTTGCTGCCATTGAATAATTAATTTCATCTACATCAGTCTTAGCTGAAAAGTATAACTTCATAATCTCAGCATAGGTACCAATAACTAATTTATTCCAATTAAGATGCGTTTCCCATCTTGCCTGCGCTACAGGAATAAGTCTATATTTTAAATCTGCTGAAAACTTAGCAATTAATTTTGTTCTACTATCTTCAATAAGAGATTTGCCAACAACAAATGAACTACTCATTACAGAATTAACATCTCTCATACCTACTTGTAGTTTTGGAACTGAGATATCTTCAATCTCATCATCTAGCAAGTCTCCTTCAGCCACAATCAAGTCAGAAACAACAGAAGAATTTACAGTACCTTCAAATATCTGAGACCATAAAGCTTCAACATCAAGACCAGCCATAAACTTCCCGTACATATCATATAACGAAGGAAAGCTAGCTATTGTATATCCAGCACCGAAAAACGCATCGTCAACTTCAATATCAGTATAATTTTCAAAAGGAGAATCATTAATTACTGCAACACGAGAACTATAAACAGTGTCTAAAAAATTCTTGTGCCTAGTTTCAATATAAGAAGCATAATAAATTCTTGTTGTAGTATTAGGATTTGTTCCACCACCACCACCCATATTACTTACCTCCTAACCTATAAATGAATTTTCTGTATTGCTCAGTACAACCAACCCATTCAGCCATTTGCATAATCTTTTGGTTTCTAGTATTAAAAGTAATTCCAAAACAATGCTCTTTGACAGCTAATTCATGTAAAATTTTAAAGTATTTAGTTGTTTCATCACTAGTTATCTCGCGCATAGAGTATAAAACTTGAATGTCTAAATATTTTTTTACTACTACTTTATCAATAATAATTCTTGTAATAGTAATTCCATGCAAAATACGCTGATCATCAAGAATAATAAAACACTGCGCTTTATCACCGAGAAGATCCTGCAGTAAGGTATTAAAGTAATTCGGCATATCAACTACAGCAATTTCATCAGCCTTTACACAAGCATACTTTATTGCGTCCCAAAATGCAGGTATCTGAGCTGCGAGAACTTTATAGACAAAATTATTAGTAAGCATCATTAACTCCATTCACTATAATATAGTCAAGATCAAAACTTTCATAAACTAAAGTCTTAACTCGGATACGAAATTCTCTGCCCCAAGCAGTAATAAACACACGCCCATAGGAAGAAACAGAATACCAGGGAGTTTGAGAAAACGTATCTGATTTTGCTCTACGGTAATCTATAGAAGCATACAAACCAGTTAGTAAATTCGTTCCAAACTCTAAGGAGTACACAGTTTTACCAGATCTAGTTTCCGCGTCATAGATATCAGTGCAAATCTCAAATGGGTCAGTAGTGATTGTATCCGATGCTGCAACATACTGTATACCAGATTGGTAATCAAATCCAGTAATGTTTGGTTGACACCTGCCAAGATTACCAGTGGCAACATCATAAACATATCCTACTAACCCATCACAAATGTAAAGCAAATTATTATATTTGTCGTAAGACAGAACAACATTAGCATTCAGTTCTGACAAATATTCAGAGTAATCAAGTAATTTCATTCCATCAGAAAGTTTCCACAACTGACCAAATGAGTTAATAAAGAAATGTTTATGCTTATCACCTGCTACAGCATGCTTACCCTTTAAACCTATACGATATATAGTATCCAAACTAAATATGTTATTAACAGGAATTAAAAAAGAAACTCCACTTTCCCCATAAGCAACAATCTTATTCTGCAATTGTAATAAAGCATAAACTCTACCCTTCCAATCTAATGGGCGCTCGCCAGCAATATTACTTCTATCTATAGTAAAATCAAGACTTCCAATTTTAGACCACTTAACCCAGTTAAATTTTACTGAAGTTGCAAAATGGATTATACCCGTAGGGAATAAAGAGAGAGAAAGGGAAAGTAATCCGCTCACAACTACGCCTGTAGTATAATCTCCAAGAAGGGACATTGTTGCGGTTGGGATATCAGCCGAAGCATCAATTGTTATCGCTGCCCAAATTCCCTCTTGAGAAAGAGTAAAGACTAATTTGCCCTGCGCTTCGACTCCTTGCGCCGATGTTCCTGCACAGTCAAAAGTAATATCTAAAAGAGGGTCGCGTTCACGAGGCGTAGTAAGACTATAAACACCATTACCCGTAGCAACTAGTGAACAACTACCGTTGGAAACTGTATTGCCCATTGTACTTCCAATAAGTTGCGGAGGACGTACTGCGGGTAAGGGTGCTAGTTTTCCCTGAAATATTTTATTCGAATTAAGTAAGGTAGACATGAAAGGCTCCCTCTACTAACGTTATATCCCCACAACAGCATACATATCAGCAACGCCAGTAGCAGATATATTCCAGATAATAAGACTAGAACTAACAGGAATAACAAGCCCTTCAGGAAATGTCCATATGATACCAGTTCCTACCGTAGCAGGAAGCGTGAAGCGCCTCAGGTAATTAGCCGGTACCGTTGGCCCAGTACCCCAAGCCAATGCCGACTGAATAACTCCAGTAGCTAATACGTCATTAGGATCTTCTACTTGAAAATCTATAGGAGAAGTAGGAGTTACTCCTATAGCTGCCGGTCGCCCAAGTCCAAACGTAGATGCAGTTGCTGCAGCCAGAGTAATGCCAATCTCAAATACTTTAACTCTTCCAGGAGTTGAACCAGTTCTAATTTCCCAACAAGCATTTGCAATTGTCACATTTGACGTTCTTACTCCAAGTGATAATTTCATCTATTTACTCCTTAAGTTAATGTAATATTTGTATTAGTGATTTGTAAAAGCTGCCCAGCAACTGTAGTGATATCACCACCAAAATCTATATATGATACAATAGCATCTGTATAGTCATCACCATCACCTGTAGCCGTGCTATCGTCGTAAATAATAGCACCTGACGCAACGAACGATCCACCACTCGCAGTCCATATTGGAATACTCCACGAAAGAGTTGCTGCATCTAAAGTAATACTAACAGTTACTGTGGCACCAGAAAGAGTTACGCCTCCGGTAATATATCCACTACCATTGGCTATTTCATTTGCTAAGACGTCAGCATAATCTTGATGTGTATCCTTGTTAAAAACAAATCCACTTTTCATTAGAATTATTTTAAAGGTATCAGAAGAACTAATTTGCCCTTTTAACAGCATACCTTTAGCGTAATTTGCTATCTCATTTGCCATAATATATCCCCAGGTAAAAAGTCAAATATTGACCTTTCTGATGAACTAAGTAAGTCTAACTTCAGGATTAGCTATTGTTGCTATTCCACCATCAACCTGCGTTTGCTCTCCACCAAAGTCTATATAACCTACAACTGGATCTGCAATTGGGCTAGTTACAGTATCGTCAATAATCATTGCTCCAGGTGAAGGACCAATAGAACCACCACTTGCTGTCCACTGCACATTATCCCAGGTAATTGAACACCTGTCATTTGTATCATCTTCAGTAACTGAAACATTCGCAAGTACTTTTGTATTTTGAGTGTACCCATAACCAGTTGCAAGTTCAGAAGCTGAAATGTCAGCATACTTCTCATGTGCATCTTGGTCAAAGACAAATCCTGTAGTCATTAGAATAATTTTAAAACTATCATTTGCAAAATCGATAGCCTTACTTGCCAGTAAAAATTTTATTTTATTAGATAGCGTACTTGCCATTTTATTTCTCCTTTACTGTAGTGTTCTATGAAATAATGAATGATTCAATCCGGCAGAAACCCCGATCCAATCTGTTCCATCCGTTAACTGAATAAATGAAAATCTGTTATCTGTATCACCGTAACCTGTACCTAATTGATAGTTACTATTCAATCCTGTTCCCCATACAGTCCCATCTGGTTTAATTCCAAGAGTATGACCGTATCCCGCAGAGAAATCAATCCAAGTAGCCGGACTCATTTGAGTAAAATAACTTACTTGATCTCCATGACCTAATCCTAATTGACCCCATCTATTGTATCCTGTACCCCAAAGCGTACCATCAGATTTAAGTGCCATAGTGCAACCAGTTCCGCAATATACTTTTGTCCAAGTATCTGCACTTAGTTGCTCAAATTCAGTGTAAATTCTCTCTATATCAAAACCCTCTGGACTTTCATCATACGCTACAGGACCTAAACCTAATTCACCCACGTTATTTCTTCCTGCACCCCAGAGTTTTCCATCAGTATCTATTCCGACAATATGCTGAAGTCCTCCAGCCATTTGAACAAATATATGGGGAAGTTCAGCAAACCCGTATGAAGCAGACTGACTACCAATACCTAAATCTCCATACTGATTTCTTCCAGTTCCATAAGTACTACCTGAACTAGCAAGAGTCTCATATTCATTAGCCATAGCAACTGTAACTGCACCACCCAAAAGAGCTGTAAATTCTCCAACACCTGCAACACTTTCAAGCATACCAAGTCGCCCGTATACGTTACTACCTGTTCCCCATAAAGTATTATCGTCCTTAATACCTAAAGTAAAAGACCCACCAGTAATAATATTTGACCATATAGATACATCAATTAGATACCACTCAGTAGCAGATTGATCAATTCCAATACCTAATTGACCAGCAGTTCCTAGACCTGTTCCCCATAACATGCCAGTTGATTGAATGCTAAAACTTCGACTACTTCCAGCAATTACTTTTAAACTTGGTCCTACACCTAATAAAGGTCGAATGGTATAAGCGTAAGGATAACCGTTTAAAGAAGTGCTACCAAGTTCAGATGACAAATTCCTGCCACAACCATATACAGTATAAGTAGGTATTACTATAGGAGTAGAAGTTGAAACATAATTCTTAGACCAATACCCACAAGGAATATAAGTGTTAACTATAGGAACACCACTGAATTCATGCTTCTCATCCCAAATAGGATTAGTGATACTTGAAATCCTGTCACCTTCATTATATGTAATTTTAGTAACGTCCCATTCAGACATAACTATCTCCAGTATTAAAAACCATAGCGGACTAAATTAAATTCTTTTAAAGGCGCGTAAACGTATGAACCAAAAGTAACCCAGGGGCCTTCAAAATCCTCGCCTGTATCTTGTTCACTATGCAAAGAAAGGGTATCTACTCCGTCCCATACAAGACATTCAGCCCCAATAAAAATATATAAGTTTGTTCCGTTTGTGTACAAGTTATAATTATATTGAGCTGAAGATACAGTGTAAGTTGCTTTAGCGACAAAAGCAGTACTACCATTCCATTCGTATAAAGTAAGTGTAGTATCTACACGTTGAATTATATACAGCAAAGAATTAAATTCTGTTATATTTTTAGCGTTGTAATAACCTTGCCCAATAGTTTGGTAATCCTCTTTAGCAATTGAAGCTTTAACAATTAAAGTATCTGAACCGTTATATTCAGATAAGAACATCGTTGAACTACTAATACTAATAGCGTATAATTTAGTGTTATAAACAATTAATTGTGCAATACTATACGAAGTCTGTGCTTTAATAGTCCAGGAGTTAGCTCCATCCCATTCAACTAAGTAGCCACTTTGCCCTGCTCCCCACAAGTTTAAATTAAATGAGCATATAGTAAAAATAACAAAAGGACTAGTTGCGGTAGTGACTACTGCAACCCATGCATCAGTACCATTCCACCGTAAAAGAGTTCTGACAAAAGAACAAGCATAAAGAGAACCATCAAATACAAGAAGCTCGTAAATAGAAAAACTATTGCCAATTTGATCAGCTTTTAATACCCAAGAGTCTACCGTATCCCACATATAAAGTCTTCCGTGGCTGAAACTACCGGCATAAATTGCCATTTCAAAATTTACAACTGAAGTAATACTGTTATCAGGACCATAAGCTAAAGTAACAACTTGATCCCAAAATGCTGGGACTGGGGTAGGAGTTGCAATATAATCTCTAGACCAATAGCCACAAGGTGCATGCTGAGTTGTGATTAGAGTATTTCCTTGCCCAGGAGGTGACCATATAGAATTATCTATTGTAGTAATTCTATCACCTTCGTTGTAGGATTTCTTATTTACAACAGGAATATTACTCCAAGGAACTCGATCCTTGTATGTTTTCCAATCAGTCATTATACCCACGATCCATGCTGACTTAAGGTAGCAGTAAGAACATCTGCAACGATGGAAAGACTTGCTCCAATAACAGTTACTTCAGGAGCACCGACGATAACTTGACCATTGTAATTAAGCATGCAGTTAACCGCAGGAAGATCAGTTGTAATACTATAATCTCCTGTCCCAGCGTCCCTAATTACAGCAACTTTACCATTACTTAAATAAGCATAATCGTAAAAATCGACAGCGGACCAAGTGGAACCGGCAGTAACCTCTAATTGCTCTACTAAAGCATCATTTATCCACTCATAAATCTTTGTGCTACTGCATACAATAGTCATATTCGTAAAGACAAAAATTTGAGGGAAAGGAAAAACGTCAGTAATCCCTGACGTATCCATTCTTGTTAACTCATTAATCGCTGCTAAGACACCGTCACAACCAACAGCTCCTTTAGACTCCACAAGATACTTGCTATTCCTGGGTGATCTTGCAGATGATCTAAGTCCTTTTGTTAGATCCTCAGCTGTAATTGTAAGTGCGAAAGGTTTAGACATTAAACTTCTCCATTTGGTGAAAAGTCAGTATCTTTATAGTTCCTAGGAATTTCTTTTGGCATATCAGTAACGTTAATATCATCTCCAATTATACGTCTGCGTTGAATCTCCGGGACAGCTTTCTCTAAAATCTCTTCGTACTTCAATAATGGATTTTTGCCCTCAATCATCTCTACAACACTTTGAACAATATCTTTTCGATCAGCAAACTCAGGGTGATCTTGATAGAACTTATGGTTAATTTTATGCAAAGCAGCATGATTAGCCATGAGATTTCCAATAACCTCCGGGATAGCGAGCAATGTTTTCTCCACAGCAGCAGTAATAATCTCATTTCTCTCTTCTTCAGTAATCATTATTCCTCCTATCTATAGCTATCTGAATTTATTGAATATCTAGCTCCATAACCATTGCCGGCTGGAATTGCAATATACATAGGTTCGACACGGTTAGCAGCATGAAGTGTGGTTAAGTCGCGGAGTGACCGCTCTGCAATAATAGTAACATCAGGTAGTACAGTTTTACCGTACTCTGGAGCCAGTCGAATAGCTAGATTATATATCAATGGCTCTTCGTAGTAACCTGGAAATACTATCGTATTAGTAGTCAAACCAAAAGATCCTGTTTCAACAAAAGGTTTGTAACTGTTAACAGATAAATACTCTGCGGCATCAGGAACAGGATAAAGATAAACAGTAGCTAAAGGGAACGCAGGATAATAATACAATGCATAAGGTCGATTAACTGTATCTTTATACGTAATATTACTATACCTAGTCTGCGATATAACATCGACTGCATGTGTCATTCCATCGAAATCAGTAATATACGCACCGATAATTTGGTTAGGTCTAGTGGTTGTAATATCACCACCAGACCCCCACGTATACGAAACTTTACCTGGAGTAAGAGTTATTGATTCATTAATTGAAGCGTAAATAGCATTACTTACTACTCCCCAAGAACGCAGCATACTTTGAAGTGCGGATAAGGCTTCGGATTGCCTTACAGTTTCAATAGTTTCTCCACTGCTTAACGCACCGATTTTTCTAAGGCTTGCACTTAATAATTCTGATACTAACATATACTGCACCTCTTTGCAGAAAGGTCAAATGTTGACTTACTTAACTGGGGTAGTTTCAAAGATACTTTTTGTTTCAGTAGAAAAAGCAGAAGTCTCTTGAGCATCCATATCTTCAGTCTTTTCATCCGGGTCCACAGTACCCGGTTCGACTTCTTGATATATCTTCTCATGTCCTGGAAGTAAAGTACATTTACCAGGATGATCGACCCAATCGTCACTAAGTTTATTAAATTCTCTTTCCAGTCTAACAAGAACACCTTCAGGAATATCTCTATGATACATCCACCTAGGAACAAAGAAGTCTCCTTTAGGAGCTGGTTCTTTGTCAGGGGTATAAGATTTTCCTGAACCAAGCAAACTATTATTCGACGCCATGTTATTCACCCTCCAACATTTTCCATGTTTGCCCAACAACTAATGGGCCGTAAGCTTTACCAATCAATTGTTTAACTAACGTAACTTCATCCACAGTAACATCTGCTGGGTCAGAAAGAGTATTAAGTTTAACAGCTAATTCCCATCGTTTCAATTTCTCTGCGCCAGTAAGATTTTCTTCCCCTTTATATGTAGCAAGTAACGCTCCAATAGCAGTACTTCGCAGAGTTGCTGACACATTTTTTGCATCCTTAATAACTTCGCCATTGAGTTTAACTAACTCCTGGTCTAAAAGTAACTTCATGTTAACCCCCTTGTTTATAGGGAGAGACCTAAGTCCCTCCCCAGTTAAATTTAGTATGCAGAACCTAACGTAGTCCTGCGCCAGTTATCATCAGCAATAGTATTAGTAGCAATGCAGATATACAGATAAGTAGCATCCTGCGAGATCTCATTTGCTACACCAACCGTACCGTCTACCCCGGCTGTCGTAGTTCCAAGAAAAGCAGCGTCAACAGATAAGTGATCCGACGTTTCCTCAAATGCAATAGCGTTACCGACAACACCACTAATCCTCGAAGCAAACAACTGTGTAGTATCAGAATTAGTCGTACCAATAACAGTAGGATGCTCAGCCGCACAAGAATAGTTAGTACCAGCAGTACCTGCATGGTTAACAGCAAACAGTAAATTATCTAGTGCAATCGCAGCAGACCCACCGATTAAAACCTCTCCTTCAACCGGAGTAAGTGTAGTTTTAAATGTATATACTTTAGTATCAAGAGTAACAGTATCAGCATCAGCAGGTGCAGTTGCATCGCTAGTTAATGTACCAACTGCCGCAATAGCATTTACCGGAGTTTTCTCAACTGTAGAAAGAGAGCCCGAAGAAGTAAACACTCCAGAAGCAGTAAGTGCGCCTGCTGTAAGTTCTCCAGTAATAGTCGTAGGCGGCGTAATGGTAACAGTCGGAGCACCAGTAGTCGTCTCAAAGACTATAATATCAGCTGCACTATCTCGAATACTAAGTGCATCTGCTATGTTAGTTTTCAGAAGAATACCGTAGTTACCAGTATCAGCAACAGACATATCAATGTCTCCACTGACCATAAGTAAGTCAGTACCTACTCTGACTTTCTTAGCCGCACTAATACCACCAGCCGCGTACAACGCAGCAGTAGTATCAGCCGAAGCTTCAGTGGCATCACTAATAGCCAAAGGACCACCAGCAACTGTAAGCAATGCTGCGGAATGAGTGATAGTAATATTGCCATCATCCCAGTTAATAACACCACCACTTGCGAGGAATGCATCACTCCAACGCAAAATAGTAGAACCAAGCGCCTGACCATCATCAGTCGCAGGCGCAACAGCCGTAGCCGTTATAGATGTACTTCCTGTAAATGCGACTGCACCGCTAAAAGTAAGCGGATTAGGGATAGTCACATTCTCATCTTCAGTCTCAAAAATTCTTCCCAGATACGCCATGATTATTTACCCCACAAGCGAACTGCCATTTCAGGATAAAGTGTTTTCATCCCATACAGAATATCCAGACGGATAATCTCTTCATCAGCATCAATATCATACTGTTTCACAACTCTAATACTAATCCCAGCATCAGGATCAGACTCTCTAGCACCCCAAACATTCGAAGGCATCTCGATCGGAACAGTAACAAGAGCGAATGCATTAGGATGGAAAAGCATATTCTGAGCATACGCCGTACCTTCTGTACCAACAAAAGTCAGTCCAGCCGTAGTAAGCGGAAGAGCATCAACATTAGAATAAGGATTAGTTGCGCCGTAAATAATCGCAGGAGAAATCGGAATAGTCATTGCGCCATTGACAGAATCAGTATCAGCAGTAACAGTAAACCTACGAAGAACACCAGTACTCACACCAGACATGGGGTTAACCGCATACACACCAGCGACTGTAAAAATATCACCTTTAGTAACAGAGTCATTTGAAGCATGCCAACCATCAGTAACAAGTACTGCCGCACCTGTAACAGTAGCACCATCCATTAACGGAGTTCCACCAGAGAATTCTCCGGTAGTATGCCGAACGATATTCTGATCGGAGTACAGATCCAGATTAGCAATTTTACCAAGGAAGCCTTTAGTCATAATATCTTTAGCAACCTGCGAGGCAAACGTACCTTTCAGCGCATCGGCCAGTGACCAATTTGCAGTCGGATTCAGAATTCCAACTCGTGTATCATCAGGAGTTGCTTCATCATCAAGACAGACCTGAGCATCACCAAGCATGGAGAATGCATTCGGCGTAGTTCCAGGCGTACCTGCGTAATTGTAAACATCAGTGTAAAGGCCACAAAGATCAGCGTCAACAGTATTAGCAAGCGTATTACACGCAGGAGAAATATACCGTTTGCTGTAGTCTTCAATAGTCGTAGTCAAATCAACAGAACTGAAAGCCCAAGAAACGTGAGCCTGAGTCGTCATGGTGATCGAGGTCGACGGCTCAATGATATTCGTGTTCACTCTAGCCTGAGCTTTCGTAGTCCTAAATTTATTCGGTTTACGTACAGTAATAGTCGACCCAACTTTAGCAAACTCATTCTTGTACGCTCGATAAACGTGTCTAGACATAGCAAGGTGATTGAGAAGCTGCATCAATGCTTCCTTTGCAATAATTGTAGGGGTTAACAGATCATTTTCAGTAGCCATTTAAATTTACTCCTTAACTCGTTCTCTCCAGCGTCTGTATTCCTTAGTACTCATTTGGTTTGGATCTTCTTCTAAACTGTCGCCAGTCTTAATGGGTTCTATAGGTGCCGGAGCTTTAGATAGTTTCTTGTGTTTTACCACAGTTACTTTCGAAGTATCAGTAACAACATCCGCCGGAATGTCTCCTTCAGTCGAGACATTAGGTTTGGGAATTGTAACTAATAGATCGGCTTCAATTTTTCCAATTTCTTTTGCAGCTTTGAACGCTGACATTTCGCCAAGCTCGGAAGCTATTTCAGGATTCTGACCAAGGTAGTAAAACAATTCTTCAGGAATATCTGATGTAAGTATTGTTTCAATTACATCTTGCTGGAGGACAAGTTCCTCAGCAAAAACGAGTTCATCATAGTCATCGTACTTATCTCGTCCTCGTTCTAAAACATCATCAATCTCTTGTCCAACAGTTGCAGCAGTTTGCTGTGTATCCTCGTTGTTCGCACTCGTGGTCTTCTCTACCTGTGCAATCCGTAACTTATCCTCAACTTTCCAATCAGTAAGAGCTTCGATAAACTCTATATCATCTTCAAAGTCTTCTCTATTTGGCTTTTCAGAAGTAGGAATAGTTGCTTTAAGTTCTCGCAATTCTTTTTCTGCAGCTTCTCGTCTTGCTTTTTCAGCATCTCTAGAGCGCTCCGCTGTTCTCCAGTTCTTCGTAAGTTTACTTATACGTTTAGCCGGATCATTTTTAATAGCAGGCTTAACCACAGGATCAGTGACAACCACATCATCTTTGACCTCTGCGGCAGCTTTAGCAGCGATTTCTTCCGCTGTCTCTGTCTTTACTTCAGTATCAGTAAGTTCCTTTTTATCATCATCTACTATTACTTCAGCACCAGCAATATCTGTTGGTGACGATACTGGTGCAGTAGAATCTACTGATAACAAATTAGCGTTATCAACTCCGTTAATCACACCACTTACTGATAATTCTGCACTTTTTATTTCATCTAATGATTGTAACATCGCAAGCCTCCTATGACTTGATGCAGCGAATTTACGCTGGGTTAAGGACTAATAATTACTTACCTTCCATTTCTCTCATATTTCGATATTCTTTAGTACTCATCTTTTCAGGTTTCTTTTTAACTTTAGCTTCGCAACCAATCTGTTCTATCTGCATTCTAATATGACGTCTAGTCCTATCCTTTCCTCCTGTAACTTGACGTTCAGATATCTCAAGTTCAGTGACAGTTGCTTCGCCCATAATCAGAATTTTATCCCCAAGTTTAAATGTTTTAAGTGCCGGCAATTTATCTATCTGCTCAGTATCGAAACTAATTGCAAGACCGTATGGCCACCTGTCCTCATCTTCGATAGAAGGCATACACCTTTCCTTCATCTCCTTTTTAGACACTTTAGGCAATTGCATACTTACTAACTTCATTTCATCGACCCCTCCGTTTCTTAGCCATTGATTGTAAAGTCTTACCACCTTTCCCATCAGTAATAGCTTTAAGTTTATTTAGTACAGAGTATTTCTTCGACTTCTCTTTCTTTTTCACTTTTCCCTTACCTGCGGCAGGACTCAACTTATTTAAAACATCATATTCCTTTTTCATCAGTAGCTCCTTCACCCTCGGCTAAGACTTCTTCAATTGCTCTGCGTAATTCTTCTTTAGATGAAGCCTTTAAAATTTCTAACTTAACTTCAGCCTCTTTAAGTTTCACTCGTTCCTGCTCTAACTTTACATTAGCCTCTTCTAATTTAACTCCAGCTTCTTTCAGTTTAGCCTCTGCAACAGGATCGGGAGGCGGCGCAGGCGGTTCGGCCGGAGGGGGAGCCTCCTCGCCTGCTCGTTTCGCCGCCGCTGCAGCAAGTTGTGCTTTAAGTTCTGGCGGAAGCAGAAATTTAAGTCTCTCAGCAAGATCATCTGCACCAGGCCAATCCATAATCTTAGCATAAACATCACCAATAACAGGTGCCGCTTGCGGAAAGTACTGAATAAATTCTTGAATAGATATCTTTGCTTCAGTCCGCTGCGTTTCAAACGAAGGTCCAACAGTAACAACAACATCGTAAGTTCCAATGGATAAGTCATTAAAGATTTCTCCATTCTCTCCTTCGACGTTTACTTTAGTAAATTCAAACCCACCATTGTCTAACCCAAGTCTAACTATACGCTCTGTATCTAAAAGACTTGGAGCTATATCAACAAGAATTCTTCCCGTATGTTCTAAGGATCTAGATAAATTATCAATGAACGAGAATGTTCCTACATCGCCTTCTCGTTTATTCTCTCTAATTGCAGCACCACTTCGCTCGTTGCCCTGCATACCAAGAGAAGACTTTTGAATTCCTACAGTATCTCGAATTTCCTGATCACTATCCCTAAGTTTCTGCACCATTGCACTTGAAACTTGCGGAGGTGGCTGTCGTTGCGGCCAACCAGGAGCATCCTTATCAGGATTAACAAGTAAGTAAGGATAATTCTTTTTATTGGTTTGATTCCACTGTTGTTCATGTCCTTGTACTTGTTTAGGTGTAAGAATATAAGGTGACTTAGGTTGTATTGCAACAGTCTCTGTATCACTTGATTGCCAATAGTTATACAGTCTCTGTGGGTCTTTAGCATTTCTAATCAAACTACGCAGAACTCTTTGACCAGCAACATTAAATTCTTTACCCCAAATAGGAACAATTGGAATGTACTTCTTGCCAACCCATTCTTTAGACGCGAGTATGCTATCACCAGAAAGAAGATACCACATGATAGTGTAACTATCTGTTTTTCTTTTATCTATAGATACTTCACCCTTTTTAAGTTTTGTAGTCGTTGAACCATCTGCAAGTAAATACAACGTTTCATTCTTAGGTTCTTTAACGAAATACTCCGCTACACGAACAGTATCTTCTCCTGCCCAAGGCTGCAAGTACTCATCAACATCAGACTTAAAAGGCATTGGGTCAATATTAAACTTCTCTTTAAATTCATCCCTATCCATATCGGAGACAATAAAACAATGTTGAGCATCAGAACAATCGTACTCAGAATGTTTTCCCCAATAAACTGAAAGAGCATTATCAATCTTAGTAATATAAGCTTCCTGTTCAGAGAAACTACCTTCAACATATTTAGTAATAACTCGCCAAGCACCGTAGCCACAGGCAACTGCATGTTCAAAACCGTGGTCGATTGCTACATCGGAGCGAGAGATCTGCTCAACGTGTTTAATCCAACCACCGAGAATCTTCGCAATTTCAGGATCTGCCTGAGAATCAACTGGGATAACTTGTATCGCAGGTCGATTCATTCTTTGATCACCAACAACCTGATCAATAAATGTCGGCATTTTATTTATAGTAATACAAGGCCGATTCTCAGCTTCGCGTTCATTTCGTATTCCGGCAGGCCACTGCGCACCCTCAATAGCAACAAACTCAAGATCGTTTTTAGCCAATGCCCTATTAGTACTGTCATCAGCTATATCTATCTTCAATTGTTTTTGAGCTTTTCGTAACAGTGTTTTCTGTTTCTCAGTCATTGGTTCCGTTGTTTTCATTGACGAACTCCGACCACTTTTCCCCTACGTATAATTTTATGCACACCTTTAGAAAACGAAGTCTCTTTAAATATATCAATATAATCCTGTTTTGTAACAGGTGAATATATGTAAGTAGACCCTCCACCATATCTAATCGTAAGCTCCTCTTTCTCTATCTCATACTTAATATCATCAACATGCGTAGCGCTCATTTAATTTCCTAACCAGGAACTTCCAGCTGATTGAGTTATGTCTCTATACTTTCTACCAATTTCATAACTGTCAGTCTTTTTATCTGCAAATACTTTAGTTGCTTCATTCGAAAAATATTCAGTCAAACAAAGTGCATCAGCTATATTAGGTGACATAATACCTCTAGCTTTTAAATCTTTCTTAGACTCGATTACGTAGCCACCATGAGCATTAAATGAGTATCTAACTGAAGCAAGTTCACTTGCAAGTTGCTGACCTAAAGTCTCAGTTTGCCCAAACACTTTAACATCAGGAAATGAATACTTTCCGAGTAAACAGTTATCACGAACTCTGCACCATAACTCATCTCTAAGTCTATGGAATTTCGTAATATCACTAGATGCAAGAGTTACATTAACCTGGAACAGATTTTTTAGGTTATGTTTTTCTAGCCAGTCTGAAACACCGGCACCAACTCCGATAACATCTATTGCACAGCCTAAAGCACTAAGTTCTTGGTACGTCTGTAAAACAAATCCGCCAAGATCAATAGTATTGAGTTTTCTGAATGTCTCCCAAGGATCAATACGTAGACCTTGTCGAGGAAGTATAATAGAAGAATCATCTCCGTACCTAGCTACATCAACTCCAAGATACAAAGGCTCATCTTCAGCTACTTCAAATTCATTACCAATACACTGTTCCGCAGTCCATAATGGAATAAGAGTATTCTCATCCTGTAAAGGAGGATTACCCTCAACACGAATTCTAAAAACATTCGAATCAACGCCGTACTTCTTAGCGAAATATTCAGGCATTGACGGATCAACATTAGACGATTCTCTAGAATCCCAATGAAATAATTTCCACTGCTTTTTAATTTCACTGTTAAAATGTGTATCATAAAAATAACCAGAGTTCTTTGTCATATTACCAATTAAAAGAACTTTATTATCTGGTTGAGTCAATGCACCTTCAAGCGGAATAAAAGTAGGATCAGGAATACCAGAAGCTTCATCACATATAATGAGCATGTGATCATCATGTAAACCAGCTAATGTTTCAGCCTGATCTTCTTTAGTAGCTCGAACTGAAGGACTAATTAAACGAAGCCACCATTCTTTAGGTGCTTCCTTATGCTGGATTGAATCCTTACGTACAACAAATTCATCAGCTACAAGTGAACCACGTAACCATTTAGAAATTTCAGAAAGAAAAATATCACGTAACTGACGATTCGTAGGAGCTGTAACAACTACCTGAGCATAAGGTCTTGTACATAAAAACCATAACGCAATCCAAGAAGCTGAAGCATCTTTACCGACACCATGACCAGATCTAACACTAATACGTTTCTCATGACTTACAGCTTGCAATAATTCTATCTGCTGTTTCGATGGTTTAACATGTAAAGCTTCTACAGCAAATTGAAGCGCAGAATTTTTCCACTCCCTTAATCGCTTAACAACTGCTATATTAATATCTTCAGTTAAATTCATATACAATTATTTCTTTTTAGGTTGTTGTTTTGTTCCTCTATTACCTGTACCACCACCAGAACCATCTTGCTTTCTCGTACCGCCACATGCACCTTTACCGCGTCCGCTTTTAGCCATTTTTAACCGTCTCCTTTTTAATAATCTTAGCTACCTGGGCTAATGCCGCTGTCATCTCAGGACTTAAGGTATGTCCAGTTTGTTTCGGTTTCAGATTTCGTTTCTTATGCACAGCATACTGTTTATTAAACCAGACTAAAATTTTATCATACAGTTTATTATTAATTTCTTCTGCTAAGAACGTGTACCAAATTGCAAATCGTTGTTCGTTAGTTAATTTGTTATAATCAATTCGTGCTTCTTTAGTATTTAAATAAGTTATTCTAGCATGACAACGTCTGCATAAGTACTTTGTATAACTAGGTTCGTAAACAACATGATGTGCAGTTAACTCGTTCCATGATTTTTTCTTAACTCCACATTTAATACAAACATACTGACCTGAAAATGGAGAACCAAACTTGTCAAAAGACGCACCTACCATTTTAGTAAGTTGCTCAGAGATTTTAGTTTTCTCAGATTTTCTTGCCATGCTACCTCCGTACGGGCTACTTAGGCGCAAAGGCGCCAGTCTCGTGGAGTTTAGCCGAACAATACGGTTAGTCATCTGAATTACCTAAATTGGCTACCGAAGCCAGAGAGCCTGTTCGGCCGCGACACTCTCCAGTGTTTACTCGCTATGCGCCCTCGGCTTCGGTAGTGTCAGAAAGGTCAAAGATTGACCTATTTACTGCTTTATGTACGTTGGTTCCGCGTTCAAAATGTATGCAACAATAGGTTCTGCTGTTTGCACCACGTCATTAAGTACACCACGACCCACGAGTAACTGGATGATGATTAGTTTTACGTCCTCTTCGACAGTCCTACTTGTTCGACTCATGTTAGCCTCCTTACATGGTTAAAAGTTCTGGTTATCTAGATCCGAAAGTTTTACTTCGGGCGTCTTATCAGTGTAGTCGGCTTCCATACAATCATCGTCAATAGGAGTTTTAGTCTCAAGCGCAGTCTCTTGCTTTTCCATATAGATCAAGTGAGCGACCAGTCCTTTGATTTCGCTGGGCTTACCATCAGTTACGAGTTCTTTGTCTTTGAGAATTTTGTAGGACGAGACCAGATCTCGTAGGGAAGCCTCTTCGATCTTTTCAGGTGTTATGGCCTCAAGCACTCGCGCCTGAAGCTCGGTTAACTGGAGGGATTGGATTGATCGGTATTGGAGCAGAATGCCCTGTTTCTTCTGAATGTCGGCAATTCTGGAGCGAAGAGTTATCGGACTGATCCCAAGTTCGGTCGATATGGCTGGCACAGATTCCCCTCGTTCAAGGAGATCTATTGCAATTTCCATATCGATTTCTTTCTTAGGTCGTCCTAATGCCATTGAATGATCCCATCTGTAAACAAGTTTTCTGCCCATGTTCTAAGTTAGCGTAGCAACAACGTCCAGATTGATTAGAGACGAAACCTTTACAGTTTGGTTCGTCCTCCTTTACTGCTGTGCATTGGTATGATGCAACGAGAACTCTGTAGTCTTTGGGCTGGGCAAGAACTGAATTGTACATGATTAGAGTTTCGTCTAATATCTGTGATAAGGTTTCTACCATTGGCTTGCCCTTTTGCTATTCTTTACTAGACCATAACATACTTATTTATAGTTGTCAAGCTTTATTTTATAGGCGGTGATTTTAATTAAGGGGCCCCTGGGTATGTAATGCTTGCGAAGCAGTGCTTGCGAAGCAAGTCAGAGTTTGGTTCTGGAAATTCTCTCTGTGGGGAATCTGGAGTCTTTATGTCCCCGCGAAAGTTTTGCAAATGACCGAGCACCCCCCATTGGATTGTCCTGAGAAAATAAATAATAACCTCAAATCCACCGGAATAAAATAAGATGCGGCAGGGGTTGTGGTAAAGTTCGTGAAATAATGCGGAACTTATTCATCAGCTGACATAAGCATGGACACCCGAATGACCTTATGCATAGCGTGACATAAGTTTATTAAGGCGGATTGCTTCAAGGTGTGCGACGATAGCACGGAGGTGTGCGACATGTGCACTCGACATAAGTGTCGAACAATCCGGCAGGATTTGTCGAATTGATGCGGTGATCGAATCCACCGGGAAAGTACCAACTCTAAGTTCCACAATGATTCCGCACACTTACAAGTATAAAAAATAAATTCTGGCTTTGGCACACCCATTGCAACCTTATAATACTGAAAGGAGGCGATCAACCCCGGAAACCGGGACTTGAAAATGGTTCTTTAAAATCGGTAAGGTTTTTACGCATGGATTGAAGGGAATTCGAATGGACCCTAAGATATGCCATAGCATCGAACTGAACCATTTGAGCAAGTCTCCAACTTATTCGGATAAGTTGCGGCACGATACGACTTGTCAAGCGAGTTTGTGCTTTAATGAAGGGCACCAATTGAAAGAGGTGAAAAACATGTATGTATGGGAACTTTACGAATGCGGTGAACCGATTGGACTTTTTATAAGTCGTGAACGAGCAATTAAGGAAAGAGATGCTTGGTTAAAATATCTCAATGCGCCCGCGAATGAATGGGTTAAAGTACGTTCATCATTGGATTTAGCAATTATGACACGTGCCGATTATACAATCAGGCAAGTTAAAGTAAAAGAATAAATTAAATTTTCGTGCCTTTCATTAAGGTGCAAACTCGAATTCATGCCTTTCATTGTGTACCCTTACAATCATTCCGACTCTTGAAAGGGGTACAACAAATGAATGAACATCAGAATATGAATGATATGAATGAAGTTATCGACGGTTTCAATGAAGAGAGTATTAAAGCTCCCACAGTTATCGAAGTTATTGCAGAAGTCAAAGACGGCGAAGCGAACGAAAAGAAGCAAGTATCATGGTCAAAGCTCGGTGACATGGCCATAGCAAGTTTCCCCTGCGGTAAGCTGATATACTTCGACTTGAAAGTCCTTGACACTCAGGTTATGAAGTATTACGGAAGTAAACAATGGTTATCGGACTCGGTAAGCGCGGTAAAAGACGAAAAGGAAAAGATACAAGCATTGCAGGATAATTACAATGAAGCTTCTAAGATGGGACTTGAACTCACCGCTACCGGAAAAGTAAGTGTCATTGGTAAGGTCAGAGCGAATAGCACCGGAAATGCCGAGGCCAAAGCACTCGCAAGTGCAATTCGAGAAGCTTCTAAGGTTGTTAGCCTTGAAGGTTTGGTTATGAAGAAAGCAATGGCAAATATTCCTGGCCAGCCCGAATTCACTACCGAAGATGCAGAGAAGTTGAAAGAACTTATGCAGGCGGCAGTCGAAGCAAGCAAGTAACTAAGTAACTTAACCTAAGGGTACATTGTGAAGGGCATGAATATTTCAGGGTTAAGTGTGCGGGCTGGAATGGAGTACAATATGTCAGCACCAATGAGCGAACAATTTCAGAGTAAAATATCACAACTAGGAACAAGCAGTAAGATATTTGACTTAGTCACTAAGATGCAAGATCTAAAACAGGAAGCAAGAGATATACAGTGGAAGCTCAAAGATACTGAGCGAGCAGTAAAAGATGAACTTATCAAATCAGGTAACTTCGAAGCACTGGCAATCAACTACTCATACCTAAGAAGAATGAATCGAAAAACTTGCTAAACTAACTTAACTTAGCCCGTACATTTAAACTCTGAAATAAAACGGAAACTAAACATAACCTCCTGGCTTAGGTGGTTAAACAAGCCGAGCGACAAGTATGATCGAAAAGAGGGCAATATGTTATGGCTGAATAACTTCGGAGCAGTGACAGAATACTGTGTTGATTGGAGAATTCAGTAAGTTTCCGTTCTTCAGAAAAGTCAATTATTGACCTTTTACGAATCTTGTAATATTGTAAAATTGTAAACGGTAAACGGTAAGTGGTAATATGTCTTTGGGTCCTTACATTTGGGCGGTTTCGGTTTGACCTTTTACCCAGTGAGTGTGGGAGGGCTTGTCAGTGTTTGCTCTTCTCTGTGTATACTCTTATATCTATTAGTAATAATATATTATAATTAATATAGTAATATAATAACTAACAGTAGTAAACACTACCTGAATAAACCAAAAATTTTAAAATATATATCCCCGCAGATGTCTGGACCCACAGAAACATTACCGCTTACCGCATACCGGTTACCGTTTACCAATGAAACAATCTTACATAGGCACAAAAAAACTATTGACGGCTGGAAAAAGTGGGTGTATAATATAAATAAAACGAATGGAAATGGGTATGCAAGAAATACAATTGACGCAGGATAAAGTTGCTTTAGTTGATGATGATGTATTTGAACAGTTGAATCAATTCAATTGGCATCTGGTTTCAAGTAGTTCCAAAGGACTTTACTACGCAAGTACGGAGTTATTACAACAGGATAAATCCATTTACACTTGCTTTATGCATTGGGCAGTGGTCGGATTTAAACCTCCTAAAGGATATGTTATAAACCATATGGATTATAATGGACTGAATAACCAAGGTAACAATTTACGCTTAGTAACGCACCGGCAAAATACTCAGCATAAAAGAAAAGAATACTCTTCTAAGTATCCCGGTGTATCATGGCATAAGCTGACTAAGAAATGGATTGCTCATATAAAGATAGATAGTAAAGTTAAACACCTTGGTTCATTTGATATTGAGGAAGAAGCGTTCGAGAAATATAAATGGGCCTGTTCTATTTGTGGGCAGGAAGTAATTAACATTAAGTAATAAGGAAGGTGAAATTATGTTTATGGAAAGGTTACGAGTTATCGACCTTAGAACTAAACGGTATATGAAGGCAGAATTTAGTGAAATTAAAGCAATTGAGTTAGCCCGAAAGAAATGGGTAGAATACGATAAGTACTATTCAATGAAACGCTTAGGTAAAGGCGGTGGGTGTTAGATAAAAAGTCAATATTTGACCTTTCTGGAAGGGAAAAAGAAATAAATGGATTTAAAATCAATACAGAGTTTAGTTGCTAAGTACATTCCCGGCGGTACAATTACTGAAAGGAAGTTTGATTGGTTAGTGAACAGTCATAAAGAGTCTTTCAATGTTATCATCTTTTATGACTTCTGCTGCCACGGTGACTTTGTAGCGGTAATCCGCAAGAATAACCTGATTCACTTTGTATTTTATAAATAATGGAGGCAAGATGCAGAACAAAGTTGAAGAAGCTTGCTGGGAGGATATTCTGTCACAAACTCAGGATGGTATCCTAACGGTAGACGGTTGGTGGTTCTTAGTTATCCTTGGTATGGAATTAGGAACTATGTGTGTAGGTAATGGATATATACTAACTGTTTAAAGGTGGATGAAATGGATGAAACTGTAAAAAGGGATTACGCAGAAATGATAGAAGAGGAAAGATCTCAAAAGCCAATAGTTTGGTACGGTGAAGTCACTGATTGTAACATATGCGACAGTTTACTTGATAAAGTATTCTACGATGGTAGGCTTAAATCCGGTAGTGCATGGCTTATCATGTGTCCAATATGCCATGCAATCTGGGGCCGTGGAATAGGTCTTGGTATAGGCCAGGAGTATACAAAGCAGGGTAAAGATTGGGTAAAAACTAATGGGTAATATATTTGCAGATTATAATATGTTGATAGCATTTGTCCGTACCGAAAATGATAGGGAATTTCATCGGCTGTGCCTTAAAGGACGGGCAAACAGAATTCAAGCTAAACCTGCGCGGTGCCGATTAGAGCTAAGAAAAGCTCGTAAGGTAAAGAGACACCAAACTGGTACCAAGCGTCAAAGGAGGTCGTAAATATGACTGAATACGAAATTCAAGTTCTCGCAACATACAATGCAGAGAAGGCACGAGGTCTCATGCATACAGTAAAGTTTATGCGCTGGATGAAAGAACTTCAGTTAGACTATGACCGAAGCCAAGGGGTAAAACTATGATAAGCCGTGAAAATGCAAAGATAGGTCATCGGTTAATGTATGCCTGGATGTGCACAACAGGCGAATCGAAACACTACTGGCCCGGATGGAAACGGTATGGTGGTGAGTGGACTATATGCCAGTCAGATTGTTTTTGCTGTGAAATTACAAGAGGAAGTTGTAGTAACTGTCCAGTTCAATGGACCGAATTAGGTAAATATGACAGTTATCTTCCTTGTCTTAGCAGTGAATCAGCATGGCATAGAATGCTTACTTCAGTAGATAAGGATGATTACAAACTGTATTGCAGAATTATTCAGAATCTTCCTTGGAAAGGTGAAGAGTTTGAGATAGAAACTTTTATATTCAGTGATTTAAGAGTTGAACGGTACCCACAATTTAGACAGGAGGATTGGCAATGACGAAACCCGGAGGTATTCATTTTTGCCAAAGACCGTATTTCTCTGAAGACCCGGATATTTACACAGCACGGCAGATTCCTTTACCAGAGACAATATTTTATAGTGCCCCAGTTATACTCTCCACAATACTGCATGAAGTAGGTCATTGTGTTCTTCAGCATAAGGGAGACAACAACTCTGAAAGAACTCGATTTGCTATGGAAGTAGAGGCTTGGCAGTGGGCTTGGAAAAATGCAAAAGATAAGAAGGCTGTAGAAATTGAAGGAGTCAAATGCCTAAAAACTTACTTAAACACTTTTACAGATGAACAATATGTAGAATTAATTAGAGGTAAGGAGTTTGAGTATGCAACCAGTTGATGTATTTATGGTACATAATGATTTAACTCGGAAAGAATTAGAAAAAAGTAGGAGATGGAAACTGTGGAAGCAAAGACAGGGAAGCGAATTTGTCTTTCCTGAATCAGATAGTTATTTACTTTCACTAAGGGCAATTTCATTAGAAGAATGCGAAACGATTTATTCCACAGATCACGAAAATCTGCATAAACGGGAGGATTAAATGGAAGCAGTTAATAACAATCACGCAGGACATATGGAGTTGTGGGATGATTTATATAGATATCCTGAAGAAATAATAATAGTAAAAAATAAAAAGTTTACACGATTAAGAGAAAAATTCGATTGGCCTGGATGGAAGATGAATGGTGGTGAGTGGGCTAATCTGCATGGTTCTTGTTTTGCTTGTAAGGCAACAACTGATGCCACTTGTGATACTTGCCCAATAAATTGGGGTAATCATGCACTTACTTGTGAGAGTGCAAGATCACCGTACCGTAAATGGGACAACGCCACTAACCCTAAAAAACGTTCGTATTACGCAAGAATCATTAGAGATTTGAAATGGGGAAAGGAAACAGAAGATGAAGAAAAAGAAAAAAGAAAGGAAAATTCCGTGTTATAAAATTTTTCTGCAAAGACTGTGGAATAAATCGTTTACGTTCAGATAGTATCTTAACAAGAATGGTTAATGCTCCTACCAAAGATTGGGTGGAAAAAGAAGATGAATAACAAGCTGAAAGCAATTGCCGAAGAGTTATTTCCTACAAGAATGCACTTTTACTCAGAGATAAGTGCAGTCAAGTCACTCTTATACAAGACTGCTTATCGACGAGTTAAGCATAGGAAACCAACAAATGGTAAAGTTAGAATAATCTGTAAAGATGGACAGGAGATATGTGATGAAAAGGAATTATAAAAGAGGCGACAGGGTAACAATTGTGGCTATTGGTACACACGATGTAGCATATCCTGGAATAGACCTTATTGGTAAAACTGGCACAGTTGGCAGACTGGGCGACGTATCTAATGGTGCTTACATTGCCTGTAACATAATATTAGACGAATCATCTGGAATATATAGAGGTTCATTCTTCTTTTATATGGTTAAACTGAAAAAACTTAGGGAGGTAAGTAACGATGAAGTATGAAAACGATATAGATAAAAATATGCACGAGATATGCGGAAACTGTGGTCTTTCGTTCGGTTCACACTGCGGAGGGGATTATCAATCTGATTTCTATAATATGTTTATTCCTAAAAGTTACTGTCCAGGAAATGAAGGGCGAATGAATTGGGATGAGGGACCGGGTACTGTGTTTAAGCATACAGGTATATATGAAGAGGTAGTGCCTAATAAAAGAGCGGAGAATAGGGAGGATTAAAATGAAAAGAGCATACTTTGATGGAATTCCTGTAACAATGAAAGCTGAAGAGCATGAACAAATGATTAAAAGGTTTGATCCTAGGAATGAAGAAGATGGACCTGAGTGCCCTCTTTGCCGGAACTATTGTTGTAGAGTTTTACTACCTTCCCGCCCCGAACGTAAAATCTGCCCACTTAGAGTTATAGGTGGTTGTTTTAGATGGCTTCCAATTGTCTTAAACCTCGATGAATTTACCGACCTGGAAATTAGTGTGGGTAATACTGTTACTGCCAGAACAGAAACAGGACTAAATCAGATTACGAAAATTCATGAACATTTATTGAATGACTGGGAGGATGTAAAAAATGCTTAGTGAAAGATTGTTGAGGAAGTGGAGAATAGAAGCTCTTAAAGCTATATTAGAAAAATCCACTATAACTGTGTACGATGGTTCAAGTACTTTATTACCTACATCTTATTTAGACGCACAAGAAAGAATAATCAAATTAACTGGAGAACTTCTTGACCAGCACCTTTTAAGGAAGGAATAAAATGAATGAAATACTAAAAGAGATTTGTCTATGGATGTGCGCCTTAGTAGCTATTAAGGCAGTAATAATTGGATCAGATTTTTCATTTATTTCTTGGCTAAAACATGGAAAGGTATATACAGACTGGTACTTTACAAGAGGAACTTTTTCAAATTACTTAAAGCGAATTAGGTCGATAAGTAAATGATAGAACAGTACGAACGTGCAGAGTACCAAGCGTATTTAGCTAATGTGGACAGATTGGCAGAAAAGAACGAAAAGCGTAGGTATAAAGAGCAACTGTGGACGTCTTACATCATTGTTTTAGTCGCAGCGTTAGTAGTCTTTGCTGTTCTCTTCTTTTTCAAACCTATCGCAGCTTCGGATAATATCTGGAAGGGTAGTTGCGGAGGATATAAGAACACCGCAGAGTATTCCCGGCAAGTAGCCATTAGACGTAAACATGGCTATGTTTTAGTGGCCAGTGATTTCAGTCACTTTATTAGACTTAATGGTGAAGTAGCTTATTGTCACGGGAGGTGGTAAGTGAAAGAAGAAAATTTCACCTATGTAAAGTGTCATTCATACAGGTATAAAACAAAGTACAATCAGAATGGTGATTGCCAAACTGTAGGAGCAACACCGTTTTGTTTTAACTGCCCATTTAACGGCAAAAAGGAGTATAAGGATGAAAGTAAGACTGACGAATAAGGAATTTTCTAAAGACAGCGTAACCTTTAACAAGGCTTGTGAGGCTGCACATATCCCTGCTACAGCACGACAGGCAAGTAAATGGAGAAGAGGTAAAGGTAAAGCGTATAAAGAATTTATGTTTACACGAGGTAAGTAAAATGTGGCCGACTAAAGAGCTAATAATAAATAAAATTAAAGGGAGAGATACTATGGCGGATTTTAGTATAGAGGCAGGTCAGATACTGCAAGAAAATCGAACAGATATTCAGGAAAGAATAAACTTGGCCCTTAAAGAGGCTTATAAAAAAGGTAAGGATAGTTTAAGGACGGTTGCTTCTGGAGATATTACACATGAAGGTGTTGCAGAATTTGATTCACTTATGACTGAATTGAAACATAAGGTAGTACGAAAACCTTGTTTTGGAGAACCCTGGAATAAAGTAGAGGAGAGATTCCTAATGGCCGCATTCGCTACTTTTATTGCAGATACCGCTACAGCGCATGGGAGATCTATTAAGGGTATCCAGTTAAGCTATAAATTACTGCGGTCAAAGGGCTGGAATCCATGGAAGTAATGACAAAAGAAAGTATCTTGCACGATGGTCACTGGGTATACGCAGATTATTTCCAGCGCATAACTGCTAAAGAGTGGAAATTTCTGCTATTAAATTATCATGATAAAGTCATATTTGAGGGAAGAGTAACTAAACTTATAGGTAAAAAGCTTGGGTATGAAGTTGTTGAAGTATCAAAAACAAAGGAGTAATTATGAGTTATATAATATATGTAGATGATTTTGATAACATTAAAATGTCTTTGTTCGGAGGAAAGAAACATTGTACAGCTTTCTTTAGATGTCAGCGTTGTGACAAAGATGTTATTTCTGGTTATGAGTCATTAGCATATAAACGCAAGTTCTCAAAGGCGTTGATGCCGTATGCTGTTACAGCCAGTCAACTTTGTATGCGTTGTATTCATGAATTAATTGATTAAGGAGTAATTATGTCACTTAGAGATATTGTTGAAAAAATAGCAATTGAAGGCGGAGAGGAATTCATCCATGCTACAGATAAGAAGCATGCTGAATCCATGCGTGTTTCTGCCTTCAACCATAAACGGAGACTGCCAGATTCTGTAATTGAATTAGTTGGGATTCAGAAGATGGAGGAAAATGGTAATTATTTTGTCAGAATCTATAAAAAGGATATAACGAATTTAGATCGCTGGATACGAGATGAGGAAGGAAATCTTACGCCGGCACCTAAAAGTCGTAGTAAAGAAGAGACACGCATGGCGGAATTAATGCGTAAGGATGGTATGTCTGAAGAGGATATAGAAGCATTAATAACAACAGAAGAAGATGGATGATATCGTCAGAAAGGTCAATATTTGACTTTTTACCTGGAAGGAATGGTATAATGTTAGTAAGTATATGCGTATGCCTTGCAGTGATAGCTATATTTGCTATTTGGCTTTGGACTTTAATTAGAATCGGATCGAAGGACTTGTACGATGAGTAGCACTGTAATGGCAGCAACAGAATATCTTAGTACTATTCTTAATGAAAAAGTTAAGAATGATTTTCCAGATATAGTAACAGTTTGCGCTGAAGAAGAGCCTGTGAATGAAGTAGCTTCACTTGATAATATCACAGGTGAACTTGTTTGTGTCCGGCGTAGTAAGACTGATAGGATTGCACTGAAAGAATCAAATATGGTACAGATCAAGAAGAAGAGTAAGAATAGAAAGAAGAATAAACTCGCTGCAAAAGCAAGGAGGAAAAATAAGAATGGCTAGATCATTAAAGCAGAAGTGGCAGCAAAAGAGAGTGTTCTTGAACTACGGTTCGCTTCATTCTATACAGTCACGATTAACAGGATTAATCCATGATCCTACAACACTGAATGCGGAACGAAACACTTTAAGGGAAGCTTTAAGGCATATAAATTTTGTGCTTGGCTGGTGGAGAGTCAAAAATGAGACTTCTTGGGACTTATACCGGAGGGACAATGAATAATATTAAGCGACCAATGAAAGCACCAACTGATGTAATTACAAATTTCGAGCTTGAACAGTTGGCATATCCTGTAGCAGGTAGCCCAAAGTTAGATGGCTTCCGTTGTACTGTATACGATCAGCCTTACACATCAACTATGAAACCATTTCAGAATGCTTTTGTTAGAGCTGAATTAAGTAGTCCGTTGTACTCTGGACTGGATGGCGAAATTGTTGTGGGTAACCCGAAAGACCCTGATGCATTCCACAATACTTCCGGGCCACTAAGGAGATTTAACGGCCAGCCAAACTTTCACTTCTATGTCTTTGATAACTATTCTATTAAGAAACCTTATAGAGAACGCTGGCTTGAACGAATGCCTATGCAGTATAATAGGATAATACCGCTTGAACAGAGATTTCTTTATTCCCCTGACGAGGTACTTCTTTATGAGGCAGAAATGCTTGCAAGTGGCTATGAAGGCGTAATGATCAGGGATATTAAAGGAGGTTATAAAGAAGGCAGATGTACATTTAGAGAAAAGAATATCTTTAAGCGTAAACCGTTTGTAGAAGTTGAAGTACTTGTTATTGGTATGGAAGAAAAGATGATGAACTTTAATGAAGCTGTAATAAATGAGATGGGCTTAACAAAACGATCTTATTGTAAAGAGAATATGTTTCCAGCTGGTACTCTTGGTGCCTTTGTTCTTAAATCACCACTGTGGAAGAAACCATTTCGTGCAGCTGCGGGTAAGGGATTCAATGATAAAGCTAAACAATTTATTTGGGACAACAGGACTAGTTACATTGGACAAACAGCTACGATTAAGTACCAAAAGTATGGTAGCAGATATAAACCAAGGATGCCCAGTGTTATTAAAATTAGACCATCTTGGGATTTAGCTATAGATTAAGGAGGAAGTAACTTATGGATAGGAAATATAAAGAGATGTATGGAAAAAACCCAATCGAATGCCCAACAGCGGCACAGATTAGGACAGCAGCAGATGAGAGTAAAGAAGCTGATAAAGTGTTAAGGGAATTATTTCCTGATGCATTTAAAGATCTTCTTAAATCAGGAATGTTCTTTCAGTGGGAAGATCGAGGTACATGTACAGGTGTTATGGTACAAGCATTAGTGGATAAAGATACTTTAATTTTATATGACATTTATACTGGACAACTTGTTCTCGGATTTAGAAAAGGCAGTACTACTAGCGACGTAAAATATAGACTACAAGACCAAGTTATGACTACAGTTCGTGGACCACTTATACTCACACTAAATGTACTCCGATGAGTAAAAGCAGAGTAAAAATGCTAATCGTTTCAGAGGTAAAAGATTGCTTTGGTGTCTGGGAAATCAAAGTAGCTATCAATGGTAAACTGTACACTTACCCAATTGATTCAGAGTTTATTGTACGGAAAGTCAAGAAGATGCTAAGGTTGAATAAGATAGGGAAAGCTATAAACTTACTTTCCCAATTTAAAATTACAGGATTTAATTCATTTGAGAAGGAATGTGATGGCATTTAAGTATCGAGATCATAAAGAAATACTGGTTGATTCTATGCTTACAGTACAACTTTTTGACACAAGGCAGGATTTAATAGATTACTTGCAAAATTCTATAGATTAGTTTGGGATAAACGATAGATACAACTGCCAAAATATTACTATAGAACCATATGGATTTGATACGAGAATTAATTGGGATGCTCATATAGTTCATCTTGAAGGATATGAAGTGTTTGGTTTTACTGATAGAGAGGTATAACTATGGCAGATTTTAATTCCGCAGAATTAGCTATAATTAAAAAGTTAGGGATTAAGATACAAAAAGTGGTTGAACCAGAGTATAAAATACTTAGATCAACTGTGCAGTGTGGCTTATGTCGAACAAGAACAGTTCAATATTTTAGCTTGTTGAAACAAGGAAATACATGGACTAAGGATGAGGAGTTAGTGCAAAATAGCCATGTATTGAAGTATGATGAAGTTTTAAATGCCAAGGTCAGCGTATGTAAGGATTGTGAAATAGTTTTAGGTCAAATGAATAAGAAAACTTTAATTAACATGTTGATAAATCGTCATGCTGTTGATGGTCCACAGTCAGTACGCGATGAAATACAGCGTGAATCTTTTAAAAGGAGGATACACTTTTGAGTGAAATAGCACAGGTTTGGTTCAACCAAGCTAAGAAATTGGAGGTAGGGCAGGCTATCTTTGTCCGGGTAGCTAACAAGAAGGAACAAACAATTATGGCTAACGAATTCGAGACTGAAAGAACAGAGTTTTCTCGTATTGATACAGTTCATGCAAGTCAGATCTTTATCAATAAAACTCTTAAAGACTCTAAGCAATATGTAGTATTGGAAAGAAAATTTCGAGCTCCGTTTACAGCATTCTTTAGAGATCAGGATGGTGGCTTCTCAACAGTATCCATTGATCCCGAACGGGAACGAATGATTAGCCTTATGTTGAAGGATGGTAAGAAAAGAGAAGAGATCGAGGACACTCTGAATGGCCTAACCAGTGATGAAATTCTTGATTTCTTTACTTAAATTATTTCATTTCCTAAAATAAAAAGCTTGCACCCTACGTTCGTTTGTGTTATGGTGTATTTATGACGTTGTGAAAGGGGCGGATCATGAAACACATTCAAGCCAGAGTGTCGGACGTAGAGTACAAACGAATAAGAAAAAAGGCGATAGACTTGTCTGTCACCTTAGAAGAATTGTTACGGCAAAGTGTGCTGAATACAATTGATATGTTAGAAAAAAATGAAGTGAAAGGAGGAGGTAGTTCGGAGGAAGCTAAGGGTAATCTTAAATTAACTACTAACTTAATTGAAACAATTAACGATTTAAAGGAGAATTAAATATGTCTAAAAGAAATAGAGTTGCAAGTGGTATGGGCGCAGACAATTCAGCAATTGATGCAGCAGTTGAGACGGAACTTGTTCCTGTTCCCGAGATTCCGGTTACGAAACGCACACGTAAACTTGCCAAGGTTATTGAGGGTAATATTCTTACGATTACTGAAGCGGATACGGGCACGGTTCTTACGTTTGACGCGGCAGCTCTTCCGGCTGAGATTCAGGCTAATCTTATGCCTTATGGTCTCACTCAGAAACTTGGCGATGCCGCTGCCGGTAAGAAGGGTAAAGATGCCGTTGATGCTATTCAAAAAGTTTATGATGGTCTGGCCGCTGGTAACTGGTCGGTTCGAGCTCCGGCATCACCGAAGATCAGTAAGAATGACATTATGTCTACGTACAATGCGATGGAAGAGGGAGCTGAGAAGGAAATTTTCAAGGGTCTGCTCATTAAACTTCAGGTTCTTCCGGCCAATGCGTAAGCAAGTGGCGACTGAGATAGTATCTTAGTACCGGCTTGTATTGAGGGGCGGAAAAGGTTAACGGCCTGATTACTGAGAACGACTCGACGTGCTTTTGTACGCTTATTAAGTATCGAGCAAAGTAATCCTGCCCCTCATTTAATTAATATGTGTAACTGCGAGCTTGCAGATCAAGACCATGATGTTACTGCTCTACTTGACAGGTGCGAATATGGGTGAAGAAGTAAAAGGCATATTGCTCGTAAGAGTTTCAGGTAGTTTCACTCAGAGTAATGTTAGTTAGCGACTAAACACATATGTATTTAACTTATAGGGACAGGAGAAAGCAACCTTCTGCCCCTATACTAAGGAGTGAAAGATGGAATTAATCGTAGATAATACCAAACGCAGTACTTATCGCTTATGTCAGATGAAATTCTTTTTGCAACATGAGAAGGGATTACAAACTGACTTTGGCTCTACAGCATTACGATATGGTTCTACTTGGCATGGTATTCAGGAAGGATTTCATAGAGATATTATTAAAAATGGTTGGCCGGAAGACCAGAATGCACACATCAAAGCACTCTCTGCCGGATTGGAACTCGGCAAAGAAGTATGGGATAAAGAAACAGAGAAGAAAACATTCATTGATGACTATAGAAATTACAACACCGCAGTAGAAGCATTTCAAGCGTATCTCGAATTTTTCAGTGATGATCGTAATTACATAGAAGTTTTACATACGGAGCAAAAATTTTCCTGCCCTATAGAACCTGAAAGTCAAGTTGAAGCAAATCTTTTAACTGGATTACCGCCTATTACATTTACAGGTAAAATAGATTTAGGCGTCAGAATGGATAACGTCAACTGGATTTGGGATTTCAAAACAACTGGTTGGTATTTGGCTAAAGTTATTATGGAAGCGAATAGAAGTCCTCAGTTAATTGGGTACTCTTATGCTGGAAAAAAGGTTCTCGATTTTGAACCCAGCGGATGTTTATGTTCATTCGCTTACGTTGGCGCGACTAAATCTAAAGCAACTGGTAATTGGGGAAAGACCAGATTCGATTATAGAAGAGTACC
>Ga0075125_10000092_pt1 | contig 34661 bp, 60 predicted proteins | sample AntAceMetag02UKN_FD_69810 | JGI IMG/M metagenome (GOLD analysis project Ga0075125, IMG submission 69810) | Saline lake microbial communities from Ace Lake, Antarctica - Antarctic Ace Lake Metagenome 02UKN | ecosystem: Environmental > Aquatic > Non-marine Saline and Alkaline > Saline | place... | reverse complement strand
AGGTAATAGGGTATCAAGTATCAGGTAATAGGGTATCAAGTATCAGGTAATAGGGTATCAGGTAATAGGTAATAGGGATCAGGTAATAGGGTATCAGCAGGATGACGCTATAATCCCAATATCACCACCACCGACGTTTTGGCGATGTGACGTTTTGTCGTTAAGCTGCTATGCTGATGTGACGTTTGGACGTTTGAGTAGGGTAGGGTAGGGTAGGATAGTATTGATTATTATGATAGTGAAGATAAATAATTTTTAAGTAGTAATGATCAAGATAGATGGACGTATGAGCGATACAACGTTTGGACGGCGAATGGTGGAGAGTGCGATGAATAGACGATTGACGCTATGACGGATAGACGATGTGACGATGTGGCGTGCCGACGGCAAATGGCGGAGATAGGCGACTGAAGCGGATTAGGGACGTTTGAAAAAGCGTCGAAACGTCTTTTCGCCACGGTGTGCCCCGTCTACTCAATACTCATGATAAAATTACCTTTTAATATTTTAGAAGCTATATACATATAGTTATTTAACTACATCTATATTAACATTAAATCTATCTAAGAATCTCTTTGATATTATATCACAATACTCTTTAGATATTTCTGACAAGATAAAATTTCTCTTATTCTTAAAAGCCATTATACCAGTGGTACCAGAACCTGCTAATGGATCATAAACTACGTCTCCTTCATTACTCCAAGAAACAATGTGGTCTTCAACTAGTCTTTCTGGAAATATAGCAGGAATTTGAAACGCTATTTTGTCTCTAGTTGATTTCATATACCCAACATCATATAGCCATACATTCCCTTTTACTTTTGTCTCTTTGACAGGCTTTATAGAATTTTGTAATTTTGTGGAACCATCAGGATATCGAAATTTAGAGTATGGTATTCTTCCAGTTTGTTTGCATTTCTCCTGGATAGCATTAAAAGTTGTTGGATTGCTTTTTGTTAAGACAAACATATATTCGAATTGTTGCCAATATCTTTTCCGAGGTCCACTAGGAACAGGATATTTTTTTGAGTAAATCATCGTATCATGTAAATGAAATCCTATCTCTTTGAAATAGAGAGCTTGTCTGAAACTTGTTCCAGTCTCACTTCCCTTTATCGTAGCATCTCCAACTACCCATACCACTACTCCGCCAAGTTTAGTTACTCTAAACAGCTCTTTAGCTATACTCTCAAAATCAAAAGAATATCCTTTGTAGTCTCTCAAGTTATCATAAGGGGGAGATGTTACCGTTAAATCTATAAAATTATCTGGCATTCTTGGCATTGTATTAAGACAGTTCTCATTGTAGATTATATCAATCATTTTTATCTCCTAAAATTATCTTTTAATATATATATAACAAATACTTTATATTCAAACAAATATTTATTTATTATTTAAAATTATAATCAAATAAATAAAATTATAATCAAATAAGTAAACAATTTATACTGCACACGGGGGCGACCATACCCAAATGTAGACTGGACAGGGGTCTAACGAAAGTTGTGAAATGGGGGAAATCATAGATCCATATTAAAAGCCAATCTATGATTTTAGGTTTATACTGTACAGTGGTAGGAGGTTATTCTGATATAGACTGGAGGCTATTCTAACGAAAGTTGTGAAATGCTTATTGCATGGTATTGTAAACTTATAACAGTTTTATTGTAAACAAACATACTTTTATTGTAAACTTAATATGCCCATATATTATTTAGAGTTCCATAAGGGATGATAACCCAAAGGAGAAATCTTACTACATCTTGGACATTTCATACTTATACCTGATATATCAATGTTTTCATCTATTTCAACTGTATCTTTATAGCTACAGTATAGACATTGAAATGCTACTATAAGTTTATCTTTAATTTTGTCTTTAGTCATTTTAAACCTCCTTTATAATTGTAATATATCTTCATCTCCAGTTCCATCTTTTCTCTTAAAGCCTTGTCTACTATTTCTTTAGGAGCCTTTTCTGTAAATGGTTTGGATGACAGTCTCTTATTTAATGTTTCAAGTCTATTAGACAATTTATGAATCCTTTTCTTAGATGTATTTAAGGTTATTGACTCGTCAGAAACGTAGATAATCACTCCATCTACATAGGAAGCTATTGAAGGTGAAGGTATTGGATATTGATTTCCTACCAGAACCGTTTCAGCATTTACCATTGTTTTTATATAAGAAGAGTATTTTTCTAATATATTTAATGTGTTAATTTTAATCCTCGCTTAATTTCTCTAAGTCTTTATTTTGGTTCATATATCTCTACTGGAATATCTAAATTGTCTAAATGCTCAACCATAGTAACTCTTACTTTTTCCCATGCTAATCCACCGTAACCACATCCAAGAGCTGGAATAGCAATTGATGTAATCCCCCATATTTTATATGAATTTTGTAGATGGATTAGTCCATCTATAATGTATTGTATACGTGAGGGGGCTAATGTATTTTTAGTAGGAAAATTGAGAATCCAAGGAATGGATAATTTGCATAAATATGGATAACCTACTTTCGTTTTCCCATTTTTACATAATCGTACATAGTCTTTAAACATACCAGGCCATCGCACCCTAAATTCATAAGCAAGCCCTTTGCCCATTATACCTATGCAGTTACAAGGATTTGTGAGAGTCTGTGCTTTTGATAAAAAGATACTACGATTCTTTATATATTGAATCATTTCTTCCCCCAGAAAAGTTTTACAGCTTCTTTATGTAATTCCTTTCCTTCTCTTCTTAGACCTTCTCTTAGTGACTCTAAGAATTCTGTATCCAGACAGCACATACCAGCATCACTCCAGCAATATTCTGATACAATTCTATTCCCATGGTTAGGATGATTATTCCAAGAAATTGTTATTATAGGGTTAATCATTTTGTAGCCTGTGTTACCTTCCACATCAACTTCTACTTTCATCTTTTTAGTATTCTCGTTCCACCAAAGGATACGTCTGTGTTTCTTCAACTTATCCCAATTCCTCATATGTACTACCAGAGTGTACTTATAATCCAGCATCAACTCTACTATTTCACAATAGATATAGAGATTCCTCTTTATATTTCTAATTTCAATACCTATGAATAAACCGCTATCATCATGCGCCATTTTATTTCTCCTTAATAGCTAATTCGTCAAATGTACATTCTTCGGAAGATATTCCAATAATACATCCCACATAGTATCATACCAATCTGAAAACCATTTCTTAAAATCTTCTACATCATCATAATCATAATATGCTGTACCATAAGAACCATCTTTAGCTTGGTGCGAACTCTCAACTTCAAAGTCTCTATACTCATCATAATCTGTAAATACTGAAATTGGCTCGTCAGCATCAATTGATTTCTTTTCCCATTCATCAACGAATGGTTTCCATTCTATTGGGACTGACACTCCTTCAAATGCATCTATAGTATACAGCATTATATATAATCTATCTTTCATTTAATCTCACCTATATATCCATATCTCGTCTTTGAACTTCCATTCCAGATAATTTTTGAGAGTAGACACTAAAGTAGTCTAAATCTCGCAAATCAATTTCTTTTCTTCCAATATCTTTATTATGTTTCCCTATTGATTTACGAAGCCCAGATTCAGAATCACATCTTTGGCATATCATATATCTAGCTCTAGTAAAACTATCAGAATACATGAAACTACCTTTAGGTATGAAATGCCCAATAATTCTGTATTCTTTAGCCATATTATCGAAGAGTCTGTCATCACTTAATCTAACCCATATACCATCAACAGATGCCACTGAATAATCATATTTAATATGTTCATTTATGCATTCCCAATCGCTAGGCGAATAAGAAGCATTAGCCCAATTTATACAATCGTAATGAAGTTTAATTATTTCACCTTTTCTATCAATGGGGATGTCTATCTCTACTGTATAAGGATATAAAAAATCTGGGTCAACCGCTATAACTTTGCCATAATAAGGTTCAGCAGAATTACCAAAAGTAATTAAAATCCCTTTCGATCTTTCATCCATTTTATTCTCCTTTCATCTATCTTTACGATAGACTACATTGAACCGAAATCAAGTTATCTTTATATATAGTCAGTGCACCTTTGAGTCCATTATTCTTTGTTTCAAAATAAATACCAATACCAATCTTGCCAATTTCTTCATAAGTTACATTCTGAACCATCTTTAGAAATTTTTCTACAGTCAGTCCTTCTACTTTCTCTTCTTGATGTATTATCTCTTCTAATAGTACAGACCTCACGATTTCTTCTAATCTAGACCTGAGCAAACCAGAACTACAGTATGTTTCAAGTATCCATATTTCCTTCCCAGAGAATCTATAATTTAATATGACCCCTAATTGTTTGGGTACACATTTGAAATGTTTCACTTCTTCTTTTATTTCCTTGGACTTTTTAGTTATATATTCAGATAGATCTTCAGTAGTAGATGCAATTTTAGCTCCATATAAGTATGCTGAAGTGTTATCCCATGTCTCCGTTTGATTCGAAGTATACATAATATCTACTGAAGATGAAGAACAATAAGTGAATGTACAACCAGCAGCTATCACACCGTGTACACCATATAATGTAGTTCCTTCTCCAGAAGTTGACCACCTACGAGCCTCAACGCAATGTACTGGGACAATCTCTTTCGAATCTTTATTAATCAATACTTGTTTTTTCGTTACTCTATTCTGCCATCCACCTTTTAATACTTCACCGAGCATAACTAAAACTTTCTTACTACTTTTATTGCTTATCAGTAGATTTGATACTTGCTTAGTTTCAATAACTTCGCAATCATCTTTGCTTAATCTATGTTTCAAAGTGGAACACCCTATGGGATGACTTTTCCCGATTAGCGGAAATAAAGTCAGATGTTCACTTCTTTGAATTTCTCCAATTTCTAATTGGTCAAGATTTAATTTCATTTTTTACTCCTCCTTATGTTTTGTCTCTCTAAAAGTAATCTTTGCCTTATCTGAAACATCCATCCTATCAACCGTTTTCCAAAATATTTTTCTGCAACTTTCGCATTGTATCTTGACCTTATATCCAGTATCAGTATCTTCTGGTTCAGTTATCCTTTGATACATCCCAAAACACTTAGATCTGCTAGGACAATCTCTATTCACAAATTTTAGTACAGATATTAAATCCTTTGGATTATAAATCAAGATTATATCTCCTTTATACATCTATCCATCCAAGACATAAAAGATCATTTTGGGTAATTGTTATTTTTTTCTGGGAAGCAAACTCTAAGAAACATTCAAAGCAGAGAACACGATTACGGAATTTTTTTGGCACAACTTTATCCCAAATAAAATTATTGACAGCCCATGCAAGACGTTGCTTTCTGTGACATTTCTTACATATCTCATATTGCCATTTACGATTACGTAATCTCATATATGTTCTATCTCTCCCTTATGTCCTTGTCTCCATGTGCATCCACAGATATAGCATTCGTATCCATCTTTATATTTTCCTATATGTTCTCTCTCACCACAATCTGGGCATTTAGCTGTCATTTACTTTACCCCCATTTTTTCATCTATTTTATTTAACCTTTCTAAAAGTAATTTGATAACTATATGTGGATTAGCTTTACCTTTAGTTGCTTTCATTACTTGACCCATCAAATAATTAAGAGCTTTTATTCGTTTCATTTTTATTTGAGATAATTGGACATAGTCCAATCATTGCACTTATATTGTTTCGTATTGAAATATTTATCATAGTTTTTATCTTCAGCATACCAAACATCAAGATCAATGTATCCACATTCTTTTGCACAAGATTAACCATCCCAACTTCTTATCCTATCCCCATCACAGAATCGACTCTTTTTATTCTTACAAGTGACTTCCCCATCTAATGACCTCATCCATCTACACCAATGACAATGTTGTCCTGTTTTGATACCGAATAACCATTCTGAATGTCTGCTCCATTAGGACTTATCAACCTTTTAATCCTAAACATAATTCACCAAAATTAAACAATTCTTTTAATTTCTTTTCAAAATCCCATACTTTACTGCGAAATTTATTATATTCTTTTAAAGATAATTCTCCACTTGTAACACAACTAATCTGAAGCATTTCACAATAACATATATCGGCTTCCCATTTCCCCCCAAGTTCTTTTTCTACTATTCCCTTGATATCATTAGCCAGAAGTAAAGCAATTTCACTATAAGCTTTATACTTAGCATTGGTTTGGCTTATCCTGCCTTCGATTAGCTCTTTGTCAATCATTTGTCTCCTCCTTTTCTAATATAAATCCAAAGACACTTAATCCAGCACCTGCTCTTCTACCACTTTCAGTATCTTCTGATTTTAATAAATCCATAGGAAATGCTCCACATTCAAATCCTAAAGGATTAGCTATTATTCTTTCAAATTCATTCTTTCTGATTCTGAACCGAGAAAGTGGGTATCTATTTATATCTACGGTTATTCCCAATAGTCCACCAAATTTTAATGCTGATATCATATTCTCAATCGCTTCACCTATTCTAGAATCTAAATGTTCTAATACTGAAACACAGAATATTCTATCAAACTCTTCTTTTGGTAATTCTACTTCCCTAATATCACCCTGAATAAAATCAATTCCTTCAAAATCTTTTGATACATCATCAATATCAACTCCGGTTACTTTGAATCTTCTCTTTATAAAATAAGGTATGAGCAGAGAACCACCACATCCAACATCTAAGATATTCAAACTGCTACTTCCACCTAATATAGTATTAAAGACAAGGAAGGGATACTCCCAAAATCTGCTCCAATAATGAGGAAGTATATTGAGTTCTCTGCCCAATAACCTATATGATGCAGAGTTTACTTCAGATACTCTTCCCCATCCCTTAGATATTAATTTCATCTTTACACTTTACTAGTTTCCATTCACTACTTGGTTTGTTAACTCTCTCTACCTCCAAGTCCATATTTTTCAGGAGTAATTCAATAACTTCTTTTACTGGAGGTCTCCAATTTGCGATCCATCCAAGACTATCCCCAAGAATAGGTATCCTTGATTGACTTTCAAGCCACTTTACTCTGTCTTCAAGAGCAACTACTTTTATTTCCAAATCTCTAACTCTTGACATCTTTATCCTCCTATATTAAGCATCAGTTTCATCATAACTAACTCTTAACCAAGTTAAAGCTTTTTCCCAGCAATCTAGACATACCATCTTGTCATCCCATTCATTATCATCATCTTTAAGACCTACATAGAAAAAATGATTAATATTTTCTATCTCCCTACCACATCTGTCGCAATAATATTTTACCATTTTACTCCTCCTCTCTTTCTTCAATAGATATATTATTATTTTTTTCACTGACATAACTATATTGACAATTGAGGCATCTCTTGACCACATAGGTATCATAGGTATTTGATGTTATGATATTTCCACATTCAGGACAAATATCTCTATCCTTTATGAATGGGAAATTTAGTTGGGTAGGTTGTGTTTTTCGCTTCAATAGCGTCTCCTTTTTTTTAAATCTTATAAGGAATATTTTTTCATTATTTTTCTTAACTTTTTTTTAGAAACACTTAAAGGTAAGATATAGATACACTGCCCTTTAGGAATAATCATCTTTGCACACTTAAGACCAGAAGGATGTTCTTGAGTTAATGGAAAAATACTTAGCAGATGATAAGTATCTTCTCTCTCATCTAGAATTCCAGCACCTCCCATTATAATGGGATCTTCCTGTTCGTCAACCAAATCTTTATTCCCAGTTAGTAAAGTTGGATCTGCCCAAATGATGAAATAAAAATTATACTCCACACTATGATTCTCGACTGTATTTTCTTCCATTCAATTATTCTCCTTTATAGCTATGGCATAATTCAAAAAGTCTTTGGGACAATCTCTCATATTCTTCTCTTGTTTTTCTCATCCACTGCAATTCTCCGTCACTAATCTCAAAACTAGGAAGGTTCGGGTTCTGACCAAACAGAGCATCTTTTGTTTCATAAAAATCAGGATGGTATTCCTCGACAGAAGCATCTACGAATATCTTTGGCATTTTATTCTCCTATATCCTTTATGCGTAGTTATAATCCTACCACAACCACAACGAAATGCTAACTTTCCTTGATCGTATATCCTAGCTGACTGATATGGAACATCGCTATCAGAGTTACATTCACCTTCTTTCATTTTTATCTCCTTTACTCTACTAGAAGCACTCAGACCACCATATTCTGAGTGCTTCCAGAAGATATATACAATCCACAACTTATCCTAAATAAGTCCCACATCTGGAGCAATACTCAGCATTAGATTTCGATTTTAATCCACAAGTAGGACATATCAATTTATCTTTCACAGTAATAGCTTTCTCTACTCTAATACCCTTATTAAAAATTTGTACCAAGTCAGGGTATGGTTTTGGAAGAGGAGTATCCTTATAGCCTTTCAATCTGATGACAATCGTATGCCACTGCTCTTCAAGTTCCTTAGTATGAGATGGAATGAAATTTTGGTACGATTTACTACCTTCCACCGTGATTCCTTCATCAGCATTTAGCTGTGCAGAAAGAGATTTTACATTAGGTATACTCTCGTTGTCTACACTCATATTATAAGAGACTTGAGATGTACTATCACATATAGGCGCATCATCTGAACTACAACCAGAACCTCCTGTCCAATGGAGATATATTGTTGGTTCACACCAAGGTATATATCTGGGTCCCCAAGGATAATAGAAATCCCAATCGTGATAATGATGATGTTCTGTAATTACTTCATTCACTCTTTTTTCAAATCGGTAATCAACTTTGATAAGACTATCGTCAATCCTATCTCCACGATACTCAGCTATCTCCTTTGTTTTCTGGATGAAACGAAATCTTCTTCCACCTTCTCTGATAAATCTTTCTATTTCTCCAGATGAATTGCCATCTACCACTAGTTCTTTTCCATCCATAATATTCTTTCCATCAATACTGATTCTTACTGTTGCCTTCCGAGAGTCTAAGTTCTTTAGCAGAATCGAGAATTCTGAACCGAAAGGCAAAGTTACAGAACTATCCTTCTCTCTTAGAATCTGTCCTCCACTTTTAATGGCTACTACTAGGTTTTCTTTGTAAGTCATAACGACCCACCTCCGTTTTTGATATGAGTTTCCGGTAAGCTCATTATTTTGGTAAACCGGATTCGTTGTAGGCTTACTATTGTTCCTTTTTCTCTAATTTAATTATTTTAAAAGGTGGACTTACATATGCTGAAAAAGTAGATGCTACTTCTAAAGCTTCAGTCAATTTCTCTTCTGGAGTTTTATCCATAGCATACTTATTCAATACATATAAAGCTCCTAGAGCATAATCTTCAGCACATCCAACTGCACTGTAATTCCATACCAATTCTACCACCTGGAAATCATAACTGATTCTGTATAAACTTCTTCTATAGCCTAATAGAAATAAACCATTTTGAGTTTCTTCGTTATCCTTTACTTTTGTATGCCCTTTATTCTTCAAACATATTCTAACAGCATCAATAAAATCAGTACATAAATATTGATAAGTATCTTTTTCTACTGGGTGGTGAGGAATGACTAAAGAATATTCTAATATTTGTCTTAAACGAATAGAACCAGCACTACCAAATATCATTTCACCATTCTGGAATACTTTCGTATTATTTCCAGCTTGTATTTTTTTATCATATCCTGAGCTACAAGCTGAATCTCCACCTATATATACATCGCCATCTTGAATCCATCCAACTATGCATGTCATTTAGCACTCCTTACATTCAACTTTAAAGTTAATATCTCTCATAAGCTCAAGTTGCTTACGAAAATGTTCAGGACCCACATGAGCTTCTTCTATGAACCAATCTATAGCTCTATCTTTGGCATAATCATCATCTATAGGATTCCATGATTCAAAACTGATAGTAAAAGTTACTTTACATTTTTTCATCTAATGACCCCTTGGTTCATAAATTTCTACTGGAATATCTAATTCTTCTAAATACTTATCCATAATAGGTTGTATCTTCGTCCATTCTAATCCACCATACCCACATCCAAGTGCAGGGATAGCAATAGATGTAATTCCCCACGTTTTATACATATTTTTTAGATATAGTAGTCCATCTATAATATACCACAGACGTGAAGGTGCTAATGTATTTTTAGTAGGAAAATTAAGAATCCAAGGTGTTGATAGTTTATATAGATATGGATGACCAACTATTATTTCTTTATTCTTACATAACAGAACATAATCTCTAAACATATCAGGAAATCTCTTTTTGAATTCTAAGACTAACCCTTTTCCCATTATTCCTACACAATTACAAGGGTTAGTTATAGTTTGCATTTTTGAGGAAAAGATATTGTATTTAATCATTACTATTTGCCATATCTCCTGGAATTTTATGTGTATTACTTATAATAGATACTATAATAGCACCACCCATACAAACTTCATCCAATGATACAATTTCTTCTACTTTATCATAAATGTAATTCCCATTATCATCAAAACTGAAACTTCTTGGATCATCATGCCAATATCGGAATTCCCATCCTTTGTGCCCATAACAAACCTGACCGACTATATTCTCTCCCCAATCTAAGATATCATTTTCATAGATATTCTTTCCGTTATTGTCTTGGAATTGAGTGAATCTATCTGGCTCATTCCCTTCTTTGATCCAAGGGAGTAGAAGCATCTTTACATCAGGATGCATTGGTTCAGTTATCAATTTCAACAATCTCCTAAATGTAAAGAATAATGTTATAGAATTAAGTTTGATATCTTTAGTTATTACCGCCCTAAATTTAAGCATCTTAGCCTCCTTTAGGCTTCTATACCAAAACTAAAAACCGTTTACTGGAACATCGCATAGTTTCATTATCTACCCCTTCTTCCAAATCTACGTCCTCTCCTTAATCCTCTACCAAAATATCTCTTTGCTAATGGGAACATAGATTGTAGACCAACTTTAGGAGGACAATTTCCTAATCCCCTTCCAGTCCTCGGTCCCTCGCCATTAGGCCCTGACCCATCTCTAGATGCCATTGTCATTCACCCCCTAGAATTATTTCTGCACAACAGCTACAATATGTCAAACCGTCTTTCTTAATAGCATCTTTTTCGTATATACTTTTTTTGCAACGTGTACAGGTAACTCCACCTTTACCATGTAATAATAAATCCAATTCTTCCTGTGAGCTTCTAATTACTTCTTTCATTTATTGTAAACTTCCTTCCATTTATTGTAAACTTCCTTCCAGTTAATACCTCTAGCATTCTTTCCATCTCTATTTATCCAGTAATATTCTCTATCTTCTGGACGAACATCAACGTGAATATGAGTATCGTATAGTCCTATCCCTTTAAACGATGGGATAGCTGATACCCATTCAATCAAGTAAATTAAATCACAATCTGGGGAAGAAATATCAGCAGCCATTCCTTTACAATGATAGGAATTGGTTAAATAAGGATTAATTTTTATTTGCTCTTCTTCAGTCCTATATCCCGAATTTATCCTGATTCTTACTCTAGCTGTATCCCTTAATAGCTGTAGAGCAATGACTAGTTTTGGGTCTACTTTTACAACACTATATTTCCTTGATTGGAATTCATCTAGCCAGAAATTCTTAGATATCCTAATTCGATTTATTCCTTCCCCATAAGTATAATTCAAGCTACCGTATGTGGGCAGTATACCTCCTTTAAATATAAATAATGTTAAAAATACAGTGATTACTATTAGAAGAAAGATATTTTTTTTCATTCATTTACACTATCTAGTTCCCTTCTCAGAAATTCCTTTTCTCTTTTTCTGTTATACTTATTAGAAATAGGTAATATCTTCTCAATTGGTGCTTGCCTTTTTCTTACTTTCTGCCATCTTCTTAATAGCCGCTTTATAGATTCTTCTCTATCTACCATGTTACTTAATAAAAATATCCTCCTTATTTTTTAATATTTGATCTCCCTGGCTAGTGGTTTGTTAGAGGCGATCTGCCGTATACAATATTTAGACCTTCGCCAGGGAGGAATCTTTTAATATAGTGAGCATCATTCCTACCATCCCTACATAGTTAGTGGTTATTATCAGGAACGATGCTTATGTCTGTTGGCAGTTAGTCTGCAACAACTACGATATTCTTATGCCCTATTATTTCAAGGTTCGTCGTAGGTCAGAATACCACTTCACAACCGACAAATATTAATCTCTATAATATGGATAAGCATCTTTTATTTCTTCTTTGCTTATATTCTATCTAAAACCAATGTTCTACATCTTCTTCACTATATTCTATATCTTCTTTACCATAGTATTTAATAACCAAATCTCTTACTTTATTCATCCTATGTCTACTGGACAATATATTCTCTATCTCCTTCTGGAAATCATAGACGAATGTTTTCACTAAACTCTTTGAGGCTCCCTGTTGAGATTCAGACAACCCAGTGGTCTCTATAAGGTTACATAATTTGGCTATTAGAATTTTAGCAGATTCGCCAAAATGTTCATCAAGTTGTGCTACAAACCTGACGAAAGGTCTTGTTATTAAATCCCAATTCTCCATCGTTTTTGTTTCTTTACTCACAACACTAGACTTCGTCTTACTCATTTACATTACCTCCACTTTACTTTACTTTACTTGTCTTTCTAATTATATTATAGCAAATTGAGATAGATTGTCAAGGGGTAGTAGAAAGTAGCAATCTTTTTGGATTCACAAAAATTAATAATTCAATTTTACATTTTTATGAATCTTCTAAGTGTAGATTAGTAAAGTGTTTAGAAAGTACCCCCACTTGACAATCTCTAATAATATGCTATAAATACTATTTTTAGTTTATCATCTATGTCTTAGTTAAATATTATACATATCAGTGTAGCAAATACTTTTCTGAGTAGCAGAAAAGTAGTAGTGAGCCCAAAAGCGAACGCTTGCTACACGAAAGCAATTATACAATATACATATCAACTTATATACATTAATCTTTATCCATTATTCAGGTCAGTTCGGACTATGCCTTTTGGGTCTTGCACCCCCCGCACAAAATCCGCATCTGTAAATTACCTCACGTATCGTTTTCTTCACCGTATCAACTTTGCTCACGCAAAGTCTAGCGAGTGAATTCGGGGGTTACCCCGACTTTGTTCATACAAAGTCTCTTAGGACTCGGCTGTAAGCGACTCTACCCCGGATTTGCTTATGCAAATCCTCTTCAGTCATCTTACGTTCACATTACACCGCTAAAGCGGGTGTAATGCTACTACCCCCGATCAAAACCCTTCTTTTCTTCTCTCTGGAAAAGGAAAATATAAGAGTTGTAGAATAGTACTTCTTTCTTCCATTTTGGCATTCCTATTTCCATTTTAATATTTCTTTTTTCTAATATCAATATAGACTATCCTATCTCTAATTATTAGGAGATAAAAACACCCACTTGACTTTCTCTAATAATTTGTTACAATATAGATAGTAATAAAGGAGGAGATTGAGACAATGAATAAAAAAGAAAACAGTTCTGTTTCTAGTGCGATAGACAGATTATCTATTATTAGAGCTACTCAACTATCTAAGAAGCATAATTTATCTTTTCAGAAAGCTATGATTATGGGAAGAAATTCAGTCAATAATGCTATTCTATTAAATAAGTTTCTTTGTCAGAATAGAGAGTATCTTACTTCTCTTGGAGATAAGACTTCAGTTGGATCTTCATCTTTTGAGATAATTCTATCTGCAGTATGCGGTATAGAAGATGGTTGGGGATATTGGAAATTTCCTCATGATACAATAGTTGCACCTTCTTTAAAAACTAATTCTGCATTACCTGGTATGGTTTAGATGTCAGAAATAAATGATCAAGATGCTGATTTCAATAGACTAAACTTTGAGTCATATTGGAATCTAATAAATGCTATTCGGGAATTATGCGAAGATGCTATAGATAGTGAATATCTTTTTGCAGATGATATTTATTCGGCTTTAGATAGAGCAAAGTTTTATATTCTGTCAGAACATACTGAATTTAGAATGGAAAATAGACTGGCAGATGCAGGAATTTTAATGCGAGATTATGAAGAAGTAGTAAGAGATGATAAGTTGCCTGAGAAAAAGGAGAACTGACTTGCGATATGACGAGCAGATTCTTAATTTGGTTAAGAAGAGATGCCCATATGAGGTATCATATCTATGTTATCGAGGTTCAATCCCAGCAGGAATGGAGAGGGAAGGAATATCTGATGTAGATTTCATAGGATTCTTCTTCCCTTCTCTTTCTTCTTTATTTGGTATGGATAGAGTTGAACAGTATGAGATAATAGAAGATAATTATGACGGCATACTTTACGATATTAGGAAATTTTTCCAATTATGTCTCAAGGCTAATCCTAGTATTCTGGAATCTTTATGGGTATCCGATGAGTATATTATCTTTACTGATTATGTTGGATTACAATTTAGGGAGTTAAGGAAAGATTTTCTCAGTAAGAAATGTTTTCATACTTATCGAGGATATAGTATATCACAGCTCAGGAGATTACGTTCTATTGGATGTAAAGGGGAAAAGAAAAAGAAAGAGATAGATACCTACGGCTATTCGACATCATTCTCATATCATCTACTGAGATTAATTAATTCTGGGATAAGAGTATTGAATGAAGAGAAACTTTTGGTCAAGGATAGAAATTTGACGCCCTTCTATAAGAGAGTAAGAAATGGAGAGTTTGAAGTATCTGATATTGAAGAAATAGCTCGAAGGAATCTAAAGTTATTAAGAGAAGCATACAATAAATCAGATCTTCAGGAAGAGCTGGATGTGGATTATTTAAAAAAGACTATGCTTAAAATTCTGTGGGATCACTATTCTTATTTATGAAGGAGTTTATGATGGAACTTAAAAAAGAATATGATTTATATCTGAAATGTAAGAAAATTTGGCTTGATAATTATGAATGGAGTTTTGTTCTTATTAAAGATGATATTGTTGCTGGATTCTTTGGGTCTGAAATAGATGCTTATGAATTTGGTTTAGGTCGTTTTGGGGATGTTCCAATGTTAATCCAATGGATAGTTAAGGAAGAACCTGTTGTTAGAATATTTAGAGAAGATGAGAAATTTACTTATGTTTAGGGTTTCTTAATAGATAATGCTTACGTAGATAGTTATCAATGACACCACCTTCCAGATCTCTGAGATCTCGGGAGAGATATATAAAGTTATTATCAAGGGAAGTGTCTGAGAGAGGCTACTTCTATTTGGAGAAAACTATCCTCTTTCGTCTGTTCTCCCTTTGCTATTTTACAATGGTGAGGGTAGCTCAAATAGTAGAGCACATATGTACCTTACTCGCCTGTTCTCCTTTAGGGGATGTAATAGAGTATGGTTACTTCCTATGCTAAAGGTGTGATGTGGGTGAAAATCCCACCCCTCTCCACCTTGATATTATTATGGCAGGGGATCAAAGACTTTATTTGCTTGTTCTTCCTTTGGGAAAGTAATAGATAAAGATACTTCAACTATCTATGGACTGGTGACATCCCTACAGTCACCTTTTTACAAGAACCATCATTTATTTGATGGCTATTCCCTGCCATCTGCAATTATAGAAATAGGGAAGTGATAGGATAGAGATACTTCATGCCAAGAAGGGGTAGTTTTCGCCCCCCCTCCACCAAAAAGAACTCTTTCCGATTGTTCTCCCTTAAAAAATTTCCTTCAAAATAATAGGAGGTATTAATGAAGCTAAATGCCCAAAGAAGCTCAAGTAAGACTATCAATTACGAAGGTGCTACAAGTTACAAAACAGATGCAAAAACAGAGTTAATTTCCAGAGTGTTATGTAGCTTAGTAGGGGAAAAGAAGTTTTATGTTTCAGGTGAAGATAGTAATAAGGAGCTCATATCCTTATTGAGAAAGGTAGCTGATACTGATATAGAATTCTGTCTAAAATTAGCTGCTTATGCCAGAAATGAATTCCATCTACGATCCATCCCTCAGTTAATCCTAATTGAGATGAATAACCACCCCAAGATAAAAGGTACAGGATTTATCACTAAGTATGCACCTTATATTATCAAAAGAGCAGATGAAATTACTGAATGTATGGCATATCATCTGGATAATTTTGGTAAGCCTATTCCTACCAGACTTAAAAAAGCTATTGCATCCTCATTTAATCGTTTTAGTAAATATCAAATTTCCAAGTATAATCGTCCAGGGAAAGTAGAAATGAGGGATGCTATGTTCCTTTGCCATCCCAAGCCTATTGATGATGTTCATACTGATATATTCAAGAAGTTAGCTGATAAGAATTTGGAGTCACCTGATACTTGGGAAGTGATTATTTCTGGTAAGGGTAGTACCAAAGAGAATTGGGAATCAGTTGTAGATTTGTGGTTGGAAAGTGAAAGGTTTGGAAACTATTTTGCTGGTATCAGAAACCTACGTAATGTTTTGAAAGTTGGGATAAATGATGAGCTATTGGATAGGTTGCTTAAAGCTTTGAGAGATCCAGAGAATGTGAAACGAAGTAAATTATTACCTTTCCGTTTTCTGTCAGCATATAAGCAGATACAGCAGATTGCGTCTCCAAGAACAAATAAAGTTCTTCGTACTATAAGTAGTGCTATGAATCAAAGTTTGGTCAATTTGCCTGAATTGTCAGGATATACTTGCATCGCAGTTGATCTTTCTGGTTCAATGGATTCTGTTTTATCAGATAGAAGTACTGTTGCATATGCGGATGTAGCTTGTGTTCTTGGTGCCGCTTTGAATAAAGTTACTAATGCGGTAGTGATTGGATTCGGTGAGAAGGTGGGAATGGCTACCTTAGACCCAGAAGCAAGTGTTCTGTCAAGTGCTCAAACTATTAGAGGTATGCCAGTTGGTCATTCTACTAATGCTTATTTAGCACCTATGTTATTATCAAGTAGGAAAGTTAAGATAGATAGATTCATTCTACTATCTGATATGCAGTGTTGGGATTCTACTTGGTATAGTAGTAGAGAATTTACACCTGATTTTCGTAAATATAAGAATGAATTTTCTCCTAATTGTTATTTATATTCAATAGATTTAGCTGGATATGGTAAGGGGATTCAAGTACCACAAGGTGAGAAAAATACTGTGCTATTGGCTGGTTGGTCAGATAGGATTTTTAATTTTATAGCGAATTGGGAAAATGAAAGAGTATCTCAAGTTAAGATGATTAGTAGCTATTTGAGTTGAAGAGTGAGCAAAGAATAATTGTAGCACTTGCTTCTGTTGGTTCTGATAAAGCAAATTATGTAATCGCTTCAAGTCATAAACATTTGCCGTCCAATGTGATAGTTAAGGTGATTTCTCTCATTTGTAAAGGTGGTGGTGGAGGAAGATGGGATTTTGCTCAAGGTGGTACTTCTCATCCTGAGTTGCTTAAGCCTATCTTCAGTAAGGGTTCTTATATTATCCCGATGATATTAGTTAGAGTGTCTGACGAAATGAATAAATTGGAGTGTTGGGAAGAAGAAAAAGGAGATAAAAAATGTACAAATTTGGTTGGCAACCTGATCTGCCAGATATAAGAGATTATGGTATTGCAAAAGGAAAAGGAATGTTGACTCTTTTGAAAAAGAGCCAAGTGTATCCTTATGGGGATTATACACCAGAGAAAATTGATTTAAGAGAATGGTTTTCCCCAGTTGAAACGCAGGGAAATCTCGGATCGTGTACATCAAATGCTGGTGTAGCTCTATTGGAATATTTTGAGAATAGAGCGATGGGGCATCATATAGATGCTTCTCGGTTATTCTTATATAAGACTACAAGAAATTTATTGAATTGGGTAGGGGATACTGGTGCCTATATTAGAAGCACAGTTGGTGCTATGGCTATGTTTGGAGTTCCCCCTGAAAAATATTGGCCATATACTGATAGTAAGAATAAATTTGACAAAGAGCCATCATCTTTTGTATATGCACTTGCACAAAGATGGCGTCCTACTGTTTATTTTAGAATGGATTTTCCTGGTGTTGGTAAGGATATATTGTTGAATAATATAAAGGCGTTTCTGCGATGTGGATGGCCAATGATATTTGGTTTTACAGTGTATGACTCAATTAAGTATGCCAGAACTACTGGAGAAATTCCCTATCCTTCTGATAAGGATAAAGTTGATGGAGGTCATGCCATCGTGAGTTGTGGTTTTGATGATGATAAGGTTATTGTTCATCCTGAGACTGGAGAAAGTACCAAAGGAGCATTGCTCATAAGAAATAGTTGGGGTGATATGTGGAGTCCTCGGTTAGGGGGTTATGCATGGTTTCCATATCAATATGTTTTATCTGGATTAGCGATTGATTGGTGGACAATTTTATCTGCTGATTACATTGATTCAGGAAAGTTCGGAGTCTAAGTATGAGAATATTTTTAGCTGGACGTATAGATGGACTCACTGATAGGGAAGCAAATGGATGGAGAAAGAAGTTTACAAAGGAAATTTTACCTCTTCCTTATGTGAAAGTTTATAATCCGGCACTTGATGTATCTGGTTTTGTGAAAGGAAAAGTTGCTGATTTATGTAATAATAGGAGTAAGGCACCAGAGATATTGGATAGGAATGATAGAGAGTTAAAGAAAGCAAATCTTATTGTAGTCAAAATAGATGATGTTTATGGTATTGGAACGCTTATGGATTTAGGAGCTGCTCATATACTTAAGATTCCAATATACGGATTTGGTGGTATTGATGCATTAAGAGCGTCATTTGCGTTAGAGTATTATGTTGATGAGTTCTTCCCAGATGTAGAAACTTTAATCAAGAAACTAAAGCAAGAAATTCAAGATAAGGAGTATACAATTGCCAAGAGAAGAAAAGTATAGTATCTCTCTTAGAGAAGAAAATCTAAATGGTTTTAATGTCGACGGCTTTCTGTGCAAGATAGAAGAAGCTTTGAATCTAGGAGTGAGAAAGAATAATGGTTACGGAAAAGATAATATCGGTGGCTTAGGAATAAAAGGGGTTTTTGTTCGTGGATGGGATAAGATGAATAGAATTAGGAATATTCTATGGGATAGGAAAGGAAGAGATGATGTTAATGAATCTGTTAGACAAGACTATATAGACCTATTGAACTATTCTGCTTTTGCTCTTATGGTTATTGATGGTATATGGTATGATAAACCTAAGAAATTTCTTGATGAGCAATTTGAAGAATTAAAAGAGAAAGGTTATCCAGTGGTTGAAGGTCCACCGGATTAAATAGGAGACGAGAATGTTTAAAGATAATGATGATAGGATATGTATCGTGTGTGGTAAAAAGTTTTATCCGTTTTACCGTAATGTTAGTTTAGAGCATAAGTGTTGGGAGTGTTCTATGAAGGAAGAGACTGAGAAGGAGGTTATAATTATATGAACGATGAATTATTTAAACATTTAGTATGTCCGACTTGCAGTTCTGATAAGGTGGTGAAGAATGGAATTGGTGAGAATGAAGTGCAGAGATTTCGTTGTAAGGAATGTGGGCGACGATTCAGAGAGACCACTGTTGATCCTGACATCCTGAAAGAGAATGTGCGTCTCAGTAAGCGTGCTCAAAGATTTATGGACAGCAATAGAATTGAACGTAAGTCATTTAGGGAATACGCTAGAATTGACAATGCTGTTACAGAGTTTAATAGAGAGCTTGTTGAATTGTTAAAGGAATATAATTTAGCTGATAAGACAGAATTACATAATTCAGATAATGGGAGAAAGGAAGCGGCAGCTGTTGTGCATTTTACCGATTCTCATTTTAATGAGTTAGTAGCTTTGGATGTTAATAGTTATGATTTCTCTATTGCTTCTAAGAGATGTAAGAAATTCATTAGTAGAGTCAAGGAGTATCTTAGTGTCTTTAATGTGAAGAATGTTTTGTTTGCTATGACTGGAGATTTATTGAATTCAGATAGAAGGCTTGACGAATTGTTGGCTCAGGCTACAAATCGTAGTAAAGCTGTGTTTTTATCGGTAGAAATTTTACAGCAAATGTTACTTGATTTGAATAAGGATTTCAACGTTAGTGTAGCTTGTGTTACTGGTAATGAGAGTAGGATATCGAAGGAAAGAGGTTGGATAGATTTAATAGCGACGGATAATTATGATTTTACAATCTTTAATATCTTGGATTATATCTTTCGTGGTAGTGTTGGGATAACGTTTATTAAAAATACTGATCCAACAGAGCAAGTTGTTAATGTTGGTGGTCAGAATGTGCTTTTAATTCATGGTCATCAGATAAATACTGGTAAAGTAGAGACTAGCATTCAAACTATCATTGGTAAATATATGAGTAAAGGAGTAAGTTTAGACTTAGTGATATATGGTCATATGCATTCTTGCAGGATAGGAGATACATATGCTCGTGGTTCAAGTGTAGTAGGGGCTAATGCTTATTCTGAAAGAGGTCTACAATTAATTTCAAGAGCTAGTCAGAATGTGCATATTATATTTGATAAGGATTGCAGAGATAGTATAAGGATTGACCTTCAGAATACAGATGGTATTTATGGTTATGATATCAATAAAGAACTTGAAGCTTACAACTGTAAATCGGCTGATAGATTGCATAAACCAGTTGTAATTTTCAAAGTTACAATATAGTATAGGAGTATTTATTATGAATAGTTTAGATTTGTATGTGATGACGGTAGATAACAAATGTCGTAATGATAATCTTGGGCGTAGATATTCTGATGATTGGAAGCTTATAGCTATTAGTACAAGTATTTCTGGGTTAAAATTGAAGGTAGCAAATAGGATGGTTCAACGTCCTATAGATATTGAATCGTGGAATTTATTTATTGTTTGTGGTTTTGCTGATGAGAATCGTTTTTTTCTACCTATACGAGATGAAGTATTAGTTGTTTATGATGGTAGATTTGTTAGTCCTGAAGAGTGGATATCTATCAAGGAGAAGTATCCTGATTTTCTGGACGATATTTTGATGAGTGATCTATATGTGCGATTGCGTCGATTGGATGATTTGGATGATAGAAAGGGAATGTTAGATAGAAGAAAGCGGCGTTTGGTTGAGCAAATAGATTATTATAAAAAGGAAGTTATAACCTTGGAAAAGGAAATGAATAACGTATGTTTAGAGAAAGTTAATATGAGGTGAGAAAATGAAAGTAAAGTTATATAAGTTTCCTAAAAAGACTGGTTGGTTGGGATGGGTTGAGAGTTGTAGAGGTGATTGTATCGGATTTGTGCGTTTGAATGGAAGTGTAATTTTTGATTGGTAACAGATTCCTATTAAAATAATTCACAAATTTTCAAATTTTCACTTGCTATAAGTAGCTTCTGATGCTTATCTTAGAGCTTCCCCCTTGACAAGTGCTCTCAGTTTGTTATAATAAGGATGGTGAATAACTAAATTTGATCAATATTGATGATTTAATATTAGGTCTTGAGAAGGAAAAAGAATATTTAAGGGCTAGAAGTAACATTAATAATTTGGCGTCATTTGTAATGAGAGATTCTATTACCAATGCTCCTTTTATCCAAGGGGATATTCATAAAAAAATTCAGGATTGGATTGATGAGTATCTTTTTACTATTATTTGGGCATCTCGTAATCATGGTAAAACCGAACAAGTATCTATTCTCAGACCTTTATATTTTTTAGGTAATAATCATAATGAGCGTATAAAGATTATTTGTGCCTCGGACGAACTCGCCATTAAGAGACTTGATAGGGTTAAAGACCTTATCGTCCACAGTGATGAAGTTCATCACATCTATCCAGATTTAAAACCCGATTACAGATGGTGGAGAAAGAAATCCATCCGTATTCAACGGGAAATTTCCTCAACAAATCCTTCTATTGAAGCTTCTGGGATTATGTCTACTGGTACTGGTGATAGATCTACTATTATTATTGCAGATGATTTATGCTCATGGAGAAATTCTATTCAGCAACCCAAGATGCGTGAAGCTGTAAAAGATAAGTTCTTCGATGTATTGACGAACACTCTTGAGCCAGGAGGTAGAGTCATCTATATTTCTACACCGTGGCATAGAGATGATTTATCTCATGATTTAATTAGGAATGAAAGTTATAAGTGGTTACATTTAGAAATAGATGAAGAGTTCAATCCTATTTGGCCAGAGAAGAGACCGAAATCTTGGTTAATAGAGAAATATAAACAGATTGGTTCAAGGAGATTTGATAGAGGTTATAGGAATAAGGCTCTATCAGACGATGAGATTGTATTCTCTCAAGATGTAGTTGATAGATTACCTAATTATAAGATAGACCCGATTTCCAAAATGTTTGATGGTATGGAGAATTTCATCGGCGTTGATTTTGCTGGTGGTGCTACAAGTAAGGGATATACTGTATTTTTCGTTATATCTGTTAGTGAAGATAAGAAACGTTGGGTTAGAAATATAAAAAGAGGGCATTTCAGTGGTTCTCAAATGGCTAATATTATGACTGACCTTAATGATATTTATAATGAACCTACGTTTGTTGTTGAGAATAATGGTGTTCAACAGGTTATCATTGATCTCCTTGAAGTTGCTAATAAAGATACAGTTAAGATAATTCCATTTCATACTGGAATGAAGAAGATGGACTTATCTGATGGTGTTCCTTCTCTTGCTTTGGAGATGGAACAAGGTATGTGGGAATTTTGTATGTTCCCAAGCAAACATGAAGATAGTTGTATGTGTAGTTTTTGTGTTTGTATGAGAGAACTTAAGGATTTTCCTTTAGCCAGACACTCAGATACAGTAATGGCGATGTATTTTGCTCGTCAAGGTTTAAAGATTGAACATAAAGTTAATTTTAGTGGTTTTGAAGTGTTGAATTTAGGATTGAAGAGTGATGAAAAGGAGGTGCCGATAGAAATCGTCAGAATGTAATGAAATTCCCATTAGTAGTAGCTCGTAAAAATCGTCTGGATAAATTAGAAAATGAGATAGTAGAATTAAAGAAAGTACAAGCTAAAGGCTTTGAAACTATCCCTGTTTATAGTAAACAAATGTTTACTAGTAGAACTGGTAGACTTACTTGGTCAGAGTTATGGGAAATTTATGAGAAGTCATCTGCTGTTAGAAATTCTGTTGATTCATTGGCAAATGAGATTTCATCTCTTCCGTGGGAAGTATTACCCAAAAGAGGAAAGAAACTAAACAGAAGAATTGAAAGAGAAATTAGAGACGCTACTGATTTTTTCAGAGATCCAAATTCTAATCAGGAATCTTTATCTCAGATAATAAAGAAACTTTCTGTTGATATCCTTGTGTATGCTGGGGGAGCTCTAGAAAAAGTTAAATCTGTATCTGGCAGGAAGATATTAGAGATTTATGCCAGAGATGCTCATACATTTAAGGTAGATGTAGACGGGCATGGTTATCTTAAAGGTTATAGACAAGTTTATAATTACCAAGATCCAGTTAATTTTAAGCCGAATGAAATAGTTTATTTTATTTTTAATGCTACTACCCATTCCGTTTACGGCTTTCCAATTATTGAATCCATCATTGATGAAATAGCCATCCTTTTAAGTTCCAATGCATATATTTCCGCTTATTTTACTGAAGATAACATCCCGCCTGGTGTTTTAAATATGGGAATGATTGGTCCGGTAGCTTATGATGCTGCTAAACAGGAATTTATGGCAGATAGAGGTCAGTTATCTAAAGAACATCTTAGGTTAATTTATGGAACTCCAGGAGTTGAATGGGTAGAATTCAGAAGAGGTAATCAAGAATCTCAGTTAGATGAGTTAAGACAATCTGTTGAGAGAGTTGTTTATAGGAATTTTGGCGTCCAGCCTATTGAATTTGGAGCCCTTCAAGGGAGCAACCGAGCAACGGCATTAGTTCAGTTCAAAGTTTCTAGAACCAAGACATTATATCCTATCGTTAATATGTTTAATGATTTCTTTACTAAAGAGTTACTAGAGGATGCTGGATATAGGGACTTAAAATTTAATATAATTAAGCCAAGATTTGAAGATGAAGAAGAGATTTCTAAGGCTGATTATCGTTATATTAATCAAGGAGTTATGAGTATTAATGATGTTAGAAGAAAGAAAGAAATACATCCAGAAACTATTCCTGGTGGAGAAGTATATACAAGGAGTATTGGTGGACAATTAATCTATGTAAAGGATTTATCCAATCAGGGAAAAGTAGAGGAACTTTTGATGAAACCTGATATGAAAGGATCAAAGAATCCACCTCCTGGATTACAGGTAAATAGATAATCATTGATGTGGTGTTACCTGAAATTATTTCAGGTAGGGGAAATACACTTTTAAGTCATTGGAGGGCATTCGGTGTATATCGATGAATGATAGAGAAGAAGAAAGATTCTGGGAACCTCAATATAAATGGGGTTTTGGATCTGGTGCTGGCAGTCGAGATAGAGTATTAGAATTTAAAGTAGATTTTGTTAATGGTATCATTAAGGATTATGGTGTCAGAACTATTTTTGATTTTGGATGTGGAGATAGTCGTTTTATTAGTTTATTGTACATCAAAGATTATTTTGGTATTGATATTTCAAAGTCTGCTATTGAGATTAGTAGAAATAGAGTTAGGAATATGATGGGAAATTTTCGTTTCGAAATAGGTCATTTTTGGGAATATACTCCAGAGGTTATTAGAGATAAGTTTAGTTCGTCTTTAGATTGTGTTATGTGTATTGATGTTCTATATCATATTTTAGATAGGGAAGTTTTAGTCAAGACTCTAGAAAATATTTTTGATTCATTGGCTAAGGTTATTATCCTATATACTCATCCTTTTGGTGCTATTAAAAAAGATAAAGATCTGACTCCCCAAGGGATGTATCCAAGAAATATTGTTCCTATTTTAAAGAATATAGTTGATGGATATAAGATAATAAAAGAAACTAAGCCAGTTTTTGGTTCAGGAGCAGGATTCATTGTGTATCGTAAAGATAGTATCTATTCTATAGTGAGTAAGTAGAATGAATGATGCTTATGAGAAACTTTACTGGGATAGAAGATATGCAAGAGGAGAAGATTCTGGAGTTGGTAGTAGAGGAAAGTCTTTAAGATATAAAGCAGATTTTCTAAATTATATATTCAAGAAATATGAGATTGGTTCTGTATTTGATTTTGGTTGTGGGGATGGTCAATTAGCTTCTTTATTGAATGTTAAATTATATTTTGGTATAGATGTTTCTGTTGAGGCTGTTAGAATATGTAGGCTAAGATTTATGGATAGGATTGGTTATTATTTTGAGTGTGCTCATTTTTTTGATTATACTCCAGAAGTTATAAGAGAGAAAATTGAGTCTTTAGATTGTATTATGTGTATTGATGTTTTATACCATATTATAGATAAAGATGTTTTAGTTAAGACTATAGAGAATATTTTTGGTTCGAATGCCATAATTGTTATTTTATACACCTACCCTTTGGGTATCATTAAGAAAGATAGAGATATGAGAATTTATGGTATGTATGCGCGAGACATTACTAATATTGTAGAAAGATTTATTGGTAATTATGAGTTAGTAGCAGAAGTAGAACCTGTATTAGGTTCTGCATCAGGATTTCTTATATATCGTAAAGGGGGTAGGGAAGTATCGAAAGGGAAGACATCTCATGTGGCAGGAGATTCATAGATAGCCTATTAGTCAGTATTGAAGAGCTGACTAAAGATAATGGTATGCTTAAAGATAATGTTATGGATTTACAAAGAGAGATTATTGTATTGAGGACTAAGTTAAATAAAGATGAATGGTATATGGCAACGAGAGGTGATGATAAATGAGTGAAGGTTTAGCTTCTACAGATTCAAAATCTACTATTGGAATACTTGAGTATATTAGTAAGCCTTGGAGTAGCATGAAGGATGTGCCTAAATCCGTTAGGGGGGCTGGGCTATCACTCACACAAGCCAACACCTGGAGCAAGTTCTACGATGCGGGAAAATCATTTGCTGAGAACCCAGCTGGATATGCTTGGTATAGATTCAAACAAGCTTATAAGAAAGTTGATGGTAAATGGAAGAAGAAAGTTAAGAAATCAGATGATTTTGTTACGTGGGAAAAGATTAGTGAAATGCTGAATTCAGATGAAAGATATACTGAAGAACTTCAAGGTGTTGCTAAAGAGGAAATTATACGATTGGCTGCTGAATTTATAGAAGAGAAGGGAATTAAGAAAGAAGATACTACTGTTAGCAAAGCTAGATTTGGATTTGTTAAAGTCGATGCTAAAGAATATATAGTTGGCGGAGTTGTATATCCATCGAATGGTAGCTTTGATTCTCAAGGTGATAGAACTACTCCTGATGAGAACTGGAAAGCAATGAAGAAGTATATGCTTAAGTATGCTAAAGATAATAAAATGATTAAAGTTAATCATAAAGGTGAGAAGAGGAATATACCAATTGTTGAAAGCTATTTCGCAGAAGATGATCACTTTAAGGGTGGCTTCTTGTCAGAGAATAGAGTTATGAAAGGTGATTGGTATATGTCGCTATATCTTGGAGATCATAAGGATATATTTGAGTCTGTTGAGAAAGGTGAATTGACTGGATTTTCGATACATGGTGAAGCTTATGGTCAAGAGGTTGGTTAAGGGGGTGGTATAAATAAAGAATTTATTTGATATTACAATTGACGAGATTTCCCTAGTCGACAAAGCAGCGAATTTAAAGAAATTTTTACTTGTTAAGGCTATAGGAGAAGGTGCTGGTGTTGGAGGTCCACGACAGGGAGTAGGAGGCACATCTTATTGTGTTTGTAGTAAGTGTGGCTATTCCCAGAAGCATAAAAAAAGTGGCTCTGGGGAGTCTACACCATGTGCTAAGATTAAATGTCCTAAGTGCGGTTCTCCTATGAAGGGTTCTAGTACAAAGAAATTAGGTAAGGAGGTGGAAGATTTGGCGAAGAAAAAGAGGCTAAAGATTTTGATAGATAGTGATATGACCGATGCAGGTACGAAGATATCGGTGGATGGAGCAGAATTGTCTGAATTGCGTAATTTCTATTTTTCCTATTATGGACCTTCTGTAGACTCATATGAGAGTTCAAGTGTAAATCCTATTTCGTGTGAATATACTATGACGGTAGAATCTAAAGGTGATTTTAGCCGTACTGAAACATGTCGTTTATCAAAGTCTGATAGGGAGGTGATTAAACGTATGGAAAAGGATCTCAAAAAAGGATTGATTGGTGTCTTGGGTAAGGAGTATGATTTAGAGAAACTTGAGAAGGCTGAATTATCCGATGAGGTTACTGCTGCCTTGAAAGATGTAGTAGAGAAAGCTACTGTATTGGCTAAGGAAAAGGCTGATAGTGAGAAAGTTAAGAAGGATGCTAAGACTGAGAAAGAGAAAGTGGAGAAAGAAGAGAAGGAAAAAGCTGATAAAGAAGCTTTAGAAAAGACAGAATTGGAGAAGAAAGAAAAGACAGAATTGGATAAGAAAGAAAAAGAAGAGTTAGAGAAGAAAGCTACTGAGAAAGAAGTTCTTGAGAAGAAGGTTAAGGATGCTGAGATAGCTCTATATAAGGCCAAAGCAGAGAAAGAGAAATTGGAGAAAAAGACTGAGAAGGATAAATCTGAGATTGGCAAGCAATTTGAGAGTTTTGCTACTAAGATGGAAGAAGTATCCAAGGCTATAAAGGAATTGCAGGATAGAATTCCTATTAGGAAAGGTCTAGGAGTAGAAAGTGAAGAAAGGGATGAAGATGTAAAAGAAGGATTAGAGAAGATTAGAAATTCCAAAGAATACCAGGAAGCTTCTGGTACTCAGAAGTTAAGTTTGTTTTTAGCTAATAAGATAGATGGAGGTGAGAAAGAATAATGGACCAAAAAGATAGAATTCGTAAAGCATTGAGTTCAGGCGATTCTACTTCATATATTGCTCTATTGGAGCAACCAGAAATAGATAAAGTTATCGCAGATCTGGTTGATTGGAAAAATCCATTAAGGCAGAATGTGCCCCGTATCCAAGGGGGTGGAAAAGCTTATAGATGTCTAAGGAGAACAGCAGTTGCAACTACGGCAGCTTATTGGGTTGCTGAGACTACAACCACAACCGCTACTTCCTATATGGCTGATAGTTCATTCACTATGTTTGAATGGGTTTATAGAACTTTATGGGCAGCTGGTAGAGTGACTCGTAAGTATCAGGCTATTGGTCGTTCCTATAAGGATATTCTTGCAGAGGAAATTGCGGATAGATTGAAGGATTTTAAAAACGTGGAAGACCATTCTATGGTAGCTGGAAGTTCTACTGGTACTTCGCTTACTCCTAGTACATCTAGTTATGGTTTAGGTTTGAGTGGTCAGATACCATCTGGTTTGGGTGAGTGCATCAATATGTACAACTCGGCTTCTCAGCAAGTATATACTGAGAGTGCTAGTACTACTGGTGGAACGAGTTTGACTTTGACAAAATTGGATGAGATGATTGATAAGTGCAAAGGTGTTCCTGATGCTCTGATTATGACTAAGAAATCCAGAAGGATTGTAAGAGCACTTTTACAGGTGACTCAAAGATTTGTCAATACGGTTGAAGTGAAGGGTGGATTCAAGCTGATGGCTTATGATGATATTCCTATTTTTGTCAGTAGTAATATGAGTGATGCGGAATATCTCCAAAGCGACAATACGGTGGAAACTTCTGCGCAGGATAGTGAAGCGGCATCTGGTTCGATATATGCTGTTAACTTTGATGAGTTTTTCGTTGCAGAGTTGACTCCTGTTAAAATTGAGGCATTAGCCAAGACTAGTTCACAGTACGATGGATTTGAAATATACTCTGACGAAGTTTTCGTTTTGCGTGATCCTTTGACCTGTGCGCGATTACTCGGTTGTATGGAATAAAAATTAAATAGAGGCACTATTGATGTCTTTAAGGTACTATTGGGTGATAGGAGGTATAATATGCCATTCAAAAAAGGTAATGTACCTTTAAAAAATTAGAGGAATAAGAAGTTTTAGCTATTTAAGATGTCCTTTGAGGTATAGTAATAATCAGTATATGGTAGATGTTTCTATCTCTATGAGATAGGAAGTTTTGTATAGCTACTATATCAAGAAAATGATTAATGGAGGTGAATAACAAATGGGGTTTCTTCTAAGTGTATCTGGAGCGAATAAGATCAACAGTATGAATCCCGCGGCTAACCAAACTAAGCTGGGGACTAAAATACGTCAGTTACAGGTAGTTCCAGATGATACATCTATCTATTTGGGTACTGACAAGGATACTTCCTACCAATTTGATTCCGACTTATGCCAGAATGGTGCCATACTTTTCGGTGGACCTTTTTGGTTAGGTACGGCTGCAACTTCAGATGGTGAAGTTGCGGTTGGTGCTTCTGCTGCTACTAATACTTGGGCAGTTGGAATCCATGCCAAAACTGCGGCTACAGCTATTGCGGCAGATCAGAATTTTGCCGCTGTGTATGCCCGTGCATCTAATAGAACAGTTCAGACTGAGACGGCTAAAATTCAGGGAGTGTATTCTCACGTGTATGGTAGTGCGGCTGCTTATCAGTTCTCTGGTGCTGTAAACCGAGTTGAATTGGGAAGTAATGCTACTCTGTTGGCAAGTGGAGATATATATGCTACTGAGTCTAAGTTGTCTACAGCTGGTGCAACTATTCCTGATACTGCACATCTGGCAATGCAACATTCATATATGGATGTTACTGATACTGCCTTGAGTACGTATCTAGTTGGACATCACTATGAGCAAGCAAGTGGTAAGAAGGATATTGATTACTTGTTTGAGTTTGAAGGTGTTGGAGCTGGTGCTACTGCGTTGACTTGGACTGCTGCTGGTCAATCCGCTGATGCTTTTATCTCAGTGTTGTTGAATGGGACATCTTATATTATTGCTTTGTACGATACTAGCTAATAATTTTGATAAAAGAGGCAATGATGTCTTTAGGAGGTTTAAATATGAAACTAAGTGTCTTAGAAAGATTAATACTCTTAAATATACTTCCGTTGGAAGGTGACTACATTACGCTTAAGATTGTTAGAGATTTGCGTAATGGTCTGAGTTTTAGTGAAGATGAGCATAAAGAGTTTAAGTTTCAAACTCAGAAAGATGGTAGTGTAGAGTGGGATGATAAGATAGAGCAGGATAAGGATATCACAGTTGGTGAGAAAGCTCGACAGATGATTGTTGATATATTGAAGCGGATTGACAGCGAAAAGAAATTGACATTGAAGTATATGTCATTGTATGAGAAATTTATAATTTGAGAAGTTATACTTCTATTGGACTGATTTAGGAGGGGATATGAATACTGGAAATCATAAGACTGTAACGATTTGGATAATGGGTTTAATAATCGTAGGTTTATTTACTTGTCTAATTGCTAGTTGGTCATATAGTTCAAATAGAAATTCTGCTCATGCTGTAAAGGTGGCTGAAGCAGCGGAAAAAAGAGCAATAGGGAATAGTGAGAGTATTAGAGCTATAACTACTAATGGTAAAAATATGGATAATAGACTCTCTAGAATAGAATGTAAAGTAGATGATATCTATAAGATAGTATATGAGTTAAAAGATAATTAGGAGGTATTAAATTGTGGAAATTAAGAGCACCAGATTATGATAAGAGGAATCTTCCAGATTTTAGGAAGAAGTATAATATTCCATTTTATAATGAGGTAGCACATATTATAAATGGAGAGACGATTGTTCATAGGAAGGTTACTGTAGATTGTTTAGTTGCGATGAGGTGGAAGATAGTTGAAGATAATGAAGAAGTTTTACATAGTGGTACATTAGAAGATACGAAAGATCCTATACTCAGCCATAGAGCTAAAAAGGCATGGGTCACTCGTAAGAAAAATCTTAAAGAGCGTGCTCAGAAAAGAGGCAAGTAAGTATCTAAAGGAGATAAATGAGAGGTGATTTTATTGATAGAGAATTATTATGATTTAGAAAAAAAATGGGAATTGAATGGAGCACTAGCTACTTATATTACTGTTTCTCTTACGATTTCAACAATATCTGGAAGGGTGAATGATTTATGTCTTATGCATTCTGGCAGTTCCGATGGTTATATTCAAATAAGAGATGGTGGTGTTGCTAGTACTGTATTATGGAGGATGAATATAGGCACTACTAATCTTATGGATACAATGAATTTTTATCCAGGTATAAGATTTGGGACTAATTTATATGCAGAGCTTTCTAACTGTACGCTTTCTTTATCATGGACACCATAAAGAATAAAAGGAGGCATTAAATGCCACAAATAAAGAACATTAATACAGCTGAATATTGGGATAAGAAATGGAGTGGAGTATTTTCTGTTGATCAAGTCCCATATCAGAATGAAGTAGATTATGTTATTGCTAATTGGGTAAGACCTAATCTAAGGGTATTAGAGATTGGTTGTGGGGCAGGGACGTTGATGCTAAGACTTAGAGAGGCTATTCCAGATATTGATATTATCGGATTGGATATCTCTACTTATGCAGTAAAGATCACTAAGGCTCATGGCTTCAATGCCGAAGTAGCTAAAGTCCCACCTATACCTTTTAAAGATAATTCTTTCGATTTGGTCATTGCTGAAGAGCTAATAGAGCACATTGATGAAGACGATGAATTATTAAAGGAAATGATTAGAGTAGGAAAAGAATGTATTATTTCCACTCCGAATGGTTTGATGAAAGATGAAAATGGTAATGTTATAGAAGAGCATGTAAATTATTATAATGAGATAGAATTAAGAAATAAGTTAAAAGAGTTAGGACAGAAATTTGAGTTTAAGAAGAGGCAAGGTAGATTATTATTTAGATTTGCTAATGAAGATGAGTTTATAGAACCTTTGATTAAATCAGTTCATTTAGGTTTAGCTTGCTATAAAGGTTTTGAATCAGATTCGGTTATATCTCTTCTGACACCATATGCAAAATTAGTAGGAAATTTACAGGAACAATTCGTTCAGAATGCAATGGGGAAATCGGGTAAGATTATTGTTCCTAATATCATTTTCTATCTTCCACAGTATATCGGATATTTTTCGAGTTGTAATATGCCATTCACAAGGAATGATATTGTGAATAAGTTTCTTGAGATGGACGCGGAATATCTATTTTTTTTCGATTCGGATATGGAGTACGATGTATCTAGAATTAAAGATTTAATAGATGCAGATAAAGATATGATTGGAGGGCTTTATAATAAGAGGATGCCTGGAGAAGTATCTACTATTGCGCGTCTTACAAAAGATTATGGTATGATAGCAGATTTGAATTGGCCTGTTAATCAATTATATGCTTGTGATGGGCTTGGGATGGGTGCTACAATTATTAAAAGGGAAGTCTTTTTGGCAATGGATTCCCCTTATTTTGAATATCTTTTTATAGGACAAGGTAAGATGTCAAGAGAGCCATTTAAAGGAGGTAGGATGACTGGGAGTGATTGGTCATTTTGCTGGAAGGCTAAACAGAAGTATGGATTCCAGATATATGTGGATACAAGTTTTGTATGTAGTCACATCGGGAAGTCTAAGTATCGGCCTACGATTAGAGGAGAAATATTATGAAAACAAATTTACCGTTGCAAGTCACATTAGATATAGTGCATAAGGATAAAAATGGTAAAGTAATAAATGTTCAAAAGCATACCCATAATACCGAAACAGATGATATTCAAAAATTGAAGGACTTTTATGATAATCTTTCAGACGGTGAGATAAAAAGTAATTTGGAAGTTCTTCTTAAAGAGATGGGAGTGATATAATGGGATTAGGAGAAAAGGCTGGGTTAAGTATAGGGCTAGATGTTACTCACAGAGATAATAGTGGGAATATAATTAAGGGAAAAAAGAAGAATTCAACTAATATAATAAGGAGATTACAGATAGTGGGAAAGATACTTAAGTTATTGAAAGAATTAGAGGAATTAAAAGATGGAAGTGAATAGTGTTCAGGAAAGGTGATATCCCTTGGAATAAAGGGCTGACTGCTGAATCTGATGTGAGAGTCAAGAAATATGTGGCGAGTAGAAAAGGCTATAGACATACAGAGGAATCTAAAGAGAAGAATAGACAGTCCCATTTAGGGAAGAAGGATTCAGATGAGACTAGGAGAAAACAGAGTGAAGTCAAAAGAGGTAAGAAGAATTCTTATTGGAAGGGAGGAGTTTCTTCTTTGGAGAATATGATCAGATCTCTGCCAGAGTATAATAATTGGCGGATGACCATATTTAAAAGGGATAATTTTACTTGCCAAGATTGTGGAGAGAAAGGAATACGCTTGCATGCCCATCATTTTCCAGTTAGGTTCATTGAACTATTTAAACAATTTCTCCAAGAGTATAATCAATTTTCTCCTATTGAAGATAAGGAAATTTTAGTTGAATTGGCTAAAAAATATGAGTCATTCTGGGTAGCTAAGGGAATTACTTTGTGTAAAAAGTGTCATGATAAAAGGCATAAAAGGAAGATAGAAGAATTCTGAATGGAGGTGACGAAAATTGGCTAAGGTGAGCTCAGCGATTTTGACCACGGGAATGGTCGAGGTTGCAAAGATATTAGCTGATAGTAGTCCTACTTATACTAAGTTTGTAGGTATGGGAGTAGGAAATACTTCAGCAGCCGCGGCAGCGGGTAATACCGATTTGGGGGCAACTGGTACGAATGTTAAATATGTTAATAGTACACATGCTTATAGTGCATCTAATAAAGGTAAGTGGCAACATACCTGGACGTATTCTGATTTAAGTGGGCATATATTTAAAGAGGTAGTTGTATGTATGGGTGCTACCACACATGCTAGTACCAGTCTATTGCGGGCTGTATATAACACAGAGACTTTGGGTAGCGGAGATACTTTGCAGTTGACTGTTACTTGTGAAGTCAAGCAGGGTAGCTAATGGATAATGTATGAGGCAAACTATATGCCTAATCTAATTTTTTATAAGGGGAGGAAAATAATGAAAGCATTGTTGATTGAGTTCGATTTGAGGACGGGGATAAGGGCTGGAAATGTTAGCCCTCGTGACCCAAATCTTCCTTGTCGTGGCTGGCAGGATTTAGAATCTGTTCCAGCGAGGGAGATTAGGGTGATAAAAGATGGCAGGGACGTAAAGCAGTATCAGAATGTTCTTGGCATCACAATTCTGAGCGGAAAGATTGAGATAAATGCTGCGATTGATTCCTTGAACTTGGAGAGATATACAATTAAAGAGCCTGAACTGTTTAGGCTGCATATGGAGCAGAAAAACATCAACTTGGACGATTATGTTGGTTGGGAAGAGAAGGCGATTAAAAAAGATTTATTTGAGAAAAAAAAGATTTTGGGCATTAGAAAGCATACTCCAAGAAAGCTGACGAGCGAGGATGAGCTCAATGTCTCAAAGGTGTAAATAATGGCTTTTGGTGGCAGTTTAAGAAATGCTAATTCTCCATCAACAAATCCTACTGGTATAGGAGGAGATGCAAATACTATTTGGCATTGTGATGCTGAGACGAAGGATGTATATGAACTTTCCACCACAGACTTATCCACAGTAAGAAATGCTGATTCTCCATCAACAAATCCCTCGGGTATTGGCGGAGACGCTAATACTATTTGGCATTGTGATAGTATTTCAGATGATGTTTATGAGCTAAGCACAACTGATTTCTCAACAGTAAGAAATGCTGATTCT
>Ga0075125_10000091_pt1 | contig 35036 bp, 59 predicted proteins | sample AntAceMetag02UKN_FD_69810 | JGI IMG/M metagenome (GOLD analysis project Ga0075125, IMG submission 69810) | Saline lake microbial communities from Ace Lake, Antarctica - Antarctic Ace Lake Metagenome 02UKN | ecosystem: Environmental > Aquatic > Non-marine Saline and Alkaline > Saline | place... | reverse complement strand
CCTCATATTTTATTTGATAATATATACATTCAACAGTTAGGTGATGGCTATACCCTAAAATATAAAATTGAAGATTTAAGCGATGTTGATAAACTAGAAACAATTACAACGCTAAAACGTGGCGATACAACAAACCAGAATCCAGTGCTTTACGAGACTGGAAATTTATTATATTAAGGAGTTAGACATGAAAACAGGGACATTGTATATAGACAACATAGAGGACGAGTTTGTTTCAAAAGTAAACGGTGAGGTTATCATCTTAACCAAGGTCAATAAAAGACCAGTTGCGGATGTAGCGCCAGAAATTAATGAAACGGAAGTGGCTTATAGTACAGCTTTAAGTGTGCTGATAAATGCAATCGATCAAGCAAAAGAAAAAGCCGAGTTATTTAGCCTAGGAATAGAATTACAAGAAAATCTTGATAAAAAAATTGCTGAATATCAAGACGCTAAAACAGCTTACGATGAGGCAAAAGGAGCTTTATAGATGGCCACGTACGGTATTTCTACTTATGGAACGGCAATAGGGGTAAGTGCAGGCGACATTAAAAATCTTGCGTTATTCACTCTTGGGTTTCCTGATGAAATAGATTTTACAGATTTAACTAACGAGACGGTTAAAAAGGTTAATAGAGTTTACTCCACTACCCTGCTCTTTGTTTTAACTAACTATCCATGGCGGTTTGTGCTAAAGCGTACTGAGCTAACAGACAGAACGGTGTCCACATCTTCTAGCAAATATAAATATAATTATACCTTGCCAGTACAATTACTCGCAGTTAAAGGTGCATATACTGACGAAGGGTATACTAGTAGAGTTAAATACTTTGAATCATCCCCTAAATTTTTAAATACAGACGCAACTAACGCTGACGGTTCTTTATTCTTATGGTATATCTCTATTATAGATGAAACAGATTTCCCACAATACTTTATTGATTACTTTAAATACAAGCTAGCTTTAGACCTATGCTTTAACTTAACTGGCGATACTGACTTGCTACAAATGCTAGCACAGCAAGAACAGAAACAATTACTTACATCTAAGAACATAGACGCCAAACAGGTGCAAACAAGGACGATTAGCTCAAGCCCATTCACGCAGATAAGACGATAACGTGAGATCAAAACAGAAAAAATACAAATTCAGTAAGGGTGAGATAAACCCTAAACTTCTTGAACGACAAGATTTAGAGGTATTGGAGTCTTCGGCCTCATACATTAACAATATGGTATCAACTCCGTTTGGTTCTGTTAGAACTAGAGGCGGTACTGAAAACATAGCTCAAGTTGCAGATAATATAACAATAATTGCTACTCCAACAATAACAAATGGGATAAGTGGGACAACTGCTAATTTATACAATGAAACTGCCCTGTTTATATCTGGTGGTATTTCTGGTATTACCGAGTGGTTTAAGTATGACTTTGGTGCAGTAGGTTCTATTTATAAAGTATATACCGAGAACATGTATTTTTCATTAACAGAGGCAAAACTAACTCCTGTTATTGTTGATGGGGTTATTACAGGGGCAACAATCAACACAGAGGGCATAGGGCTTAATGATGTAATATTAACTGTTACTGATAGGCTTGGTGAAGATGCTGAGCTTACAGCGACAACTGATAGCGCTGGTGCGATTACAGGGGTTACTGTCGTTGATGGCGGTACTGATTACTCTTCAACAACTTCAATAACAATAGATTATACGTCCCCTTCCGAAACTGTTAAATTACAAGCAAGCATAGATGATATAACATGGGTTGATGTTGATTCTTATGATGTAACGTCAAAAACCACTGATTTTGTATCAACTATAGACAGCTCAATATATAGATATGTTAGATATTTAAGTGATGGGACTGTTAAGTCAAGACTAAACTTATATTATAGCCGTGTATTTACTAGCACACCTGAAGCAGATAGTATTAAGATGATGTCTTTTGTATTTAATTTAAGTCAAAAGTATCTAATGGTTTTAAAAGATGAAGAGATAGAAGTATTTGAAGACGATGTTCTTATAGAGACAGTTACGGCAACTGGCTTAGTTGACTCTCTCTTTGAGAACATAAAGGCAACACAAGCAGAAGATACAATGATATTTACACACCCTGATTTAAGAACAAAGCAGTTAGTTAGATCACAGCCAGCAGGCGTATTAACATGGACATTTGAAGATTTTCCTTGGATTAATGTACCAATGGATGCTTTCGGCTCAGAGGTAACAACACAGCCTGCGCAAACTTTAACACCTAACGCAACAGAGGGAAGTATTAAATTAACTGCTGGTGGTGCTGTATTTACAAGCGCAAGCATCGGGCAATTAATAGACGGTAATGGCGGAAGAGTTAGAATAACAGAATACGAATCAACAACAATAGTTTATGGATATACAACTATCCCCTTCTATACAACAGCGGCAATAGCTTCTGGCGACTGGGATTATATCGCTGGTTACGTAGATGTATGGAGTGCGACAAAAGGCTACCCCGTAACATGTTTGTTCTATGAGCAAAGGTTATGGTTTGGAGGGGCTAAAAGCAAGCCTAACACTGTTTGGGCGAGTAGGGTAGGGCAGATCGATGATTTTGAGAACGTGGCTAATTATGCTAACGATTCTATAAGTGCAACCATATCATCAGAGCAAATAGATGAGATTGTTAATATATATGCTAATAGAGGAATACAAGTATTTACTGCTGGTGCAGAGTGGATTATACCAGAAGGAGCAACAACGCCAGATACAATTAACGTATCTAAAAATACATCTAATGGTTCACTAGCTAAAGTAGAGCCTACTGATATTTCAGGGGTTACAATGTTCGTAGAGAAGAACGGTAAGAGCTTATTAAGTTTTGTTTATTCAGATACCCAAGCGGCTTATACTACTGAGTCTATTAGTTTACTTACTGACTTAATGGAAAACCCTGTAAGAATGGCGATAGATTATAATTCTAGCCAGGATGTGGGTAACTTTTTATATGTAGCTATGGAAGATGGCAGTATGGCGGTATGGTGTATTATGTTGTCACAAAAAATAGTTTCACCTGTAAGATTTAATATTGGTAATGGTGGTTTAATTAAAGACGTTGTTAATGTAGCTGGTGATACTTACCTGCTAGTTGATAGAAAAGACAAGATATATTTAGAGAAATTAACTAATGGTAAACTAGATTCAGAGACAACAGATAGCAGTTTAGCTGCTAATATAACTGGGCTTGGTGATTATAACGGTGAGTATGTAAGAGTTTATAATGATACTGACGGAGACTTAGGAACTCATTACGTTCTTAACGACGAGATAACTTTAGATAGTGCTCCCACTGCTGAGGTTAATATTGGGTATCAATTTGCGTATGCGCTAACTAGTAATAAGATTTCAATTAATGGACAGACTGAGAATATAGAGAAGAGAATAGCAAAGGCTACGGTAGTTACTGCCGATACAGCAAGTCTTACTTTTGAGAATCAGGTAATGTCACAAACAGATGATGTGTATGATTTCTATGGTGTAACTGCGTTTAGTAGAGATTGTAGATTTCATATAATCGGGACATGGGATTATACGGAGATCCTTAGTATACTATTAAACATAAACTACGGGGAGAAATAGGATGGCAACAACATCAACAGAATCAACAAGTATATTTAGCTCAACGGGTAGTCAACCATCGATGTTTAGCGCTGGAGTTGGGGCGGTGGCTGGGGCTTACTCGGCATACAAGAGCTTTACTGGCCCTGATATAAACTACGATATTTTAAAATTAAAAGAAAACCAAAAGGAACTAGACGCTCAAAACGAGAAGTTAAAAGTTGAACAACAAGCTAATATGTTAAGAGAACAATTTAGTGAAGCTGCTGGTTCGTTTACTCATGGCGCTGCTCGTAGGGGCATTAAAGCTACAGAAGGAAGCGCTGCACAAAACATAGAACAATCTGCCAAAGCTGTTGGCGAAGACACCAAGACAATGAAAGGCAACGCTAAATTTAAGATAGATCAATTAAGGGCAGAAGCTGATAGAATAGGACAGTTTGCTGATGGGGCTAAAGAAGTAGAAGGCTATGAAAGAATTGGGAAACTTGGCGAAAGCGTAAGCAAGCTATCTAGACTTAACTTTAAAAAGAAAGGGGCTAAGTAATGGCTCAGATTTATAAGGAACAAGTTAATGCAGTTAGAACTCCCGTAGCACCAGATACAAGTGGTATGGAATATTTTGATAAAAAGAACAAGCAAGCTCTTGGCGGGCTTGATGATATGCTGGATAACACTCTAAAACAGCAAAACATCGCTGCTGCGAAAAAAGAAAAGAACGCTAAAGACTTAACCGAGTACAGGATTAAACAAGTTTGGAATAATAACGCTACAATGTCGCCAGAAAATGAAGCGACACTTAACAAAAACGCAATACCTCAAACACAAGAGATTTTAGATACAATGCCAGATGGAGAGTATAAGACATACCTAACGGCAAAGATGCAAATTTACGCTAGCGGTAAGCAAGCTCATGTTAGGCGCGCTGGGTGGGAACTCGCAGACAAACAGCGTACAGAGCAAATTAAAGCCACTACAGGTCAAAATATTAAGGACATTGAAGACAATGCAGAGTATTTATATGACGACCCTGATAACATATTTAGAAAAGATAATCCTGACATGGCGGTTGGTTTAACTATGGCTAAAGAAGAGCTTATGGACGCTGCTAACGAAAAGAACATGCACGGTATGTATGTATTGTCAGAAAGTGAAAGGGCTAGACTACAGGTTAAAGCTGATAACTTACAATATACTGCAATGAAGACATATATGACTAAAACATTTGCCTATGCCCCAAAGGCTACAGAGAAAGAGCTTGATTTCTTAAAGTTTAATAAAGAAGAGGCTATGAATAAGTATGGCAACGACGAGAAGTCTTACGAACAAGCAATTGCTGATCTACAACAAACAGTAGACCACAGAAAGTCAGGGGAACAAGTATACGCAGAGGGCAAGGAAAGAGATGCAACTAACGAGTTGCTAGCCTCGGCATATAACCAAGATAAGGGCGAAATGAAAAAAGACTTTGATACTCCAATTAAAATGATTGCATTAATGAAAAGGATAGACGAAACGCCTCAAAACTCTAAAAAGAGCATAGAGGCCGCTAACTCTATTAAGGCTGGTATTGAAAAGAATTTAGTCGCTAGCATCCATGCAGAGCCAGCATTTGATGTATCTGACAAAGAAGCCGTGCTAACTGGAAGGCCACAAAGCGCACTAAAGACTGCAACACGGTCTGTTCGTTCTGCTTATGATAATTTAACAGGTAAAGAAACAAGAGATGTTTATGTGGGTACTGGCGAAAACGGTATAAGGAATTTTGAAATACAAAGAGTAAAAGTACCTAAGTCTGGCAACGAGGCGCTAACCCAGTCAGTAGAAAGAAAATATCTTTTGGCTGCCGATCAAGTTGACACTAAGATAACTAGAGAGTCTTACCTTAGACAGCCAGAGGTTATGGCAGAGTATGCGTCTATAATTAGTGGCGTTACTGAACGAGCAACAGCGGCTGGTATAGACTTAGACAGCAAGATACCAGCAGATATAGCAATGGTTACAAAGTTTACAGATGAGGCTATTTTAGAGGCAGCGCAAAACACATACCCGGAGTCTTCACTAGCTATTATGCAAGAGTATAAAGATAAGAACGTGCCTAACGCATTTATAGCGAATAAGATAAGACAAAACGCCAAGAAGAACATTGTTATAACTAATATTGCTAGCACTCCAAAAGGTGTTACTAACGAAGTAAACAATAAGGTTTCGGAGTGGTTAAGTGGTAACTAAAGAAGAAACTACAGTAGTTGATACAGCGCCAGTTGTTGATAAGGTTGAGCCTACAGTTGAACCTAAACAATCACCTAATGTAAAGCAAGTAAGCACTAACTGGACAGAATTTGCAACATCTCCAGCATACCAAAAGGCAGATGGTGCAAACAAGCTAAGAGTTCAAGACGCATATTTTAATACATATATTAAGCCAAGAGCCGATAGAGATAGTGTTGATTTAGCACAGGCTAGAAAAGCATTTGATTCACAAATTAAGTCTCCTGTACCATTGATATACACTGGTAACGTTGATAAAGAGCTAACTAACATGCTAAGAATAATGATGTACCGACCATCTGGTAATGACGGAGCGCTAGAGCAGGCTAAAGGCTTCTTTGCAGAAGTAGAGCAAGCTATACCTAGAATAGCAACATCGGCAGGGGTAGCCACTGGTCAGTTCGCTGGTAGTATGTTGGAAATGTTTATGCCAAGAACAGGGTTATCTTATGAGCAAGTCAAAGAGTTTAACCCTAATCTAACAAAAGAAGATTACTATAAAAATATTGAAGCAAAAGAACAAGCCAAGGAAGATGTAGTTAAGGATGTTACCGCTAAGACTGGTGTTGATTTCGGCAAAGGATATGAGCCAAGAATAAAAGTTGACCCTGCCGCTATGGAGAAGTTCGGTTATAAAATAGCTTCTGGCGCTGGTAGTTTAGCTAAGAATGTAGTAGCTGGCTTTTCTGGCATGGGGCTTGGATATATGACAACAGAGATATTTGGTAGCTCGTATATGGACATTGACGAACAGCGCCCTGACTGGGATGAGAATAAAAAAGTATCTTATGCTCTTACAAGGGCATTACCAGAGGCGTTACTAGAAAGATGGGAAGTATCAGGCGTAATTAATATATTAAAGGGTGGTGCTAGGGTTTCGCTAAAGCAAGCATTAAAATCTACACCTATTTGGGAATCTACCAAAACAGGCTTAAGACAGTTTGTTACAGAGGGGGCGCAAGAGGGTTCTCAAACATTTACAGGTAATGTTGTTGATAAGTTATATGGGCTAGATAAAGGGCTATTTGATGATATGGTTGATAGCGTATTGGTTGGTGGGCTGCTTGGTTATGGCATTGGCGGTTTAGGTGGCGCTGCTTCTGGCATGAGAATGAAGCAATCATATAGAAACGACCTAACGACACTTGGCTTCACTAAAAGCGAAATATCGGCACTAGAGCAAAAGCTATCTCAAGTAGCAACTGACTCAATGGCTAACGATATGGAAGGTATACAAGAAGCGCTTTCATTAGTAAAGGACAGTAACTTTCTAGAGAGCGCAGATACAGACACTCAGGCTCTTTCAAACAAGCTAAGAGAAAAAGGGGCAACTAACCAAGAGACAGTAGATACCGTAAAGGCAATGAGCCAAGACGAGCGCAAAGCTACATTAGACGAGATGGTTTCACGTGAAACAGAGGCAGATACACAACTGGTTAATCAGAAACTAGACAACTATAAAAAGATGTTATCAGAAACACAAATGAGCAAGGAAGAAATTGAGGGTACATCTAAGATTATAGAGGCTATAGTAGCAGTTAAGGCTAAGAGACTAGGGAAGTCACGCTCAGAGATTATGGACACGTTACCGATAACACAAAGAGCTGAAACTGCCGAGGGGTTAGGTCAAGAATCAGACCCACTAATACAAGAAGCTAAGAAGCCAAGCATTGCTAGGTTTATGACAAAGAAACCATTTAATTATAATAAAACATTTTATAGAGGAGTTACAGAAGGAAAAGGAACTGGCCGTGGGATGTATGGTGAGGGGCTTTACGTTTCAACAAGTAAAAAAGAAGCAAGCACATACGGTGATGTTTCTGAGATTAGCGCCACTAAGATAGGTGATAACATAGCCCAATTTAAAACTAGAATGGATTTTGAAAATTGGAGAGATTCTATTTTAAAAGAAAGAGGGATTGATAAAAGAGAATTTAACACAAAATACCCCAATATGGGTGTTTTTATGCAAGAGCTAGGTTATGATGGCCTCTCTGTTGGAAGTGGGAATAATATAGACGTTATTACCTACCAAGCACACACTAAGCCATTATACCAACAATCCACAGCGCCAGAGTTTTACAGCAAGCTAGAAAAGACAATAGAGACAATGCCTAAAGCAATGCCTAAACAAGACTTTAGTAACTGGCTAGATAAGCAAGGTGTTAAAAAAGAAGAACGTGAGTGGATGGGCTTAAATGAATACTTAGACGGCAAAGAAAAATTAACCAAAGAAGAGATGCAAACTTTTGTTAGAGGTAATGCAGTTGAGATTGAAGAGACTACACTATCAGACGAGACTTCTCCTAAATCAATAGAGGCAAGCGAAAAGCTAGCTGATTTTTATGAGTTAATGAGAACGAAGTATGGCGTGTCTAATGCAAGAAGGATACGAGAAGAAGCAAGTCCTAGCGAATTGGTTGAGTTTGAAAAGCTAATGGACAAAGATATTGACGAACTCCCTTCTGAAACCAAATTCGGCCAATACGTTGAACCAGGTGGAACTAACTACAGAGAGGTATTGTTTAGATTGCCTGTAGAAACTCAAGACACTACAACGTTAGAGGGATATAAAGAGGTCTACAGAAAAAGATATCCAGATTCAGATTCTAGTGATAGCCAAATAGAAGTATGGTTTAATCAAAAAGTACCTATTGCAAAAAAAGAGGGAACATTTTATAAATCAGTACACTTCGACCAACCAAACATACTAGCCCACACACGCTTAAACGATAGAGTAGACAGCGACGGAAACAAGGTGCTGTTTGTTGAAGAGATACAATCTGACTGGCATCAAGCTGGTAGGGACAAGGGGTATACAACAGCAGAGTCTATTAATGCTAAAGATAAGCTATATAAGGCTAGAGCAAAAATAAAAGAACAGCTAGAGCCAGTAGTGAAAGAGCTAGATGATATTACAGATAACCCTAATTTATACACTGGGGAAATGGGAACATATTATGATTATAGGACAAAGCTAGAAGCAAAACAAAAAGAGTTGCAAATTAAAAACAGAGAGTATAGTGCTGAAATACAGAAAGATAATCAACCAACTGTCCCAGACGCACCATTTAAAAACACATGGAAAGACTTAGCAGTTAAGAAGATATTAAGAATGGCAGCAGAGGGTGGCTATGATAAAGTAGCGTGGACTACTGGGGAAATGCAGGCTGATAGATATGATTTAAGTAAGCAGATAAGCAGAGTTGTTTATTCCCAAAGCAGCGAGATGCTAAATGCTTTTGATTTAAATGATAAAAGCGTAATCCAAAAATCTGGGGTTAAGCCAGAACAGGTGGCAGACTATATAGGGAAAGAGCCAGCAAAAAGGTTGTTGGATAATAAAAACATAAAAACCTACCAAAAGGGTGGGAAAGATGCAACATATAACGAAATAACAGGCCAAGACCTCAAGGTAGGTGGAGAGTTCCATAAAACACTATACAACAAGACAATACCAAAGCTATTTGATAAATACTCTAAGAAGTTTGGCGGTAAGGTTGAGGTTAGTGAAATTGAGACAGAGATAAGCACAGGCAAAGAAGAAATGGACTTATCTATAAATGAGGGCATAAGACAGAGAGAAGATGGGAAATGGGAACTATACGACACGGACAACCCAACAGATAGTTATGCAAGCGACCTTTATGAAACAAAAGAATCGGCACAAGCATTTAAAGACACGCTATCAACAAAAACAACAGAAAAAGTATTATCAGTAACAATAACACCAGAGATGAAAAAACAATTTTTAGAAGTAGGACAACCGTTATTCCAAGCCCAAAAGAAAAACAAACAAGGGGCATATAACCCAGAGCTTAATCTAATATCACTACTAAAGACGGCAGATAAATCTACCTTTATACATGAGTTATCACACTGGTATTTGCAAACAGAGTTAGAGTCTAGTCCCGAAGCGTTAGGTACTGTGTTTAAGTGGGCTGGTGTTAAGCAAAAGCCACTAAATGAGCTTACTAAATATGAATACGAAAGAATACAAGAGCGTTTTGCTAGAGGGTTTGAAGCTTATATCATGGACGGTAAAGCACCTAACTCTAAGCTAGCTAGCGTGTTTGAACAATTCAGAACATGGCTATTGGACATATACGGTAATCTTGCTGGGCTATCTGGTGCTGCTAAGTTTGACATAAAGCTAAGTGATGACATTAGAGGATTTTACGACAACATGCTAGAGTTTGATAGTGGTGGTGTTACTATTGATAGTAACATGAAGCTAGCAGAGGGGGTTAATCGTGACCCTTTATTTCAAGAGGCTTCACGTAAGATCAAAGACCTAGAGGCTAAGATTAAGGCAATCAAAAAGAGATATGCCAATAAGATACTAAAGGTGTCTAAAATACCAGAAGCGGCATCGATTATTAAGAATATAAAAAAGGGGATGAAGGTTTCAAGTAAAGATGCTGCCGAGGCATTTGAAGAGTTACCTATATCAGAGGCTATAAAGGCTGGGGTTATGCCTACCGATGCTTATAAAAAGTCTCTTCCTGGAATTAAAAGAGGAGAAATATCAACTGATGAATGGGCTGATACTTTGGGTATGAGCGAAGATGAGTTTATACAAGAGTTGTCATTCGTTAAGAGTAAAGCTAATTTTATTAAGATGCACAAGAGCGCACAGCAATCTGAATTATCTCCAACAGAAGAGGCCGAACTAGACGAGCTTGTTAGTGATGCTAAAGTATCAGTTAAAGAGGCCGCTAAATATGTATCAACTGCACAGGTCCAACAAGAGCTTACTAATTTAATTAAGGGCTTGCCATTAGAGGCTAAAGACAAGGCTAAGTTTATTTCATCTATTAAAGAAGTTAGAACCAGAAAACAGCTTTGGAATATGCAAGATAAAATTGCCGCTAAAGGTAAAGATTTATATAGACAACAGCAAAAACGTGTTATCAACAAGGCTATTAAAAAAGAGCTAGACAGTACAGGTAATATTAAGAAAGGCTCTAAGGTAGTTGGTAGATATCAATACGCAGACAACCTTATATTTAAAGACCTCAGGGAATACAGCAAGTATAACCAAGAGCAAGCATATAACGCTATACAATCATTTGAGGTTAATGCAGTTGACGAGAACGGCCACCAAAAGATATTAAAAGAGTCTGATCTGTTAAAGATTAAATACTTAGACTACAAGGCAAACGGCATGAGAGGTAGTGTAGAACTACACGCCCAAGTATTAGATGGCATAAAAAGAGCCAAACAATTAGCAGAAGAGGTTGACACCGACGTTATGTTCGACAAGAAATATAATCGTCAAACAATGAAAGAGGACGCGGCGAAAGCTATCAAAGATTCTAAGTTTGAATTAAAAGAGGGAACACTTAAGGGTGATCTATTAAAAAAATACGTTGGCAGTATAGCTAATATCAAGAGCATGTTGAACGTACTTGGCGGTAAGAAATTAGTTGATATGTTTAATATGGCTAAAGCCCAAACAGAGAAGTTCACTAAATCATATATGGCTAAAGAGTCTATGCGTGATAACGCTAAAGCTATCTATGGCGCTGAGAGTGATTATCAACTAGACACTGTGCTAGATGGATTAAATGAAAAGAATTACGACATACTTGATAAGAGGTTTGATAGCTCTGACAAGATAAACAAACAGACAATAATGAGCATGTATAATTGGGATAAGAACGAAAGAACACACGACCTTATGGCTGAACAGTTTGGACAAGACCAACTAGACGCTCTGTTCGCAGAACTTACCGCACAAGATAAGGCATTTGCTGATTCAATAATGGAGACAGTACAGTCTTATGGCGAAGAGTTAAACCGTAAGAACATAGAGAACACAGGTTTAGATCAAGGACGCATAGAGAACTATTTCCCTAGAGTATCAGAACACATGCAAGACTTAAACGCTGACATTAAAATGCAGGGTGAGACAATGAGCGCTTCTAAAGCAAGGGCAGCGGGCAAGGTATTTTTAAAACCTGTCCCTATTATGAACTTAGCAATGAGACATATTGACCAGGCAGAACATACTATAGAAGTTACCGATACATGGAAAGATATGCGACGCACCTTTGACGATCCATTGGTTAGGCGTGAGGTTATTAAGAAGATAGGCGAAGATGGCTATAGCTCTGTTATAGCACTGATTAACGAGAACTCTTTAAACAAAGAGGTACAGCGTATTGATGAAATAATGGGTGTGGCTAATAACCTTATAGGTAACTGGGTGGTATCTAAGATAGCGCTTAACCCTACAGTATTTATTAAACAGCTTGGCTCAATGAGTAACTATGCTGAGAACATGCCGCCTCTTGAATGGGCTGCTGGGATGGCTAAATCTGTCTTAAACGGCAAGGCTACGGCAACATATATGCTTGAAAACTCTGACTACTTAAAGGCAAGGTATGGTAGCGGTAACTCTGAGGCAATGATGCAGGCAATAAAGAACTCTGAGTCAATGGCTAAAAAACAAGTATGGACAAAGGGATTATCTAGCATGGTTCGCATGGGTGATATAGGCGCTATCATATATGGTGGTAAGGTTTATGTTGATTATTTACAAACTGAGGCAGGTGGTAATTTATCTAAAGAGGCTGCGTTTGATAAGTTTGTAGAGGTTACTAAAGAATCACAACAGTCTGGCTTATCTGGCGATATTGGTTTAATGCAAGCTAATGCAAAGGGCGTTATAAAGATGTTTACAGCATTTAAGAATACATCGATGCAGTATACTCGTAAGATGGTAGACGCTCAGATAGCGTTAAGGAATGGCGATATAACATTCCAGCAATATGCTAAGACAATGGCAATCTATTTATTAATACAGCCTACAATATACGGTGCTTCTGGTGCGTTAATGAAGTCTTTCTATATGCTTGGTAAAGATGATGAAGACGAACCTAAAGATAGACTGTTTGATTATACAATGAAAGCCCTGCTCTCTTCGCCTACTAACGCTATCCCGATACTAAGTGATTTTCATAAGATGGCTATAGATATGGCAATGGCAGAAGCTAAAGGAGAAACTTTTAATGCTTACGGAAGACAGGTATTTTCATTACCAGTTCTGGGTGACTTAGAAAAAAGTGGTAAAGCAACATACAGTTTATATAAAACGATGAGAGAAGAGCTAGATAACATAACTGTTTTTGATATTATAGATAGCTTTGGTATATATGCAGAGTTGGGTGTTGGCGCTCCTGTAGGTCAGTGGTCAAGAATAGTTGAGAATAGAATAAAAGATAACAAAAAGAGTAAGACAAGCGGTAAAAGAATATAGTATACTGATAAAAATATGTAGATTTAAGAACTACAAAAGGGTATAACCTACCAGACTAAATACAATATAGGAGTTAATCGTGACAGTAAAAAAAGATTGTGCATTAGGGTACGAAAATAAGGCAAGGTTAAACGTACTATATCAAGTAGTAGATGCCCATAAAGCTGATTTAAGGTGTTTAATAGAAGCCAATAAGGTAGACTTTAAGGAGGACATAGCCGACATGAAAAAAAGCATAAGCGACATGGCAGCTACGGCTTCTAGGATTTTTCTAGCTGTTTTTATTTCAACGATAACAACATTGGTTAATGTAATATTTATGCTATGGGTGAAGTAATGATAGAAAATGAAGAAAAACTAGATAAATGCACTCAGAATATAAAAACATTAGTCAGGGCTATTGATATAGAGTTTGGTAACGTAACAGTTAATTCAGGTTATAGATCAGTAGAGCATAATAACTTAATTGGTGGCGCAAAGAATTCTATGCACACTACTGGAATGGCAGTTGATATATCTATACCTAACGTTCATGTTATTAAAATAGCATCTTGGTTACTTTATAATATAAAAAAATATCCCTGGACAAGAATGTCAATAAATATATTTAAAAACTATATCCATGTAGATGAAAAGAAAGTTAAGAGCATACCAGAAATACATTTATATGATAGAAATAATAAATGGTTATAAACAAAGGAGTATATTATGAAATTTTGGCTCACAATATTAGACCCTACGAAACAAAGGAAGGTTAAGGCTTTTATCTTAGCCACTGTGTTATTATTAACTGACAAGGTAGATCAAAGCGCATGGATTATAGCGCTAGGTATATTTGTTGGTGGTAACGCATACGAGAAGATAGCTACAATAAAAGGGAATAAGTGATATAATAACAGCGGTAGGTCGAACCTGCCAATTTTATTAAACTCGTCAATGTTGCCCTCACTTCATTGGCGGGAATTTAAAGAAGGTGAAACATGAGAAAACCAAAAACAGAATCACAAAGAAAAGCAACACACGCTAAGAAATACGGTGCTAAAGCAGCATTGCCAAAGAGAGGCACAGGGAGACGTAAATGATAAAGATCATACTGGATATATGGAAAGCAATATTTGGAAGGAAGTTAAATGATAAAGAAATTCGCCTTCGTGGTAGGATTATTGTTGGTCATAGGACTAACAAACGCAGATGAATTAACAGATGCTTATAGAGTAGTAGTAGACCAAGAGGCTATTATAGTTAAGCAAGAGATAAAGATTAACAAGTTAGAAGAGCGCGATAAGGCTCGTTATTTAATACGTTTGCCATTTACAAAGATAGGGATTACAAAAGATCACGGCACTGGTTTTATTACTGGATGTATATTTACTATTATTTTGCTATAATTACACAGGTTGCTAGCTCCCCTCAGCTAGTGGCCGACTAACATTATGTTACAAAAAGAATCAACACGATATAAACGACTAACAAAAAAGCAATGGCATACATTAAAGATGGCATGTCCTTATTTAGATCTGCATCATGTTGTTGGTAAAAAGACAGAGCATTTATGTTTACTGCAGCCAATGGATCATGAGAAACATATCCATAACCACACCAAGTATTTCAATTTAAACCAAGTGCCAAGAAAGTTAAAGCTAGAGAACCTTAGATATTGGAAAAACTCACTAGAAGATTATGAGTATGAAGACTTTAAACAGCGTGGGCTATTATGGGTGTAGTTCAGCAGATAACGGTTAAGGGATTCACTAAAATATCCACCAATAAAATATATTCTGGTATGCATTGGACTAAGCGCAAGGCAATAAAAGAAGAGTGGCTAGGTTGGTTCGCTCAATACAGAAATGCCCTTAAACGGCCTCGAAATAAGGTTAAGCTATACTTTGACTATTACTGGAAGAAAAGCCCGTTAGATAGCTCTAATTGCTCTTATATGAGCAAGATGATAGAGGATTGCATGGTGCATTACGGCATATTAGAAAATGATACGATTGAATTTGTTGGCCCTGTAACAAATGACTCACATAAAAGCGATACTGAATTTTGTGTTATATCTGTTGAGGAAGTATGATATAATAATATTGCCACTGGGATAGCCCGGGGGTAGTGCTGGTAGTCAAAAGGCGTATTTAATGTGCAGCAACTAGTAAGAGTTGCTCTGCCGAGAAAACATTAAACTACCAGCAAAATAACGCTTGCAATTAGATAGCTTTTCATATACAATGTATGGGTTCTTTATTGAACAACTTTGTAGCCCTTAGTTACTGCAATTACTAGGGGCTATATAAAATTGCAGGAGGTAAATATGCAGGAAATTTTCAAAGATATACAAGGCTATGATGGCAAATATAAAATAGGTAATTATGGGACAGTTATTAGCTATAAAAGAATTTCTGCCATAACTATAAAACCATACATAAATAAAAAAGGATATTCAACAACTGGTCTTTGTAATAAAACAAAGAAAACAATCAGGACTCACCAGTTAGTAGCAAAAACATTTATCCCAAACCAAGAGAATAAGCCATCTATAAATCATATTGATGGCAATAAATTAAATAACAAAGTGAGCAATCTTGAATGGTGCTCTCATTCAGAAAATTCCAAACACGCTTTTGCTATAGGATTAATGACGCACATTGGTGAAAAAAACACTCGATCAAAACTAACTAAAAAAAATGTAATTGATATCTTATTGTCAACAAGCACCGTTAAGAATATAGCAAAAGAACACGCTGTTTCAGTCTCAGCAATATATAAAATAAAAAGTGGATTAAGATGGAGTCATTGTTCATAAATCAAACAAAGGAGAGCGTAATGGATAAGAAAGAGATACATGTAGAGCAGGTTGTAGAGGATTTATGTAAGAGATTTGAGAAAGTATGTGCCCCACTTGTTTGTGGAGAAATAATACACACTGTGTTTGATGAATTCCTAATTAAAGAACTTAATAAATAATTAACAAGGCGGGTTACTACTAGGTTACCGCAAATAAAACCTACGGACTGAAATACTAGGGGAAAGGGGAAATAGATGACAAAGAAGCATATAAGCAGTTTAATTGTTTACGATTCTTTTTATGAGGCTGTTGGGAATTACAGTGGATATGTTACAAGAAAACAGTTAGACATGATAGCAGATAAAATAATAGAAAAGATATCTTCCCCTGCAAAACGTATAGCTGACTAGTGGCAACTGTTAGTTGCAATTAAAACGAAAGTATGGTTTAATGTCTTTACTATGTTGTAGATGGTGTTTGTGTTATACTTTAATTGTCCAATAGGACTTTAAATAAACCTCTTAGCAACTACAACTTGTTAAGGGGTTTTTCTTTATAGTTTTCCCTAAAAAAATAAACTCTTTAAAAAGCCTATGAAGATAGGGTATCACTTACCAACTGTTATGTAGAAAACCGAGTGGTTGGCTCAAGCTTTAACTGAATCATATGTGGTTAGACAGTCATACCTAGTCACTAGATACTCCAAGGGTAGTATCGGTATCTTTCTTTTAATTCTATCCTATTCTTTAATTAGAATACATCTAATATAGATACAAGTTATCTAGGGTATGACAGGAAGGAGAACGCATTAAATGGGAAAAAGGGGAATGTTAGGAGAAAAGAACAGAAGAAGAATAGACAAGATACAGTTAGAAGGGGGAGCAAGTAACTGGGATGATATAGGGTTCTTAAAGACAATTAGACACGCTAAAGGCAGTAACTTAAAGTATATAAGAATGGTTAAAGAAAAGAGTGGCCCATGCACAAGTTATGTAGATTTAAGCTTAAAGAGAAAGAAAATAAAAGAGAGGGAGTAAATAATGGCAGAGCATAAAATAACATGTAGTGATTGTATATATAGTGGTGGGGATAACTGGTGCAATGATACTTACTGGTGTAATTTTAATTATTCCGAGACGGCAACTGATGATATATGTAGTGCATTTTTTGATATAGAAGAGGCAAAAGAAATATTAGAGAAGAGACATACATAGTTAGTAAAATATTAGATAAGGAGTTAGACAATGAAAGTACTGGTAGAGGGAAATAAAATAAGAATATATGGAGAACATAAAGACCATGTAATTATTAACGTTAATAGCAATGAAGGTACTGATTGTTTTTCTTTTAGTGTCTCTAAGGGGATTATGGAGCATGGTTGCGTTCTTCCATCGATAGAGATAAACAACAGAAGAATAGTTAAAACTGGATATAATTTGCTTGAAGAGATTAAATAACAACACTACTAAGGAGGAAGACAATGACAATTGAAAAGATAGACAGACTAAAAGAAGGGTACGATGAAATAGACACCCTTGTAATGGTTATAGATAAGATAAATGAAATAATAGGTCGTGTTAATGGATAACGAGCTTAATTAAATGACGAAACACTGTAAACAAGCTATGGGGGAGATAGGCTTTAATTTTGAGGGCCTAGATCAAAGCGAGATAGACAGAAAGAACATGACCCTAAGAAAGATAAGCGATATAAAGAGCAAGCAAAAGAAAATAGAGACAATAGTTAAACTATATCAGCCAGACAATAAAGATGAGCTGAGAGCGACATGGAAAGCGCTAGAGAAAGAAATAATCAAACTTGAGGGAGAATTATGAACAACTTTGAAGAGTGGCTAAGCAAAGTACCACTAAGTATCAAGATGACATACCATAAAAGAGAAGACGCATACAAGGCATGGGAAAAATCAAAAGAGGGAGAGAATAAATGAATTGTAGAAAAAGCACAATACAAAACTACGAATGCCAAGTAACGCATAATGGAATATCTTTTGATGCATGTTTAGCAAAAGAATTATTTAGCTTATGGGATATGGGAATAATTACAACTGGATGTTGTTGCGGAAATCATATTGATTGCGATAAAAATATGTCCTATATAGGAGTTGATGAAAAGTTTATTCAGAAAATGAAAGATTTAGATTATATTATTAGAGTAAATATAACAGATAAATCAAGAGAAGATTCATTTATACCAAAAACAATAAGAAACAATAATGAAGTATTAAAGAAGAGACGGGAGTTTAAAAATGCCAAGCAATAACGGAGCTAATAAAGGAAAGAAATATACAAGATGGCACGAACAGAAGCCAGAGAAAACAGAAGAGCAAAAAGAAAAAAGACGGGCAAATGTCAACACTGCTGTAAAGAAACATCGAGCAGGCCGCCCAAAGAAATACAAGAGCGAAGAGGAACGCAGGCTAACCCATAACGAACGCCAGCGAAAAGTATACCGCAAGGAATCAAAGGTTAAGCGAGACCTCTCTACTCAGGCTGGCAAGCTCGGTGCATGGCAAGATTTGATCGATGCGATGTAGGGTGGTATATTTTAAGAAATGTATTGACACCTTTATTAAAGTGTGATAATATTCTATAAAAATAAGGGAGCTTAAACAGTGAAAACAGAAGTAATAATGAAGAGAAAGTTTATTGATGGAGAGGTTTCCCAGAAGAGCAAGAGTGAATTTCTTAGTTCTACAGATTTAATGAGAATAGGTAATAAGTGGCGGATTCTTAATAGCCTAAGTTATGTTGATTTCAATGATTGGTATAATTCAAAGAATACAAAAGAGTTTGTTGGTTTTCTTGAAAAGAAATATGGAGAGATAAAAATATCTGCAAGGGGAAGAGGTAAACACACTTGGATACATCCTTTTTTGTTTATAAAGTTGGCACTTCATATTAATCCTGAGTTTGAAATAGAAGTTTATGAATGGCTTTATGATAACCTATTGAGATATAGAAATGAGAGTGGGACTAGTTATAAAAAAATGACAGGGGCAATAAAATTAATAGTTCCTGACTATAAGTATAGAGATGCAATAAAGATAATAGCAAACAAAATAAAACTTGAATGTAATGTAACTGATTGGCAAACGGCTACAGAAGAACAATTAAAATTAAGGGATAGAATACAGGAAAACATATCATTACTAAGCGATATTATTGATACAGTTGATAGGCTTGTTGCAATTAGTATAAAAAAAGCCAAAGAAAATAATAGTTGACAAGTAAAATAAACAGGAGTATATTAACAATATGGAAATTGAAAAAAAGACAAACGAATTAAAGAATATGAATATGGGCAGATTGATCGCATTGTTTGATCGTCATATTACACAGGCAGGCGTAGCAAGGTACTTGGGAGTAACTCGCTCTAGAGTTGGTCAATTACTGAAAGAAAACGGTCTAAAAATGGTTAAGAAAATAACAGTTGACAAGTAAAGTTTACGTGTGTTAGTATTGGGAATAAATTAGATGGAGGGGCAATTATGAAAGTATCAGGAATAAGAAAAGGAACAGTTATGGAATCATTATTAGAGTGGCTGGGATTTATCGAGACGGGCACAACGACATTTTACGAAGACAAGACTATAGATTGGAGAAAGTCATGGAAGATTTAATAAAACAAGCAAGCGAAATAGGAAAAGAAATACCAACAAAAGACAAGTGGCTTTATGATAAATATAAAGAACAAGAGTTGCCAGTAGACAAGCAGGCTGTAAGTGATTTTGTAGTAGCGTTTAGAAAAAATTATAATACTATATTTACAAAAGATAAGGATAGGGAAGACATGGAGAGATGTTTAGACTTTGCTTATGATAAAATATTTGGTAGAGAAGTTAGTAATGCAGTAGATTATGTTAAATCTTTTGATCCTGTTAATTTAGACAAAGATTGTAATATTATAGAATAAAAGGAGTTATATAATGAGTGAAGTTATTAGAGAGTATTATAATTTAAAGTTTTCAGAAGAGGCGCTTGAAAATCTGTTATTTATAGGTAAGTTATTGGGAACTAGCGGGAAAGTATATTTTAAATATAGAGGATTATCTTGTATTACTTGCTCAGTGCCAGTGCCAGAAACTCCAGGCAAGGAAAAGATATTATTTGAAGCCTATGATGGGAGAGATTGTTATAGAGGAGACACTATAGGGGAATTAGATATTGTATTAGACAAAAGAGCAATAGAAATAGATAGAGAGATTTAATAGATTTAATAGTGAGGTGAAAGAATGGTAGATATAAGTAATAAGATAAACGATGTTATGAGTGACTCTGATGCAATGGAAGAGATTATTGAAGGATTGCTAGAAGACATATACCAAGATAAAAAAAAGCTATCAACATTTTTAGATAGAATGACTGACTGGTACGAAGACGAAATTATAGAGATCATAAGCGATAAAATAGTGGAGGGTAAGGCATGAATATAGAAACAGAAATTAAATGGACACAAGACAAGATAGACGTATTACAAAAAGAACGTGAGGAATTTCTTGATAAGATAAATGCAGCTATAGATAATTTAATACAATTAAAGGCTACTCTGTACGGTAAACAAATACAACAAGACATAAAGATTAAGATAGGAGTACAAGACTAATGAAAATAATAGAAAGAATAAATAAGGTTAGCAGGTCAATAGGTAAAGTTCATAAAGACGGCAAGAACCCACACTTTAAATCTAGCTACATGACTCTCTCAGGGATAAGAGAAGCGCTAGATCCAATACTAGACGAAAATGACTTAATGATATTTCAATATACACATATGGATAATGATAAGCTAGTGCTTACTACAGAGGTTTCATCTATTACAGAGGCAGGTCAAACAATTAGAAGCTCTTTGTTATTGATAGGTACTGATATGCAAAAGCTAGGCTCTGCTATAACTTATGCTAGACGATATTCTATAGTAACCATGTTTGGTATTCTAGACACCGATGATGATGGCGAGTATTCAATGAATAGGACCGGCGACATAGCCATGGCAGCTAAACAACAACAGTTAATAAAATTACTTGGCGACGATATAAAGCTAGCTGTTGAAATAAAGAGTAAATTAAATATAACAAATAATGTAAACGAGATGACAGGGGCAGAGCTAGACGCCATGATAGCAGAAGCGAGGAGAGTATAATGGATAGAAAAGAAATAGAGCAAGGTGTGATTGATATAATAATAAATAACGAAATAATGGGTAGTATTTCTAAGCTAGTAGCCAATACAGCAGATTACATAGAGGGACTTCTAGAGGCACAAATGGAAAGTGATTATGATCGATATTATAATATTAACCAGGAGTAGTCATGAAGCTAGCAACACTTAAAAGACCTAAGAAGATACCGGTATGGCAATATAAAGTAAATATAAGCGGACACGACCTAAAGTGGACATTCAATAAAAATTAAGGAGTAGTAACATGACAGATAAACAAGAACCTATATTTCCACAAGGACTAATTTTCAAGAAACCAAGAGACGGAGCACCAGAATTTGTAAAGGGCAGCATAAGCATCAAAGTACAAGAAATGATAACCTGGCTAAATACTTTTCAGGATGAATGGATAAACCTAGATTGTAAGGAAAGTAAATCAGGAAAGTATTATTCTCAACTAAACACTTACAAGTTAGAGACAACAACGGGAACGTTAGCAGATCATAACGATAGATCTAGCGACGGTCAAAATGTTCCGTTTTAGAATGGACAACGGTTAATGAGTATGGTACGATAAAAGCATCTTAAACAAGGAGCTTAATATGGAACTAGTAGAGGTAAGCAAGGAAGATATATATTGTGATAGCAATGTTGTAGCTAAGAAGTTTGGGCATAAACATAATTATGTTGTAACGCACATTGAAAATTTGATTAAAGATATTGAAAATTTAGGGGGCAACATGTTTGACCCTAAAGTCGTAAAAGACAAACGAGAATACAGAGGACAAAAGTATACAGCATATCTTATGAATAGAGATTTCTTTTCATTATTAGTAATGAAGTTTAAGGGTAAAAAAGCCCTAGAGTGGCAGATAGCATTTCTTGGTGCGTTTAATGCTATGGAACAACACATAATTGATGCTAAAACAAATGCTGCCGACCCTCTATGGGTTACAGGAAGAAGTCAATTAAAGGTTGGAAGAAGAGAAGAGACAGATATAATAAAAGAGTTTGTTGACTATGCTACAGCACAAGGAAGCACAAAGGCTAATTATTATTTCAAGCACATAACAAATGCTACATATAAGGCCCTTGGCTTAATGTTTCAGCACAAGCCAAAACTAAGAGACACTATGAATATATACGAGATAGGAGAGCTTCTTCTGGTAGAAAAGAGAGCAAGGGAATTACTGGTTAAATATATGGGGCTAGAAAGAAACTACAAAGATATATATGAATCAGTTAAAAATGATCTAATATTATATGCTGGGGCAATTAATGGGGAGATAACAACAGGGGGCAATAAATGGACTACGAAGCAGAATATAAAAGTTACTATGAGATAGCTGTAAATTATGAAGATGTTTTAACCGGTGATTCACCACATAGAGTTAGCAAGGCAATAGTTACGATAAGCGTTAATCTTGTCAGGATAGGCCACATAATAGCTGAACTGGATAAACTATACTTAGGACATTATTCAGGGCTTACAGAGGCACACAACAAGGCTAACAAGCAAGCGCTGGCGATGGTGTATGCACAAACAAAGACAACTATGCTCCAATGGGAGAAATTAGAGAAGTCTACAAAAGAACTCGTGCAGGGATTAAAGAAACATCTAGGTGTATTAGCAGCAGAACGAGAATTATAAAGGGGGAGTAATGACAATTAAAGAGGAAATATTAAACTAGGAGGAAGTTGTGGATAGAGAAAAGAGAGCAATAGAGATATACAAACAAATGAGACTTGGCGATAAAGATGTTATGCCTTTTAATCAGATTAAAAGCGATAGCGTCAAGGAGTCTTATTGTAGAATAGCTGACCTATTCATAGCAGAACTAGATAACGCCAAGACATGTTGGAGGTGTGGAGGGCAAGTATCAGGAGCGCATACATGCAAGATAAGGCCAGAAATAAAAGAAATGATTGAGACTGCCAAGAGAGAGGCAGTAACGGAATACAAGCAATCACAAAGAAGAGATATTCCATATGAGGGCGTAGGTTCAGAAAATGAGTAAAATAATAATCAATAACAAAGGGAAAGTACAACATAAAAAGCCATAATATAGATTAAGGCCATAAAGTATAATAAGGAGTAAGCCATGTTAAAATTATTTGAGGATAAAGTTAATGATCTAACACCTGAAAAGAAAATAGAAGCTTACTTTTTAATACTTGAAAAAGAACAAGAAAACGCTGCACTTGAACTACACAAGACTAGATTAGATTATATGAAAGACAGAGCGGCTTACTTTTTAGATAAAGAACAGAACGAGACCGGGCATTATCAGAAGTGCCAATATTTTAAGATGTTTACGATGTATGAAAATATGATAATCGAGGAGAAAGAAAAATATGCAAATAGCTAAGTATATCGATAATTATATTTATAAGTTGGGGGAGTGAGATGACTAATAAAAAAACACAAACTTGTATAGAATGTGGATATTTTGGAACATATAAAAATTGTCCTAATTGTGGATATATCGGAAGTAAGCCAATGAAAACAAGAACGGAGACACTAATGACTAACAAAGAAATACAAGACGCTATTAACCAATCAGATAAAGTAAAGCAGCTAAAAGAAAACGTCAAAGAACGAGCAAGTGATGAACGCTCTGTGTTTTACGAAAAACCAGTGGATAAACAGTTTATAGATGAGCAAATAGATAAAGCGTTATAAATATATATCACTTGCCAACTGTTACACATATATAACAGAAAAGGAGAATAACAATGGATAAACAGTTTATAGACGAGCTTAAAAAACAATGTGAGGGTGAGAGATGAATAATATAGTCATAATAAGTAGAGATTTTTGGTATTTATCAACAGTTGACAAATTATCCCTATATAGAAATGCTATATTTAGCGCTCAGTGTCCTATTAAACTTATTTTTGATGATTTTACAGATTTTAGGTGGGATAAATGAAATACATAATAACACTATCAATACTAGTCTCTATTGCGCTGGGGATTAATCACTACAAAAGCGATCAGGTAAAGTGGCAGAAAGAAGCACTACAAGAATGGAATAAGATGCTAGACCCAATGTATCAGCCGCCAAAAATAGACGACAAGATTGTGTTTGAAGTTGCCCTGCATAAAGTCCATTGCGATGTGCTGCTGTGTAATGCTAACGCATTAATAAAATCAAGGGAGAAGAATAATGTTAAATAAAATTATCAATGGGTTATGTATTGTTATGTTGCTAAGTATTGCTGTATGGGCCTGGGCAGATGAAAGAGCGCTGCAGCAAGAGTATAACGTTGAGTGGAATATGTATAACTATATTGGCTAAAGTATGGTATAATGAAGAAAAGGAGCAAACAATGATAAAATTAGGGACAAGTGTATTTTACATAGATCAAAACACAAAGAAAGTGCTTAACTCAGAAGTAAGGGCGTTAGGGGTTAGCGGTGGAGTTAAAGAAAGCTGGGGATATTTACTTTATGATATTATAGGGGCAAATAAGCCTGTTGAGGAATCTCTTATATTTAATTCAAAAGAAGAGGCAGATAATCGTGCTGCAATAATATTTCCACTACAAGATAAAGCTGACAAGATAATAGAAAAAGCTAAACAAGATGTAGACGCTATAAGAAAAGAAATACTTGGACAACCAAATAAAGAGTACATAGACCTAGCAGCTAAAATAGTAGGGAGTAAATAATGGATAAGGGAACTTTAAAAGCAATAGTTATGGCACTAATGTCTCCTATGGCAATAGGTGGAACACTAAACGATACAAGTTTTAAGAACTTAGATACTAACGCTCAAAGGATTATAGATCATTGCGTGGCTAAACCAGATAAAAAGGTTAGCTAATGGCTTCACGTTTAGAAATAACACCTGAACTACTAGCTATGGTAAAGGCAGACGCTTCAAAGGGATATTCACAAGAACAAATAGCCCAAAAACTAAACCGTAAAAGAGATACTCTCTTCCTTATAAGCGATGAGAAGAAAGCCCCATTAATTCAGGCCTACAACGAGGGCAAAGCAGAAGACCTTGATAGGCTACTACGCAACGTAGAGGCATTAGAGAGTGCTAAGAGTGAAGAAGTAAGATTTAAGACTAACAAATATCAATTAGCTATAAAGCATAAAGTAATAGAACAACAGAAGGTAGACTTAGATGCTAATATTACCGGTGATATAAACGTGCGTATTATAACTGGTGGTAAGTAATACGTTTTATAGGCTGTGCTTACGCGGCCCTAAAAGAGCTAACAGATAAAGCAAACAAGGAGAAAACAATGGATAAATGCTGTGATAATTGTAAATATGATGCAAAAGAAGCAAGAGAATCTAAGAGAAATACTCATTATTTATGTAGAGAGCTAGGTGAGCAGTTATGGCGTGAAAATTGGCACACATCTAAAGACTACTGTAGTAAGTGGGAAGAGAAAGAAGAGACATTGTGCGACCAATTAACGGAATCATTAGGGCAAGAGCCTACTTATGTTTTAGAGACTATTGAATATTTCAAACAACGTATAGAAGAAAGCCGTCGTGATTTAAGGGAAGAGATCAGAGAATATGGGCCAGAAAGAACAGAAGACCTCTTATCTAATATTGGAGAGTATAAACACTTGTTTGATAAAGCATTCTCATGGATACTAGCCTAATGGCTAACTGTGATAGCGGATGCGAGATAGATTTTATGGGTGACGTTGCTACCAATGTGGCTAAAGTGTCAGATCAGATAGCCGGTGAAGCAGTACGCAAACAAACAGCACAAGACATCCTAGCTGCTGTATATGATTCAGAGGTAAACTTCATTGAGTATATTGAGGAGATTATAGGTGAATAAGAAAGATCCCACAGATCAAGAGATACAAGATATGTTGGACTATGCGTTAGGGCTACTTACTCCAGAAGAATATATGCAAGGTCGCTAGATGGACATAGACTTACCTTTAATAGCCCTAAGAGACTACCAACAAGAGATATGGGATCAATGGTTTAATAAGCGAGTACGTAAGATGAGCCTAGAATGGGCTAGGCGACATGGTAAAGATTTATTCTCTCTTAACATAATGATAGCAGAGGCAATGATAGAGGTTGGTAACTACTGGCACATACTACCTGAATCACAACAGATACGTAACGCAATTTGGGAAGGCGTAACTGCTGACGGTGTTAAATACCTAGACTTCATACCACCTGAACTTATCCACAAAAAAGACAATCAATCAATGAAGATATACATGATACATCCGCAGAAGCCTACTGAGCCTGGTAGTATTATATCCTTTGTTGGTGGTGATAGATATGATAAACGCGTAGGGGCTGGACTCAAAGGGGCTATAATATCTGAGCACTCATTACAAAAGCCTAACCTATACGACTTAGCAGTAGAGCCTATGTTAAAAGAGACTAAGGGCTGGGTAATATTTAACTACACTCCTCGCGGTGAGAACCAAGCAACTAAGATGTGGGACTGGTTAGAGACTAAAGAAGAGTACATAGCGTCAAGAGTAACCATAGCTGATACTGGCATAGTAACTGAAAAAGACCTAGCAGAGGAACGTGAGCGTGGTAAACCAGAGGAGATAATACAACAAGAGTATTATTGTAGCAGAGAGGGCGCTATATACGGTTCTTATTATGGCGACATGTTAAAGCAATACAAGAAAGATCACTTTGGTAAATTCTCTTATGACGCTGGTTATCCAGTACATACTCTATGGGATTTGGGGATAAGTGACTCAATGGCTATATGGTTTGTACAGTTCATAGGAAAAGATATCCACATTATAGATTATTACGAGAACTCTAACTATGCACTGGGCCATTACGCTAGTGTTTTACAAGGTAAAGGGTATATGTACGCAATGCATCACTTACCTCACGATGGTAATAAAAGACACCTAACAGAGGGCGAACGTGCTATAACAGTACAACAGCAACTAAAGAACTTGAATGTATCACCTATTAAGATACATCCAGCCAGGGGAGATATTTATGGTGCGATACAAAGAACACGTACAATGCTGTCCAGGTGTTTCTTTAATGCAGAGACAACCAAGGACGGATATGAGGCACTCAAGCAATATCGCAGAGAGTGGGATGAGAATAGACAGGTGTTTAAGAATACGCCATTACATGATTGGACATCTCACGCTGCCGATGCTTTTAGTATTTTACCAATGATAGAATCAATAGCAACACGTAAGCGTGGCGCTGTAACTAAGAAGTGGAGCGGTAACTTTAGATGATAGACGCTAACACGCTATGGATAATCAAAGATAAGATAATCACCAGGTATATAACAGAATATAAAAAGATAGGTATCCTCACAGAGCGTGAAGGTTACTTTAGTTGCTTTGATAGCTATAGATATAATATCATGTTAGGCACTATTGACTGCTTTATTATATATAGGGAGATTGGGGATAACTCATGTTTCATTGTGGATATATTGTCAACAACTGGTGGCGCATATAAATTATGGGGACAACTTGTTAATAAGTATGATATAATACTAGCAACATCGTTTGATAACTTACCTGTAGTTAAAAGGACATATAAGAAACTCGGTGGTATTGGGACTGGCATATACAACAAAGATGGCCAGCAAGTATATTTATTTAATAAGGGGTAACAATATGGGTGATGGTGGCGGTGGAGGTTCAGTACAGAATCCTTTCGATCAATCAAAAGCAGCAACTCAAAGACAACAAAAGAATAACGCCAGGACTACAGGTCAAGGTGTTGGCGCTGGCATGAAAGCAGAAGATATTTCTGTAGGTGGCGGTGGTAACGTTCTTGATTGGGATATTAGAGATACATTTAGTAAAAAAGGTGACGCCAGGAGAACATCAGAATCAATGGCTGAAAATAAAGCCAGAACAAAGGCAGAGGCTAGAGGGTTAAGTAACCAAAGACGTGCAGAGGATAAATCATTTAGAGAAGAGAAGAGTAGAAAGAAAAGACTAGCTGCTAAAGGTGGACTAGAGAAGACTAAGCTACGATCAAATAATAAAATGAAGAGCGCTATAGGCTCTATGAAATCAAACATGCCAAGGATAGGATAATAAACTAGGGGGATAGATGAGAGACGCTGTAGATCATTGGGTTAATTTAATACATGACGACATCGGGTTTAAAGATGTCGATGTAGTTAGAGAGACGCTATACGCCATGGCTGATAATCATAACTTAATGTTCTTTTGCATAGACTTTACTGGTATCTTTGCTTATATCGAAGCTCCTGATTTTAAAGGCGGTAAGTCACTGGTAGAGCTAATGTTCTATATTAAGCCATGTTATAGAGGTAGCTTAAAGCTGGTTAGAAAGTATATTAAAAGGGCAGAACGTGAAGCGAAGAAGCTCGGTTGCGCCTCAATTCAAATAGGTGCTAATATAGAATATAAAGACAGTAGCTTAATTAAGCTATTAAAGCGGTGGGGATATATAGATCACACAGTAATAAAATATTTGGAGGTTTAGCATGGGAATAACAGCAGCAGGCGTAATGGCGGCATCATCCGTAGTGTCTGCATACTCTGGCATTAAAGGTGCAGAATCGGCAGAGCAAGGTCTTAGAGCACAAAAGGGAGCATTAGAAGACCAACAAGCAGCACAGGCTAGTGAGTTATCCAAAGCACAAGCCGCAGAAGATAAGAAAAAGAAAACTAGTTCAGACACACTACGCAAGCAATTAGTAGGTGAGTCAGGCTATTCAATTAATCAAACAGGTGCTACGGGCTTAGAAGACCCTGGCCAAACATTAACCGGGGGAGCGTTAGGATAATGAAAAAATACACAGCACATGAGATAAACAAAAGATATACTACTGCATCATCTATTAAGTCTACTTGGGACACTGAGTATAGACAAGTATTTGAGTATTGTATGCCAGCAAGAGACGGGTATCAGAAAGAGTTTGATACAAGTACATCTCCTGAATTTCAAGATAGACGAGCTAATTTATATACATCAATTGGCGAACAATCAGCGGCAGAGTTTGTTAATACTATGCAAGAGGTACTTTGCCCTCCAATGGCTAAATGGATTAGCCTAGAAGCTGGTATGAGATTTAAAGAAGAGGAACGAGAAGAGGTTAATTTAGAGCTAGATAAACTAACAGAGCTAGCTAACGAGTATAAGAACGCTTCATACTTTGATATGGCATTTAGTGAGTTTTGCTATGACGTATTTGCTGGTACTGGCTGTATGTTAGTATTACCTGGCAATCCAAGACAGCCACTTACCTTTAAAGCTATACCATTAAAAGAGTATTGTGTTACAGAGGGAGCTAACGGAGAAGTTAATGCCGTATACCGTAAATATGAAATGAGACGAGAGCTATTAGGTCAGCAATGGGTAGAGCTTAAAGACAAAGAATATACAGAAGAAGAGCTTAAAAAGGACATCCAGCTAATCGAGTGTACTTACTACGACGTAGATATAGACGCTTATCATTACATGGTAGTAGATCAAGCAAGTATAGAGATACTCGTTCAACGTGAGTATAAAACTAACCCATTTATTGTATTGAGATGGAACAAGTGTGCAGGAGAACCGTATGGACGTGGCGTCGGCATTACTTCTCTTAACGATATAAAGACACTTAATTTAATTAAAGAGTATTCACTTAGAAACTTTGCTTATAATATTCCACCATTGCTAGTGCAAGAAGATGCGATGTTGGACGTTGAAGGTTTAGAGCTAACACCATTTAGCTTGAATGTAGTGCCTGATACCACATCCAGTATTGTGCCATTACAAATCTCAACAGATCACAATGTAGAGTCTTATAAGATACAAGAGCTTACAATGGAGATCAAACGTAATACATTTGGGAATACTTTACCTAACGAAGGTAGCAGACAATTAACAGCTACCGAGGTAAACGCTAGGCAGATGGAAATGAGACGTAACCTTAACAGTGTGTTTGGTAGATTGATTGCAGAGTTTCAATTACCGCTAGTAAAAAGAATTATGGATGTATTAGCATCAACTGGCATTATCAAGAAAGAGTTTAACATAGCCGATATTGACGGGCTTGCTTATAAAGTTAAGATCAACACTCCAATAGCTAGACAGTTACAGCAAGGTGAGGCTCAGTCAATTATACAATCTGCAGCACTACTATTACAGTTAGACCCAACTGGTGCAATGCTTACATCTTCTATGAAGGTTAATGACATGGCAGTTTACTTAATGAACTTATTAGGAGTGCCGCCAAGGTTTGTTAATACTAAAGAAGAGACAGACGCTAACCAGCAACAACAAGCACAGGCACAACAACAAGCACAGAAACAAGCTGTTGAGCAAGATGTATTAGCCACTAACGCTAAAGACATGGGCAAGGCAGAGGCTAACATGGCAGAAAAAGAGGCAATGTCTTAATGAAGCACGATATAAACGATAAGATCAAGGACATTCACAGGATATTCTTACAAGCTCTTGATAATGAGGCAGGGGTTAAAGCCCTGGAATATTTAGATAAGTATTCACATAATAACTTTCCTAACTATGATAACGTTAATGCAACTTATTCAAAGATAGGCGAGCAGAACTTAGTCAATCATATAAAGGGCATAATAGCCAAAGCAAAACAAAAAGGGGAGTAGGTGAATTAAATGGACATTACAAGAGTTATAAATGAAATACAAAGCAGTAACCTAGATACAGACATCGTTTCAATGGTGTGTAAAGCTGTTCAGGAATACTACCAGAAATTAGAAGCTGTTGGTGCAATTAAGCCAAAGGCTAAACCAAAAGCACCAAAGCCAGGTAAAGTTATCATCCCTAAAGAAGCCAAGAAAAAAGATATTGAGGTAAAAGAACCAATTAAACTATAGGAGTAAACAATGACAGAAGAAACAATAACAGAAACAGTAGAAGAAACTACAGCAACGCCAGCTAGTGATGATTCGCTAGTTGGTTCAGTTGAAGAGAAAGCACCAGAGGGACTAACAGACGTTCCAGATCATCCAGTAGAAACTAAAGACGAGTATGACTATCCAGAAGGATTCTTTAGCGAAGAGGGTAAGGCAGATAAAGAGGCTATCAAAGAATACCTTGGTAATCAGAAAAAGGCAGATGAGAAGTTTAATAAACGTATATTAGACCTAAGACGCACTATTTCTAATGGTAAAGCACCTGAGACATCAGATAAATACTTTGAAGACTATGCACCTGAAGAACGTTTTATGAAGTTGTTTGACCCTAACAATGAAGACATGACCGAAGAGGACAGAACTGTTATCACTGAAATATCAGATCACCTAGCAAAGACATACCTAGACAGTGGCCTTAATAAAGTGCAAGGTGCTCAAGTAAGTAATGCTGTATTGCAGGTATTGGAATCACTAGGTGCTGTAGACTCAAAAACTAAAGACGAGAAGATAATAGAGAAGTCACGCTGGATAGAATCACAAAAGAAAGAACTAGGCTCTAACGCAGATAACATTATAAGAGAGGCTAAACAGTTTGTAGAGACTTCACCGTCGTTAAGTGCTAAAACAAAGAATGACCTTGTAAACCTAATGGAATCACAAGGTGCGCCGTTTATTGATACTATAATGCAGTTAAAAGATTCTTTTGGTGGTGCTGCTAGTGGCGTTCCTGTAAGTGTAGCTGATTTAGGTGGTTTAGCTCCTGACTATGAGCTTAAAGCTGAATACTTAGACCCTAAAACTAGCGACATGCGCAAACAAACTATAACAGCATTAAGGGCAAAGGCTGGTAGAAATAGCAGACTGATGGACAGTCAAGCATAGTCAGTTGCACGTTTATTGAATATAGTTTACAATATAACTGTTAAATAACCCTTAATAGAGCCTCGTATGGCAATTCTGCCAAACCCTCTTTCAAGTTAAGGCTTCCTATTTCACAATGTTTTAAAAAATATATAAAGAAAAGGAAGTGGTTAATTTGGTAATGCAAGTAAGTAACGTATTCATAGATTCATTTGATTCAGAAGTAAAAGTAGCCTACCAAGGTACTAAATCATTACGTGAGAGCGTAAGAGTAAAGACAGGGGTTGTAGGTTCTACACACAGATTTCCAAAAGCTGGTTCTGGTGTTGCTACACAACATAATAGAGGTAACGATGTAGTTGCAATGAACGCAAGCCGTTCAAGAGTAACTGTTACTCTATCTGATTGGGATGCTTTCGACTACGAAGACATCATGGACATCGAGAAGATTAATTTTGACGACAAGAAAATCATCGCTGAAAACACTGCAAAAGCAATTGGAAGACGTGAAGATCAACTTGTTATAGACGCTTTAGAAGATACTGTAGGTACTGCTACTACAGTTGGTGACGGTTCTGTGACTCCAACTGTTGCATATTTAGCACAAGCTAAACGCATATTGGACGAAAATAACGTACCTGGTGACGATAGATGTTTAGTACACTCATCTTATTTCTTAGAAGACCTTTTAGGTATTACTGCTGTAACATCTTCTGATTACAACTCTATTAAAGCGTTGGTTAGAGGTGAGCTAGATACTTACTTAGGATTCAAGTTTATTATGATTGGTGGACGTACAGAAGGTGGATTACCATTCTCTGACGGGCCTACTAACGCTAAAAGATATAACTTCGCATATCACAAACAAGCTATTGGCTTGGCTATCGGTAAAGACATGACATCTATGGTGGATTGGATTGCTGAAAAATTAGCTTGGCAAGTTGGTTGTGTTTATTCTGCTGGTGCGATTGCTATTGATACTGACGGAATCGTAATTATTCACACTAGTGAAGCATAGGAGGGTATAAATTATGGCATTTACTATAACTAACCTAACATGTGTAACTAATAACCAAAAAGCTGGAAATGTTCCTACTCTATGGTTATATTACAACGCTGATGGCGACACAATGACTGACGCTGGTGCAATTACGACTGGCAGATTCACTGTTGGCGACCAAGTAAACGTTATCGACGCAGACTATGGCAACAATACATTTTATAATGTAACTGTTGTGACTGCTGCTGGAGTAGTTACTTTGGTAGCTAACTCGTAAAAGACTTAATTAGTGGCTGGGTAGAAATGCTCGGCCACTCAATAAACTGAAAGGAGAAATATTATGGCTTTTGATAGAGAAAATTTAAGTGTTGTTGTAAACAATGCTAAAGCTGGTGAAGTTATAGCTAAGTATGTTTATGTCAATCAGGCTTCTGATGATGTAACTGCTGCTAGTTATTTCACTGACTATAGACTATATGCTGGCGATGTAATTGAAGTAATTGCGGCTGATGGTTCTAGTTGTGTAAGATTTTATGTAGCTTCTGTTACTGACGCTGGAGTAGTTACTCTTGGCGGAATTTCAACAGTTGCTGCAGATGGCACAGCGTTGGCATTAGCTGATGTAATTGCTTTTGATACTACTGCGGAAGCGTTCTCATATACGCTACCAGATGGTGTTGAAGGCCAGAAATTGATAATGGTAATGACAGTAGATGGCGGTAACAATGCAGTTATCACACCTGCTAATTTAGCGGCTGGTGCAACTTTGACTTTTGCTGATGCAAATGATTCTTGTACTATGTTGTTCATTAACGAGACGTGGCAAATAACTTCACTTGAAGGTGTTGCTGTAGGATAAGATACTAATGAGTTGTCCTGGTAGGGTTTTATTGTTTCTCCTACCAGGGCTTCTTTTAAACAAAGGGGTAAACCATGAGCACAGGCACGAATTTCCCAACAGGAATAGATTCATTTGCTGATAAGGTAGATGGTGTAGATGATATACTCTCAGTAGAAACTAATACACAGTCTAGTGCTATTGAGGCATTAGAGGACAAAGTAGGCATAACAGATAGTGCCGATACGGATTCCCTTGATTATAAGGTAGAATCAGTAGTAGATATTTCAGGCACTTCAAACGATCAAGTTTTAACTATAGACGATTCCTCGCCTTTTGGTTATATATGGAAGACTAACCCGGCTGGGTTTGCTAATCCATTAACTACAGAAGGCGATATAATGTTTAGAAGCGATACAGAAACCGCTGATAGACTATCAATAGGCACAGAGGGACAAGTATTAACAAGCACTGGGACTACTATCGGCTGGGGCGATATGGCTTCTGGTGGCGGCGGTGGCGGATTAGACACAGTTGCTATAGCTAATGCTTTTGATAAAAAAGGCGAAAGTTATCCACTACCAAATGATAAGATTTTAAGAAATGCGTTCACTGATGATAGCGAAATGCTTTTATATTTACGTGGGACTTATGCAACAACCGATACTACAGCAATCACTTTTGATCACGGGCTAGCTAGTGAGTTATCAACAATTAACGACATGGAAACGGTTGGGGATTTTACAGCAGGGACAAACACACCAACGGTTGCGGCTAATTCTACTGATTTTTTAGAGAACGGACAATCAATTAAATTTACAGCAACATCACTAAGTGGCTCTGCTGATATGTATGAAACTGTAACACTATCATTAACAGATAGACACTTTAGGGTATCTTGTTATCCGAACACATTATCAAACGTAAGTTATATTTATGTTACTTTTTATACAAGCTCAGGACACCAAAGAAGGTTTAATTTTGCCGTTGCCGATTTAACAGTTGATACATGGAATCATTTAACGTGCGATCTCGACGCAACAGTTGACGGGACAATTATTGTCGATACTGGTACTTTTGAACGGTCAACTATCACTCGTATTTATTATGGGATAACAACAAGCTCATCGCAAACAGTAGTTCCTAGTTTTGACTTAGCAAGAGCGATAGCGGCCGAACCGTTATTAATTCCTAGCTATGGATTAAGCTCAGTAATTCAAGATGTAACTAATCAAAACAGTTTAACAATTTTATCTGAGGACAGAACAAGCAACGTAACAAAGGGTAAATTTACTTTAGCGGCTGCTTTAACAAATAATTTTAGCAATCTCGACGGGTCGAGTTATGCAAGCTCAACAACTGGGACGATTTCAAATAATCAAATGGTACA
>Ga0075125_10000088_pt1 | contig 35565 bp, 69 predicted proteins | sample AntAceMetag02UKN_FD_69810 | JGI IMG/M metagenome (GOLD analysis project Ga0075125, IMG submission 69810) | Saline lake microbial communities from Ace Lake, Antarctica - Antarctic Ace Lake Metagenome 02UKN | ecosystem: Environmental > Aquatic > Non-marine Saline and Alkaline > Saline | place... | reverse complement strand
CAATGGAGTTACGGTAGTGAAAATAGAGCCTTATGATGAGGCGGGGCAAGAATAATAGAAGTATGATTGTTGGGGGAGTGGTGATAAGCCACTCCCTCTACATTAGGAGGAAACTATGAATATAAGATTGTTTTTTTCTGTTGCTGATGGTGGTATGAAACTACTATCAGAAGTTGAGTATGGAGATGATGAAAGAAATAAGTATCATAATCTAGGGTTGTCGAATATACATCCTGGTGTGTATGAGATAAGAGATCAGGGAGGAGTGTATTGTCTCTGTTTGCTTGCCAAAGAATTATGTACTAGATGGGAAGGTAGGAATCATTCTTTTGATGGTGGGGGATGGGAAGGTTTCATTAGATCCAATCCTGAATTTGCTAGATATTTTCCGTATGTTAATAAGGTTAGTGAGTTTAATAGTCCTGATGAGTATTTGTCAGGACTAACTGAGTTGGTATTACGTACAGCTAAAGATAGTTTACATAGTGTTGAGACTTTACGTAGTGCATCAGCTCAAGGAGTATTAGTTGATGATGTAATAGATGTATTACCTCAATTACCATTGAGGGAGTTGTCTGTAGGTAGTGGAGAAGGGATGAGAATGCTGATAGATAATAAGGTATATACTATATCTATGGATGTTAATAGAGAAGAGACGTCTATGGTGGAGGAAGCTAAGAGACAGATGATGGTTTCTATGGAGAATACTAAGACATTTCTTCAAGGTGCTGCTGATGGTTATAGGGTTGAGGCAGAGAGAAGGATAGCTGATTTACAGCATCGTATAGATAATAGATGCGATATGCCTTTGGTTAGTATTGAGAATGTACAAGATGGGATGCGGATATGTAGGCGATCTAATAGGATTGCGTTTATGATGCCAGCAGTATATGCTCCTACCAAGATTAAACCTGAAGGAAGTGTAGAAATATTTAATATTAGAGATGCTCCCCTATGTGAGAAGAAGATGATGATAGGTTTCTGGACGTTAGGTAGTAAGATAACTGAGATTAGTACATATACACCTACTATGAAAAGTAGATTTTCTCATTACCATCAGCATCAGCCTGATTGTTGGGGGGAAGCTAGATTACCTGATAGTTGGGTAAGCACTGGCGATTTCTTTAAGTATGCAAGAGATGTAGAGAAGATATTGAGTGTTATAAATGGTAATTCCCTAGCAGTACACCATCCAAGAGGATTGCCAGATATTAGTGAAATACAACATGATGAAGGAGGTATAAATGACTCTGCTTGGACTGTATGATAGACAAGAGAAATTAGAGCTGAGTATACCATCTTCTGTGGCTGTAATAGGAGTAGGGGGGGTTGGTTTTTGGGTAGCTTATCTTGCTGCGATGAGTAGTATTCCGAAGATATTTCTGTTTGATGGGGATACTGTGGATGAGACTAATCTGAATAGACTGCCTATGTTGAGAGATGACATAGGTAGGAAGAAAGTGGAAGTGGCAAGAGAGAAAATAATAGGACTACGACCAAGAGCTGATGTAATATGTATACCGCAAAATGTATCTCCAGATAATCTGAAGATGGTTATTGGTAAGGATACAGTTATGGTGGATTGCACGGATAATATAGAGTCACAAAGAGGTTTATATGGGATGTGTAATGAAAGTGGGATTAGATATATCCGTGCTGGTTATGATGGTACACATATCACCATAGCGGATAGTGTACCAGGATGGGGACAAGGTATTGGTAGATATACTGTGTTTCCATCTTGGGTAGTGCCTACAGTGATGGTGGCGGCTATGGCGATTGGTAAGATGTGTAAGTATCCTGCTTTGGAGTTTAGTGGTGAGATTGATGAGATATTAAATAGAAGAGAGGAGGTTTAAATGCCAAAAAGAGTGTGGGTTAATAATGTATGGAAAGATGTCGGACAATGGAAATCTGATCTGGAAGAAGTTACGTGTAGTAGATGTCCAGATAAGATAAAGGCACATATTGAATATAGGGTTAAGAGTATGGCTGATGCTCTGCTAGAGAAGTATCCAAGACAGGAATGGTTAGGGTATTTAATAGGTACTGTAGATGAGGATGATGAGTTTTTTATTAAGGATATGATTATTCCTATCCAGGAAGTAGATAGTATGAGTGTGGTTGTGTCGCAATATCCTGAAGATATTCAGGATATAATTGGTGTGATGCATTCACATCATACTATGAGTGCGCGTTTTTCTGGTACAGATGACGAATTCATCAATGCTAATCATGCGATTAGTATTGTAGTTAGTCATAGGGAGTGGGAGATAACTGGTAGAATAAAGACCCCTTGTGGGGAAGCTAAGAGGGTAGACGTGGAGTATGATATTATCAGTCCACCTATGGATGGGATGGAAGAGTTTCTGGAGGTTGCTGGCAAGAATGTAAAGGAGAAGACGTTTGGTGGGCAGATTGGGTACGTTGGCAGAGGTTATGGAGCTGGATATTACGGAGGCGGAGATGGGTGGGGATGTGATGTCAATAAGAAGTTATGGTTGCGTGAATTGAATATAGAAGATATGTCTGATGAAAAATTAGCAGAATGTGTTCATGTTGGGCAAGTCGTAATGGATACATTTACTGATGAAGAGTTGGAAGCTATAAAGCAATTAGCGATGGTTAGAAGTTCGGAGGATTATGATAGCGATGTTACTAAAGATGTATTGGATAATAATGATATTAAGAAATTGGGGGATGGTATTGGAAAAATTAAAAAAGTAGTTGTGTATAAGAGAGGAGATAGGTATTATTTGCGTGATGAGGATTCTACGTTGGATGTAGAAATATTTAATTCGCCGTCAGTTGGGGATATATTTAGACATCCATGTACTAATGAATTTGTAGACGTGGAGGATGTATTAGAATTAGCAGTAGCTTATAAAGAGGCTAAGGCTTTGTCTGAGGAGGTGAAATAAGATGTGGAGGTTAGAGTATGAGTGTCCAGAGTGTGGAAATACTACTTTTAGTTATCTGACAGAATGCTCTCAAGATATAGGTGTTGAATTGTTGGATGATGAAGGCAGAGGTCAAGTAGAGTATGGTGATGAAGACGTACAGACAGGTGATATAATTGCTGTACACTGTAAAGAGTGTGGTTATAAGGTGCCAGAAGATGTATGGATGAATTGGATATGGTAAAGGAGGTGAGATGAGACATGATAAAACAATTATATGAGTTATTCAAGAGTAATGGCTATCAGTTATATATAGTAGGTGGATATGTAAGAGATAAAATATTGGGTATAGAATCAAGGGATATTGATTTGGCTACTGATGCTAGGCCAGAAGATATGATGGAGATGTTAAAGGAGTATAATCCTAAGCATATTGGGTTTGCTACAGTTGCATTATATAATGTTGGTAAGACTGTTGAGGTAACTACCTTTAGGAAGAAAGAGACATATAATTTGTATAGTAGGACGCCTGATGTGGAATTTGGGGATAGTATATTTGAAGATTTGATGAGAAGGGACTTCACTATCAATGCGATGGCGTGGGATATAAAGAAAGATGTATTGATTGATCCTTTTAATGGTGAAAAAGATTTGAAGAATGGTATATTGGATACGCCTGGAGATGCTGAAGAAGCCTTTATGGATGACCCACTTAGGATGTTGAGAGCTATCAGGTTTGCGAGTGAATTTGGGTATATACCAAGTGAAATGGTTGATGATGAGATTGTATGCCTATGTGATCAGTTGATGTATGTTAGTAGAGAGCGCTGGTTAATAGAAATGGATAGAATATTGTTAGGGAATTATGTTGATAAAGCATTATCGGGAATGTGGGGTTTGGGTATCTCTAAGTATGTCTTGCCAGAAGTAGAACCTATGATTGATTTTAAACAGAATGACGAATATCACTGTAAGGATGTTTGGGAGCATACTCTACAAGTGGTTAGTAGTTGTCCAAAGATTAAGAATTTGAGATGGGCTGCCTTATTACATGATGTTGGTAAGCCGAGGACATATAGAAATGTTAATGATGAGATACATTTCTATAGACACGAAGAAGTAGGTGAGAAATTAGTTGAGGTTATAGGTAGTAGATTTAAGATGAGTAATGAGGATATCAAGGAGATAAAATTTCTGGTTGCGAATCATATGCGACCTATGATGTATAATATTAAATGGAAGGATAGTGCGATTAGGAAATTAGCCATAGATGCGGGTAGGTATTTAGATAACCTTTTAGCTTTGAGTAGAGCAGATATTACAAGTAGCAAGCTTGATAGAGTCAAGGAAGGTATGAGTAATATAGATGAGTTGGAGAATAGGATAAAGAATATTAAGGAGGAAAAAATTGAGAAAAGATTGATTAGTAGAGAGAAAATGAAGGAGTTGATAGAGAAATTGGATAGTGGGGAAGGTAAATGGATTGGCCAGATGAAGGAGAAATTGGAAATCGCTATTGCTGATGGTGAGCTGTCAGCGGATAGCACTGTTGGTCAGCTATGTAATTATGTTCAGAATAAAATGATTGCAACTAACTTTTAAGGAGGAGAGTAATGATTGATAGATTGAATGATAGAAGAATATTCACACTCACTGGGTATGATATTCGACGAATAGCAAGAGAGAGGTTTAATGGTATGGGGCTTACAGGAAGTCAATTAACTATAGTTGGGAAATATATATATAGAGAAGGGCTGGATTGGAGAGACGTTGTTGAAGATGTTATAAAGAAACATATAGTTAAATCAGAAGATAATAGAGATATGTAAAGGAGATGTAGAAATGTCAAGTTATAGTATCATCCATAGGAAGATAGAAGAATTAAGGGATAAGATTATAGGTGTTATCCGTAATAAGATTGGTGCTAATACATTTGAATTTCCTAGTAGTTTAACGATATTAAATCCTGTTGGATGTAATAGTCTTTTGTATATTGAGAAAGTTACTAAAAGCGGTTGTTATACTAATGATGGTGGCTTAACGTTCCTTGGTCAGTTGTCTATTGATGATTTATATTATATACTATATAGTATAAATGAAAATTCATCAGATTGTAGAATCGTTATGAATAATTCAAGAAGAGATATGGATTAAAGGAGGTGATAAGATGCGTACTATAAATGATTATGCACGAGATTTTGGTGACGTAAAGGTAGTGTATATGCTCTTGGAAAGTGATATTCAAGAGGTGGCGGGAGATAGATTTGATATGAAACTCAATGATGCAGAGTTGGATACTATCAATAGGCATATATATAGTGAACCAAATTGGAAGGATATTGTTAGTAATACTATACGTAAGTATGTAATTAAGAGTGAAAATAAAAGAGATATGTAGGAGGTAGTTAGATGATGACTAGTTCAATACTGAGTGATTGTCATGCGACTATGGAGGCGTTGAGAATAAAGCTTGTGGAGGCGATTCATAGTAAGGTTGGCGATGATACTCTAAGAGGTAGTAGAGGTTTTTATATTTTAGACCCTACTACTTTTAGTGGTGTTGTAAATATTGAAAAAGTTGATAGGTATGGTTGTCATACTGATAGTATGCAGATATCTTTTAGTAATATGGCAGTTGATGATTTGTATTATATACTGTCAAATGTAAACGACAATAATTGGAATAGGTCGGTAGCAGATCAAAGAAGAGATATGGAGGTATAATTATGAGAAATGTATTTACTAATACAGATGTAGCTAAAGTATGGGTGAGGGGTGAACAGATGAGGGGTAGAAATCGAAACCGCAGTCTATATTTTGATGGAGATATAATATATAGCTATCATGATAGTTTCCCTGTAGCATTGAGAAGGAAAGATGATGAAATAATTAAGTATCTATTTAATTCAGATAGATATGGTTGTACTACTACAAATCATCAATCTCTGGTAAGATCTGCTGTTGGTTATGAAGTTCCTGTAGCATATTTACATTTCGGGATGTTAAAGAAGGCAGGTATAATTAGAGATAGTATTAAATCTATTGATGTCAAGATTAAAGATGGGAATTCTTGGTATCGCTACGATATGAATGGTTCATATCTATTTGAAGCTAAGAGTGAATCTACTGTGGAATGGGAAAGAGGGAATGAAACTGGGATATATCTGTTTGGTAATGATAGTAGTGCTGTATTTTGGGATGCTTTTTTCTTAGCTGAGTTAATGGATGAGAATTTAACTACGGTTGATCAAGCGTATAGGTCTTTGTTACCAGATAATTTGATGTATGATGATATTGAATTATTGAGACAAGGAGAATGGTTTTTTGTTAAGGCTGATGGTAAAGAGCTGATTAAGATAAATAGAAAATTGAGGGATGGTTCATACGAAGAAGTAAAATGGTATATGATGCGGCATCCTAATAGTGGAAAAAATTATGGGACTCATAGAGTAACACGAGCTATAGTTGATGGTGGTATAGTGTATGCTAAAGGTACTTGTAGACATAATAAGACGTGTACATCTGATCCTACTATACATCAGATGTTGAAGTTAGATGATTGGCATAAGATGTATCCAAATAGACAGAAGAGAAGTTTTAGATAAGGAGGTGAGAAGAGATGTGGACTGAGTTTGAGGATGATAATGCCAGACTTAGGAAGATTTTAGATGAGTTGGAGAAGTATATACGCAGGATGGATAAGAAGATACTTAATAGAGTAGGAGATAGAAAGATAAGTTGTCTGGATATAGGAGGTTATGTAAGAGATAAACTAATTGATAATAGGTTAAGGTCGTGGATACATCTGAAGTGGGGATTGGAAGAATTGCTTTGGAAATTAGAACGTAGGGCATTAGATGAAGGGGGTGAGTATAAAAATGAAGGATAAGTCCTATTTAGTTCTATCTGTTGTCTTTATTGGCTTGGCGGGATTCATAGTTTGGATAATCATTAGTATAATATTACCAATAATAGGAGGATAAATTGAGAGGGTATTTTAACTTGATGCAAGGAATAGGGGGTAGCTTGAGATTATGGATGCCAGACAGATATGTGTATATCCGTAGTAGTTGGATTGAAAGTATGAATTGGAAAGGATTATTGTGGTCAGTTCCAGATGAGATGCTAATGTATTTGGCTATGGGGGGTATGGTCTATATACTGGATTCTTCTACGCATAGGAAGGGTAAATTAGAGAGAATATTCTGTCCAACTCTTAAAGCTATGCTGAAGATGGTATGGTTGGAGAAAGAGAGTAAAGGGGTTATGATAGAACATCTATTGAAAGCCTATGATGCTCTCAAAGGTTCATTGGATAGAAAGTATAAAGTGTGGAAACCATTAGCTAAAGATTTGGATGATATTAGATTATATGGTTCTACATTCCAAATTAGCAGAGAATGTTGCCAAGATGAGATATTCAATCAGTTAATGAAAAAGGAGGTGGTATAGATGTGTAGTAACAGAAAGAAGAAAAGGAATAAACTAAGGTGGCGAAGTAAGAGAGCTAATCATCATAAGGCTCCTGGGATGAAGGGGAAGAAATAAAAAAAGATAGGAGGTAGGTTAGATGGGAAAGCAGACAGGTGAGAGTTTATATTTAGTAGATTATAAAGAGGTTAAGGCTTTGTCTAAGGATGAAGCTGAATGGTTGCTCGATGCATTTCCTGAATTGCTTTATGGGCCAGTTTGTATTACAGAAGAGAAGGATATTGCCGATGCTATTGAATATGCTGGTGATTCATTTCCAGAGCCAAAGGAATTAGTGAGTTTACTTAGAAGAATGGTAAAAGAGAAGGATGAGGCTTTTGATATATCAATATCTTAAAGAAGGAGAAAATGATGGGGACTAATTTTTACTTGATGAGCGGGGAGCATGTTGGTAAGCGTTCCGTCGCTGGATTATACTGTTGGGATTGTCAGGTTACACTCTGTAAAGGTGGGGAGTTTATGGTTCATTTTTCAGATGAAGAATGGTATGATGAGTGTCCTATTTGTGGTCAGAAACCTATTGATGAGACTCTAGAAGTTTCGTCAGTTGGTAGGGAACTTGGTTTTAATAATAGTGAGCCAAGTAGGAAGAAGGGTGTCCATTCTTGTTGTTCTTTTACTTGGGCGATACTATCAGAAAGCAAATCTTTTAGGAAAAGAAGAAAAATCAAAGATGAATATGGACGGAAATATACCAAGAAGGAGTTTGACAAGATGATGGAAGAGTGTCCGATAAGACTATATGATATGATAGGTCAAGAATTTAGTTAAGGAGAAAGTAAATGGAGACTGTATCAAAGACGGCTGAGATATTTGGTGGTGAGAGAGTTATATATTTGTTACTTGAGAGTGATGTTCAGGAAATAGCTATGGAGAAGTTGGATAGGAAGCTAACTGATGAGGAATTGTATATAGTTAAGAAAGGGGTGGAGAGCGGTTTTGGTGATTGGGATGAGATAGTATCTATAGCGATTGATTGTCTTGATGATTAGTAGAAAGATAGGAGATGTGCAGATGACTAAATTAAAGTGTCCAAGATGTGGAGCTATCGAGAAAGATGTAGTAGTGAGAATGATTAGGCACACTCATATAGATTTTGAAATTAGAAATGGGCAAATAATGGATAAGATAGAAGAATATGAACCAAGAGTTGAATACTATTTGTTGTGTAGGATGTGTGGATGCGAAATTAAAATGAGTGTTGATAGGAATGGTTGTTATACTAATGATGTGAAAATACCTTTTGGTAATATAGTAGGAAGAGATATGGACTAATTACGATGAGGTTTCAATGGAAGTTAGATGCTTGTATTCTTCTATTTTATTTTCAGCTTGATGTTTTGCATCTTCGTATTGTAGTTTAGCGTCTCTAAGTTTCTGTATCTGAGAGTCTATTTCTTCTATTGAATGGTATTCGGTAGTTATACTTTGTTCCTGTTCTACTTTGAATAGGTTGGCGCATGCTAGTAGCTTGTCTAATGCAGAATTATATGCGAGAACACTATCTCTTAGAGATGGTGGTGCAGCTTTATCTGTGAGTTTGTCTTTCATCTTCTCAAGGGCTATGGATGCGACATCCCATGTATCATTGATAAGTTTAATAAAGTTTTCCTGTCGTATATTAGCAAGTATAGAGTCATTATATTTACGTTTCCAGGATTCTATGGTATTTTTTGGAATACCTGTTTGTTTAGATGTTTTGGATGTATCTTCACCATTCAGAATATCTACCATTAGGGTTTGTTCTCTTGTAGTTGGTTTATATTTTGGCATATTATAATTGTAACAAATTATTAGAGAAAGTCAAGTGAGGTGATGAGATATGTTAGATGGAAGAGAGCTAATAGAGGTAAGACTCCCATGGAAAATGTGTGACAGATGTGGCCATACATTTAATGCATCTATGCATAAGAACACAAGTGATACAATGTGTTCTATATGCATGGGAGACGCAGGTGTAGTAATTTACGATGATATTTTAAAGGATAGAGATAAAGGAAGAGATATGGACTAATTGTAATAGTTTGTTATAATAATGTAAGTGCAAACTAAAATTAGACAGAAGGGAGAAAAAAGATGCAAAGTAAGGAAGCTATTAGACTGATGAAAGTTAATGGAAAAGTACTTAGATGGTGGGATGAGCTGAATGCATGTTTAGTATTAAGGGGTGGAGTTAAGAGACATATATTATCTAATCCAGGAGTAGAACAACTTCTTATAGATTGTGTTAAGAATAATATCAGTGTTAAGTTCAGTTTGCCAGAGGTATTGCATGGCTATCTCGAACTTGAATCTCACTACGTGGAGAAATGATAATGAAAATTAAGTGGCAGATGACGAAGGAAGAACAAGTAGCAGTTACAGGATTAGATATAATAAAGCAAGAGTATGCAAAGAAGGTTGGAGAGTTCATTCAAAATTTGCCCCCTCAGTTTCAACATGTAGGTTATTATGAATCTGTTGATGTAGTGTTTGAAGTGGTCATAGCATTAGGTAGATTGAACGCTGTTATAATAGAAAGAAATAAGAAAGGGGAAAGTTAAATGGAGAAAGAAGATAGAAGAATAATACCAAAAGGTAAATATTGCAAAGGGTGTCTATTTTCCCACTACGAATGTGATGAAAGTTCAGAAGAAAATCCTCTGCCTCATTGCGAAGATGTCTGTAGTCTATATCGTGGAATAATACTGCTTGGATGTACAGTCTGCAAAGGTAGTAGGAAATGTAGAGATTGTTTGGAAGAATTTGGTTTGGGAGGAGCTATTGTAAAGATTATCAAAAAGGAGATTAGAAATGGAGATTAACTGGAACTGGAACTTGACTGAAGAAGAAATAGATGAATTTCTGTACAATATACAAGAGGAATATGCAAAGAAAGTTGCAGAGTATATTCAATCTTTACCAGAGAAATTTCAGCGTACGGCTTATTATGAATCACTTAGAGTAGAGTTTTCAATATGTCATGCAATAGGTGGTATCGGATGGAAAAAGAGTGGGAAAGATGATTGATCCACAACAAACATGTAGAGCACCGATAAGAATAGTGGTTGGATGTTCAAGACGTAAGATGAAGAAGATATTAGAAAGGTATATTCCAAAAGATAGTATTGAAGATATAATAGATTTGTTTGAGTATAGAAATAGAAAAGAGTTTGATTTTATTAGCGTATTTGAATTGACTTGGATGTTGAATGTATCCTGGAGGACTGTGTATTCTTGGGTAGAAAAAGGTTGGCTTCCTTCTATTAAAATAGGGAGGAGATACTTTATGGATAGCAAAGTGTTAGCTAAAGTATTTAATATATCTAAGAAGGAACTTGATGAAAGACATAAATTTTGGAAGGAGTTTATATGCGAATCCGTAGCACTGAGAAGAGGAAAATCATTACTTTCAGATTGAATGGTAGGGAAGAGAAGTTTATATTCAAGATAGTCAAAGGTATCAAACAAGACTATATAGAGATTATTTATCCTAAAGATATGTGTATCTTTAGTCAGGATAATCAGACTACACGGTTGAAGAGAAAGCATAATTAGAGGAGGTTATTATGAGTGGATTAAAATGTCCTGAATGTGATGATGAATTAACATTGGTTTGTATGGGCCGGGAAAAGGCAGACTACTTTGTTGGTAGTGGTGGTGAAATAGATTGGGATTCTGGGGAATCTATAGAAGGTGCACCTGGAGAACTAGGTATGTTGCTACACTGTTATAATTGTGGAGCAGAGTATAGTGTTTCGGTAGTAAACAAAGAAGAAAACGATATAGCAGAAATTGGGGAGAAGTATGAACAGTCGATGTATACTATAATGATTGACTTATTGGATAGAGCTAAAAAATATTTGCCTAATAGTAGTGATTTCTATATCCATTGTATAAAGAAATTTCTCCTCGATGAAGGTTATCTTCCATATAACTCAATAGAAAATATGAAGAAGTCATTAGAAGATAGAATTAAAGAATATAGTAGGAGAGATATGTAAAGGAGATTATTATGAAATGTCCTGAATGTGATATGGGATTATCATTGATTAGTATAGGAAAAGAATGGACAAATTTTTACGTTGAAGCTAATGGTGAAATAGATTGGAGTTCTGGAAAATCTGAAGATAATTGTGAAGAGCTGGATAGGATGTTATATTGTGCTAATTGTGGAACGGAATATGAGGCGAGGATGATAGATGATAGTACAGTAGAGATAGGAAAGAAGTATGAACATCCACAATCTGTAATGGAATATAGGTTATTGGAAAAAGCTAAGAAGTATCTGCCTAATGCAAGTGATTTCTATATCTGTTGGTTGGATGAAATTATTAAAGCTGGTCATTTATCATATAGTTTGATGAGATACATAAAGAAATCATTAGATGTCCGAATTAAGGAAGCAAATCGTAGAGATATGTAAAGGAGGTATAAGATGAATAGAGATTTGCCTATAATTAGAGAAGAGGAATGGAAGATAATAGAAGCAGTGCGGGAAGGAAGTAATTCTGCTAGCGAAGGTATGAGTTTACTATCTAGAGTTTATAATATCTTATCTGGCGTAGTGAATTCGGGCGGAAGTTATGCTGATTTATTATATTCAGATTCTAAAGGGAGGGATATGTAATGATAAATTTTACATATCTAAAACAACCACCTAAAAGATATACCTTTGAACAACCTAAGTTGAAGGAATGGGTAGAGACTTGGTGCAAAGGCAAAGTATTAAATTTATTTGCTGGTAGGGTTATATTAGATGTTAATGAAGTAAGGAATGATATTGATATGGAAATGCCTGCTGATATTCATATGGATAGTTATGATTTTGTTTCCAAATCTACTCAGGTTGGTATTAGGTTTGATACTATACTTTTAGATCCTCCATACAATCTAAGAAAAAGTAGGGAGAAATATGAAGGAAGATGGATAGGGAGTTTGACTAAGATTAAGAACTTATTGCCGCAGTTATTATTGGAAGGAGGAAGAGTGATTAGTTTAGGATATGATAGTGTAGGTATGAGTAATAGTAGAGGTTTCAGGAAGATAGCTATCTGTCTAGTATGCCATAGTGGAGATCATAATGATACCATAGCTTTAGTTGAAGAGAAGATATAAGGAGTAGATACTATGAATAATCTAAATGATAAGGGGATTCAAGTATTAGAATTGTTGAGTAGAATAACTATGAACCCTGATGAGGGCAGGAAGCTGTTATATAACGTACGTGATTTTCTATATGATAGAGATTATATGAGTTATGATAAGATATTAAATTCTCTTCTTCAGAGGAGGGATATGTGATGAAAGTATCAGTAGTGGTATTAGTCTGGAGGGGTTGTATTGATGAAGTGGAAGTCTTTGATAGCTCCAGAAAAGCTATTGGGCGCGAGAATGAGATAATCAAAGAGTATGGATATAAGAATGAGGAGGATATGAATGAGAGTGGGGAATATACTCTCTTCATAGATACAGATGTTGAAGTCAAATAAAGGAGGTGAAGAAATATGGCAATGAGAAGTGGTAAGGGCAGTGGAAAGGTTGGTCGGAACAAGTCTAAGTGTGAAAGATATAGGAATGAATATAGGATAGAGAAGAATAGGATTAGCAAGTTAAGTGCGATGATAGAGAATCTTTCTCCTGGTAACAAGATGCGTCTCAAAACTGAAATAGATATTAGAAGATTCAAAGATATTGTAGCAGGAGCTAGACTATGAAAGTAGTATTAGTTGCAGATATACATTTTCATAATTATAAGATGTTTGCTAAGAATAATGGGCAGAGTGTTAATTCTAGACTACATGAACATATAGATGCAATGGATATTGTATTGAAATATTGTATTGAACATAACATAGATAGATTATGGATACTTGGAGATTTGTTTCATGCTAGAGATAAGATAGATGTTGCTGTCAATAATGCTGTTTACAGATTGTTCAAGAAGTATAAGAACAAGGTGAATACTACTTTATTGGTGGGTAATCATGGATTGAATTTTAAGGGACAAGAAGTATCTTCACTACCTTTAGGAGAGATTATTGAGATCAAGGCTGAACCTGAAGCTGAAATTATTGATGGGGTATGGGTGTTCTGGCTACCAGCTGGCTATGGATTAGATAGTTTGGATAAGATAATGGGAATGGTAGATGGTAGGGGAGGAATGAAGAAGATATTATTGGGACATTTTGGAGTTAATGGGGCTATTGTTCAGAAAGGATATAGGCCAAGATCAGAGATAGAAGTTTCTGATATAGAGAGATATGGATTTGATATGGTTTTCTTAGGTGATTACCATAAGAGGCAATTTGTAAAGGATAATATATTATATGTTGGTAGTTTGTGCCATCATGATTTTAGAGAAGTTGGTTATGAAGATGGATTCATAGTATTGGAATTGGATGATTTATTCTATGAGAGTTATGGGATAGATGCTCCTAAGTTTATTGAAGTTGATATGATAGAAGATGTGCCAAAAGGGGGTGAGTATTATGTCAAGTTACGTAGTAGACTGAAGGGTAAAATACCAAGTAATGTTAAGGGTATCAAAGAAGATATTATATCTGTTGTTAAGGATAAAGAGAATAAAGTTAGATTTAAACAGGGTATGTCAGTAGAAGAAATGATTGGGAAATATGTTGATAGTCAGGATATAGGAGAATTAGATAGAGATAAGTTAATCAAGATCGGTATTGATATAACTAAAGGAGGAAAGTAATGAGTGCAGAAGGTATTTTATATTCAGACTATAGCATTTTAGTTGGAAACTTTATGTGTTATTGTCCTGAGTGTAAGAAAGCATGTAGTTTGGTGTGGGATAATGGGATGCTTATATGTGAGGAATGTGGAGAGTCTATTTATCCACGTAGTGATACGCAAGTTCGAGATAGCTATGCAAAAAGAAGTAGTTGCTTAAAGTCGATGAGACAAGAGATGTATTGTATAGATCAATTTCCGAGTATAGGTAAGACTATATCTTTTCCTGGTATTAGAAAAGCAGTAAAGATGATAGAGCCATTTAGAGTTAGAATCTCTATGTATTATGTTACAGGACTTCTAGGTGATTATATAATAGAAGATGAGTTTGGCTCACTATCTTTCTGTGATGAAGATGTATTTGAGTATGCTTACAATCTATATAAGACTGGTGGAAAGCATATATATAGCACAATAAAAATGCGAAGAAAGATAAAAGATGATATGAACCAATTCAGGAAGGAATTGAAAAGGGTATCTAAAATTAAGGAGAGTAAATGATGAGTAGGGGTTATTACGGAATAGGTATTTACCACGTCAAGACTCACTTTAATATAGGGACTCTATGGCGTAGTGCTTATATCTATGGGGCTGATTTCATTTTCACTATTGGCAAGAGATATAAGAAGCAGTCCAGTGATACATTACGTGCTTATAAGCACGTTCCACTTTGGAATTTCACTACCTTTGAAGATTTCAAAGACCATATTCCTTATACAGCTCAAATAATATGTGTAGAAATTGTAGATGGGGCAGAGTCATTAGCTACATTTAAACATCCTGAACGGGCTGTTTATCTTTTGGGTGCGGAAGATGATGGTCTGCCAGAAGTTATACTAAAAGGTAGGAAGAAGGTTTGCATACCGTCAGTGAGATCTTATTGTCTAAATGTAGCGGTAGCAGGATCAATTATAATGTATGATAGGCTTGTTAAGAGAGATAAAGGAGGAGAGTAATGGAAAGAATAGTTTGTCATGATTGTGGTGAAGCGCAGTGACTAAGTATGAATATTGTATACTAGAACGAATTAAAAAGGGAGAAATTAGTATAGATACAGATGGTCATGTGTGGAGACACTGGGATGGCAGAAACAATGTAAAAAGAAAGTGGTTAAAAATACCACGTGAAGTGAAACCTAGGTTATGGGGTAGAAGTAGTCTATATCTAAATGTCGCTTTGGGTTGTTGTGGAAGAAGTAGAAAATTCAGGGTCCATAGGTTAGTATGGATGGCTTTTCACGGAGAGATTCCAAGTGACAGAGAGATAAATCATAAAGATGGGGACAAGCTGAACAATCATTTGAGTAATTTGGAATTGGTGACAACTCAGCAGAATGCGTTACATGCACATAGGACTGGGTTGATGAATCCAGCGAGAGGTGAGCGAGTTGGCTCGGCTAAATTAACTTCTGGAGAGGTAATAGAGATTAGAGCGTTATATAGTAGTGGGGAGTGGTCAACGAGAAAACTCGCTCCTTTGTTTAATGTGAGTTATCATCAAGTATGGATGATAGTAACAAGAAAATCTTGGAGGCATATATGAATAGAGAGGTCTGTCACGACTGTGGTGTATTAGAAGGTGAGTTACATCTACCTGAATGTGATATGGAAACTTGCTCGAAATGCGGTGGACAGCTACTCGGTTGTGGCTGTATCATGTCAAATGATAAGGATAGAATACCTTGGATTCAGTATCCTAATATCTGTCAGAAGTGTGGTAAACTATGGCCTGATCTATTTACGGTTCCAGATGATGAGTGGGAATATTATATTGAACCAAGAATGAGAGACAAGGTGATATGTAGAGAGTGTTATGATTTTATTAAGAAAGTTATAGGCGAAGAGGGAAATAGAATGAATAGAGTTTGTCCAAGTTGTGATTCTTATATTATGAGGCTTACTGATAAAGAAGGGAATTTCGCTCGTTACTTGTGTAGTTCTTGCCGGTGGACATCTACTGATGAAGAATATAAATTTAGAGATAAGGAGGTGAGATGATTATTGTGTTTTTGTTACTAATTTTGAAGGCAACACAAAATAAGAAGTGATAAATAGAAGGAGGATAAAGAGATGATTCAGGATGTGGCACTATTTGCAGCGGGTTTTGGGGTTGGGGCTCTTGGTGTAGGTTTGATTGTAAGCATTTACTATCGTAGGGGGTGGGACATATATTTATCAGCAGTTGGTTTCTGTATTTCGTTGTTGTGCCTTGTTGCATTATAAAAAAGGAGATAATATGAAGATATTTATTATAGGCAGCACTAAGTATAAAGATAAGATGAATGAGTATGCTAAATCCTTGAGGAGTAAAGGATATACTGTTATGATACCTACTCTTGATGATAGACAAGACTTTGATGAATTGCAGGTATGCGAGTATAATAGGTACTATGTTAAATGGGCGGATGAAGTACATATCATCTGGGACCAGAGATCGGTTGGGACTATCTTTGATTTTGGGATGTGTTTTGCGTTGAGAAAACCCATTAGAATTATCTATATAGAACAGAAAACTTTTGTTGGAGTTATGAAAAAATATGAGGAGTTGAATGATGGTAAAACTATATAAGATTTCGTATGAAGAATTAGCAGAGCCAACATCAGATGAAGTTGAGATTCTTGAGTTGTGTTGCTCTGAAGTTGATGGTAGGATGGAGATTAACGAAGCTACTCTTGTGGATATGATAGATGTAGCTGAAGATGAAGGGTTGGTACTAAGAAGTAGTTTTGTTGAAAGAATAAAATGGATGTTTGTTCGTCAGGAAGATAATCAATTAGAAAGAAAATTTGATTTCATATTAGATTTAATAAAGGAGAGTGAAATTGAAGAAGATTAAAACATTAGCTGAAGAGGATAGTAATAAACAATGGGCACTTGCTATGAGAGATAAAATTGAAGAATTGGTCAAGGCTACGAATGTTTTGAATGTTGTAGCAGAGATATTTTTTGAAAGATTTGATATCATAAAAAAAGCGTTAGAAGGAGAAAAAGATGGAGAAGTTAATAGTTAAATGTAAATGTGGTACAGAAGTATTAAAGGGAATTAGATTCTGTCCAGAGTGTGGGGCTAAATTAGAAACTGAGCCAAGAACAGTTGAAGAGATGCAAGCGATGAAGAGCGAGATAGTTGATGCAGCGCAGAGAATAGTTAAAGTGAATCCATTGGGTGGTATGGTAGCGTTAACGTTGAGTCTTTTTGCTAGTATGCTAATGGATTGGGCATCTGGGTGGATAGATGATAGTAAGGTTAGAGTGTTTTTTAGTGATATGGAGGAGAAGAATGAAAAAAGAAAATGAAGAAAAGTTATTCAATAGATTCAAGTTCTTTCATCCAGAGAAGTCGCCACAAGAAGGGCTTATGTGTTTCGGATTCGAGGTAGGAAATGGATGGTTCGATTTGCTATGGAAACTATGTGAAAATATAGAAAAAGAATTAGACAAGGAAAAGAATAAGGAATTAGAAAGTCATTTTGAAGTTGAACAAGTGAAAGAAAAATTTGGGCAGTTGAGATACTACTGTAACTATGCAACTGATGAAATATTCGATTTGATAGAGAAAGCTGAAATAGAGTCTGGTAAAACTTGTGAAGTGTGTGGAGAGAAAGGTGAATTGAGGACTGATTCTGGTTGGATATATACTGCATGTGATAAACATTATAAAAAGAAGGTTAAGAAATGATACCAACAAAAGAACAAGTAAAGTTAACTCCAGAGTTCAACGAAGCTATGAAGAGCCTGGGGTGGAAGTGGGAGCCGAAGGTGGGGGATTGGTTTATTGATATTCCCACAGGCAAAATATACCTTATTGACCACGATACCTTCATGGAAATTAGGGACGACAAGGAGTTTATGCTTGGCATAATGCTCCCCCTTCCCCACTGGGAAGATGACATTGAGCCGTTTTTGGAGGGGTTGGGATATTTTGTCCGTATTTTAAGAAATGTTGATAAGGACAGTGATGGTAATCATTTATGCCAATGTGCTATTGACCAAAATGCAGGTCATATAGCCAAAGCAATCAGCAACACCCGTCAGTTTGCCATGATGCAGGCAGTTATTGCACTTGCAAAGGAAGCAAAGAAATGATGCCAACTAAGAATGTTATAGAGTTGATGCCATACACTATCAAGGCTATGAAATATCTTGGTGTGGGAAAATGGAAGTCAAGAGTAGGAAGTTGGTGTGTATGGAAAGGTAAAATTTGTTTAGTAACAGGCGAGCCTTTCCATAGAAATGGTTACGACACCCACGGCGGTATGCGTCCGGTGCAAGAAGGGGAATGGGTGAATTGTAAAGCGATTGATGGGATAGGAGATATATCACACAAAGTAGAGAATTTAATTCCTCTCTTACACTGGGAAGATGATATTCAACCTAGTTTAGAGAAATTAGGATATTGGTTCCACTGGTCATCTTGTAGTGGTTCATGTGAGATACATCCACCTAATACAGTGAATGCATTTCCAGATGGTTGGGGTACTGTGAGTAATAGTCGTCAACTATCTGTGATGATAGCTGTGATTTCTTTAGTAGATGATGTGAAGAAAGAAGCTAGTAAATTAGTACATAGAATAGAGATGGAGGAGCTGACGAATGGATAAATATATTGCTGAAGTTATTCAAACAGTAGCATTCTTCGTGTTTATAGGTTGGATAGTTTATATACTGTTTAGGTAAGGAGAAAAAATGAAATTAAAAACATTGATAAGGAGTAAGTATCTGTCTTTGGCTGTTGTTCATGCTTCTTTGAAAGATATGAGGAGATTGAGTATTTCCATTCATCGGATTAGAGATTATCATAATGCTGTGAATGAAATGACATCATTAGAACCTGTAGATTCAGAGATTTCTAAGATAGTTGTGTCTTGGGTAACTGATGATGGGGATAATTATCCATCTGTAGATTGTGCTTCTCAGGATGGACAAGAGTATGCTTTGGACTGGATTCCGTGGGAAGAGATCTTGGAGTGTGAGATTGTTGTTGAACAAAAAGCGTGGTACAATCTAAATGAAAATTGGGGATTGGTATTTGGGGAAATCTTGTGGGAATTAACTTATCATGGCTATAGCCGAAAGCAGATCAAAAATTCTATAGAATTTTAGAATGGGAGGATGATGAAATGAAATCTGAGACAAAGATTCAAGAATGTAGTAAAGAAAACATTAAATGTGATTATTATCGGTGTGAAAAGAAAGCTACTTATCGTGTAACTGATCCATTCTTTCTTTGGGCAACTGGAGTTGATCATTGTTACTATTGTGATGAACATATGCCGAGGAGGTTATTAGATGAACATACCGAGAGTTAAGTTTAGGAATTTCTTTTCGTTTCTTGAAGGGGAGATGACATTTGAGAAGGGTGTGAATTATGTCTTAGGTGATAATGGTAGTGGTAAGTCAACTGCCGTTATCTATGCTATTTGTTGGGGACTGTATGGAATTACTCCTAAAGGGTTAAGGGGAGATGATGTTATCAATTCTGGAGTGAATAGAAATTGTATGGTGGAAGTGCAAGTGGATATTGACAGTGATACATATATTATCCGTAGATTTAGGAAGCATAGTAAATATAGAAATGGTATTTTTATTGAAAAGAACGGAAATGATATATCGACTACTACTGCATCAGCCACAGATGGATTGATAGAAGAAATACTTGGGATGGACTTTACTACTTTTATATGTTCTTGTGTGTTTCCTCAGAATGCATTGATTAGATTCTCCAATATAGGAGATGCTGAAAAGAAAGCTATATTAGAGAGAACGAGACAGAGTTTCCCTTTTGATGATTGGAGAAGGGAAGCAAAGGATAAATTAGATAAGATTGACAGTGAAACATCTCTGTTGGGTAATGAGAAGGATAAAGTATTAGTATCACTTGGTGATGGTCAAGCTATACTTAGACAGCAGAAAGATTCTGAAAACATCTGGGAATTGAGGCATAATAAAGAGATAGAAGATTTAGAAAATGATGAGATAGATACTGATAATCATATGGGAAATTATAGCGAGAGGGTGGACATTCTTCATAAAAATTTAGTTGACCTGAAAGCCAAATATATTAATAGTGCATTTGAAACTAAAGAAAAAACTGATGAGAAAGTAAAGGCGATTGATAAGTATATAAATGAGACTTCTGATGTTGCTCAAGCTACGGTGGATATGTTGACTAAAATTAAAGCAAGAAAGTTAAGTGTGCGAAATGATATAGAAAGATATACCGAGTTGATTGGGAAGGGAGAGTGCCCTATTATTCATGTTCCTTGCGAACAGTTGACCAGCGGGGGTGCGTTTTCTACTGAGAAGGAGTTAATGGAAACGGAAATTGAAGGTCTCGACGGGAAGATAGCTACCTTAGAGAAAATATTCTCCCATTCAGATAAAGTATGCAAGAAGAAAAGTGAAGAAAGAATATTATGTGTCAACAAGCTATATCAAGAGAAAGAATTAGCTTCTGAGATTAGGAATGTAGAAAAGAGAATTAAGGATTTTAAATCGTCTATAAACGACCTCAAGAATAGACATAAGAGATTAGAGATTCAAATAGGAAATAAAAGGAAAGAGAAGTTTGCAGGTGTGGATACTTCTGAGATGGAGAATTTGCTAAAGAAGTATCATAGGGAAGTAATTAGATTTAGCAATGAGATAAATAGTTGGAATGAACTAAGACCTTATTACGAATTTTGGTTGATAGGCTATGGCAAATCTGGATTGAGAAGTTTTCTCTTGGACCAAGTGTGTATAGATTTGGAAGAATTAGCTCAAGGATACTTATCAGAATTGGCAAATGGTATGATAGAATTGACTATTTCTACCCAGTCTAAGTTGGCATCTGGTGAGCTGAGGGAAAAAATATCTGTCAACGTTACTTCTCCTAAAGGGATGACTAAATATAAAGGAGCATCTGGTGGGCAAGAAAGAAGGATAGATTTAGCTTTACTACTTGCTATGAAAGATATAGCGAGTAAGAATTTACCGTCTAAGCCAGAGATTCTATTCATAGACGAAGTGTTTGATTCTTTAGACGCTATTGGAAAAGAGAGGGCAGTTATATTATTAGCAGAAGGAGAAGGAACTACGGTGTTGATTACTCACGACCCAGAATTAGTCAATGTATTACCTTTTGTTAATGCGACTGAATTTGAATTAGTAGATGGTGTAAGTATGAAGAAGGAACTATGACTATGTATCATGATGGTTGGTTGGTGCATTCCTCTGATGGTTTGGTGTTGCATCCCAGTGATGATGGTATAGGAGAATGGTTTGTTAGAAACTCAACAACAATAGAATATGTAGAATCAGAGAAAGAGAAAGGAAGAGATATGAAGATAACTCCCATAATTTATAAGAATGATGATGATAAAAGAGATATGTAAAAAGGAGGAAGTAAATGATTATTGACCGAAGATATGTAGACCAAGGGTTAATAACGGAACGATGTCATCCTGAAGATCCAGACTTGCTGATTTATAACTATACTAATAAGACTAATTTTGATAGGTTGTGGGATGATACTACAAGGATAACTCGTGGGTTGATTGTTAGAAATGGTAGGATATTAGCTATGCCTTTTAGAAAATTCTATAATATAAATGAGATGAAAGAGACTATGGAAGCTAATTTACCTGCTGATATTCCTGAGATAACTGTGAAGATTGATGGAGCAATGGGGTGTCTATATCTACATCCAGATGGAAAATTAGCTATATCCACACGTGGGGTATTTGATTCTTTAGAGGCTCTATGGGCTACTGAATATCTAAGAAAGAATTATGATTTGCCTTTGGATATCGTAGAGAAGTATACTGTGATGTTTGAAATCTGTAGTCCAGCTTTTAGACATATCATATATCATCCACATAAATTATATCTTACTGGAATTAGAGAGAATGTAGTTGGAAATCTATTACCATATTCTGATGTGATAAGAAAGGCTATTGAGTATAGACTAGATGTTCTACCTAATTTTATGGTGGGTAATATTCTGAAAGACTTGCCATCGGATGCTAAAGACATAGAAGGATGGGTAGCTATGTATCCTAAGAATCAATTGTTGGTAAAGATTAAGACTGATAGTTATCGTAAGCTACATAGGTTATATCAGTCAATAACATTTAACAATATACTAAAGTTAATTAAGGAGGGTGAATATGAGAAGATTTTAGAGAAGTTGCCAAAGGATTTGAAAGAAGAAGCTATTAGAATTGGAGATTATATTCAAAGAAGAAAGGAGGAGATATGGTCCATGCTACATAGTTTAATAAAGCAACTACCAGAAGGAGATAGAAAGACTAGAGCTTTGTGGATAAAAAAGAATGTTATTCCAGAGTTACAGTCTTGTATGTTTATGTGGGCCAGTTATGGTGATTCAGGTATTGTAGATAATATAGTATTTAAAATAATCAAGAAAGAGAGGAGTAAGGAATGAGATTAGAAGGATATTGTCTTAAATGTGGGGAACCGATTTATAGTCCAGCTATTTGGTATGGTGTAATGCCACCTGCCCTTACGTACAATTGTTCCTGTATTCCTAGGACTGTGCGGGCGATGGTTATTGAAAAAGAGTTGGTCCAATATAAAAGGAGGTAAGAAAGTTATGTGGCATATATATAGATTTGTAGATTTAAGAGAAGCTCTTGACAGACTAGCGATAATTTTTGGTAAGGAGACAGAATACATTACTTATAGTGTTTATGGTACTCATAAGAAAAGAGATTTTTGGTATGTAGATCATAGTGATAAGGGATGGGTTGTCAAAGAAAATAGAGTTGATGGTAGTGGTGTATACTTACCATTCGGTAGTAAACGTAGACATCCTCAAGTATTCTGTCGGTGGGTTGAGGGTATGATAGACAACGCTAAACCTGTAAAAGTTTCTGCTGATGTTGTAGGAAGATTTCCGTGGGTGCGTGTATGAATGGAAGAAACAATAACAATTAAAGAAGGAGGTAAGAAAAATGGGTCTTGACGTTAGTTTGTATCACTATAAAAATCTTATTAAGGCTGAAAGAGAGGAAGAAGAATATAGAAATAAGAGTGATGATATATGGAGTGAGATACAACAAGGAGGAGATTATAAACATTTGACTAAAGAAGAAAAATCTCTTGCTGATGAGAAATGTGAGCAATTATCACTGGAAATGGGATTGGGGAAATTCGGGGAATATCCTGATGGACGTTCTATCAGTTTAGATTCCAAATTATATCCTGAACATATGTTCAAGATTGGATACATTCGTTCATCATATAATTCAGCTGGGATAGATAGTGTATTAAATAGGATGGGGATACATGATCTTTATTATATCTTTCCTCATGAAGATAACTATAGATTCATTCCTACTTGGGAAGATTCTCTTAAGAGAGCAAAGGTAGTATTGAATCTATTCAAGTCTCGTATGAACGAAGATATTGGAAAGTATGATGTCAGCTTTGTCCATTCACTTCCTAATCAGACTGGAGCTGGATCAGAGATAGAGACTCTTAAATTGTTCCAGGAAGAATTGGATAAATATAGGAAGGGAAAGGATGGAATAGATCCTTCAGTAGTATTTGATGACTACTCTAGCCATAAAGGAGAATTCTATTTAGGTAAAGGTTTGGTTGTGCATGGGATAATATATGGTAGTAGATATTCCTTTGAAAGTAATGGGATGTATATAGTCTATGAGAAAGATAAAGAAAGTCTATTGTGGTATCTACACGCTTTGGAAATTGTTGTAGAGACAATAGAGTATGTAATCAATAATCCAGTTGAAGTAGGTGACTATGTGCTTCATTGGAGTGGGTAAAAAGGAGGTAAAGATGACAAATAAAGAGAGATTAGATCATGCAGAAGCAAGAGATGAATTTAGTAAGTGGTGGGAAGATTTAGGATGTAAAATACAATTTGATGGTTCAGTATTAGCATTGGAGGCTTGGGAAGCTGGTTACTTAACTGGGAAAAAGAATGTAGAAAATGCATACTGTTATCATAGGAATTAAATGATTCAAGATAGTTAAAGAGGGGAGTTAAAATGAAAACTGAAGAGTTCAAAGATGTTAGATTTAGTCTTGAGGAGATTGACTATATTTTAGGGTTCCTCAAAGCTGCGTGGTTCCCACATACGAGAATGTATCAGGATATAAGAACCAAACTTGAAAGAGCTAAAATAAGATAGATGAAAGTAAAGATAATAGTCAATAATAGATATAGCAGAATAGAAGGTGGATTCCCTTTCAACGAAGTGGATAGAGTAACATCATTTACTATTCCTGGTTCTTGGTTTAGCACAGCTAGGAAGGGTGGCTATTGGGATGGGAAGAGACATCTATTCAAGAGAGGCTCTAATACATTTCCTACTGGTCTATTGAGTAGAGTAAGAAATGTTTTGGAATTGAATAAAGTAGAGTATACCATTGTTGATAAAAGAATTTGTCCAGTAACTAAATTTAAAGATTATCATATTGAAGGGTTTGAACTGTGGGAACATCAAGTCAAAGCTATTGAAAAAGGATTGAAAAGAGGTAGAGGAATATTTGATATGAGTACAGCATCAGGGAAATCAGTGATAGCCGCTGCTCTTATCAAAGCGATTGATAGACCAACGATTATCATAGTTCATAGTATTGATTTGCTATCTCAGATGAGAAGTTATCTGGAGAAATATCTTAGTGTTAAGATAGGGATGATTGGAGCTGGTAAATTCGAACTAAGAGATATAACTGTAGCTACTTTTGCTACGTTATGGAGTAGAAGAAATGATATAAAGAAACTCTATTCATATTTTGATATACTTATTGGGGACGAGATTCACAAAGCGGGAGCTAAGACAAATTATTATATAATGATGCAGTTTAGATCTTTCTACCGCTGGGGCCTTTCTGGGTCGCCATTAGATAGAGGGGATAATAGAAATCTGATGGTAATTGCAGTTACAGGAGAGCCAATTTATTCTATTAAAAGTAAGGAGATGATTAAACGTGGGCTATCTAAAAAAACTACGGTTGAGTTGCTTGAAGTAAAAGATATAATAGAAGGAGATACTTGGGCTGAAGTATATCAGAGAGGAATTGTAGATAATCATACTCGTAATACTATGATTATAAGAAAGACACAACAGTTTCTAAATGATGATAAACAAGTGTTGATATTCGTGAGGAATTTAGAACACGGGAAAACATTGGAAAATATGTTAATAAAGGAGGAGATTAGTAGTGCATTTATATTTATGAGTGGTGCAAAAGGTAGAAAACTTAGAGAGGAGACATTAGAAAAGTTTAAAGGGGGTGAATTAGACGTAGTAATAGTCACTGTGATTTGGCAGGAAGGTGTCGATCTTCCCGACCTAAGCAGAGTAATCATAGCAAGTGGTGGTAAGAGTAAGATAGCAGCTAAACAGAAAGTTGGACGTGGGTTAAGATTGAGTGCTAAGAATAAGGATTTGAGAGTAGTAGATTTTATTGACTTTGGTAATAAGTATTTAGCTAATCATTCACTGGCTAGACTAAAGATATACAAGAGTGAAGGCTATAAAATAGTTAAAGGAGAATAGACAATGGATAAGATAGTAGAGTTTAAAGTTCTTCGTAACCATCTTGTAGCAGAATGGGAAAGACATCCAAAAGATGTAAGAGAGGCTTTGGAATGTTCAATTAAGAAGTGGGAAACAATAGTAGATGAATCAGAGAATCGTCTATTCGATGAAAGAAAAATAAAGATAGAAGATGGTGGAACTAGAACTTGTGCCTTATGTCTTATGTTTAATACTATAGACCAAGGTGATTGTATTGGTTGTCCAATAGAAGAACATATAGGATTGGGTGAGTGTATAAGAACTCCATATGATGATTATTATGATACGGAGAATAATAAAGATGCTTTAGTTGCGGCTATAAGAGAGGTAAAGTTCTTAAAGTCATTACGGAATAAATTTAAGAATGATATAGGAGAAGAAATATGAGCACAAGAGCGATAGTAGAAGTAATTGATGAACGAGAGACGTGGCGACTATATTGCCACGGTGATGGTTATCCAGACTATCTGGGTAGGATATTATTAGATATCTGCAACGAGCTTGCTCAGATAGATACAAATTGTTCTGATGTTAAGTCTAAAGCTACATTAGATGATGTAAGATGTCCTGTTTGGCCTAAACTGTGGGTGCCAAATGTGGCTTCTGAAGCATGTAAAACTGTGGCTGTGATTGCTGGAGAATTGTGGAGACGTGGTTATCATGGTGTTTATCTCACAACGAGAGATCCAGATAAAGAAGTGGCAGAGGATGGGACTGATATTGAGCATCTATATCGTGTAAATGTATCTAACAGATATCTACCAGTAATCTCTTGGTGGACTATTAACTGTGATAGAGAAAGATTCTATCATCATTCCGATGAAAGCTTTCGTGAGAAAGCTGGATTTGAAGAAGACAAGAGTGGAAGGGATATGGATTAAGAGAAGAAATTAACCAATAAGGAGATAGTCTAATGAATGGAGTGGATGATAAATTAAAAAAAGAAGCTAAGATGGTAGCGTATGCATACAAAAGATACTTAGTTGAATATACTGGAAATAAAATTTTTGGTAATATGTTTAGGGCTCGTCCTCCAGATAAGAATGGAAATTGGAAGATGTATTTAAGAGTTGCTACTATCGTCCGAGCTTTGGGTACTGATATAGATTCATGGATAGTAGCTCAATTTTGGGCAAGAAAGAAAGTTGCTCCTGGAATCTATCCACCTTCTATACTCATTACTCCTCGTTCGATAAAACATTATTGGGATTATAAATTCCACGAAGAGAAATTAGATGAATTTGACACCTTTAAGAGACAGCAAATATACTTAGATTCATTTGTGAAGCTGTATAAGACAACGGAAGATAGAATTTTGGAAACATTCTCAGGGCAGGGGATATTCACGGAACAATTTTGTAAACGAAAGGAGGTCTAAAATGGATTTAGGTAAATGTGATAGCTGTGGCTCTGAGTTTTTCTATCTTGTGGATGCCACTAAACACCATCTATATCATGATATACATAGAGATATGTCTATTCCTTACTATTCAGCTAAAGTATTTGGTCGTGGAAAACTAGCTTTTTGTGCTAGTTGTGGAAAAATAATATTCAAGCATAATGGAATAGACGAAGCATTGATAGAGAAAGAAGAACCAACGAATAGAGATATGGAATAAAGGAGGATTAAGATGAATGTATTGAGTCTATTTGATGGGATGAGTTGTGGGCAAATAGCACTAAACAAGATAGGTATAAAATATGATAGGTATTTCGCAAGTGAGATTGATAAATATGCAATTGAAGTAACACAATATAATTATCCTGATACTATACAATTAGGAGATATTATAGGATTAAGAGGTAGTGATTTGCCTAAAATAGATTTGTTAATGGGTGGTTCACCTTGTCAAGGATTTAGTTTTGCTGGTAAAAGATTGAATTTTGATGATCCAAGAAGTAAGTTGTTCTTTGAATTTGTGAGACTAGTTCAAGAGTGTGAACCTACATATTTTCTATTAGAAAATGTCAAGATGAAAAAAGAATATGAGAATGTAATCACTAAACATATGGGTATCGAACCTATATTGATAAATTCTGCTTTAGTATCTGCACAGAATAGGAAAAGATTATATTGGACAAATATATCAAATGTTACACAACCAGAGAATAGAGGGATATTATTGAAACATATCATAGAAGATGGTTTTGTTGATAGGGATAAATCTTATTGTATTGATGCCAATTATGGGAAAGGAGGAAATTTAAAGCGATATTTTACAAGAAGTAGTAGACAATTGGTTTTTAGTAAAGAATTTCAAAGAAGGGTTATAGGATTTGATCTATCAAAGAAGCATTATAAAGCCTTTATGAAAAATTATGATTGGAAATATAGTATTATGGATGGGAAGGCAAAAACACTATTAGCTTCTTATTATAAACAACCTCCATATGGTCCTTATATAAAAAGTGCTGATAGCGAAAGTGGGTTTAGAAAGCTTACACCATTGGAATGTGAAAGATTACAAACTATTCCTGATAACTATACTTTAGTACCTTTTGGCAATAGGATGATGAGTAACACACAACGTTACAAGATGCTTGGGAATGGCTATACCGTAGATGTAATTGTCCATATACTTGAAGGATTACCTATTGAATGAAAGGAGAAAAGAAATGAAAGAAGCTTTGCCTTGGAAATATTTTGAGGATGTTTTAGAGCAATTGGGATTCAGAATTTGGGTAGGGAAAGATACATATGGAGATATTATTAGATGCGTGTTATATCAAAGGAGTCCTGTTGACGACGAATTTTATCAGGTATCACAAGGTAGTGCTATGAATTCTGGAATGGCTATTGTAGATGCCTTTAAATCCTTTATAGAGGAGGATTAAGATGAATGTATATAGGATTTATGATACAGTTACGGGACATATGTTTTATGAGAAAGATTGGTAATATCTATGAGAACTACCAACTGGTGAAAGATACAGAATTTTAGAGCGAAATGACTATTGACAATTTCTCTCAATTTGTTAAAATAGAACTATGAATAATTTTTATTTTGGGGGTTAAATGACTGGTAATATAGAGACTAAAGCACTATCACTAATGGTTCAGGAGAGAGAATTTTCTCTTTCTGTGGATAGTTTTAGAATATTCAAGAATGATATTCACGATAGACTATTCAAAATTATAAAAGGATATTATAAAAAGTATAATGAGACTTTAGCTGAAGAAACTTTAGTAATGGAACTAGAGAAAGTTATTGAGAAAGAAAATTGGGGCGAAGAAGAAATAGAATATGCCGCACGATTGTTGCCCAATCTGTTTCTTCCATTTCACGATAAAGAATATCTTATAAAGGAGACAGAACATTTTATCAGGAAGCGATCTATAATTGAAGCATATAAGCAAGGCATTCCTTATATTCAGAACGACCAACTTGATAAGGCTATGTCTTTAATTGACAAAGCTAAGACAGTGGGATTTGAAGAAGACTTAGGACTGAACTATTTTCAAGACTTTAATGAAGACGCAACATACTATACTGAAAAGATACCAACAGGAATATCAGGATTAGATGATGCTTTAGATGGTGGTATTGGTATAGGTGAGTTGATGCTTATACTCGCTAAGACTAACACTGGTAAGTCTATGTTTATGATACATCTGGGATGGGTGGCTGTTATGATGGGGAAGAAGGTAGTTCACTATACTTTGGAAATGTCCCCTAGAAATGTAGCTCGTAGATACCATGCAAGATTCACTGGTATTCTCCATAAGGAACTTAGGACGAGAAGTGATGAAGTAAATAAAATTCTTAAAGAGAAAGCCAAAGAGTTTGGTAATTCTCTTGTTATAAAGGGGTGGCCTCCTAAAAAATGCAAGATAATCGACATTGAGCGACATCTATCTAGCTTGAAGAGGATATATGGATTTAGCCCAGACTTGATATTAGTTGATTATGCTGATAGAATGTCGCCCACCCAACATCAGGAGAAGAGATTTCAAATTGAAGATTTGTATGACGGTTTGATTGCTATTGGTCAGGAAAATGACGCGGCGGTAGCTACTGCATCTCAGCCTAGAAAGGCTGGTCATCATAAAGATAAGTTATCTTTGGAAGATCCAATTGAATCATATGCTAAGGCGGCAACATCTGATATTGTAATAGCTTTAGACCAGAATGAAAGAGAGCATACACAGAAATTTATTAGATTAAATATTTTGAAAGTAAGAGATTCAGAAGGTTCTAGTAGAGAAATATTTTTGAGGACTAACTTTAAGAAAGCACAGCTTTTTATATAATTATTTTAGAAGGAGGATGATAGTTGAATAGATATCAAATTATCTATGCAGATGTACCTTGGAGCTATGATGATAAGAAGGGGAACCTTCCTAAATTAGGTGGTATAACATATCCGACTATGAGTCTGGATGATTTGAGAGAATTACCTATTATTAACATCGCTGATAGAAATAGTGTTTTATTTCTATGGGCTACAATGCCGATGTTAAGAGAAGCCTTGATTTTAATAGCTTCTTGGGGATTTGAATATCGCACATGTGGATTCAATTGGATTAAACTAAATCCAACTGGTTCTATTGAAATAAGAGATAGAGATATTATTCTGAGGAAGGGAATTTACAGTGGCTTGGGTCATTGGGTAAATGGTAATGCAGAATTATGTCTATTTGGGAAGTGTGGACATCCTAAACGAGTGGAGAGAAATGTTAAGCAGATATTATTTGCTCCAAGAACAAGACACAGCCAAAAGCCGTATGAAGTAAGAGACAGGATAGTCAGACTTATGGGAGATTTACCACGCATAGAATTATTTGCTAGAGAGAAAGTTTCAGGTTGGGATTGTCTAGGTTTTGATATTGATGGAAGAGATATAAGAGATAGTCTTAATGATTTAATTAAAGGAGATGAATAATTGAGTAAATTCTATTGTGGTGATTGTTTAGAGATAATGATGGATATTCCATCTGGAATTATTGATATGATACTTTGTGATTTACCTTACGCCGCAACCGCCAGAAATACTTGGGATGTAGCTCTTCCTTTTGATAAGTTATGGAATGCATATGAGCGTATTATTAAGGAGAATGCGGCGATTGTATTGACAGCTACACAACCTTTTGCTACTAGGCTCATCGCTAGTAATTACAAGCTATTTAGATATGATTTGATATGGGAGAAACCTTTAGCAACTGGATTCTTGAATGCAAATAGGATGCCCTTGCGCTCACATGAACATATCTTAGTTTTCTATAAGCATTTGCCAACTTATAATCCTCAGAAGACTCCCGGAAAGCCTTATAAGATGACTAGACGAAGCGATACGACTAATTACAATTCCGTAAATAATTTACATCATATTACGGATAATGTAGATGGGTTTAGATTTCCCAAGTCTGTGTCAAAATTTTCAAGTGATAGTAGTAAATTACATCCAACGCAGAAGCCATTAGCTCTATTTGAATACTTAATCAAAACGTATACTAATGAGAGAGATATAGTATTAGATAATTGTATTGGTTCAGGAACTACCGCTGCCGCTTGTGATAATACAAATAGAGATTGGATAGGGATTGAGAAATATTGTTGTGAGATGGCTATAAAACGGATTAATGACAATAGAAGTAAATTGGGAATGAGTATTATTAAAGGAGATAAATAATTGAATACAATAGAGTATACCGACTTATTAGAGTTGCTTGAAAATAAATATCCTTCCCTATCTGATACTGGTGATCCTGATGAGTATCGTATGGATTGTCCCTTTTGTATTCCTATGGATACAGGCAGACATCTCTATATCAATATAGAGAAAGCATCATTGAATCTAAGTTGTTGGATGTGTCATAAGTGTGGAGCTAAAGGTGGTGTATCTAACCTTCTTGATGATAAACAATTCGTACCTGTAACTCTCCCCATCAAAAAAAGAATAAGAAAGAAAAAGATATTCCTACCTGGGAATATGGTAAGAGCAGATGAATGTGGGAAAGCTATGCAATATCTAGCTTCTCGCGGAGTGACTGATATAGACAAATGGAAGATAGGATATTGTAATGATGGTTGGTATGCTAAGAGGCTCATCTTCCCAGTCTATAATTATAGCAATGAATTGAAAGGATTTGTGGCTAGAGCTATTGATGGTAGGAAACCTAAGTATAAGTATCCTCTTGGAATGAAAACTAGTGAGTTATTGTATAATATAGTTGCTCTTGCTGATGATAAGGAAGGTCCAATTTTGGTAGCGGAGGGAATATTTGACGTAATTAAGCTATCCAATGCCGGATATAATTGCGTGGGATTACTAGGTTCTAGTCTGTCAGAAGAACAATTTAAGATGCTTAAAGGGTGGTGGGAATTCATCTTGATACTAGATAGAGATGCTGTGCTGAAAGCGGATGTAATAGCTAGAAGATTAACCGCTTTAGGCAAAGTAAGAATGGTATATCTGAAAGATGATAAAGATCCTGGAGATATGAATTCGGAAGAGATACATAAAGTAGTAGATAGTGCCGAAGAATATTCTCCATTAGGTAGTTTGGATGCTTCAATTAAAGTTTGTCTATAATAAAAGGAGGTAGAAAGATGTTTTTACTTGCTCTAGGGGTACTTGCTTTATCTTTACTTTTTCATGGCGTTACTTTCAGCATACTTTGGGAATGGTTTATAGTATCGAAATTTGGATTACCCTCTGTGGGTATTGTCCATGCGATGGGGATTGTTCTAATAGTTGAACTATTGACAACTTATTCAAGATTGGATGAAAAAACTGATGTGATAAGTAATTCTAGAATTATTTGGCCATTGGTTTTTCCTATCTTGATCTTGGCTATTGGTTGGGTTGTTCACTTACTTATATAAAAAGGAGGTAGAGAATGAGTGGTCCAAAATCATATGCTTATGCTCAAAACGAAGCTTTGTTGATTGTAGACATGATAAATGATTTCGTATTAGAGGGGGCACCTTTAGAAGTTCCAGATGCAAGAAAGATTATACCTTTTATACGAGAAAGGGCAGAGTGGTTTAATAGTAGAAAGAATCCTATAATGTATATATGTGATTATCATCAGCGTGATGATAAAGAATTTTTTGAATACCCTCCTCATGCATTAGGGGGATCTCTTGGAGCATGTGTAGTAGAAGAGTTAAATCTTAATGCAATTTGGAATGGTAATATTGCATGTGGTGATTATAAAATCAGAAAAAGTAGCTTCTCAGGATTTTTTGAAACAGACTTAGACAAGATGTTACAATTAGAGAGAGTTGAAACTGTTTATATTACTGGGGTGCTCACTAGTGTATGTGTTTTTGCTACAGCGATAGATGCAAAAATGAGAGGATATAGAGTGCGGGTATATCAAGATGGTGTAGCTGACATTCCTGGAATTTCTGGCGGTAGTTATTTTACTCTATCACAATTGAGGAAGAATTTTAAGATAGAAATAGTCTAAAGGAGAAAAGAATGGAGTTAAATATTGACCCAAGATTAAAGGAAGGTTATTACTCTGATGTATATCTCAATAGGAATGTAGATATATTGAAGGAAGACGGTCTTCATCCCAACGTGAGACAACAGTTCTTTCAGAAGGGAGATAATGTTTGTTTATGTGGGATAGAAGAGTCCATAGCTTTTATTAAAGATGTCCTTGGAGATAGATTTGAGGACATAAAGTTATGGACTCTAAGTGATGGTGATATTATTGATGCTTGGGAAACTGTTATGTTAATAGAGGGCGACCATTCTTTATTTGCTCACTTAGAAACTCCGTGTTTAGGCGCATTGAAAAGAGGAACAATGGTGGCCACAAATGTATATAGATGCTTCAAAGCTGCTAATGGGAAACCAATACTATTTTTCCCAGCAAGATTTGATAGCCATTTAGTCCAATCTAAAGATGGTTATAGCTATAAGATAGGTAGAGAAGCATCTGGATTTGAGGGTGGTGGTGTATCTACAGATGCTCAAGGTGAATGGTGGGGTAGCAAGGGAATAGGAACAATGCCTCATTCTTTAATCGCAGATTATAATGGTGATACAGTCTTAGCTACATTAAAATTTGCTGAATATATCGACCCTGAAGTTAAAAGAGTATCTTTGGTAGACTTTGATAATGATTGTGTTACGACTACAATAGACGTGACTAAGGCTATGCTAAGGATGTATATGAGAAATATGGATAAGCGGTATAAATTGTATGGTGTAAGATTGGATACTGCCGGTAATCTAATTGATGAATCTGTAACACATGTATATGGAGTATGCCCACAATTGGTTATGAATGTGCATATAGCATTAGCTGAGTATGCTAAGGGATATCCTGAAGATAGTATAGAGAGAGACTTCATTGAAGATGTGGGGATTATACCTAGTGGTGGTTTTAATGAAGAAAAGATAGCTAAATTTGAGGAACTAAACTTACCTGTGATAGCTTATGCTGTGGGATCTTCTTTAGTTACAGGTGGTTCAGATTTTACTGCCGATGTAGTACAGATAAAAAGGAATGGTGAATGGGTAGATAATGCTAAAATAGGTAGACAGTATAATTCTAATGATAGATTAGAAAGGGTGGGATAAGATAAATGATGTTGGATAAGATAGTAGATAAAACATACTGCGTAGATTCTCTGGGTGCACTGAAAATATTACCTGATAATTCTATTGATTTAATTCCTACAGATCCTCCATATTTTCTTACTGATAAATATGGAAAGGGATTTATGGGGCAGGGTTGGGATAGTAATAGTAATTTATGGAGGTATTTATGGCAAAACGATTCATTTGTCAATATTGTAGAAAGATTTTTTACCGCTATGCAAGTAGAACAAAATGGGGACGAGCAAAATATTGTTCCACAGAATGTCAGTATAAGGCAATCAAAGAAAGAAGTAGGATTGCAAGGGAATGTTCAGTCTGCCACACCATCTTTGAAGTTACTAGATGTTCTAAGAAGCGATTTTGCTCAAGTGCTTGTGCTTACAAAGCAAGAGGTCTTGGACTTGTTCGGAGGGTTGTTATCAAGCCATACAAGAGACCACCAATTTCTAAATGGCGTTTCCGACAATGTGAAGTTTGTAATTCCAATTACATTGCTCATAAAAGAACTCAGAAGTACTGCTCCCGCAAGTGTTTTGAAATTGCCCATAGAGAAAACATGCGAGGGGATAGAAATCCATCTTACATTGATGGACGTAGTAAGAATAAAAAAAGCTATAGGGGTGATGATTGGGAAAAAATACGATTTAGAGTCTATGAAAGAGATGGATGGTGTTGTAGATTCTGCGGAAAATATTGTGGTAGGAAAGAGATACAATGCCACCATATTGTCCCATACAGAAAAGGTAAAAATAATGAGATGGATAACCTTGTTACTCTATGTCTTAAGCATCATTCAAAAGTCGAGCAATATACCGAATTCTTTAACAAGGAATTTTTTCAATCTCATATTCCAGGAATGTATCAGGGTGCTGAAGCCTGGAGCATTTGCTTTCGTGATGTGTATCCCTCGTCAAGATTGTTTGTCTAGGATGATTATATCTCTGGAAGATATAGGATTTAAGGTAGGATTTACTAGTTTGTATTGGATATATGCTAGTGGATTCCCAAAAGCCCATAACATCGGGAAGGCATTGGATAAGAGGTTGGGTAATAAGCGTGAAGTGGTCAGTCATTATATAGCTCCAGATGGTTGTTGGCGTGATTGTAATGACCATAAACCAAATGAAGAGATAAGAAATCCTGCTACTAAATATGGTTATAAAACGAGTGGATTTCGTTCTATTGATAAGGGCAATACAAAATTAGAAGGCTCTTATGGTGGTTTTCAGCCGAAGCCATCAGTGGAGGTAATCTTGGTGGCGATGAAGCCTCTATCAGAAAAGACCTATGTTGACCAGGCTCTTGCCAATGGGAAGGGGGTA
>Ga0075125_10000084_pt1 | contig 36438 bp, 39 predicted proteins | sample AntAceMetag02UKN_FD_69810 | JGI IMG/M metagenome (GOLD analysis project Ga0075125, IMG submission 69810) | Saline lake microbial communities from Ace Lake, Antarctica - Antarctic Ace Lake Metagenome 02UKN | ecosystem: Environmental > Aquatic > Non-marine Saline and Alkaline > Saline | place... | reverse complement strand
GTTGGGATGGACTCAACTTCCATTCTCTTAGCTTCTTTTAATCTCATGATAGAACCCTCTCCAAATCTTTCTTTAATTTGATTTATAGCTGCTTCTGTGGCCTTTTGACGGTCAGTTAATACCTTCTTTTCTTCTTTTATTTTTGAAACCATATTTTTAATGTATTATTCTTGTAAAATTATTTTGCGAAAAATTGTTTTTTCCTGAGAGTATTTTTTTTTGGCTGAAATTTTAATGACGTTCAACCCAAGCGATAATTTTACTTCCTGTTCAAAATTTCCATCATTAATTTGTTCAATAGGCTGGTCATTTATAAAAACATCTGCTCCTAAATCAGCGTGACCACTAATCATTAAATACGACTCATTGGTAACCAAATCATGGGAAGGATTTAAAACCTCTAAATCAGATGTGAAAAGAACTCTTTTAATACTAAATCCAACATACAAAGAAATCAATAAGATAACAATTCCAACAAGATAAATCTTAATATCAAAAGTATTCTGGTGTCGGTTTTTAATTCCTAATATGTCAGGAGCTTTCATATTTGAACTTTGACTAAACTCTTTTTGCCACTTTTCAATTATTTTAGAAGGGTTTAACTTTAAAAATTCAGCATATCGTTCTAAAAAACCCTTGGTATAAGTAGAACCAGGTAATTTATAAAAATCATCTGCTTCTAAATATTCTAAATATTTCTTGGCAATACCTGTCTTTTTTTCAGCATCTTTTAAAGTCCATTTGTGGCTATTACGCGCTTCTCGCAAAATGCTCCCAATAGTATTTTGATGTATTGATTTGGATAGAAACATAGATTAGGTACTTTGTTAATTGGGTAATTGGGATTTATAAATCGTTGTTAAAGGTTCGCTCCTCTGGCTCTCCTTCTTCTTCGTATGGTTTTTTATATACTTCGCGAGGTTTAGCCCCGTCTGCCGGACCAATAGTACCTTCTTCTTCTAATAAATCCAAAAGACGCGCTGCTCGAGCATAACCAACTCTTAACCTTCTCTGCAAAAAAGAGGCTGAAGCTTTACCAGCCCTAACAATGGTTTCTCTGGCTTGAGGCAATAATTCATCTTCCTGTAAATTTCCAAATCTATCGCTACTGTTTAAAGAAGAATGGGGCTCAATAATGCTATCTTCATAATTAGGCTCAGCAATATTTTTTAAATAATCAACTATTCCTTTAATTTCTTCGTCAGAAATATAAGCTCCTTGCATTCTCTTTGGTTTAGATAATTCGGCGCAAGTAAAAAGCATATCCCCTCTACCTAATAATTTTTCCGCTCCAGAAAAATCTAAAATTGTACGAGAATCAGCTCCAGAAACAACTGAAAAAGCTACCCGAGCTGTAATATTAGCTTTTATTAAACCAGTAATAACATCAACAGATGGTCTTTGGGTGGCCATAATTAAATGAATTCCAATAGCTCGAGCCATTTGAGCTAACCTAATAATACAGGCTTCCATGTCTTGAGCAGCCACTGCCATTAAATCAGCTAATTCGTCAATAACTATCACAATATATGGCAATTTATTATCAGGATGGGCATTATTATAGCTAATAATGTCTCTCTTTTTAGCCTCAGCCATAACATCAAAGCGTCTATCCATTTCATTAATAGCCCATTTAAGCGCATTAATAGTCTTTGTGACATTTGTAATAACTGGGGTTAATAGATGGGGTAATCCATTGTAAAGAGTTAACTCTACTCGCTTAGGGTCAATAAAAATAAACTTTAAATCATCAATAGAATTTTGATAAAGCAAGCTGATAATAATCGTATTTAAAAATATAGTTTTACCAGAACCAGTCGCTCCGGCTACCAATAAATGAGGCATACTAGATAAATCGGCTAAACAAATATCTCCCGCTACATTCCTTCCCATACCCAAAGTCAAACTATTTTTTCTCTGCTTGAACTCACTGCTACCCAAAATTTCTCTTAAACGAATAATAGCTGTTTTTCGGTTAGGAACCTCGATTCCCACCAAGGATTTGCCGGGAATAGGAGCTTCAATGCGAATGGGATGAGCAGCCAAGGCTAAAGCTAAATCATTACTTAAACTGGTAATTTGGGAAAGTTTTATTCCATCTGCGGGCTTAAGAGTATATTGCGTAACAGTAGGCCCTACTTTTATTTCTTTCATTTCCACGGGAATTGAAAAATTCTCCAAAGTTCTTTTAATAATGGAACTGTTCAATTTTGTATCACCTCCATGAGCCTTAGCGGAATCAGCTTCTAATAAATTAAGGGGCAAATCAACCTTATGAAAACCCTTAGAAGAAGGAAGGGTTATTCCTAAATTTTCTTTTTCAACAGGATATGTCTCTTCAGACAACTTAGAATCAGCAACTGCTATTTCTTCGGAAATTCTTTTTAGGGGAGAAAAAAGCTTTTTAGAAAATTTTTTCTTAGGTCTTTCCTTAATCTCTAGTATTTCTTCCTGTTCTTCCTTAGCTTCTTCTGGGATTGACGTAGAGAGAAAGAGTCCCTCAAAAATAATGATTAGAGTTACTAAAAAAATACAAATAAAAATTAAACTTGTCGCCAAAATTCCGAAAGTGTTAACCAAAAAATAACTAAGAGCATAACCGATATAACCGCCACCTTTATGCGCACTCAAAGCAGTTGAGTCAGAAACGAAATTAAGATGCATAAGACCCGCACAAATCAAAAACAATAAAAATAAACTAAAAACTCGAATATTGAATTTTCGCTGTTTCTCCTGAATCTTAAAATAATTTAAAAATAAATAAGCAAGGATTAATAAAAATACTGGAACTATCCAGCCAATCCAACCAAATAAAAAAAGAAGTCCTTGAGCTAAAAAATTTCCAACCAAACCAGCAGCATTCAATAATCCCAAAAATAAAATAATCGCTAAAGTAATTAAAACAATAGCGACAATCAAATTCTGAGATTTGGATTTATTCTTCTTGACTTTGGTTAGCTTTTTTTTCCCTTTGGCTCTAGACATAATAAGTAAACGTTACATATCAAAATACTAACTTATATGATAACATTTTTTAGCTCCTTAATCCAGTGCCTGCCGGGATAAGACGCCCAACAATAACATTCTCTTTCAATCCTCGTAAATAATCAGAACGCCCGTTAATCGCTGTATTAACTAAAACCCGAGATGTCTCTTGAAAAGATGCTGCTGAAAGCCAACTATCTGTGGAAAGAGAAATTTTAGTAATACCTAATAATAATTCCTTTGCTACAGCTTTTTTTAGAGAAGAATTTTTCAAATTTTTATTAGCTTCTAACAAATAACCTTTTGGAACTATTTCTCCTGGCAAAAGATCTGTGTCTCCGCCATCTTCGACAAAACAACGAGAAAACATTTGGCGAATAATCATTTCTATATGTTTGTCATTTAAGTGCTGGCCTTGAGAAGAATAAATATGTTGAACCTCGCGTAAAATATATTTTTCTACTTCTCTTTTTCCACGAAGCCGATAAAGTTCATGTAAATCTAAACTACCATCCGTAAGCTGCTCGCCAGCTTTAACTTTGGCTTTATTTTCTACCCAAATACTACGGTTAGTGGCTTCAAATTCCACTTCTTCGTCAACTTTATAAACAACAGTAATATTTTCTTGGTCGTCTATTTGGACTTGTCCTGCATTTTTGGCTAATATTTTCTTCTTGTCATGAATGGCCAAAACTTCTTTCTTTTTTACTTCTTGTCCATTTTTGACTTTAATCTCCCACTCTTTTCCCTTATAACCGCGATAAATTTCTTTTTTATCAACATTACACTTAATAATAATTTTTTTCTCTTGGTCGTTGTCAACCACTAAAACTTTCCCGTCTGCTGGTGATAAAAGGGCTTGGCCTTTCCCAGAACGGACCTCAAAAAGCTCTTCCACTCGAGGCAAACCCTGAGTAATATCTGTTTCAGCTATACCTCCAGTATGGAATGTGCGAAGAGTCAACTGCGTACCTGGTTCACCAATACTTTGAGCGGCAATAATACCTACTGGGGTCCCAACCTTAACTGGTTTATTATAAGCTAAATCGTATCCATAACACTTGGCGCAGGTTCCTCTATGGCTTTTACAAGTTAAAACTGAATGAATTGAAAATTCAGCAGGATCAATTTCGTTAATAAGCCGAGCTTTCTCCCGAGTTATAATTTCATTGGGTTTAATAACAACTTTTTTCGTTTTAGGGTCTTTTAGGGTTTGAGCTGAAGTTCGTCCAAACAAACGGCTCTGCCAATTTTCCACCATTTCCTCATTATCTTCTTTGGTCAAAAGTAAACCCTTACTTTCTCCACAATCTTTTTCCACTACCAACAAATCTTGGCAAACATCAACCATACGACGAGTTAAATATCCTGCTTTAGCTGTTCGCAAAGCTGTATCTGAAGAACCTTTGCGAGAACCGTGTGAAGAAATAAAATACTCTAACGTATTATACCCTTCTTTCAAGGAAGATTTGATAGGAAGTTCAATTAATTTTCCGCTGGGAGAACGAACAATACCTCTCATTCCCACCATTTGTACAAACTGCGACCATGAACCACGCGCTCCTGATTCAACCATAGAAAAAACTGAACTAAAAACAGGCTTATTTGCTTTAACTGACTCTGTAACCTTATCCTTGGCATCAATCCATGCTTCCACTGTCTTTAAATAACGTTCATCTTCCGCCAAAAGTCCCATTTCGTATTGCGAGCTAATTTCTTTAACACGCTTCTCTGTTTTATGAATAATTGCATCTTTAGCCTTAATGCAAGGCAAATCATTCATCCCGAAAGAAAGTCCTGATTCTGTTAAATAACTAAATCCATATTCTTTAATCTTATCTAAAATTTTTACTACTTCCTTGTGGTCATTCTCGTCTATAGCTTTGGTTAAAATTTTTCCTAATTCTTTACTATCCACCACTTTATCCATATCATAAAGTCCAGGAGGAAAAACAGAATTAAAAATTATTCTGCCGACACTGACTTTCTTAATTTTTTGAGCAATCCTAACTTTTATTTCCTCCTGTAAATCAATTTTCCTCAATTCATAGGCCAATATAGCTTCTTTTTTTGAGGAAAAAACATGCATTTTTTCTTCTTTAACCTCCTTTAAAAAAGTCATATAATATATTCCCCAAACCATATCTTTAGTGGGAGTAACTACCGAACTGCCAGTAGCTGGTTTTAATAAATTATTGGTAGATAAAATAATATCTTCTACTTCTTTTTTAGCCATATCAGTGATAGGAACATGGACTGACATTGTATCTCCGTCAAAATCAGCGTTAAAAGCAGTGCAAACTAAAGGATGAATTTGGATAGCTTTTCCTTCCACTAAAACTGGTCTAAATCCTTGAATCCCTAGACGATGCAAGGTGGGCGCGCGATTCAATAATACATAAGATTCTTTAATAATTTCTTCTAAAATTGCCCAAACATCTTCTGTTTTCTGCTCAATAATTCGACTGGCGCTACGCACATTATGCACTAGCCCTTTCTTAATTAGTTTTGAGGCAATAAAAGGCTTAAATAACTCAATAGCCATTACCTTGGGAATTCCGCATTGGTCAAGTTTTAATTTTGGTCCAACCACAATTACTGACCGTCCAGAATAATCCACTCTTTTTCCTAATAAATTCTGGCGAAACCGTCCTTGTTTGCCTTTAAGGATATCAGCCAATGATTTCAAAGATCGACGTTGTCCGGTAGAAGAAAGGACTGTTTTCCCAGAGCGCATATTATTATCAAATAAAGCGTCTACTGCTTCTTGAAGCATTCTTTTCTCATTACGTAAAATAACTTCTGGGGCTTTTAAATTATAAAGCCGTTTCAAACGATTATTACGATTAATAACTCGACGGTATAAATCATTTAAATCTGAAGAAGCAAATCGACCACCATCAAGTGGAACCAAAGGACGTAATTCGGGAGGAACAACAGGAATCACCCTTAACACCATATCTTCAGGTTTAATTTTATTAGAAATAAAACTGCGAATATATTTTATTCTTTGAATTATTTTTTTTCTTTTAGCTAAATCAGCGGTAATACTTTTCTTTTTTTCTAATTCTTTAACCATTTTCCCTAAGTCAGCTTTAGCTAATAATTTAAAAATCGCTTCTGCGCCAATATCAGCGCTAAAAATATGACCATATTTCAAAGAAAGCTCTCTATATTCAAATTCTGTTAAGAGCTTTTTTTCTTCTAAATCCATTATTTCTTTTTTTGTTTCTTTATATTTGGTTCCCAGGGCCAAAATATCGTCATCTTCTGTTTTGTTACTCATCAATTCTTTTCTCTTGGTCTTATACTCTTTTTCTAAATTTATAAGGAGTTCTGTTTTTAAATTTTCATGAACTTCTGTGATAATAAAGTTAGCAAAATAAATTACTTTCTCCAAAGATTGAATGGATATTTCTAAAATTAAACCTATTTTAGAAGGCAAACTTCGCAAAAACCAAATATGAGTTACGGGCGCGGCCAATTCAATATGACCAAACCTTTCCCGCCTAACTAAACTACGAGTCACTTCTACGCCACAACGGTCGCAAACCATACCCTTATATCGCAACTTTTTGTATTTACCACAAGCGCATTGCCAATCTTTAATTGGACCAAAAATTTTCTGACAAAACAAACCATCTCGTTCCGGCTTGCGACTACGATAATTAATGGTTTCTGGTTTAGTAACCTCACCATGTGACCAAGACCTAATCTGCTCAGCTGATGCTAAACTCATACTGATTTCATCAAAGTCATAAGGTCGCCTTTGTTTGCCGTCAGACAATACTAAAGTTGAAATTGTGGATGGATTAGCCATAAATTAATTTTCTTTTATTTTTTTCCCATTTTTAATCATTTCAATGTTCAAACAAAGGCCCTTTAGTTCTCGGACCAAAACATTAAATGACTCAGGAACATTAATTTCTTTCACCACTTCGCCTTTAATAATGGATTCATAAGCTTTTGTGCGTCCAATTACATCATCAGATTTAATGGTTAACATCTCCTGTAGGGTATAAGCTGCGCCATATCCCTCTAAAGCCCAAACCTCCATTTCTCCAAATCTTTGTCCGCCAAACTGAGCTTTTCCGCCCAAAGGCTGTTGGGTAATAAGTGAATAAGGACCAATAGAACGCTGATGAATTTTATCTTCTACTAAATGATTCAATTTTAGTGCGTAAATATAGCCAACTGTAGTTCTGTTTTTAAATCTCTCTCCTGTTTTCCCGTTATAAAGATACATTTTACCGTCAGCTGAGTAACCAGCTTTAACCAATTCTTCACTAATCTCTTCCTCTGTAACTCCGTTTAGAACTGGAGTAGCTGCTCTATAATTCAATTTTTTGGCGGCTAAACCTAAATGAGTTTCTAAAATTTGCCCAATATTCATACGAGAGACAACACCTAAGGGATTAAGAACAATATCAATTACCTCACCATTCTCTAAATAAGGCATATCTTCTTGAGGAACAATTTTAGATACCACCCCTTTATTGCCATGACGGCCAGACATTTTGTCTCCAACCTGAATTTTTCTTAAATCAGCGACCAAAACTTGAATGGACTTAATTACGCCAGGGGGCAATTTGTCTCCCGACTCTCTAGAAAATATTTTAACTCCAATCACTTTGCCGTGCTCACCATGTTCAAGATAAAGAGAAGAATCACGAATATCTTGAGCTTTCTCTCCAAATATCGCCTTTAAAAGTTTTTCTTCTGCTGTTAATTCTGCTTCGCCCCGAGGGGTAATCTTGCCAACCAAAATATCTCCCGATTTTACTTCCGCTCCCATTCTAATAATTCCTTCTTCATCTAAATCTTTTAATTTTGCCTCACTAACATTAGGAATATCGCGAGTGGTCGTTTCCGCGCCAAATTTTGTTTCGCGGATATCAATTGTGTGCTCATCAATATGTAAAGAAGTAAATTTATCATTCTGCGCCAAACGAGAAGACAACAAAATAGCATCTTCAAAATTGCCACCCTCCCAAGACATAAATGCGCAAAGAACATTATGTCCCAAAGCTAATTCTCCATTTTCCATTGAAGCTCCCTGGACCAAAATATCTCCTGCTTTAAAATTTTCTCCATTAGTAACTGCTGGTTGCTGATTAAAACAAGTATTAAAATTAGAACGGTCGTATTTTTTTAAAATATAATTTTGTATTTTGCCAGATTTATATCGTAAAACAATGTGAGCAGAATCAACCTCAATCACCCTTCCATCTTCAAGAGCTTCAAGTAAATGACCAGAATCACGAGCTGCTCTACCCTCAACGCCAGTACCCACTAAAGGAGCATCTGGCTTAATTAAAGGAACAGCCTGACGCTGCATATTACTGCCCATCAAAGCTCTAACGCCATCATCGTGCTCTAAAAAAGGAATAAGCGCAGTAGCTACACTGACAATTTGGTTAGCGGCTATATCAATGAATTCAACTTCACTAACTTTACAAAAACCAGGATGACCATAAATTCTAGCCTCTACGTTGTTGCCAACAATCTTATTATTTTTATCAATAGCCGAAGTAAAAGGCATTAAAACATGTTGTTCTTCTTCAAAGGCATTTAAATAAGTAATTTCTTTAGTTATCTTTCCTTTTATTACCTTATAATAAGGAGCTTCGATAAATCCATATTCATTTAAACGCGAGTAGCAAGCTAAATAATTAACCAAACCAACATTCGGTCCCTCCGGAGTAGCAATAGGACAAATTTTACCATAATAGGTTCTATGCACGTCACGTACCTCAAACCCAGCTCTATCCCTAGACAAACCGCCTGGACCAACAACAGTTAACCTTCTTTTGTGCTCTAGTTCAGAAAGTATATTAGTTTGGTCCATAAATTGAGAAAGCTGAGAAGACATAAAAAATTCTCTAATTACTCCCACAATCGGCTTGATGTTTATTAATTGCGATGGTCCATATTTTTTGGACTCAATAAGACCCATTCTATCGCGAACAATCCTTTGCACCCTTAACATCCCCACCCTCATTCTATTTTGCACTAATTCTCCAATAGCCCTTACTCTACGATTGGATAAATGATCAATATCATCCGCAGGAGTTTGTCTAATATTGAGCCTAATCAATTCACATATAATGGCCTTAAGGTCTTCTGGTCTGATAACACGTTTGGTTATTTTAGGGTCTAAATGAAGACGTTGATTTAACTTATATCTTCCCACTTTACTGATGTCATAACGGCTATAATTAAAAAACATTGCAGATATTAAAGACCTAGCATTGTCAGCGGTTGCCAAATCTCCGGGCCTAATTTTACGATAAACCTCAATTAAACCTTCGTCTTCTGAGGCTGAAGGGTCTTTGTCTAAAGTATTCTGGATATACTTACTATCCATAATCTCTTTATCTCTTTTGAATAAATCTAAAATTTCCTTATCTGAACCAAAGCCAAAAACTCGCAAGAGAGCAGTAGCGGGAATCTTCCTTTGGCGGTCAATTCTTACCCAAATTATTCCTTTAGTATCGGTTTCAAATTCTAACCAAGCACCTCTATCAGGGATAACCTTAGCGCTATAGTAAAAGCGACCCTTGAGACGAGTACGAGAAAAAATAATGCCCGGCGACCTAATTAATTGCTGAATAATAACTCTTTCAATCCCGTTAACAATCAAAGTTCCCTTATCAGTCATTAAGGGGACGTCACCAAAATAAACATCTTGTTCTGTTTTCTTGCCTATTTTTTTATTAATTAAACGCACCTTTACGGTTAAAGGTGCTTCATAGGTTAAATTTTTATTTTTACTAATAATTTGATCAAATTTTGGGTTTCCTAAAGAACAATTTAGAAAATGTAATTCAAAATTTTTACCAATCAAATCTTCAATTGGCGAAAACTCTTTTATTAGCTCCTCTATCCCTTGATTTAAAAACCAATCATATGATAATTTCTGGTTTTTAGTCAAATCTGGTAAAATAGCATTAGGATTAATAGTAGCTTTTGAAAAAAATTTACGTTTTTGGGAGAACATATAGTAAAAGGCACTAAAAATTCCCTCAGAAAAAATCTGAGAGCTTGTTATTTTAAAATTGAATCAAATTTATAAACAAAATGAAAAAATTAAACAGCTCTAATAAAAAAAACAATTATAAACGAAATTGTTTTTATTACTATGAATTCTAACTGAAAAATATAAATTTGTCAAACAAATTTATCTAGATTATCCACAAGTTATCCCCAGTCCTTTACTAAAGCTTCAAATCTACAAGATATTCTCTGACTATTTTTCTGTCGTCCCATGGTATTTTCTCTCCTCGTGCTCCCATTATCCAAGGTTCACATCCTTTACCTGTAATAATCACTGTGTCCCCTTTTTGAGCAATACTCAAGGCTTTTTTGATTGCATCTTTTCTGTCAACAATTTTTCGAAATTTCTTGCTTTTGATGCCAAAAATTATTTGGTTGATAATTTCTGCTGGGTTTTCGTTATAAGGGTCTTCATTAGTGACGATAATTTTATCACAATATTTTTCAGCGAGAGCGCCTAAAACGGGTCTCTTTTGTTTGTCCCTTCCTCCGCCAGCAGAACCAAGAACACAAATTAATTGGGGATTGGGGATTGGGGATTGGGAATTTTTGATAGTCTCATAAACTTTTTTGAGACTATCTGGTGTATGGGCATAATCGACGATAACTGTGAATGGGTTATCCACAACTACTTCCATTCTCCCAGGTATATCCTTTACCTTTTTCAAAGCTTTTGCACAAATTTTTAAACCTATGCCCTGCGATAAAACCGCGCAAATCGCGCTTAAACTATTATAGATGTTAAATTCACCCAATAAATTTATTTTGAAGTCTAATTTGTTAATTGTAAATTTTGACCCACGACCTGTTAGCTCAATATTTTCTGCTTTAATAATTTCTAATTTTTCCGCCCAAGGAGGATCCGCCTCTGGCGGAGAATTTTGATATTGTTTAGGATTTAAGATTTCGGATTTAGAATTTTCTAATGTGTATCCATATTTTTTATCAATATTGAACTTCAAAAAATACTCTCTATTACTGTCATCTAAATTAACAATATTCGTTTTTTTAATAATTTTATTATCGATTATTTTTCTCTTGCTTTTGCTTATATGCCTAAAAAATTCTTGTTTGGCTTCGCGATATTTTTCAAAACTTCCATGTGATTCAATATGCTCTGGAGATAAATTTGTAAAAACGCCAATATCATAATTAATACCCAAATGTCTATATTGTCTAACGCCTTGCGAAGTTGTTTCAATGATTGCGTACTGACAACCAACGTCCAGCATTTGTCTTAATAATCTCTGTAATGAAAAACGACCAAGCATAGTCATTTTTTTCTTGTTTATCTTTTCGTGACCCGCAATTTTAAAATTAAAAGTAGTGGTTAGTCCTACTTTATATCCTGCTTCTTCTAAGATTTGATAAATTAAATTAGCAACTGTAGATTTACCAGCTGTGCCGGTAATTCCTACAATAATCATTTTGTTGCTCGGATAGCCATAAACAAAGGCTGCTAAATGGGCCAAGAACCAATGATAAAATTGCCAAAAAGGCATAGGAATTATTTTTCTTAATATTCTTTTCATAAATATCTACTTGGAAAGCCTGTTCCCAAAGCTTTATTTTTAATCTAATTTCCCTTTGAACATTTTCAATCTTTCTTTAATAACTTTTTGAATATTTTCTGGCGTAAGTTCATCTATTGGGAGGCCTATGCTTGTGCCGTCTAACCTTGGGTCTGACGAAACAAATAATACATAAGGAGGAGTATTTTTATAACCCTCTTGAATGCCGAGGTACTCTAACCCTAGTTCTTCTATAATTTTTCTGCATTCTTCCTCAGATAATTTTTTTTCTACATTAAAATTTTCTTTATTTTCAGGTTTCATATATTTTATAATTATCAAAAAGCTACAATCTCTCTATCTTTATTCCTTGTCATTTAAAACACTATTATTCAATCTTTCATAGTCGGGAAGTTCCTGGAGGTCATTAATGCCAAGATGCTTAATAAAATCCAAACTTACAGAATAAATATTGTTATCATAGTCTATTTGCTCCTCTTTAGATTGAATATTGTCATCTTTGGCAAATGCCTTATTAACGACCTTCTCTATTATAAGACCTTTTATAAGAAGGTGGCGAAGAATAATACTACAATTTACGCCTCTAATTTTTTCCAAATCTAATTTAGCTAATGGTCCACGATAAGCGATAATTGATAATGTTTCTAAAGAAGCTGGGGTAAGTTCCTGGTAAATTTCTGTTTTCAAAAATTTTTGTACGCATTCACTATTTTGAGGATTAGTTACCATTTGTAATGATTGACCATTGTTGATAATATTTATACCCCTATCTGGTTTTTTGTATTCTTCAATAAGTTCTTGAAAAATTTTTTCTAAATCCTTAAGCTTTTGGCCTACATTTTTAACTATCTCCGCTTTATTTAAAGGCCGATTAGCTATAAAAAGTAAACTTTCAATATTTGATTTTAATTCTTGATTATTCATATTTCAATTAAATTACATTCTTTTATTTAAACTATTTTAGAAGTGATGACAATATCTTGAAAAAGACCTTTTTGGTCAATATCAATCTTATTGCGCTTCATTAATTCCAAAATAGCCAGAAACATCACTGATTTTTCAGCTTTTGATTTAGATTTAATTATTTTATTAAATATAAACTGTTGATTCTTGCTTAATATAGACAACATTTCATTTATCTTGTTTTTTAAAGTGAAAACTCTGCGCTTTACGCTTTTTAAAGATAATCTAGCTTGCTCTCTAACAATAAAAACAAAATTCTCAAAATTTTTTCTCAAAACCTGAGAATTAAGATTATGGGGAGTATTAAAAGAAAAAATAATCTTACCAAATAATTTATCTTTACTAAAACAATAATGGGGATTAAAAAAAAGTTTTCCTATTTCTTTAGTAGCAGAAACATACTCCTGATAAATTTTTAATTGATTAATTAAATCTTGGGAATCTTCCTCTTCCTCATCAAAAATCTGTTCTGGAAGCAGCAACTTAGATTTAACAAGAATTAATTTAGCGGCTATATTTAAAAAATCAGCCAACTCCTCTGGGCGTATTTTTTCAATCTCTTCTATATGTTCAAGAAATTGATTTGTCACTTGAACTAAAGCAATTTCCGTAATGTCTAATTTTTCTTTTTCTATTAAACTCAATAATAAATCGAATGGTCCATTAAATTGAGGTAAATTAATATTATACATAGAAATATGAGAATATAGAAACATGAGAATATGAGAACATGAGTCTCAAAATCCAAATGTTAAATCTTAAATAAAATGACATTGAAATGCGATATAACATGCGATAACCAAAGAGTCAAACGTAGACCTTATAATTTTTGAAAAACATACCCTTTAATAACACGAAAATGCCCCTTAGAGCAATGTTGTAAAAGGCGGACCCCTGGGGTCCGTATTAATATAATGTAGCTTTTATTCGACGGATACCAGCACTACTAGATTTTTCTTTAATAATTTTGAAATGTCCTAATTCTTTCGTATTTTTGACATGCGGACCCGCGCAAATCTCTCGACTGAAAGGAGATTCTGAGCCTGCCGAAGAACGACTGAAAGGAGATTCTGAGCCTGCTGAAGAATTGCCACCGATTGAATAAACTTTAACTATTTCTGGATATTTTTCTCTAAAAAAAGCTAAGGCCCCTTTTTCAATTGCTTTCTTATAGGGCATTTCTTTCATTGTGACGGGAAGCGCTTCTTGTATTTTCTCGTTTACAATTTCTTCTACTTTATTTTTTTCTTCTTCTGTTAATTTCTGAGAATAAGTAAAATCAAAACGAAGACGTTCGATGTTAATATCTGAACCAGCCTGATGAACGCTATCTCCCAAAACTTCTCGTAGGGCCTGATGCAAAAGATGTGTTGCTGTATGAAGTTTAGTAAGTTTCTCTTTATCCTCTTTGTTATCTACTCTATCAATTCCTACGCCTCCAAATTTTTTTTGAGCTCCAGCGCGAGAAATTTCTTTATGTTTTTCAAATTCTTGCTGAACAGCAATCTGATTTATTTTCAAATTTTCTTCTTGAGCCATATCTGCTGTTAGTTCAACAGGAAACCCATAAGTATCATATAAATGAAAAACTGTTTCAGGGTCCAGAACATCCTGTTTATTTATTCGCGCCTCTTGAACTATATCCTTAAATCTTTTCAAACCCTTAACAAGGGTTTGATTAAATTTGTCCCTTTCTTCTTTGATTACCTCCAAAATATCATCTTTATTTTCCAATAACTCTGGATAGAAATCAGAATATAAATCAATTACTGTTTGCGCTAAGGGTATCAAAAATTCTTTTTGACTATTAATTAATCTACCATAACGCATAACTCTACGTATAAGACGCCTTAAAACATATCCTCTATCCTCCTTACTAGGCATAATTCCCGCCGAAATTAAAAAACACGAAGCTCTAATATGGTCAGCAATAATTCTTTGATATTTTTCATTGATTTTATCAACATTAGAAATTTCTTCAATCCTTCGCATCAAAGGTAAAAACAAATCCGTCTCATAATCAGAAAATTTATTTTGCAAAACACAAGCTAATCTTGCCAAACCAGCGCCTGTGTCAATATTTTTAACTGATAATTTTTCATAACTTCCATTTTCTATTTTATTATATTCCATAAAAACCAAGTTCCAGATTTCTACAAACCTTCCACAACTACAGTTAGGTCCACAATTTTCCAAATTACACTTCCTCTTCTTGAAGCTCTCTCCCCTGTCATAATATATTTCCGAACAAGGACCACAAGGACCACTATTTCCAATTGGACCCCAAAAATTATCCTTAAAGCCAAAAGAACTTATCCTCTCTTTAGAAATCCCGTTTTCTAACCAAATCTTTTCAGCCCCTTGGTCTGCTTCTATTCCTTTGGTTCCATTAAAAATAGTAACCCAAAGGCGCGAAATATCTAAATGATAATGATTGGTTAATAAATCTATGGCCATTTCAATGGCTTCTTCTTTAAAATAATTATTAAAAGACCAATTCCCTAACATTTGAAAAAATGTGTGGTGAAATTCGTCTCCTACTTCTTCAATATCTGAAGTGCGAAAACATTTCTGAATAGAACAAATTTTATCATTTAATGGCTTAGATTCCCCGCTCAAAAATGGAATAAATTGTTGCATGCCAGCTGAAGTAAAAAGCGCGCTTGGGTCAGCGGGAATCAAAGAAGATGAGGGCATAATTTTATGCCCTTTTTTTTGGAAATAATCTAAAAAAATTTCTCTAATTTCGCTAACCTTCATTATTTTATTTACTATTTTTTTCTTTTTGCGCGCGATTTTTCTTTAGACATGTTTTGCAATAAACGGGCCGAACGCCATCTGGAATAAAGGGAACATGAATTGTTGCTCCACAACCTGAACATTTAGCTTCATATTTCACTATTTTTTCGTCTGGTAAAGATTCGCCATTTTTCATTATTCCACTCCAGCGAGCTATTTTCTCTTCCACTAATTTTCTAGGCTCTGCATATCTTTCCCTTGAGCCTTTAATTATTTTTTCTGCATTGCCTTCTGGCATAGATAAAGGTGGCAACGTTAGTGCAGAAAATGGTTCGGAAGTGATTCCATCTATCATCAATTTGACATATATATTGTATTGGTCTAAATCCACTAAATCTGTTTCTTCAAAACGTGGGACAAATTCTTTTGCCAAAAAATCGGCATCTTTAGCTCCAACCCTAAAAACAACCATAGTTCCCACATTACCAAATATAGCATCTCTAACCTGAGAACTTTCCTTGACTGTTAATTGGTCAATATATTGATGCGCCAAAATCAAATTTAAATGATATTTACGAGCTTCAGATAAAATATCAGCAAAGGATTCAGTGGCAAAATTTTGAAATTCATCAACATAAAGATAAAAATCCTGTCTTTCTTCTTCCGGGATGTTAATTCTGCTCATGGCAGCCATCTGAATCTTGGTAATCATCATCGCCCCTAATAAAGCTGAAGCGTCTTCTCCTATTCTCCCCTTGGAAAGATTCATAATCAGAATTTTTTTGTTATCCATTATTTCCCGCAAATTTATTTTTGATTTTACTTGTCCAACAATATCTCTAATCAAAGAAGTAGACAAAAATTGACCAACCTTATTTTGAATAGGAGCAATTGCTTCGGCCCTTAAGCGGTCTGGATATTTGGGATATTCATTAGTCCAAAAGGATTTCACCACTGGGTCTGTTAAGCGATCCACAACCTTTTTTCTAAATTCTTTATCAACCAATATCCTCATAATTCCTAAAAGTGTGCTCCCGGGATATTCCAATAAAGCTAAAATTGTATTTCTTAATACATATTCTAGACGAGGACCCCAAGAATCAGCCCAAATTTTCTTAAAAACACCAACTAAACCAGATGCCACTAAATGACGTTGGCTAGAATCCACTCGCTCTAAAACATTGAAAGCAAAAGGATTTTCCGTGTCTGCTGGATTAAAATACACAACATCATTAATTCTATTGGAGGGGATAAAATCTAAAGCTCTTTCAGCTAAATCACCATGAGGGTCTACAATCGCAACTCCGTGTCCCATCTGAATATCCTGATAAATCATATTTTCTAGTGCAGTTGATTTGCCAGTTCCAGTTTTGCCAATCAAATACATATGGCGCCGACGGTCTTGGCGCTTAATTCCAAACTTTCTGCGAATATTTCTATAATTAGTTTCCGCAAAAAGGATTATTTCATTGTCATTTTGTGGAGAATTAGCCATATTATTTATTATATTAAGATTGTAGAAAAAAACAAGATGAGTGATTGGGGATTAAAAATGTAAATTAATAGTAATTTTTAATAATTAATTAGCAATACATGTCTAATATCCACAGAGATGCGATATAAGACGTCATAAATAAATGACAACTGATGTCCTCTTAATTTCTTAAAAATATACCTCTTAATGCCACTAGAAGGGGGCTTAGGGCAATGTTGTAAAAGACGGACCCCTGGGGTCAGTTTTCGTTCTTTTTTTGCTAGATTTAGAGAGGGAATATATTAAAAAGCTACCGAGAATTATTAGTGCTAATAGGACGACGACCTTGCCTTGGGTGTGTAAAAAGAGAGCAATAAAGCCGAATACTAAAGCAATAGACCAATAAAAAATAACTACCAAACGATGCGAAAAGCCAGCGTCAAGTAAGCGGAAATGGAGATGCTTTTTGTCTGCGCTAAAAATGGAATGGCGTTTTTCAAAAAATCTCTGAAAAACAACGCTAATTAAATCCAAAACAGCTAAACCTAAAATCAAAAAGGTTGTTGCAAATTTACTCCCCGAAATTATAGCCAAAACCCCCAAAAAAAATCCTGCTAAAAGACTACCTCCTTCTCCTAAGAAAATCTTTGCTGGATGAAAATTAAAAATCAAAAATCCTAAAAAAGCACCAGCTAAAATCAAAGACACTGTTGCTGTATCTGGCTGGTAAAATTGGGTGAACAAACAAAGAGCAGTAATACTTAAAGCACCAATAACCGTAACCCCAGAAACTAAACCATCCAGACCATCAAGCAATTTGGTAGAATACATTAATAATAACAACCAAATGAAAGTTAAAACATCAGAGAGGGGGGTGAAATAATAAGGAACTCCATTTAGCCTGAGGACTTCAATTTTTATTGTGTCAAAATATAAATATCCAGAACCAAAAGGATTGTTCATAAATGTAATACCTATTCCGCTGATAATTATTGCTAAACAAGCCAAAACAGGCCAAACAAATTGTTGGATGGGAGATAAATGATATTTGTCGTCCAAAAATCCACCGAGCATCAAAAATGAAGCGGCAATTATTATGCCAATTAATTGCTTATCAGACGGCACCAAACCTGGCAATAAAGAAAAACGTTTAGCGATTAATAAAACAATAAAAAATGAAAGAAAAATAGCAACTCCGCCCATAAGGGGAATTGCTTTAGAATGGATTTTTCTTTTATTGGTTTCTGGTCTGTCTAATATATTAAACTTAATTGCTAGCCATCTTATCAATAGCGTTAAAATCAATGATAGAACAAAACTGGCGAGAAAAAATATTATAAATAACATAATAATGCTCTAATGTTCAAATGTTCCCATGTTCAAATGCTTGGCGGTCGATATAATCTTGTAAAATAATGCTGGCGGCAATGGCGTGATTTTGCTTGCCCATAGATAAATGATTAGCCATCTTGCTTGTTAATCTTTCGTCAAAAACAACAATTGGCAAATTAAATTCTTCTTTACATTGTTTAATAAATTTTTCTGTTTTTTGTGTTTGCTCACTATTATTGCCAGATAAACCAAGGGGGTGTCCAACAACAATTTTCTTTATTTTTTCTTTTAGAATAATTTCGCGTAGGTCTTTGAATAACAAAGAAACATCCTCTCCTTGTATTGTCTTATATGGCGTAGCTATTTTTGTCTGCAAAGAAGCTATAGCCAATCCAATATGTTTAGAACCATAGTCAATGGATAGTAACATAAAGCATAGGAACGTTAGAACTTTATTGTTTAATTAAATTTGGTTAAAACTTCGGCGCCAGATTTAGTAACTAAAATCATATGTTCAAAATGGGCAGATAAACTATTGTCACTGGTAACAATTGTCCAGCCATCTTTAAGCGTTTTTACTCGCCAATCTCCAATATTAACCATTGGCTCAAAACATAGAGTCATTCCCTTTTCTAGGGTTATTCCAGTATGGGGAAGACCATAATTCAAAATTACGGGAGGTTCATGCAGTTCTTTACCAATACCATGACCAGTTAAATCTCGTACTACAGAAAAATTATTTTTTTCAGCGCAAGATTGAATTGCTGACGAAACACTACCTAAACGAACTCCTGATTTAATCGTTTGAATCGCTATATTAAGTGACTTCTTAGTTATTCTAAGCAATTCTTCTGCTTCATGAGAGACATTGCCAACAGGGACAGTTATTGCCATATCAGAAAAATATCCATTGTATATTAAACCACAATCCAAACCTATAATATCACCTTCGTTTAATATTTTATCTCTGCGAGGTATGCCATGAACAACTTCTTCATTAACTGAGGTACAAAGGGTTGCTGGGTATCTATTATTACCCTGCCCATATCCCTTAAAGGCTGGTCGCGCGCCCGAATCTATAATTAATTTCTCAGCTAAATCGTCTAAACTTAAGGTAGATATTCCGGGACGGACAACAGAAGCCACTTGTGATATCACTTTACCTAATAATCGTCCAGCCTGACGCATAATTTCAATTTCTGAATCTGTCTTAATAACAACATTTGTATTCATAAATATAGCTTAATATCTTTAAAAACATTTTCTATTGATTGTTCACCATTGATTTTTATTAATTTTTGTTGTTGGCGATAATACTCAACTACCGGGAACGTTCTCTCTTGATAGAGAGCTAATCTTTTTTTAATTCCTTCTGGGGTATCGTCCTTGCGACGGATAATATTTCCTCCGCATTTAGGACACTTTCTTGATTTATTCGCAACATCCTTTTCAAGAATAAAAATCTTATTGCATTGACTACAAATATAACGCTTGCTCAATCTGTTGATTGTTTCTCTTTCTGAAATTTGAACAAAAAAAACATGGGTAATATGTCTCCCATTTTTCTTCAAAATTTTTTCTAATGGCTTAATTTCAACAAGACGCCTTGGAGTGCCGTCAAAAACAATACCTTTGTTCGCAGAAATTATTGCTACTTCTTTATCAACAATCTTAACAACTAACTGAAATGGCACCATTTTGCCTTTATCAATAATTTGAGCAACTTCTCTGCCCAATATTGTGTCATCTTTTTTTATCTCACGCAAAGCATTCCCTATCTCTATGTGCTCTAATTTAAATTTATTTGCTAAAAGTTTAGCTTGCGTTCCTTTGCCAGAACCTTGGGGTCCTAACAAAATGATATTTAAAATTTTTTTATTAGACATAAAAACGCTTCGCTTAAGATCCTAAATTCTAAATATCAAACAAATGCGGAACAATAGTTACAGCCCTTCATATTCATGCATAGAAATCTGGGCTTGAATTTGTTTCACAACTTCCAAAACTACACTAACTACAATTAAAATCGCAGCTCCGCCAACTACAAAAGTAGAAATCTTAAAAACATTCTGAGTAATAATCGGCAAAACAGCTATTAAACCAAGGGAAAGCGCTCCTGCTAACATAATTCGGTTGCTGACATTGGATAAAAAATGAGAAGTGGGGGCTCCCGGCCTAATACCAGGAACAAATCCTCCTTGTTTTTGTAATTGTTCTGCGATTTGTTTGGGATGAAAAATAATGCTGGTATAAAAATAAGTGAAAACTACCACCAAAACAAAATATATTAAGCCATAAAACAACTGATTTTGCATTAAAGTAATCAAGAATTGACCAAACTTCACAAAAAAAGATGAAGCAGATCTAATTAAAAATTGCCCAATCAAAGAAGGAAACAAAACAATGGAAATAGCGAAAATAATAGGAATCATACCTGCTTGATTAACGCGCATCGGTAAATAAGTATCAGTCCCCCCATACATACGATGTCCCCGAATACGACGCGCATAAGTGACCGGAATATTTCTTTGGCCCTCTGTTAACCAAACCACTCCCGCTACTGTAATCAAGGCCAAAACAGTTAAAATTATCCAAGTAGTTAATTGAGAAATATCAAAAATAGCAATTGATTGTTGTAAAGAAGCGGGCAACCTTTCCACAATACCAGCAAAAATTAAAAGAGAAATACCGTTGCCTATTTTCTTTTCAGTAATTAACTCTCCTAACCACATCAAAAACATAGTTCCTCCTAACATCACAATTAAAATATTAGCAATATTGAAAAAAGAAAGATCTCCGACAACAGTGGAACTTGACTGTCTAAGAAGCATCAACATCCCGTAAGATTGAACTAAAGCTAACGGAACGGTTAAAACGCGAGAATATTGATTTATTTTCTGCCGACCAGCCGAACCTTCCTTGCTTAACTCCTCTAGCTTAGGAATTACCATAGTTAATAATTGCATAATAATAGAGGCAGTAATATATGGAGCAATGCCCATAGCCACAATAGAAAAATTAGACATAGCTCCTCCGGAAAGAACGTTCAACATTCCTAACATTTCATTGCGCGCAAAAAAATCTTTCAAATTAGCTACATTCACTCCTGGAAAAGGAATGTGAGCAGCAATTCTAAAAATTACTAGCATAACAAAAACAAACAAAATCTTATTTCTCAAATCTTTAATTTGCCAAATTTGTCTGATTTTATTTAAAAATTGCATATTTAAAAATTAAAGTATTACTATTTTTCCTTTAGCTTTTTTAATCTCTTCTTGAGCGACCTTAGAAAAAGCATGAGCTTTAATAGTTAATTTTTTCTTCAAAATCTTTTTTTTGGCTGAAGTGGGAGAAGCTAAAATTTTAACCCCATTTTTATAATTTTTTAATAAACCTACTTTTGTCATTTTTTGGGGGCTAACTATATCGCCTTCTTTAAATTTACTCTCTATATTGGCTAAATTAACAATAGACATTTTAATGGTTGAACTCTTAAGTTTAGAAAATTTCGGAAAAGCTTTAACTGCTTTTTTTAATCCTCTTAATTTTAGCCCTGACTTTCCGCCAGACCTTGACCTCTGTCCCTTATTGCCACGACAAGAATATGTTCCATGGCCAGAAGCATTTCCTCTACCAACTCGTTTTTTAGAGGCTCTAGACTTTAGTTTAGGAGAAATATTATTTAACGCAAGAGTCATATTTTTTCTTTTTTATCGACAACAGAAATTAATATATTTAGAGCTTTCATTGTTGCTTTTACATTGTTAATTTTATTGTTAGAGCCTAATATTTTGGTGGTTAAATTTTTAAACCCAACCAAGGAAAGAACAATGCGAACCACTCCACCTGATACCAAGCCATGTCCCTTTTTAGCTGGTCGCAAAAGAATATAAGCAGCTTTATATTTGGCTCTAACTTCGTACGGAATTGTTCCCTTAGATACATCAATTTTTAACAAATTCTTCTTAGCTTGACGCACTGCCTTGTTAATAGCAGTTGAAACGTCAGCGCCCTTGGCTACTCCAAAACCAATCTTCCCCTTATAGTCCCCGATTACCATACAGGCTCGGAATCTTAAACGTTTCCCTCCCTTTACTACTCTAGTTACTCGAGCTAAATCAACAAGTTTTTGCTCAAATTCTGGCTTAACTCTTACGTTCCGCATACTACCCCTGTTTGTTCTTTTTGGTTTAGGCATAAATAAAATTAAATTATTTTAAAATTGAAGACCTCCTTTTCTGGCCCCTTCTGAAACTGCTTTTACTTGACCATGATATTTATATCCACTACGGTCAAAAAGTATGCTTTTAATATCCTGAGCCAAGGCCTTTTTGGCCATTTCTTCACCAATCTTATAAGCATCTTTAATGTTGGACTTTCCAAAACAAGAAGCTAAGGTCCTACCCGCCTTGTCGTCAATTAATTGAGCATACAAATATTTATTGCTTCTGAAAACACAAAGACGCGGACGCACTGGAGTTCCTTTTATTTTAGCACGAATTCGGCGACAACGTGCTTTTCTAAGTATATATTTTGATTTAGTATCCATAAATTCTTACATTAATTTCCGGCACTCACTGCCTTTTTTCCTGCTTTGCGTCTAATAACTTCGCCAACATATTTCACTCCTTTGCCTTTATATGGTTCTGGCTTTCGGAAACGTCTAATTTTGGCTGCCTCATCTCCAACTTTTTGTTTATTGATGCCAGTAATAATAATTAAATTTTTCTCTACTGTTATTTCTATATCTGGGGAAATAATATATTCTATGGGATGAGAAAAACCCAAACGCAAAATCAGTTTACCACCCTTAACCTCTGCCCTATATCCAACGCCAACCATTTCTAATCTTTTCTCAAATCCATCTGTTACTCCTTTAATCATATTAAATATCAATCTATTCATGGTCCCCCATAATGATTTTTGCTTTTTGTCCTTAATATTCTTTATGCCTACAATTAATTTATCATCTTTAACTACAACTCGCAAAAAATCTGGCAAAACTTGCTTAAGTTCACCATTTTTTCCTTTAACTGAAATTTCTTCCTTCTCAATTTTTATTTCTACTGTTTCTGGGACAGAAATAATTTGTCTCCCGATTCTACTCATAAGAATAAAATTATTCTAATTAGTCTAACGGATTAATTGTTGATTGTTAAATTGTTCCCATGCCTGCCCCGTGGGAGCTTAGCGACTTTACGGGGTTCCCATGTCTTTACCATATTTGGCAAATAAGCTCACCACCAATGTTATGCTCACGCGCTTCTTGGTCAGTCATTAATCCCTTAGAGGTAGACAAAATAGCTAAACCAAAACCTTTCAAAACTTTAGGAACACGGTTACCTTTGACATAAACCCTGCGACCTGGCTTACTGATTTTTTGCAGAGAATTAATAACTGATTGCTGTTGGGCATTATATTTTAGGGTAATTTTTATTTGTTTAAAATTATTAGCTTTATTAGTATTTTTGCTCTTTTCTTTAGACAAATCAATAACTTCCACCTTTTTTATCAAGCTTTCTTTTTCTAAAATTTTGCCAATATTAAATTTAAGCTTAGAATGCGGAAAAACTATTGCCTGTTTTTTCACTAACAAAGCATTTCTTATTCTAGTTAACATATCCGCAATTGGATCAGTCATAATTTTCAATTATTCTAATTAATATAAGTTATTTTAATAAAATCCCGATTACCTAATTACCCAATCCCCAAGTACCCATTATTTACCATGATGATTTTCTGACTCCTGGAATAGCGCCCTTGGTTGCTAATTCTCGAAAACAGATACGACAAAGACCGAATTCTCTCATATATCCGCGTTTTCTCCCACAACGCCAACATCGTCTCACTATACGTGTACTATATTTGGGCTCTTTCTTTGATTTAACTATTTGCGACTTCTTGGCCATAAAAAATATTAATTCATAATGGGAAATCCCATTAATTTAAATAATTCTACTCCCTGTTCGTGGTTAGGGGCATTAGTTGTAATCACTATTTGAAGATTATGTAATCTTCCCACTTTTTCTGGAGAAATTTCAGGAAAAACTATTTGCTCTTTAATGCCTATTGATAAATTTCCTTTTTGGTCAATACTTTTTTCTGGAATTCCCCTAAAATCTCTAATACGTGGCAAAGAAACATTAACTAATTTGGTTAAAAAATCATACATTTTAAGAGAATGCAAAACTGTACTTACTCCGACCACAAAACCTTCTCTAATCTTAAAACCCGCAATAGATTTCTTAGCTAAATTTTTAACTGGCCTCTGCCCAGTAATTTCAGAAATAGTTCTTTCTACAATCTCAACATATTTAGAATCTTTTTCGGATTTAGCGCGACTAATACCAACATTAACAGTTACCTTAATTACCTTAGGAACAGCTAAAGCATTATGATAACCAAATTTCTTTTCCATTGCTGGTACTATTTCTTTAATATATTTTTTCTTCAAAGACAACATAAATTTTCTATTTAAAAACATCATTGCATTTCCTGCAAAATCTTTTTCTGCTTCCATCCGTCAATATTTTATAACCTACTCTGATTTTTTTCTTGCAACGCGGGCAGATTAACATAACATTTGAAACATCAAAAGGCATAGCCATCTTGACTCTTTGACCCTTCTCTCCTTCCCGACGTGGGCGAACATGCTTAATAGCTAAATTTAAACCCTCAACTACAATTTTGTTAATTTTGGGCATAGCTTTTAAGACTTTTCCCTTTTTCCCAGCGTCTTTACCTTGAATTATTTGAACAATGTCATTTTTTTTAATTTTCATACCAAAAATGTCTAAATTTACGAACTAGAGTACTTCGGGCGCTAAAGATATAATTTTCATAAAACCTTTTTGCCGTAACTCACGAGCAACTACACTAAAAATTCTAGTACCCTTTGGCTCTTTATTTTTGGGGTCAATAATAACTCCGGCATTGTCACCAAATCTAATATAAGTGCCGTCGGGTCGACGAGTTTCCTTTTTAGTTCTAACAATCACCACGCGGACAATTTCTCCCTTTTTTACCATAGTATGGGGAGCTGCCTTTTTAATGGTGGCTACAATAATATCACCTAAACCAGCATAACGCCTCTTATATCCTCTTAGCACAGTAATACACATTACTTCTTTAGCTCCTGTGTTGTCTATAATTTTTAATCTAGTTTCTGATTGAATCATGCGAAAAAATTAATTAATTTATTTTTGAGCACCCTGTTAAATGTCACTATGTGGCAATTTCGCCAAAGGCGAAATTATTTAACAGGGTAACGATTTTGTTACCAAAAAACTTTTGCTCTACGAGCTCACTTTTTTAGATAAAATCGTTATTAATCTCCAACGTTTATCTTTAGATAAGGGTCTGCATTCCTTAAAAATAACTTTATCTTCAATCTTGGCTTCTTGTTTCTGGTCATGCACTTTATATCTTTTACTAACAGTATATCTCTTTTTGTATAGAGGATGTATTTTTACTCTATTCACCTCAACTACAATAGTTTTGTCCATTTTCTTACTAACTACTGTGCCCTGAAATTTTTTATTAGACATATATTAATTGTTAATTGCTGATTGCTGATTGTTAATTGCTGATTATTTTATTTTTTTACTATTTTACCTTTTTTGATGTTCAAAATTGTAAGTATTTGGGCAATTAATTTTCTGGTTTTTAGTATTTCTCTGACATTTTTGGATTGCTTGAGTTTAATATCAAAACGCAATATTCTCAACTTCTCCTGTTCAGATCTACACATTTTCTGTAATTCTTGTTTTGTTTTTGTTTTGAGTTCAGATATTTTCATACCAAAAATTTTAAAATTTTACACACGAACAACAAATTTTGTTTTCACTGGCAATTTGTGCGAAGCTAAACGAAAGGCCTCTTTGGCAACTGATTCTTCAACTCCAGCAATCTCAAAAAGAACGGTGCCCGGTTTAACTACCGCCACATAATGGTCAACTGCTCCCTTGCCTCCACCCATTGGAGTTTCAGCTCCTTTGGCTGTCACTGGTTTATAGGGAAATATTCTAATCCATACCTTTCCAGTTTTTACCAAAGAATGAGTTATGGTGCGACGAGCTGATTCAATTTGTCTAGAGGTAATCCAAGAAAAATCCAATCCTTTCAGCCCAAAATCCCCAAAACTAACTCTAGTGCCTCTGGTAGCTACCCTTTTACCTCTAGCTCGGCCCTTGTGACTCTTGCGATGTTTTAACTTTTTGGGCATTAACATATAAATGTCGTTTCACTCCAATTAATTATTGTAATTTATTTGATTTTACTTCTTGTTTATTCACTGATTCTTTTTCTTTCTGAAATTTCTCTCCTTTGTAAATCCAGACCTTAACTCCAACAGAACCATAAGTGGTAGTAGCTACTCCGCGAGCATAATCTATGTCAGCGCGTAAAGTATGAAGAGGAAGATTTCCCCAAATCGCTTTTTCCGACCTAGCTATTTCCGCGCCACCCAAACGTCCTTTGACTATAATTTTAACTCCCTGAGCTCCTCCACCTTGAACCTGCTTAATGACCTTTTTTAACACTCGCCTATATGGCATTCTTTTTTCTAATTCCAAAATTGCTCCTTCCAAAACTACTTCTGCGGCTAATAAAGGCGATTTTTCTTCTATAACATTAATTTCTAAATTTAAATCTTTATTTTTTAAAAAATTTGGTTTAATTGCCTTCTTTAACTTTTCAATATCAAGACCACCCCTACCAATAATCAAACCAGGTTTAGCTGTGCGAATTATTATCCTGAATGTTCCAGCGAATCTCTCTATAATTATTTTAGAAATTCCGCAATTTTTTAATTTTGTCTTTAAAAATTTTCTAATTCGTAAATCTTCCTCCAAAAAATGGCGGAATTTATTTTTATTAGCAAACCATTTTGAATCCCATAGATTAATAAGCGGTATGCGAAAAATTTTTGGATTTACTTTTCTACCCATAATAATATTCGTTAATTTAGATGCTTTTTCTTCTAAAAATATTTCTCAATTTTGAGCCTTTGGACTTGTCACGAGCTCTATGAAGTTTTTGCTCTTTATAATGTTTACTCCCGCCATGTTTATAATCATCTCCAGCTATTCTTACCTCTTCCTTAACATCTTGTTTTGTGGTCTCCTGAACAGAAACATCTTCTATTGTCTTTGGTTCTGTTTTGGGGACACTATCTTTCAAGATAGATGGCTCTTTTAATTTTTTGTCTTTTGTTTTAGCGGATTGTTTACTGGGAACTTTTTCCTCTAAAATGATTGTTAAATGCGAACTCTTTTTGTGTATAGGAGTGGCTCTCCCAAATGCTCTGGCTCTCCATCTTTTAAGCATTGTTCCTTCGTCAGCAAAAATTTTTTTTACAAAAAGATTATGACTATCAAGGTTAAAATTATGCTCTGCATTAGCTATGGCCGAGTGGAGAGTTTTAGCAACTAAAGGTGATGCCTTAAGGCGAATAAATTTTAAATAATTTAAAGCATAAGAAACATCCATTCCTTTAATCACTACAGCCACTAATCTCATTTTTTTGGCCGATATCTTTAGATACTTACTTTGAGTTCGCACCTGCATAAAAAAATTTTATAATTATTACTATTTTTTCTTGACAGCCATTTCTAAGGCTTTTTGAATCTTTCCTCCGTGTTTTATAAATTTTTTAGTCAAAGAAAATTCACCTAATTTATGGCCAATCATGTTCTCGGATACTGAAACTGGAATGTGAATTTTGCCATTATGAACACCAAAAACAAAACCTACCATTTCTGGAACAATAGTTGAACTTCGCGACCAGGTTTTTATTGCTGTTTTATCCCCGGACTTTAATTTGGATATTTTCTTTAATAATTTTGGGTCTACCCAAGGTCCTTTTTTAAGTGATCTAGACATATATTGATTGTTAATTGCTGATTTACTTCTTTTTTCTTTTTTTCACCCTTCTTGAGACTATGTATTTATTAGTCCATTTTTTTTTATTTCTGGTTTTAACTCCTAATGCTGGTTTGCCCCATGGAGTTTTAGGATGCTTTAAACCAATTGGAGAATTCCCTTCACCTCCACCATGTGGATGCGCCACGGGAGCCATTGCTTTTCCTCTAACCGTAGGCCTAATGCCTCTGTGTCTCATACGTCCTGCTTTGCCCCAACGAATGAAACGCCACTCTGGGTTGCTTACCGACCCAACACTAGCTAAACAATTTTCAGAAACTATTCTTCTTTCAGTAGATGGTAATTTCAACTGAGCTAAACTATCATTAATATCCATTAAGACAGCCGTATTTCCAGCTGAACGCGCGAGCTTTCCTCCTTGATTAGGCTGTAATTCTATATTATAAACTTTAGTGCCTAAAGGAATATATTTTAGGGGCATCCTATTTCCTAAATCAGCATCAATTTTTTTCTGAGAATTGAAAATCTTATTTCCAACTTTCATTCCCTCTGGCATTAAAATATATTTCTTTTCCCCATCAGTATAACAAACCAAAGCAATCCACGCAGAACGATTAGGGTCATATTCTAGTGTTTTTATCTCAGCTGGTATATCAAATTTGTCGCGTCTAAAATCAATTTTGCGATAATATCTTTTCTCTTGTCCGCCTTGATGTCTGACAGTAACCTTTCCGTGACTACGACCAGATTTACGCTTCTTAATAACTCGTAATTTTTTAAATGGCCTAACATTAGACAATTCTTTAGTGTCTACCACGCTGGCCTTTCGCCTCCCTGGAGTTGTCGGTTTATATAACTTTAACATATAAATTAGTTAATTGGATGTCTAAAATTAGCGCTTTACTCTATCTACTTTTTTACAAATTCTATCTTATCGCCCTTTTTAAGAAAAACTAAAGCTCTTTTTCTATTCTTAGTTCTGCCTTGTGAACGACCATATCTCACTTTTTTGCCCTTAATTTTAACAATGTTGACTTTAATGGGGATAAAATTATAAATTTCCGCAATCGCTTTCTTAATAGAAATCTTATTTGCTCTTTGGGCAATCTCAAAAACATAACAATTATTTTCTCCTGCCAAAACTGTAGCCTTTTCTGTTATAATTGGCCGAAGCAGAAGATTTCTAAATCCAGTATCAGCCAAATGAGAACCTTTCAATCTATGTATTACTGTTGCTTTCTTTAATGTTTTTTTGGGGTCTTTTTGAGCAGAAGAAACCGAAGGCGCCTCCTTCTTAATGGTCGATGATTCTTCTTTTTCCTGACTTATCTTGACTGGTGTCGAGGAATCTTTTTTCTTCTTAAATAAGGACATAATATATTGGTTAATTGGGTACTTGGTTAATTGGGATTAAAATTATTGTATTTTTACAAATCCTGATTACCTAAGTACCTGATGTCGTTAGATATAGTGTTTTTCTATTTTTTTAATTCCTTTAACTGTGGTGACTAAATAATCTGCTTTTAATAAATCTAAAACGTTTAAACTTTCAACAGGCATTGTGCGAAGTTTTTCAATGTTGCGCGCAGATTTAATAATATTTTTATCATTGTCTTCTAAGGCTAAAAGAATCTTTTTATTTTTTTCTGGGATTAATTTACTTAAAATATCTACAAATTTTTTGGTTTTAATTTCTGATAATTCTATTTTATCCAGAATATATAATCTTTTCTCTTTAACTTTGTCAGATAAACACATATAAAGAGCTTTCTTCTTTATTTTTTTATTAATTTTTTTGGAATAATTTCTTTCTTTATCTGGGCCAAAAGTAACTCCTCCTCCTTTCCAAAGCGGAGAACGAATAGAACCCGCTCTAGCCCGACCAGTTCCTTTTTGTCGCCAAGGCTTTTTGCCACCCCCCCTAACATCCCCCTTCTTAAGGGTATGAGCAAAAGGATGCCTTTTATTGGCTAAGGACAAAATTACTACCTGATGAATGATATCTTTCTTGGGCTGACAATCAAAAATTTGGTCATTTAACTTCTGGCGTTTTATTGATTCTCCTTTTTGATTATAAATTGAAATAGTTGGCATATAAATTAATTATAAAATGTGCTATTTTCAAAAAATCGAGCCACAAGACAATGCCAGAACAGATTTGCAAAGCACATAAAATGGGGTCAGACCCCAATAATTTTTAATAAAGAATTTCTAGCTCCAGGAACAGCTCCTTTCACAAATAATAAATTATCAGCGGGGATAATATCTATAATTTCTAAATTCTTGGCAGTTACGTTTTCTCCTCCCATTCTACCACCCATTCTTGTGCCCTTAAAAACCCTAGCAGCGTCAGTAGAGCCGATTGAACCTGGCATTCTTAATTGATCTTTATGTCCGTGACTAGCGGGAGAACCATGAAACCCATGTCTTTTAACCACTCCCTGAAACCCTTTGCCTTTAGACACTCCTTTTAAGTCAACTTTATCGCCTTTCTCAAAAATATTAACTTTAACTTCATCTCCAATTTTAATATCATTTTTATCCAGGGTTTTGTATTCTGATAAATGTTTGTAGGGAATATATTTTTGGGGTTTTTTCACTTTCTTGGGATTGGCTTTTTCAAATCCAACCTGAACGGCAAAATATGGTTCAGCGCTTATTTTATTTTCTTTCAATTGAGTAATAAAACAAGGTCCAGCCTTTATTTTAGTTACTGGAATAACTTTATCTCCCTGAAATATTTGAGTCATTTCTATTTTTCTTCCCAATATGAATTTCATGTTTTACATTTAATGCTCAATAAAAAAAGCCGGAGAACCAGACCCTTGCAGACCGGTTACAAATCCGGCTTATTTATATTTGCTTTTTGTCTGATTTAAAGTAATGAAAATTTTTCTCATCAGGTAGTCAATTCCCTTTAACATTTCATTTGTTAGTCAACAAATGGTTATTAAAAATAATCAAAAACCATTTAATATGTCACATTTTTATTTCTACATCTATTCCTGCAGGTAAATTCAAGCTTCTTAAAACCTCTAAGGTTTGAGGGTTGAAATCCATAATATCAATTAACCGATTATGAACTCTTTTCTCGAACTGGTCTTGAGAATTTTTGTGAACAAAAGATGAACGAAGAACAGTATATTTCCTTTTAACTGTAGGCAAAAAGATAGGTCCTACTATTTTCGCGCCAGAACGACTGACAGCAGAAATAATTTCCTTCAATGCCTCATCAATAACTCTGTGGTCATAAGATTTTACCTTAATGCGAATACGAGGCTTATAATCAGATTTATCCTTTTCAGCCTGTTTCTTATTTTGGCCTTGAGTCTTTTTTGCCATATACTAAAAATGTTAAAATCTTGAGAAAATCCTTTATTTGATTATCTTAGTAACTACTCCTGCGCCGACAGTACGACTGCCTTCTCGAATAGCAAATCTTTGTTGCTCTTCAAGGGCAATAGGTTTAGATAGTTTAATGGTAAGATTTAATGTATCTCCAGGCATTGCCATTTCAGTTCCTTTCGGCAAATCAGCTTCACCAGTTACATCTGTAGTACGGATATAAAACTGAGGTTTATAACCATTAAAAAATGGAGTGTGACGACCACCTTCATCTTTAGAAAGAATATAAGCTTTACCTTCAAATTCAGTATGAGGGGTTACAGTTCCCGGTACAGCTAAAACTTGACCTCTTTCTACTTCATCTTTCTTAGTGCCCCTTAAAAGAATACCCGCGTTATCTCCAGCTAAACCTTCATCTAAAGATTTTCTGAACATTTCAATGCCAGTCACTACTGTTTTCTTGGTGGGCCTTAAACCAACAATTTCTACTTCATCGTTAATTTTTACCTTACCTCTTTCAATCTTACCAGTAACTACCGTGCCCCTGCCTTCAATTGAAAAAATGTCTTCAATAGGCATTAAAAATGGTTTATCCAAATCTCTTTTAGGGTCAGGAATATATTCGTCTAAAGCTTTAATCAATTTCATAACAGGACCACAATTAGGACAATCTTCCTTGCCACAACCGCATTCCAATGCCTTTAAGGCAGAACCTTCAATAATAGGAATCTCATCGCCAGGATATTCATATTTCTTAAGTAAATCTTTAACTTCTTCCCTAACTAACTCAACCAATTCTTTGTCTTCTACCATATCAGTCTTGTTTAAGAAAACTATTATAGCGGGAACTCCAACCTGACGAGCCAATAGAATATGCTCTCTAGTTTGGGGCATAGGACCATCAGTTGCCGAAATTACTAAAATCGCGCCGTCCATTTGAGCTGCGCCAGTGATCATATTTTTAATATAATCAGCATGACCAGGACAATCAATATGAGCATAATGACGTTTGTCAGTTTCATACTCAACATGAGCCAAAGCAATAGTAATTCCCCTCTCCTTTTCTTCGGGGGCGCTATCAATTTGGTCTACTGTTCTTTCCTTGTCAATTTTTTTACCAGAGGCCTTTAAGCACTTTAGCATAGCTGCTGTTAAGGTGGTCTTACCATGGTCTACATGACCAATTGTTCCTACATTAACATGTGTTTTGCCTCTTTCAAATTTTTCTTTTTCTGCCATATTATTTACCTCATTATTTTCGCGCGCTGAATAATTAATTATTAATAAAAGAATAACAACAATCGCGAAATTACTTTAACTTTATTAAACAATAATATTATATCTTATAATAATGTTTTGTCCAGTTTTACTTTTCCACATTTTCTCCAAACGCTATATTATATCAATTCTTCTTTCGCATAGATGGCATTTAAATCCATCTTTTCATATTTAAAAATTTCTTCTTTTTTGAAAAAACGTTGAATTTCATGAATGGCGGTTTCTTCTGAATCAGAAGCATGGATTATATTGTGTTGACCACTCATAGAAAAATCTCCTCTAATACTACCAACATCAGCCTTGCGACCAGAAGTAGGCCCGCAAAGAATTCGCACTGTATTTACGGCCTCTACGCCCTCTAACACAATCGCTATCACTGGAGCGCTTTCCATAAAATTAACCAAATCTTTAAAAAAGGGTTTATTTTTCTGGTGAGCATAATGTTCAAACAATAAAGCATCGCTTAATTTCATCATTTTCAATCCTACAACTTTTAATCCTTTGTTTTCAAAACGCACTATAATTTGTCCTAACAAATTTCTTTGCAAAGCATCAGGTTTTAATAAGATTAATGTTCTTTCCATAAAAAAATAATTAAAAAATGCCTTAAAGAATAAGGCAAACTAACAATTAATGATATCTACCTCTCTGTTTTTACTGTCAATGTTTGTCCATTACTTTCAAATATTATATCACCTTTTTTATCAGTGCGCAAGACCTTGGTCCCAATTTTTCTAAAATTATCTAAAACTCTTAAGCTGGGATGACCAAAATTATTATTCTCTCCTACAGAAATAATAGCATATTCGGGGTCAACTTGTTCTAAAAAATCTATACCAGAAGAGTATTTTGAGCCATGATGACCAGCTTTTAAAACATCTACTTTTAACTTCAAACCCCGCAACATTAGTTCCTCTTCGGTCTCTTCGGTTGCGTCGCCAGTTAGTAAAAAATCATTATCATCATAATCTAATATAGCAACTAAAGAAAGAAAATTACAATCTCCTTCATTATCCTCGATTAATTCCTTTGAAAAGGGCCAGAGAAAATCAAGAGATAAGCCATCTTTGAGAAACATTTTCTGAGGAGTGTTGATAATATACCTTTTGATATTTTTAGATTCAATTAGAGAATTAAATTCAATATAGGCAGGATTAAGACTTTTCATTCCGCTTTCCGCTACCGCACCAACTGACCAGCGACGCAAAACTTCCACTAATCCTACTAAATGATCACCATCTGGATGTGTTAAAATCATTAAATCAATATGTCGTTTTGTTAGAGGAATGTATTGGTCCAACTTTCTGACAATATTTTTATCTGGACCGCCATCTATTAAAATATTTTGTTTTGGGGTTTGAATTAAAATTGCGTCTCCTTGTCCAATGTCCAAAAAGACAACCCTCAATTCTGTAGAAAGAGGAGAAACGAAAAATAAGGAATATCCGAGAATTACCAAATTGATAAACAGTAATAGGCCAATAACAAAAATTAGTTTATTGGCTTTTTCTGGTTTATTTTTCTTAAAAAAATGTAGTTGCATATGCTTTGAAAAGTTTGGTGGCTAAGCCACCAAACTTTTAGAATTCGCCTTTTTGGGCAAAATAAAAATGAACGGAGAGTAAAAATAATAAAATATATATAACTAAAGCAGCAACAAAAGGAAAGCCCATAATTACAAAAGACAAATATGGAATGCCAGAGAAAACCCTTGCTACTAAAATAATATAAGTTATTAAAATCCACAGGGGCCAAAAAAATATTTGAGCTAACCAGAAATTTATAAAACTTGCGAATATAAAGAAAAAGCCCAGCAACATTACAATGGGCACAACTAATAAAACTAGAATATTGGCAACCGGAGCTATTAAAGATAAATTGCCGAAATAATATAAAACCAATGGTAAAACCAAAATTTGAGTGCTAAGTGTCATACTTAAATAACTTCTCAATGGCAAAAATCTATAATCAGGTATTTTTCTAAACCATTTATTAAATAATTTGTAAAAAAGAGAAATACCTAAGACTGCCATAAAAGATAACTGAAAACCAATGTCAAATATTAAAAATTTTGGATTGAATAATAACATCAACGTTCCAACCAAAACCAAAGAATTGAAAGCTGAATAAGGCCGTTCAATTTTGCTGGCAAATAATAGAGCCAGTCCCATTAGGCCAGCGCGAATGGCAGAAGCAGGAGCTCCTATTAAAATAATAAATAATGATATAATAAAAATTGTCGGGACAAAAACTTTTTGCCGTTTAATTAAAAAAACATTTGTCAGCAATATAGCAATCATCTGAATTAAAATAGCAATATGAAGTCCAGAAACCGCTAAAAGATGAGATACTCCCGAAGAACTAAACCAAGTCCTCATATCAGCAGGTATTTGTTTTTTAAGTCCTAATAATATTGCTGACAGAAAGGTTGCTTGAGGCTCGGGAAAATTGGTTGTGATAAAATTCAAACTTTTCTTTTTAAATTTTAAAATATTCGCATATATACTATTTTGCTTGGATCTTTCAATAACCTTAATTTTAGGCCAATAACAAACCGAATAAACCCCATAACGAGACAAATAATTAGCATAGTTAAAGTCCTTTTCACTATTTGGTTTTTCTATTTTGCATTCTACTCCTAAAGTATCGCCGTATTGATAATTAGAATACAAAGGAGCGTTGATTAGAACTTTGCCTTTTAAATTTTTGTCGCGTGTAACAATATTGCCAAGCGTGATTTTATTTTTATCAAGACGTTCGTCTATTTCTTTAACTATTTTTCCCTGAAAAACAATTTTTTCTCCATTTAAAAAAGCAATGTGATTCTCGTCTATCCTTTCTTCTCTAAACTGGTAATAAATAATTCCGGCGAAGAAAAAAAGAAAAACAAGAAACCAAATTTTGCTTTTCTTGCTTGTAAAAACTAAAAATAATATTAGAATCGCTACAATAAAATAAAGAAAAAAAGAAGAAATGAATAAAAAAGACGCCAAACCTATTCCCAGAACAAAAAACAATAAACAATAAAAAAATGCTTTAGAGGAGGTCATAACTTCTCTTATTCTACTGTAACGCTTTTAGCTAAATTACGTGGTTTATCAACATCGCATCCCCGTTTTACAGCAATATAATAAGATAATAATTGCAAGGGAATAACATTTAATATTGGAGATAAAAAATCAATAGTTTTGGGAACATAAATTATTTGGTCAGATAAGCGTTTAACAGTCTTGTCTCCTTTGTTGGCTATAATTAAAATGTTCCCTCCTCTAGCTTTTATTTCTTCTATATTAGTTATTACTTTTTGATAAATTAAACGTTCTTTGTTGGTAGCAATTACCACAACTGGCATATCTTTATCAACCAAAGCAATTGGTCCATGCTTAACCTCCGCAGCAGGATATCCCTCGGCATGAATATAAGAAATTTCTTTTAGTTTTAGAGCTCCTTCCAGAGCGGTCGGAAAATTATATCCTCTGCCTAAATATAAAACATTTTTAAATTTATAATATTTTTGAGCAATTACTTGAATTTTTTTATTATCTGATAAAATTTCTTCAACCTGATGGGGAAGCTTTTCTAATGCCGAAATATATTTTATAAGTTGTTTTTTATTTATTAAGCCTTTTTTAGCACCCAAAAATAATGATAAAACGGACAATAAAGTAATCTGCGATGTAAACGCTTTTGTGGAAGCAACTCCAATTTCTGGACCAGCATGGATATAAATTCCAGCATCTGACTCACGCGCGATTGTGGAACCAACTACGTTAACAATACCGAAAACATGACCGCCAGCTTTTTTGATTTTTCTTAGAGATTCTAAAGTATCAGCTGTTTCTCCTGACTGGC
>Ga0075125_10000066_pt1 | contig 38795 bp, 38 predicted proteins | sample AntAceMetag02UKN_FD_69810 | JGI IMG/M metagenome (GOLD analysis project Ga0075125, IMG submission 69810) | Saline lake microbial communities from Ace Lake, Antarctica - Antarctic Ace Lake Metagenome 02UKN | ecosystem: Environmental > Aquatic > Non-marine Saline and Alkaline > Saline | place... | reverse complement strand
ACCGCCGAGAGTGCCCTACAGGAGCTTCCGGAAGAGAACCCTACCCAGTACGTCGACACGCGTACAGACGCCGCCAAACGGCGCGATGCGGCCGAGGCTACACGCTACTACAAAGACCAAGAACGGGCGGACAAGAAGAAAGCGGCGGCACGCGTGAAAGCCGTAAAAGGATCCGTCATGGGGTAAGACCCGTCCGGCGCTAATGTCGCGCCGCTGACGATGGCCCAGACAGGCCGAAACGGGATGCAAGGGAACAAAACCACACAGGAGAGGAGTCGAGTTGTGACAGCAACAGACAAAAGCAAACGGATATGGGAGCTCGAACGCGAGCTCTCAAGCCTACGGCGCCACGAGGACGCGGCGGCGCGGATCCAGGCGCGCGAGGAGCGCGACAGGAGTCGCTATCGCCGAAGCACGTATGGCGCAGGCCGAGAGAACGGCGGTGGCAGCATGAAGGCCGCCCAGGCAGCAATGGAAGCAATCAGATACGGCACACCGCCGGGACTGGCGATCTATTTGGCCGCCAGGGACTACGGAACAAGCACAAAAACGGTAGTTAAGGCGATGAGAGCAAAGAAATCGCCCCCGCTACCGCCCAAAGATACAAGCGACGCATGGTGGAACCGTTAAGAGAGGGTTAAGAGCATGAAATACGAACTGAAACCGACCGACACACCGCGAGCGATCATTGATTCGCTGGCAATCCAACTGGAACAGGTGGCGAGTTATCTGGCCGAGGAACACAACGACGATGTTCTTGCGGACCATCACGGCGACGATCCCGACGACTGCACGTACTGTCAGGTGATCGAAGGCGCGAAGCTGGAGAACGAGAGAGCGCGCGCATGGCTCGACGCGGATCCCCAGGCACCGATCACCGGCCGCAAGCTCGAAGTGGTGCTGGCATCGCTACGGTACATGCAAGCGGATCTTGAGCACTTCGTTGGATCCGTGAGGGACGGCGTGCCGCGGGACGTAATTGACATACTCGAATCCGGGCCGACGACGCCGGAAGAGATCGACGCGCTTTGCCTGGAACTGAATACAGGCGAGAAAGAGGAAGAGGAGTCGCTGTGCGAGTGCGGCAGGCCCGTGCATCTCTGCACGACAGCCTACGGCGGGAGCGAGCACGCGGACCTGTAGGCTATGAAATCGAAACCAAGAAACAGGGAAGGCATGAAATGGTGCCGGTGTGGGCAGGAGTTCATCGCGGGGTACAACGGGGTGCTGTGCCCCGACTGCGCGATGGGCCACCCCGGCCCAAGTCTGAGTAGTTTGGGGCGCGAGCCTCTTGACACACACTACAAGCAAGGCATAGGCCTCCGGCTAAGACGATTTACATGGGGGCACTTCGACGCATACCACGAGCAACTACGGGAGGCAAGACGATGAGTTACGCATGGGAGATCACAAAGGACCACATCGAGGGAGGCAAGGCCGTTGGGATCCAGGGGCCGATGACAATGGAGCCATTGCTAAAGGTGATGGTCGAGGAACTGGCGCGGGATCCTAGCATGTGCAATCTGCTAGCAACGTCGCACCGGTTTCGCCTCTACGACGACGACGACATGTTGTACTTCGAGGGGGTTATGACCGGGGATGACTTGCAGCTCTTTGAGCCGCTCGACGACTTCGGGATGCCTGGCGCAGGGTGCACGCGGATCGACGTACACGAACGGAAAGGATGGGTAACGGTATGAAAAAGGACTGCTTATATACATGCAGGATATGCCGAGAGCCTTACGAAACACGGGCCAAGGCGCTGGCCTGTCAGGGTCAACCCTTTGACGATGCCGGGTGGACGGTCGGCGAAATGGTTGTTATCCCTGGTAAGTGGTGGGGCTTCCCCGAAGGGCGCAAAGAGTGGATTGCCTACACGGTGCCAGCAATGCCCAAGAGTCGAGACCACTTCGACCACGTGCCCCATCATGTTCCGTGGTGGGTTATCACGAGCATACACCGTGGCACTCGCCACGACGCGCACAGGGCGCTCGTAACGGTTGGCACTCGGGCTATCACTACAAGAGAGCCTGTCTATGGATGGAATCCCGCCAACGGGGAGGGGCACTATACGATGTACCGAGCAGATCATATCCCGAGCAAGGTTCGGAAGGATTGGAGGCTGCCCCCTTCAATCCCGGCGTGCCCTCTGGGTGTGCGACGTTCGGCAAAGCGTATGGCGAAAGAGGGCACCACCTCGACCTACCTGCTATAACAAGAAAGGACGGATAACGGTATGATGACAGCAATCGGATTGGGGTGCTTGCTCCTGGCGAGCGCGATAGCGATAGTCCTCGCCTACACGCGGGGGCGGATCGACGAACGAGACAGGAACAAATGGTACTGGTGGAGTGAACTATGAAAACTGCTTGGGGAATGTGGCATACTCTCGCCGACATAGGCGAGCACGTCGGCGAACGCGGCTTCAATACCGACAAAGAATCGAATGCTGGAGGGAACGAGGTCGTGGAGTTGTTGACGGGGTTGGGCAAAAGTGGGCTCGATGTGGTGCTGCTAGCGTCAATGGAGCGTTCGCTTAGGGACGTCGCCAACATTATGCGTATGGGTTTCGCGGACAAGGTTGCCACCGACCAGGAAGAAGCATGGTTGCAAAGGCGCGTACCAAAACACGGAGAACCTCCGACGGTCGTAAAAGGTTGGTTGATGATGGAAAAGGCAATGCTTGTGCGCGATGTGGTTAACCATTCGACGTATTCAAATCCACAATGGTACCGGCTTATAGAGGTTCCTGACAAGGATTCTCCTTTTCGCCCGGCGTACGACAAATGGATGAGAAAGAAGGTATCGAAAAAATGAGCAAGGCAATCATATACACGCGGTTCTCCCCCCGGCGCAACGCCGATGAGTCGGAGAGCTGCGAGGTGCAGGAGGGGATATGTCGGCGCTACGCGGACGAACGGGGACACGAGACCGGTCGTGTTTTCAAGGACAAGGACATTAGCGGCAAGGACGAGTACCGGGAAAAACTGTGGCAGGCTATCGAGTCTTTGACCAGGGGCGGCGTGCTGATCGTGTTCAAACGCGATCGGCTCGCGCGCAACGTGTACCTGGCCGAGCAGATCAATCGGGCAGTAGAGTCCAGGGGCGCGACGATTGAGGCCGTCAGCGGCGACGTGGCAGGCAACGGACCCGAGCAAGTGATGATGCGGCAAGTGCTGGCCAGCATCGCGGAGTATGATCGCAAGATGATCGCGCTGCGGACCTCTCACGCTATGCGCCAGCATCAGAGGAACGGGAAGAGGATGGGGCGGTATGCGCCTTATGGTTTCCGGATCGACCCGGACGACAACACGAGGCTGGAGCCGGTGGCCGTCGAGCAGCACGCCATCGAGCTGATTCGCGACCTGGTGGCGGACGGAGAGAACCCTCATGCGATCACGCAGACATTGAACAAGATACTGCCGGAGGCCTCGCGAGGGGTTGTGTGGAGGTCGAAGCTGGTGACTAAGATAATCGGGAGGCTGTAATGAAAATCAAGCTCGAAGGACTGAAGGAAGCCGTCCAAAAGGATATGGGCGTTGCATTGTGGGAATGCGTCGACCGTGCTCTGGTCGATGTGTCGGTAAATCAAGGCCTGGTCGTCAACGAAATCGAGATATTCGTAAAGGAGTCAGTCAGGGCTGCATTGAGGCGCAAGAGCGTGCAGTCTGCAATGCGAGCGGCGATAAGCACGAAAATCGCGACCATTGTCGACGATATAGTGCTTGTTGACATTGACAGGATGGTCGAGCACTCGATCGCTGACAACATGGGTGAGATCAATACCGTTATAGACGAAAAGGTGATCGAGTCTTTCAGCAGCTCCATCACTGAAGAAGTGAAGGCGTGTCTCAGTACGCAGGCTCGAAGCTTCATCATCAAGAAGAAGTTAGAGACGTTGCTGAAGGCATTGGGTGCAGGAAATGTCGACCGACTGGTAAAAAGGGAGGTGGCCAGAAGAGACAGAGCCGAGAGGTGCATGTAGAGTTTTGCTAGCTCACCGGCCCGGCGGTCTTCGGATCGTCGGGCCTTTCTATTGTATTGCCCCACTGGTTCCGCACGTCTTTCCGGTCTCGCCTACCCGCTCAATAGTCAATTCGACCCGACTTAACTCCCTGTCAGTGAAGAAAACGGGAGGAAGCGTAGTCCAATGGTCAGCGTCGTCGTCTACAACGAGCTGAGCGTCCACTATCCCGTCGAAATAGCCTTTCAGCATCGAATTGTGGTTCGCTCCGTCCCTTCGACGCTTCTGTTTGTGGTAGAAAGCGGCCTTCGCCGTGGCGCGTTCCCACGGTCCGGAGTCGATGCACTCGGCCTCGATCGCCTTGCGCGCCAGGCGTCGGCACTTCTTCAACGAGGCCGCTCGCTTCATCCGGCCGCCCCGGCTCGCCGTCGGCCGGTTCGGCGACAAGCAGGCCGGGGGCAGGGGCAGGATGATGGTCACGGTCTCCGTTGTGATGATGGTCACGGTCTCTGTTGTGGTCATGGGATGATCTCCTTGGCGGCAGTGGGGTTGCTAGCCCCACCGCCACGGTTGCCTTACGTCCGGCTCCTCTTGCGTCCGGTTCCTCTGGGTGGCTTCTTCGTGCCGGGATGCAGCGCCTTGTGCCTTGCCGTGCGTTGCGCCTCCGTCCGTGGTTTCCCGTTCCGTCTTGCTCCTGCGGCCATGACCTTCCTCCTTGTTTTGTGTTACGTTGTTTATTTCTTGGCGTCTGGTGGGGGCAAAGGATATGGACACCCCCTGATTTCCCTGTTGCCGCACAGCCAATCCGGTTTGCGTCCTGGATTCCGTGTCCGGTAGCCGACGCCCTGTGTGAACACGCCGGGGTCAGGCCGCGCCCAGTAACAAGGCCTGCGCAGACAATCCTTGTCGCACACATCTACCATTTGCTTGACGTTCTTATCTCGAATCTTCACTGGCTTGCTCCTTCCTTGGCGGCGGCGAGAGCGGAATTAAGGATGCTCGCCGTGGAATCGCAGGCAGTTCTTGCCGCTTCCACCAACACCCGCACCTTCTCCCGTTCGGCGTCAAGGGCCGTCTCGAGTTCCCTTCCGTTCCGTTCGTAGCACGCCCACGTATTGTCGCTTTTCCGTGCGTACAATTTGGCCGATTCCCCCAACTCCGCAATCCGCGCCTGCGCCTCTGTCAGTTGTTTCTCCAGCGCATCGCACTTCTTACCCAGACTCTCCACGTCCTCACACGCCATCTTGTGCCGGGCCTCCAAGTCAGTGACCCAGACAGGACCCTTTAGGCCCGCAGGACCGGCCGCATCCTTCGCGGCGTCCACCGACTCCATTGGATCGCCGCAGGAAGCACAGGCGCGTTTTGCCTGCTGCTCACGCACCCGCCTGTTGATGTCCAGATCCTCAAGCTCCCTCTGTGACTGCCTTCCTCCGTTCCATCTGCTCATGGTGTGATTTTCCTTTCGTCCATCAACTGCTGTATGAAGTGCTGCACGTCCACAAGGCAACTGTGCGAGAACACAGTGAGACCGGACGGATAGAAACAATACTGCCGCCAACTCCGTTCCCATTGGAGGTGTCCCAGGAATGCTCCACGACGATTCCGGCAGATAAACGTCTTGGTCTTTCGTTCAGGTGACTCGGTTTCATCAAACCAAATATGCTTGTACTCCGTCTTCATCATGGTGTGGTTGTCCTTTCCGTTAGCAGCGCGAGGCCCTCGCGCAGCTCGATGATACTCTGTGCCAGTTCCTCGTTGTGACCCTTGTACGGCTCGACAACGACCCTGGCGTTTGACTCCGCGACGCGGAGCGCAACCTCTACTGCTTCAATCGCTGCTTTCATGTCAGCGTGAACCTCCTTTTGTTCTCGTCCCAGATGCCGCGCCCGGATGCAACCAGGCGCTCAAGATCGTGCTTGGCTGTATCAGAGCTCGGCCACTTGCGGTTATTAGCACGCTGGAGGTCACGAGGCGCGATACTGCCGCCCTTACCCTTCACGTACGCGATTATCTCGTCGGCTCGCTGGATCTCGAACGACTCCCCTGCCAGGTTGTAGACGTGGAGCTGTTCGCCCAGGAGATACCGCATCGTCTCGATACCGCGTTCCATTGTTTGTTCTGAGAGATCCGAGTGAATCTCGTGCTCACTACATGCCGCACCAAAACCGTGAGCGCCCAACGCAATGCGAGCGGTCATTCCTTGGGCCTTGCTAGCAAACAGGGCGGTCACGTTGTCGGACCCATCGACGATCTGTGCCAGGCGGTTGAACTCGTCGACGTATCGCGACTTGGCGGCCGCCGACAGCGTGATGATGTTTGGATTGTACTGGCCAGTGTTCGGATCCATGCTGGCGAACGGAAGCGTCCGCAGGTACATGATGATGTTCTCCCAGAATTTCGAGTCCTCCTCTGACATCGACCGGTCCGACCATCCCCGGTATCGCTTCGGCAGGTAGACGACCAGGAGCCGGGGCACCAGGCCGGACGCGAACTGAGACGGATCAAAGCACTCGTTCATCTTCTCCGGCTGGATGCACGCGATAACGGAGCAGGAGGCGGAGTGGATGATCGTGTTCTCCTGGTCGGTCTTGCGGTTCTTCTGATACGTGTCGCAGTCCCATAGCTTCAGCCAGATCGACTCGTCGACACTGGATTTCTTCTTTGAGCCCTGCGTATACCGGTCGAACGACCCAACCCATCCCGCGCCCTCGCCGTTTGCCATGCAGAGGCCACGCGGCGAGTGTGATAGCACGTCTATCACGCTCTCCGTGGTTGCGTCCTCGATGAGCAACTGCCCTTGCGGGTTGAGGATCGAGTTACCAAGCATGTCCATTGGCACAGGTGCGCGTAGCGGCTTGATGATCTCGCGGAAGGGTCCGCTCTTGTTGCTGCCAGAGCGGGCGATGCTCATGCCCCACAGCGTAGGCGGCACGTCGAACCCACCTTTAAGGCGGAGTCTGTACGCATTGCCCATCGCCGCCCCGGCCGTCACCATGCAGGAGAGGGCTATACCGGCAACGTCTACTACCTGCACGTCCGCCATCAGCTCGATGTACTCTCGGATTGGGACCGGGAAACAATGGATGGGAAACGGCGGCCGCTCGGTCTCTACCGTCGGTTCTGCCAGGGGCGTGTCGATCGAAGGCTCCTGGTCCTGCCTCTTCGCCGCGTCACTGGCAAGGATGGAGCTTGCGGCCGCCGCGCCCATCGCCGCCAACGCATCGCCGCCTGTGCGTAGGCCGAGGTCGTCGAGGAGCCAGCCGACCGGCTTTTCGCTCGGCGTGCGGCGTGCCTCGGACACCTTCCGCTCGAAATCGCGTTGATCGGCCGGCCGATTGTAGTCCCACGGAGGGCCGCACCGCGGATTGAACTCCGACCACAGAAGGGAGATCGCGGCGGAATCCGACAACTCGAACCCTATCACCATCGCTCGGGCGGCCCAGAGCAGCGCATTATGGCCGCCAGCGCCCTGCACAGCGCCCTCGCACTCCCGGAGGTACAATGCGGCGCGCTCTATGACCGGCGTGCCTTGTGGACGTGCTGGCAGCGCCAGGGGAGCGGTCTCTTTCGCCTCGGGCTTGTCCCAGGGGCGAGCCGGTGGCTTCTTTGTTGGAGCCATCAGCACTTCGAGCAGGCCGTCCGGGGCGTCGGCAATCGCGACCTTGTCGCCATATGGCCATGCGTATGCCTGGCCGCTCGGATGGATCGAGGGAGGCACAACAATATAGCCGCCTTCGCCTCGAACGTCGATCCCAGGCCTCACGTCGGTCCTGTTGCGGATCTCTCGATCTTGCGGGTAATTGTAAAGTAATTGCCGTCCGCCGTCGGTGCGTCCGGTTTTCTGTTCAAGTGTATCCTCGGGGATCGCGGGGATCTCCGACTGCAACAGGGTCCATGACTTCTCGCCCTTCGGGCCGTCAACGTCGAGTGACAGCACTCCCGACTCCTTGCCGGTGGCGAGCCCGATGTTTGCATCCGGATCCTTCTCCCACCAGTCTTGAATTTGCTCCTGGTCGGTGCTGGCGAGATTCTGCCATTCCTTTATGAGTGGCTTCTTTCCTTTGGGGATGCACGGAAAAACGCGCCACCCCCGTTGTGCGTACTTGATGGCGCAGTCGCCATTAGACATTGTTGACCTCAACTTCCCTCAACCCGTAGTTAACAATTTCACCGCGGCCTCCACGTTGGAGTACCGTAATCGTCCCCGTAACACCTCGAATGCGATCACCGAGGAGCATGTCCTCCATCGCAGTATCTACCGTGACCCTTTCTGCCTCCAGTTTTCCAAACCTCTTCCACCACCATTGTCGCGCTCGTCTCTCGGCGAACTCGCCGTGATCGAGGCAAACCCACTCGCGGAACATTGACATACCGCACCTATACTGAACTCTGATCGAATCGGGCTTGCCGATCTTCCTGTGTCTGTGAACGCTCACATCGTCCACGTCCAGGATCTCCGGCTCACTACCCAGGATGCTACGCTTCGATGCCTCGGCCTCGTGCATCTTGCGCTCGCGCTCTTCCCGCTCTATGGCTTCAATGACTTTCTTGGGAATCTCCCATCCACAATTCGGGCAAACGCGGATAGCACGACTGAACGCATCTCCACACTGTTGGCAGACAGCGATTGCAACATCTCCGTCGTCAACGCAGTCGATGGGTCCATGCGCGTCGATGCAATGCGCATAGTCGAGGACGAGACAGTCATGCTTTTCCGGATGCAGTCGGAGACCTCGCCCAACCATCTGGACATAGAGTCCGGCGGACAAGGTGGGTCTAAGTAACACGATACAGTCTGTTCGCTTGGCATTGAATCCCTCCGTGTAGACGTTCACATTGCAGATTGCCCGAAGCTGGCCAGCCTTGAAGGCCTCGGCAATGCGGTCGCGTTCGACTGCGGGTGTCTTGCCCGTTACCATTGGCGCATTGATCCCGTACTTGCGCAGCTCCATGCTGACGTCCTTACAGTGTTTCAGATCTACGCAGAAGAATACGGCGCTTTTTCGTTTCTCGCTGATAATGACGTTCATCGCCGACCGGATTGCCTTGCGTACGATCTCCGGCGTATCCACGGCCTCGGCCAGGCTCTTAACGATGTAGTCGCCGGAGCTGTTGCGCTTAACGCCTTCCATTTCGGGTTGCACGTCGCCGATCTTCGATCGTAGGTGACAGAGGAATCCGCCGCCGATTAGGTCGCCGACGTTGGCGTCGTAGCATACCTCTTGCAGGATATGGTCGCGGTGACAGATCGGCCCGGTTGACATTCGGTACGGCGTCGCAGTGAACCCGATAACGCGAAGGTCTTTGTTCAGCTTGCGGCAGCCTTTGATGAATCGCTGGTACTTGCCTTCGCCAGCGGCGGGGATCCGGTGGGCCTCGTCGACGATCACAACATCGAATGGGGAGAACTCGCCCCACCGGTTACAGATCGAGTCGATGCTAGCAAAGGTAATCGAGCAATCCAGGTCCCGCTTCCTCAATGCTGCGGAGTAAACCCCGATGTCGCCCCCAGGCCAGAGTCCCGCGAGCTCTCCGGCGTCCTGGTCTACTAGCTCTTTGCGATGTGCCAAAATGACTACCCGGAACGGCGGATAATCTCTTTTCCATTGCTGAATTGCCCAGGCCATCAAGATGCTCTTGCCGCCTCCGGTCGGTATCACCACGCATGGGTTTGTCTCCTTCGTTCGCATGTGAAGGTCCAGCGCCTCCAGCGCCTCGACCTGGTACGGCCGGGGTGTGATGACGCCGGACCCTATGGCTGGCGGGGCAAACAGATTCATTTAGAAGGGCACCTCCTCGTGTCTCGTCTGATTACCCCTGGCCGTGTTCTCCGACCGCGACAGCGGCCGTAGGTGTGCCGGGTTGACGCATGACGGGTTGCAGCACGTATGGTCGATTGTCTCGCCGCTGGGGATCATGGCCACGAAAGCGGCGTAGCTCCACCGATGCGCCCACCGCATGAGCCCGTTATACCAGAACTGGCCGTAGCCCTTGCCGTCGCAGTAGGCCGTCCAGATCCAGCACTCGCCGTCCTGTTTGATCTTCGCGGTAAACCGTCGTAGATCCTTTGCCTTCGCAAATGCTAGCAGGCGTGGCGTCTCCGCGCCTGGTGCCGTCATATCTTCTGGGTTGGCGATCATTCCAACCCCCTTTCCTTCCGCAACCGCGTAAACGTCTGAATCGCCTCGTCGCGGGTTACAGGACGACGGGGCATTAGCTCCTCCGTTCCGTCGGCCCATGTGGCGTACGCCGCGTCGGTCAGACACAGGAGCAGATTCAGCGTCCCGAACTTAACGGATACGCTCTGTGCGTCCGGAGGACCGGATCCCCTTGCGGTTGCATACTGGCAGAGCAGTTTAACAAGCAGGGCGTCGTCGGTCCGCACAACCATATCTATGTCGGACTCCTCGGTGGGGGTCCTGTACCTTCGTGATCCAGTGAGGAATGCTTTCATTCTGCTTCGCTCCATTCCCACATGACGAGATCGCCGGTAAAGGGCAGACCGTGAGTTTTCTTGAACCACGCAATCATGTCTTCCTCTCCGGTGAATCCGTCGGCACGAGCAAAGGCGTCGCAGTCGGACTCGTGAAACATCAGTGTGTCGGAGTCCGGCAGATAAAAGCTGTGAGGCCCGATAACGACGGTCTCGACTCTGACGATCGGCCAGCGCCCGATGCAACGGCAACCGGGGTGTCGCATACCAGTGAAACAGTGAGCCGTCTGACCTACCCTTGGGCGATTCTTTCGTTTCGCCCGAATCGTCTGCGGCTTGCGGCCGTGTTCTACGTCGTCGGCGAATTGCTTTTGAAAGTTGAATGCTGGCATCAGAACGGCAACCTCCCCCACACGGCGGCGTAGTTGCTGCCCTTGTAGTTGACGTAGAGAGCCTGGCGACCGAACTCAACGGCCTCGTGCTCGGCGTTGTCTGTCTCGGCCGAGGGCGTCAACTCGTCTCCACCGTCCAGCCCGAGGGCGTCCCTTACTACTTGAAACGCGACGATCAACCCCTCGCCTGTTGGTTCTCCCTCCCATAGCAAATAGCACTCCGGCGGCGAGTACTGTTCGATGAGGGACGGTCCTGCTTCGACTACGTTCCCGCCGAAGGTTTCCTTGACGGCCGCGACGGCCTTCTCGCCTACGAGCGGTCCGGGCGTCCGCATGAGCTCGTCTGTGCTCCACGTCCCCTCCTGGCCTGCACCGTGAACCCATACAGCCTTGTCGGCGTGATTCGTGAACTCGATCCAGTTGTCGCCAGCGTCGGTCGCCTCGGCGAACGTGACCAGGCCCGGCAGCAACAGGTGGTCGGTGCAGGCATTTCGTTGATCCTCGGGCGACAGGTCGCGCCCATGCTTCTCGCACGACCATCGTGCCCAGGTCTCGCCCTCGTCGATCTGTGGTGTAGCGTGACAGCACGAGCGACACGTCTTGCGTGGCAGAGGCACGGCCGACATGCCAGTTCCCCAGCACAGCTCGAAGGCGTCGCAGAACTTACAGCTAAAGCTGTCGGGACGTGTGGCGCAACGCTCGGCCGGGTGCGAGCTTCGTATGACGCGCTCAGCGCGATCCATTATGCGCTTAAAGTCGACGGGATCGTATTTGATCCTCTCGCTGTATAGCTCGTCGGTGGCCTTTTTCTTCGTGAGGTAGATCGCCCGAGTGAGTTTGCCAAGGCCCATACATATTTGCATCTGACCGTGATGCTCGGGTTTTGCTACCTTGACGCCCTCCTTCTGTACCTTCTCAAAGTCCTTCGACTTCTGGGTCTCGGTGCCGCCCATCGTCTTGAACTCTCCGATGTGCCACGTCTTAGGTGCCTCGGGCACTCCGAGCACTACAGCGTCCGGGTATGCGACCACATGACCGCCGAGGGCCGTGAACTCGAATTGACCGCCCGTGCTCTCGTCCTTGTCGTGGACGGTGCAACCGATCCCGCGCAGCTCGCGGATCATCCGAGGCTCCTCCAGGTGGCCGGTCTCGAACAGTCGCAGCATCCGGCCGCTGAATGTCTTGACGAAGAGCTTGCGGAAGTAATACCAGAGAAACCGCTCACACGGCTTTCCCATGACGCTAGCACCCATTCGCCCCTTGCGGAGCGGCTTGCCGTTCTCCATCGCCTCGTGGAATGCGTAGATCCGCTTGACGGTTTCCGATTCTTCCGGTATGAATCGCTCTAGATTGCCCATGTCTATTCTCCTGTGTGGTAATTGGGGACTGACTCAGTGACCTACGCCCGGCCGGACTGTCATCCGGCCGGGCACTTCGGTTTATGGGACAACCCTACCCGAGTTTCAGCGTGACGCTGGCCTTGCGGGGTTTGGAGGTCACGCAGCTCGCCAGCCTTGCGGCCACGTCGGGATGGTTCTCCACGATGTTCTCATACGCCTTCACGTCAAAGGCATACGTGGCCTCGACCGAGGGGACCAGCTTGAGAGGAATGACTCCCTCCGGAATGTCCAGGTTGCGGATCGCGTCAATGTCGACGGTGTAACCGAGCGCGCGCTTGACGGTCACCTTGAGTCCTTCGCCAGTGTCAACGGTCTTGCTGCCGGTGGCGGAAGTTTCGATGCGTGCGGCGATCTGCTCTTCGGCAGAGATTCGCTTTTTCTTTGCGGTTCCTTCTTCGCTCTTCGCGTCGGCGAGGATGCAGGCCAGTTCGTAGAGGCTTGATGTTTCGGTGTCCATTGTCTTTCTCCTGTGTAGTTAATGTTAGTTGTCGGCCTCTCACCGACTCGGAGGTTGCGCTATTTGGATGGCGTTCACACCTCTAAGTACACGCACTTTTTTTCTATTTCTCCCACGGCCGTTTCGTCGGGGCCTTTGCTGTGGCCGGGGCCGCAGTCGTAACCGGTGCCGCCGTGGTGGCCGGGACGGTCGTTGCTTCCGTGCTAGCAGCATTCTCGCCATCGAGCGGCTTGTAGGCCGTGATCTCGTTGTCGTCGCCGTGCTGCTTGTCGTGGACTACCTTCAAGCGAACTTGAATGATCTTGCCGAGCAGCTCGCTCGTGTCGTTCATCGCGGCCAGGCCGCAGGCTTGCCCGAGCGCCGCCAGTTCGCGGTGTCCGATCTCCATCGCCTTTTCATTCGGGTTGACGAGCGTAATCATCGGGAACACCTTGCGCCCGGCGAACTTCTCTCCGACGACAGTGAACTCGCCCTTGAGGAACTTACCGGTACCGGCCTTGGTGTCCTTTATCTCCGCGCCGTCGATCTGCACGGGATACCACGCGGGAGGGAGTGGCTCGAACCCCGTTCCTGCGTCTTCACGGTCGGTGTCGAATACGCCGCCGTATAGGTCTGCTATATTACCCATCTGTCTCTTCTCCTGTGTGGTTTTGGTTGCTGTTGATGCCGTTAGTTGCCCACTGAAGCACGAATGCCAAGTGTGCTCGCAGCGTGTCCTTGATGCGCAGGAGCGCGATACCCACGCCTATCTCCTGGCTGTAGTCCTCCTTGTTTGTGCACGCCGCCGTCTCGGTTATCTCGAATCCGGAAACGCACTTAACGTGCGCAACCGCCGTCTTGTCGCCGATCTTCGAGACGAGGATCTCGCCGTCGTCATTGCGGACGAAGGCCTCCACGTCTGCGTCGTTCAGCTTCTCCCCTGCCAACGGGAAGTATGCGGCCTCAAACGCCGCTTTCGGACTCCATGACTTGTACCCGTCGGGGTAAGTGATGTCATAGCCGGGCTCATCCCTCACCGTCGAGGGCTCGGCCTCGATCATCTTCACTCCAATGTACGTTCTCATCGTCTACCATGTTCCTTTCTGTGTGGTGGTGTCGCTGGCCGCAAACTGACGGCGCAGCTTCAAACGTCTCTTCTTGCTCATCCGGCGCTTGGGTTTCTTGCGTACGATGCTGTGGCCTTCGATCGTATAGTCGTCGGCGTTCGGCGCTACGATGCCGGACGCCTTGAACTGGACAGCCATTACGCCTTGTTTCCTACAGCGGCCGCAACCGACTGCATGAACGTGTCCCATGCTCCGTGGCGGGGGAGGGGGATCTCGGCCGGTAGGTCGCCGAAGAAGCCACGCGCCTTGCCTGGATGGGTCGGGGATTCCTGTGTGAACAGAAACCGCTGACCGCCGGTTATGTCTTTCCCCTTCTTTTCCTTCTTGCCGAATGCTCCGTCGGACTTCGTGAGGATCGTCTTGCGCCCCATGAAGAGCGTGCAGTCGCTCCACCGGATCAATACGTCGCCGACCTGCCGATCAATGTCGAAGGACCACTGATCGAACGACTCGGTATCCGGATCCCGTGACTGCCGAATGCGAACGTGGCCGATTATGATTATCGTCATGTTCCGTTCGTTGCGCAACGCGTCGAACCCATCCATCAGTGTACGCCAGTGTGTGAGGATGGTATCGTACTGCCGTCCGAACCCGCCGCCGAGATTGGCCTTGTCCTTGACGTCCTCGGCGAGGATCGCGGTGGCGTCAACGAGCGGGGCGAAGGTCGAGGCCGAGTCGACCACTACCGTTTTGAACTCGTGATCGTCATTGTAGAGGACCCCGATAGCTTCCAGCGCCGCGTCGAACGACGTAATGACGGGGAACGCCTGGACGTCGATAGCGTCCATTCCCTCTTCCCCTTTAATGGGCATGACAACGGGGTTGTCGGCCCCCGCAGCGAGCTCAGACTTGCCGATGCCCGAGGTCCCAAGCAAAACGATACGAGGCGCTCGTATGCGTTTTGCGCTACTGATACTGTCGAGTGTGAATGCCATCTCCTGTCTCCTGTGTTGTGGTGGATTTTCCTACTCTTTGCCGTGGACGAACTCATCGACCGACGCCTTGACCCAGCGACGCTGACCGCCAACAGTGAAGTGGCGAATCTTGCGTATGTCGCCTGCGTCAGTGTGGCGGCCCGTGGGGACGCCTTGACGCAGATACTTGCGCATCGTGATGACACTGATGCGAAGCAGGTTACAGAGCTCGGTGTCCGTCATGATATCTTCTTCAACTGTTACCAGGTCTGCCATGCTTATCCTTTCTGGTTGGGGTTTTCCTTGTTCATGGGACGCAACCTAGCGTACCCGAAAACGGAATGCAACCCCTAAATGCAAAAAAAAGCAAAAAAGTTATCTGAGGCGATCTAAAGGAACAGGATGCGCCGTGGTGCAACGTGGTGCTACTCTATTCCGATCGACCGGAGCCGGGCAAGTCGCATCCCGAACGAGGTCAGCTTTCCGTTGCTGGCCCGTAGCCTGAGCCTGCCAGCACGCAGCTTGACCGCACCCCGGAGCGCGTTACGCTGATCTTCGATGCTCATACCGCCTAGAAGGCGTCGAGCTTCGTCCCTGTGCCTTGATTCGGCTCCTGGCGACGTTGCGGCGTACAGGGCCGCTCCTGCGCCCTGAGCACGCCATTCTTCGGCTTTCGTATCCCGGTGGGCACGAATGACGTTATGAATCTCGTTGATTAGGGCGTCGGCCTTGGTCTTGACCTTTCCGGCCGACGTTTCGGAGCTGATGACTTCGCGCCGTTCCTTCCACATCTCCTGTAGCTTGCGGTTCAGTCGTTCGGATGCTGCCAGCTCGCCGATCTCGGCGACAGATGCCTTCTGAGATCCCTTGATCTGGCGCAGCTCGTCGATGCGATCGTAGAAGTCGCCTGTAATGCGAGAGGTCCCATGACGGAGGAAGAGCGTGCCCACAACCGGGATCGTCGACCAGTCCCCGGCCGCGCCGATCGCGGAGGGATCACCGAGCTTCTCAAGCATCATAGCCGTGCGACGGTACAGTCCACCCGTGTAGCTGTTGAGGAGGTGATCGAGCGCCGCCGGGTTTAAGTATTTCGCTTCCCAGTCGTTTAGCTGCCGTGGGTCGCCATGCATGTCAGATAAGAGCAAACGGCTGAACCTCTTAGCTAATTCCGTCGTCTGCGTTGTGTACTGATCGACCGGCAATCGATTCTTCTTGATGTTTCTGGGCACGATCGCGGATCCCTTCCAGTCTTCATTACCCTTCACGTCCCATAAAGGAGAGAGGAGGGCAGGCATAAGCCTGTCGCCGTCCACCGTGGCCTTCTGGAGCCTCTTCACGGCCTCAAAGAACGCACCAGGTGAACGCTGCTCCTCGATGGCGGCGACCGGGAGCGCCCCGAACACGATGCCGAACTCGAACGGGAGGGGAGCACGGAGGATCTTCCCGCCGGGTAGCTTCCAGTGGACATAGCTCCACTTTTCGTACTCCGGCAGCTCTTTCCACCACTCCTCATCACGATTGCGGTAGTACGCGATCATGGATGCGAAGGTAATCCATCCGGCCCCACGGGCAAGCGTTCGCCCCGGATGCTTATAGAAGGTCCGGCCGAACTTGTCGATGGACTGCACTCCGGCGTTGAAGAACAGCACGACCTCGTTCATTATGCGACCGTACTCGCCAGCACGCGTGAAGTTGACGGAAGCATCTTTGCCTGCTACAGCCGCCGTGATAGCAGCACTCTTGTCGCTCTGTCCTTGGTCTTTTGCGTACTTATAGGCTGCTTTGAACTCCGCCAAGCGCGGCCCGGCCTCCGACACTCCGAATACTTCACGAAGGGCCTGGATGGGAGAAGTGACCGTCACAAACACCTTTTGGCCTTTGGTTACTGCCGTAACCTTTCGGGCTAGATTTTTGACGCTGCGCTGGGTATGGCCGACCCACCCCGACAAGTCAACGCTCATTGCGTGATATAGATGCGAGTATTCCGATCCTGCTAACTCCTCAGCGAGACCAAAGAGAGTGGCAAACGGGCCGCCCTTCGCATAGTCATAGGTGATTGCGGTCGTACCAGCATCGCGGAGGAAGTTACGAATGAGGCCGAACGCAGGGTTGAGTCCAGTCGCGCCCAGGCGTTGTAGGCCAACCACCGGGCGGCTGACCTTGCCCAGGACGCCGGACAGTTTCTCTCCCTTGTTCAGCCCGTTCAGCAACTTATACAACTCTCGGCCGACCTCGAAGAATCGACGCTCGCCGTTAATTACGACGGTGACGACGTGATCCTTGCCGTGGTATTCCTTAGCGTCAGAGAATACCGTGAGCTGATCGGTCCAGGTGTCCATCATCGCTTCTGCGACCGCTTCCGGATCCGCCCCGAGCTCAAGCGCCTTGGCGGCCATTTCCTTCTTGATCTTCTCGGCCGAGAATGTCGTTGCGGTCTGCGGAGCCGGGACCTCACTCATCATCTGGCCGAGGGATCCTTTGCGTGCACCCTTATGTGCGTCGTACAGGTTGACCAGCGCCCTCACGATGTCGGCCTGCATGGCCGCCTGCGTGATTTGCTCGGCCTGCATGATAAGCGCGTCGATCGGGTTGTGGATCTCCCGGCCGCTTCCCTTGATCCTATACACGCCACGACCGGTACGGCCGCCCTTGCCAGGGCGAAGCTCGTCCTTTGCAAACTGTCGAGAGAACGGCACGTAGACCGGATTGGATTCCTCGATGCCCTCGAACTCCTTGGTGGTCATTGCTCCCGACTCAACGAGTAAACGCATTTGGTTGCGACTCCACTCTGTCACCTCGTCTAGCGCCTGGTCGAACGTGGCCGAGCGGTACTTGTCTACCACGTCGTCCGCATCCTTGAGACTGATACCGGGGTTGATGCCTCGATCGTGAAGCTCCTGCGCCCGGCGAGCGATCGCATAGTCGGTCCAGTTTTCCACTTCATCCCGGCCAAGTGCGGATATTGGCGCAAGTGCGTCTAGCAGGCTGCCCCCGGTCCGTCGGCCGTCCAGGCCCGTCGACTCGACCAGCGCCGCATGGTGGGCCTTCCCGGACGCTGACATGCTGTATGCGGTCGCGAGCATATAAGGATCCGCTTCGGCCGACAGGGATGCCCAGTCGATCTCGGCGTCTTTCATGGCGTGAATCAGCGCCAGGTTGATGTCGCGCCATTTCAGATCGACCCAGCGCGTGAAGCGCGACCAGGTGCGCGCGGCAGACCAGTCCTGTTTGATGGGGGAACGGAACGCGCGGACGGTCTGCCCTGGCGTCTGCGTCCGAAATGCTGTCACGAGTTGTTCGAGTTTGCGCAACTTGGCGGCTTCCTTCGGCCGTGCGGTCAGATACTCGGTAGTGAACCACTCGTAGAGCTTCGGCGCCTTTTTCTGAATGTCGCCGCCGGTCAGGAAATCCCGGATGAACTCCGCGAACCCTTCCGCCCGGTAGCCTCCGCCCGGTTTCTGGTCGCCGTACAGGTCGCGCCCGAGCTGGATCAGCTCGCCGGGGATGCCGTCGGGCAGGCTCTTGCTTTTCGACCACATTTGCATCTGGCGGTCGAAGTGGTGCCCTACTTCGTGCAAGGCGGCCGTCACGTTCCGTATGTCGAGGAGGCGCATCTCGCCCAGCTTCGTATTGTACCACCCCATAGCACGGCGGCGAAATGTAGCCTTACCTCGGATCGAAAGTCCTACCCATTGCCGCTTGATCGTATTGATAATGTCTGCGGCCTGGACCGGCTTCACGGCCTCTGCGGCCGCTGTGTCCTGCGAATTGATCAGGGAGGGACTCATGCCGCCTCGGGCAGGACCTGCACCAGGGCCAAACCCCAGTATGCCGTCGTCCTCGGGTTTTACGTCGTCCTCGGTGACTTTACTTTCGCCGTTGTCGTTGTACCACCGGCCGGTATAGGTCTCGATGTCGCGGTGCAGGGCGCTGATCTGATCGCGGAGCGCGTCGGCCTCGGTCTGTATTTTTTCGATGCTAGCACGCTCTTCCTGGATCTTCCGGGCACTCACGTCCATGAGCTTCTGCATGTACGCCTTTGATTTGACGAACTGCTCGGCGCGCTTCTCTTCGTTCTTGATCCGCGTATCCGGCTCCAACTCCTCCAGTCGCGTGCCCCTCGATGCCAGCTCGCTATCCAGGGCGCGAATACGCCGCTCCTTGCTCCGGACGCGGGAGTTGAGGCTGTAATGCTCGTCGCGCCAGGCGTCAAGTTGCGTCTGCATCGACTCCAGGGTGAACTGTACCTCAAGCTCTTTCCTGCGGACCGGATCCCTTTCCAGCTCCATCATGATTTGACGGTTATTCGGGATCACGCCAGCAACCATCTCCTCCTCAGTCGAGATTGTATCGGCAACGTCCCGATCCCAGATTGCCTCATTCCATCCCTTTTTGGTCAGCACGATCCCGAGACTCATGCTGTCAAACGATCCGCGCATCATTAGATAGTGAATGTTTACCTGGGCGTTTTCGTTGCCAGGCCGCACACCGCGACCGTTGCGCTGGTGGATCGCCCCGGGCGTGTAGGGAATGTCCATGTGATAGATGTCGGTCGTCTTTACCTGCAGGTCCATTCCTTCGCCCATCGACGCGGTGGATCCAATCAGCACCTTGATCTCGCCAGCGTTATAGGCGTCCTGGATTGCCGCTTTCTTCTCGTCGGCGTTGGATCCGGTCCCCACCTCTCGGCCGGTTTTCGGGTTGGTGATCTCCTTGCCGTTGATAACGGCGATCTGCTTCGCGTCGAAACCCCGAGCTATCAGCTCTTCCTTAATCTCTCGATGGACGTTCTGCGACAGGTGGCCCTCGGCCGTCCGCGTGTGGCCGGAGTCGTCCATGAACACGAGCTGGCCAGCTTCGGGGTTGCCCTCGGCTACCAGGGCGACCTGTTCGATTGCCCACTGAACTTTGTCGTCGTTCTTGTCATACGATCGTACGTCGATCTGCACTCCAGCATGAGCGCCGCCGTAGAGTCGCGGGTCCACCGATCCGGACCGGCCGCCAGTGTAGATGGCAACGAGGGTGTCGTCGCCTTCGCTCGGTGGTTTCGGAAGATTCTTTTGACGCTCGATCAGGTCCTCGGCGATAATGGCATACCCAGCCGACTGGTCGACGAAAATCCGATTCTCCTCTGTGTCGGGAATAGAGATCCACGGCATATCAGACATGCTCATCTTGTCGACAAACCGATTCAGTAGGCCCCGGAGCTCCTGTGCGTTCACGATTGCCCGGAGGATACTCTTGGGCCTGCCGGTGGCTGGATCTTGGGCTGTTCCGAGCTGGAAGAACGTGCTAGCAAAATCTCTATCATTCTTTATGCCGTATTCAGAGAAAACTCCTGGCCCGAAGTGCCGGAGCATGGTGTAAATTTCCATCGGCTTGTTAGGCGTCGGCGTGGCCGTCAGCAAGAACACGTTGCCGCCGTTGTTGCGTTCCGTGGTGTAGTTGGCCTTGAATCGGAAGTCATACGAGCGCGCCGACTTCAATCCTCTCCCGCTACGGTTGAAGCCAAAGGCGGTCCCCAGCTTGAATCGTACGAGCTGGCTGTTGATTCCGATATTCTTGAAGGCGTGAGCTTCGTCGGAGATTATGGCGTCAATGCCGAGCTTGTCCCAGGTCAGCCTGGTGTCGCGGCCATCGTTTTGCAGGGAGTCGATGTATGCCTCGATCTGCTCTTGGATGAGGGCCTCTTGACGGCCGCTGGCGTTCGGATCGTCGACGTGCTCGTTCATTGCGTCGTTGACGTAACCGATCTCGGTTTCAACCGGGAGCTTGATCTTCCCAAATCCTTCGTGAGAAATGAACACGTAATCGGCGTTTGTGTTCGCCAGTTCGAAGAGGGCCTGGTTGCGCTTGCGCTTCGACAGGGCTCCTAGTTCGACGATTTTAGCGTCCGGGAACAGTAGCTGCGTCTCTTTCGCCCATTTCTTGAGTGTTTTCGCAGGAACGACCATCATCGGTTTTTGTGACCGGCCGCGAACCTTGAGCGCCCGTACTAGCACGATCGCCGCCATTGTCTTGCCGCCGCCGACGTCGTGGGCGTTGATCCCGCGTCCCTCGTAGAGCGCCTGGATAACCCATGAGATTTGATTGCGCCGAAGTTTCAGAGGGACCATCTTGCCGGTGCGCGAGTCCCGGATCATAGGGTTGTTCCGCGCGATCTCGTCGAGCACGGGCTGAATGAGATATTGTGCCTGCTCGTAGTTGGGCTTGACGTAGTTGCGATAGCGCGAGTTGTACGACTTCTCGACCGCCTCGCGTATGCCGTCATTGGCTAGCAGCGTGTTCTTCAGTATCTCCAGAGCGTCGCGTAGGTCGTTCTCTGCATCGCGCATACGGGCCATGTACGATCCGACGCTTTCCTGGACGCCATCGCTTGAGCGCCGAGAAACGAGCACATGGTTGTTCATGTGCTTTTCCAGGGCCTTAGCCTGCGCATCGGTGACCTCGTCCCACCCTACGTAGTAAATACGCATCCCGTCGTCGTTGACTCTTGTTGTGATTCCGATACCGGCCCTCTGGAGGAACGGCATAAGCCAGCTCTCAGAGCCTTTGAGAGTGATCTCTTCAAGCGGTTTGGGCTCCGGCATTATCTCTTGGAGCTTTGCCTCTTGCCGGTCCAGCGCGTCGCTGTATTCGGCCGGGACCGATTTGCGCATATGGGCGAGTTGTTCCAGCTTCTCGTAGATGTTGCCGCTATAATAGAGGATGTCATTCTGGATAACGACGCTCGGCTTGCCCAAGTCGGCCGCCGTCGCGTTGTCGTTCAGCCAGTCGGCTATCTCTGCCTGGCTGGAGAACTCCGGCGTCTGCTCGCCGGTCTTGGTGTTCTCGGCAGAGAACACCCGGCCGTTGCCGTGGTTGGCTTCAACTCCGGCCCACCCCAGCACATAGTATTCGTTCGGTACAGACTCGGAATACGGCTTGTTGGTATCGGCGTAGGTCTCGTAACCGGCCAGGGCGTAGCCTGCTTCCATCAGATCGAGCGCGTCGGCCTCGGTGACAAAGCCCTGCTCCGTCGGGAAAGTGATCTTGCCCTTGTTGTCCTCGGCCGCCACCGCCTGCGAGAGGAGGTCGTCGTCTTTGGTGACTTTGATCCGTCCGCTGTCCTCGTGCCTGGTGCGCTCGAAGAACACGTCGGCCGGGTGCATGTCGCTCGTGAACGCAGATGCTAGCTCGGCAAGGTACGTCTCTTCGCCCTGGCCCTTGAAGAACTTACGGAGCGCCCGGTCCTTGGCGGGATGCTTGCCGTATTCCTCTCGGTATGCTGCGACTTCGGCCTGTCCGCCTAGCCCGGCGTCCTCGTCGCCTGCCTGGTACTCGGTGGCGAGACGCCTTATGTTGTAGAGGTGGCGGATCTTCGCCGCGTTCTTGCCTTTGACGGGCGCGAAAATCTTTGCTTTCCGGTCTATGTCCTCGAACTCGACTTCCTCGACGACGGAATAAACCACACCGTCACGGATCTCGATGTTCTCCCCGTAGCGATTGCTGTCTGACGTGCGGGTGACGATGTTGTTGTCCTCGGCCCACTGCGCAAACTCCTTGGAGTCGGTCGACGCGGAGTCGATCTCGCCCCTGGGATCTGACTTCGTTCCGGGCGTGACGCCGTAGGGCTTGTAGTTGATAGCAATTTCATCAAGCCTGGCCGGTCCCGCAATCTCGTACGCCGGTTTCCCGCCCCTGGTCTTGTCCTTGCCTACGGTCACGTCACCCAGCATGGCAGTCGGATGCGCTTGATACCACTCGTTGAGGGCGATGTCGTCTACGGTCTTGGTCGACTTGGCAAACAGCTCGTTACGCTCGGCCGCCTCGGGCCTGGCCTCTACGCCGTCCGGCCTGCGCTGCATAAACACGATGTCGGTCGTTACCTTCGTGTGGGCGTTTGCCTCGAAGTGGCCGCTAGGCAACCGAAAGGCCCCGATCACGTCGGCCTTGCTTATGATCTCCGCGCGGACCTTCGGATCGAGCCGATCCATTGTGCCCTTCGACGTCACAAAGGCGATGACGCCATTCTCGCGTACCCGGTCTAGGGAGTGCAGGAAGTAGAAGTCATGCAGATGCTTGACGTCCGGCCGGGCCTTATTGCGCCCCTTGCCCCGGACCTCGGAGAACGGCACATTGGATATGACAGCATCGAACCCGCTGGCCGCAAACTCCTCGAACGAGATATTGTAGTGCTTCCCGTCGGGGTAGAGTGCAGACACGACGCGGTGATTCGTCTCGTCGATGTCCACGGTCGTCCAGTCCGCATCCGGGGCGTGTCCGACGAAGTTGCCGGAGCCGACGCCGGGCTCCAGGAGTTTGTTGAGCTTCACGCCTGCATCGCGGAGCGCGCGGAACATGGCCCGGATGGTGTCGTAGCCGGTGTAGTGCTGATTCAGCGCCTCGCGGGATCCGGAGGACAGGCCACCCTCGCCTGTGTACTGACGGAGGATTTCGAGGTCCTCGTCGGTGAGGTCCTCGTGGGGTTTGTCAAGCAGCGCCTTCGCCTGCTTGTTGACGTCGCGGCGCTGCTTCTTGGTTAGCCGAATGCCTGGTTTGGCTCGGAGGTCGTAATTTCCCCTTCGAACATCGTCAGGTCGGTCCACAGGTGGCGTGCCGTCGGGGCCATCGGGATTAGTGCCAGATGACTCTGGAACCAGTCCGTGCTTTCCACCATTGGGTAGGTTCTCGCCACCATCGTCAGCGGGTTGCTGTCCGCCCACTCCCACTGGCGGAGTGGATACCCCATCACCAGGCACGACGTCGCCAGGAGCCGGTTCAGTTGTCCGTACATCGCCGACAGGTTGCGCGTCAGACTTGCCCTCTCCGAGTGACCCGGAGGAATCTGTCGCTGCGCTGCTTCCAGTCGGGGCAGTTCCCGCAGGAGTATCGGCATCAGTTTCGGGTGTGCTTGTTCCCGGATAGCGTCCTTGATCTTCATTGGCTGTACCTCCTCCAGTGTTAGTATCGTTTGTTATCGGTTTGGATTCAAGGTCTTTTTTGAACCTTTTTAGGAAGGGTCGAATGTCCCCACCCAGCCCGAGGTTCATCGCCCACTTGATGAACTCTCTCAAATCTTGACCGGCCGCCTTGAACTCAGTGTACGCCTTCTCGAAATGAGGCCTGGCCTTCGCGTAGGTCTCTTCGTCGAACACGATCGGTCCGGACTTCACGAGTCCGCCGCCGAACAGATCATAGAGGCCCTTCGCGGCTTCATCTAGTCCCTTTGCGCCGTGTTGGGCTGCCGAGGCGATGCTAGCACCGGGGGCGGGTGTGGCCGGGACGGCCTTCTTTTTGACGCCCTTGCGACCAATCTTCATTTCCTCTTCGACTACTCTGGTTTTATTGGGTACGGGACCAACACGAGGGGCTCCGGTTGCATAACGAGCAGCGGCGGCGTCAATTGATTCCTGGCTACGTTCCTGCTTCTCAACCGGCAGGTCCTCTTCGACCTCATCCATCAGCTTGTCGAAATCGTCGTCCGACACCTTTGTGATGTCGGTGGCAACGGCCGGGGCAGGCTTCTCGGCGACCAGCGGCTTCAACGGGCTCTTGATTACGTCCGGCTGCTCACCAAAGAGATACTGCTCGGCCGAGTCCTTGTCGGACGGGGTCAGGTTATCCAGATTCATGTTGTCGAACTGTAGGCCGTTAAACTCGTCGCCTCTCGACTTCGCCTCTGCTCGTGCTTCAGTGATAAGCCACTCGTCTATGCGCTTGGTCTGATTCGCTGCACGCTTCAAGTGCGACGTTTTGGGAAACGGGGCAGTCTCACGGCCGCTTGAGGAGAGGGCCGTAGAACCCTCGGACATCGCTCCTCCGACTTCACCCTTGACTGGACCCGCCTGGGGAGTTGCTATCTCCCCGCTCTTTGGGCCGTCCCCGTAGGCCCACGCCTTGAACTCCTGGGCGCTCATCTCAACAACACTCTTGCCGCCCTTCCAACCGTCCTCGTAGTTGGAATCGTATATCGCTTTCGCTTCTTCTGCGGTCTCTGCGCCGAACACGACTTTATGCTCGTCAAACTTGCCTGTTTCCGGGTTGACCTGGTTGACGACGTGGACAAGTTGCTGCTCTTCACTGGACTGCGGATCGTAGCCGGGCTTAACAAACACGTCCAAGTGGTCCTTGTCGTATCCCACGGTGCCCTTGAGATAGCCGTAGTCGGCCTTCATGGTCTGAGACCACTCTTTACCCTCTTCGTTCTTCCCGGACCGTTCAGAGCCTACAGGATTCTCGATCGTGACATCATGCCCGTCGATGCGGGTGTGACCCTTCTTATAGTTCTCGGCCTCTTTCTGAGCGTCCGTCGGATCAGTCGCGACCGCCTGGCCTGCTACGGCCGACGCCTTCGGAGCCGTCTCTTCACCGGCCGCTGGCGGAGTAACCTTCTCCGGGGGTATAACCGGAGTAGGCGCTTTCGGGGCAACCTTCGGCGCTGGCGACTTCTTGGCAATCTCCGGAAGAAGCTCCTTGAGGTCCGACGTGATGCGCTGGCGAGACTTCGCGGGGATCCGGGGGAGTCCGGCCTTGTCGAAGTCCTTACGGCTGGGCTTAGGTTTGTCGGCCAGCGCCTTGGCCTGCTCGGGGTTGTTGCGCGCCCACACTTCGAGAGCTTTCGGCGACGTAAGCACCTTGTCGACGAGTTTACGATATAAACGATCTTGTGCGCTTGAGCCTTGAATATGCGACAGACCCATCAGCCCACCAGCACCCGCTCCGCCCACGAAACTTTCCTTTAACCCGTCCCACCACTTTGGGTCACGATTCACTTGTGAGCTAACTATGACCCCATTTTCGCCTTTTGACGATAACACCCATAAGTCAGGATTAGACCTATCAATGGACTCAATGACTGACCCATCGTGCATCTTGTTTCCGACATCGTATCGACCGGCAATAGCATTTGACTTTGCCTGGTCGATCACTTCTTCAATACCTTCACTCGCACCCTGCTTGATGAATCGGAGAGCACTACTACCTTTGAGCTTACCAATCTGCGCTAATGGCAAATGCTCTATGATCGTCGCAAGCACGCCTTCAGTTATAGCAATTCGTTCTGCTTCTTTTATGGGGACACCCTTGTCTCGCGCCTCTACATATTGGTCGATGCCCTGCATACTCCCGAGAATTGCAGCTCCGGCCCACGGAGACACAGGAGCTAAGGCGTACCCAACACCGACACTCGGAATCGCCTGGCCTACAGTCCGCAGTACCCACGCGGCCGCATTTTCATCATTAGGAGCGCGCAACCACCCGTCACCGGCTTGATTCTGCATCTGATGGCGTATCTCGCGGAAGTCTCCAGCCTTCTTTTGCGTCGCTTCGTGAGCTGCCTTCAGCTCATTGAGTTGATCCTCCCATACGGATACCGTGGCCCGATCATCGTCGGAGACGGGCTTCTCACGCGCTCTGTCTCTGCGCTCGCGATACCCCGGACTTTCAGTTACGGGATTCCCCGTAAATATCGCCTTCATAAACTCGCCAAACGTCGGAGTAACCAACGGATCCGTCCCGGACAATCCGGCAGAGTTTCTATCTTTTGCATACTGGATCTGCAATTCAAGGCCCTTAATCACGGACGCCTGCGAGCCCGACATCTTATCGTGGTGAGCCTCTGGCATTCCGGCGAGGAGAGTGGCACCAGTACCTATTGACCCCGAAACGATTCCTCTCACGGGAGCAACGGCTGTATGCTTCGACTGTGTGCCTAATTCTGTACCAAAGGCTTTCATACCTTCTAGGAACGGAGACTTTGGCTTGTAGTCGTCATTATTGCGCCCCATAACCAAGAAATCAGCATCGTTAAATACACGCGGCCCTGGACTCTTAACAGGCACATCGTCGTCGAAATCGGTATCAGAGAAAATCCGGAGCATTACTCACTCTCCACTTCGACCCATCGACCATCAGAAAGCTGCTTCACATTAACGAATGACCCATCATGGAGCTGGCGACGCCGAACCACTCTGCCCCGGCCCTCTCTCTTCTCTTTCGCCCGGCGGTACGCTCTCATGCGGGTCCCGGTCCAGAGCTCGAAACCATCGGGCAACGGCTCTTCCTGCGCCGCCTGCTCCTCCACTGAGCTCCCCTTGAGGTCGTCCCACCCGTCGCGCGACTTGGAATACTTCTGCTGAAGTTTGATCGCATTATCAACCCACTTCTCGATTGATTCGGGAGAGGCGGTGGTGCCGTCTACGCCTTCGAGTGCGTTTGACGCCTGCTGATACAAGGTGGCAATATCCTTCATCGTCGGCGGGGGATTCATGTCGGCCAGTTGCTTTTCGTTTCCCTTGTCGTCGCGCGTCATGAGGAATCGACCATCCGGAGTCGTCCACGACTGGCCGATGCCCTGTCCTTCGGGCCATTGCGACTTGCGCTTCAGCCGGGGGACCGGTTCTATGCCCATCTCGTTCGATATGAACTGGTCTTTCATTTCCGCCAGCTCGTCGGGGCTGTAGTTGCCAGACTTTACGGCATCCTCGTACGCCTGGGCTTTCCGGTCGAAGTCAATGCGCTGCTTGGCGCTGTACTCCCACTCGAAATTGTCGCGCCGGTCCGTCTGAGCGTTCTCGTCCCGATCGAGCTGGAACTCGCGACCGGCCTCGTCTCGATCGAGCTGGAACTCGCGGGATTCATCCAGTTCCATTCGGCGAGCGCGGAGACTGGAACTGTGCATGTTCCCACGGAGGCGGCGGTTTTCTTTCTGGTTGATGGTGTCGAGAGCTCGGCCCGTGTCCTGGCTGTGCCGCTGGCCCTGGCCGCCGCCATACGCGCCGTAGGCGGCCGCGCTGGCATTCTGTCCGTGTTTCACTACAATGGCCATGAATGCTCCTTATTTGTCAGGAAATTGACGTCACTTCAATGTTATCAACTGTGTTGTAGTACGGTGCCGTAATGCCAACGTAGTTCCGCTCCACTACCGTATACTTGCCAACAGGCGTTGCTCCTGTGGTTTTTTCGGCCTTTATAGCGGTCCAGGAGCCTGACGGCCATGCGTAAAACCACCACATTCTACAGGCCCAATCAGTTCCGTCGTGCAAAATATGGACCGCTATGAGATTTCCGGAAGGAACACCATATGCCCATAAACACCGATTACTCTTCGAGATAGAAGAAACAGGCGAGTAATTAAGCCGCGTGTTTGAAGGAGAGGCGCTATCCCAACAGTAGCCCGTCCAAGAGATGACGACAGTAGTTGCAGAGTCATACGGACAGCTTGCAGGGGCATTTTCGTAATGAATAAGGTGGCCGCCGGTTTCCTTAACAAGGTGCCCACCAGGCTCAAAGATAAGATTTCCGTCAGCCATTTTATGACTCCGCTACCGCCGCATCCACCTCGACCCGTGTCTCGGCACTCACCGAGTACAGCCGACCATACAGGTCGTATGTACGCAATCTAAGGAACGAGTAGAGCTTCTTGTCGCCGGAATGGTTATAAACGACCCGAGACACGTACCACTCTGCAAGACCATTCGCTGTGCCAGCGGTCCATGTATCCGTCGACGCTGTTTCGCTTCCCTCGGTTGCCGCACCGATCGTCGTGATGTCGGTGTCCGGATCTTCGGCACCTTCAGTCGGCGCGTCGTCCCATCCCTTGTTGCCAGATTCGTCCGTCCCATAGACCTTATTATTGCCAGGGGAGGTCTCGTCACCGTCGAGCTCCAGTTTGTCATCATCGCTAACGACGATGGACTTAGCCACCTTCCCGTCAAGATAGTCCGGAGACGTATCGCCTGAATCAGCCAGAACCTTGTTACCGTCTTGAAACCCCTTGTCGCCGGAACCGTCGGTCCCATAGACCTTAAAGTTACCAGGAGCGGCCTCATCGCCGTCGAGCTCGATCACGTCGTCAGCGGCGACAACGACCACAGACTTTGCAACCTTATCATCGAGGTAGCCAGGGGTGGCATCGTCTGCGTCAGCCATGACCATGTTTCCATCTTCCCAACCCTTATCGCCGGAACTGTCTGTCCCGTAGACCTTGCTGTTACCAGGAGCAGCCTCGTCGCCGTCGAGCTCAAGCGCATCGTCCGCAACCACGATCGACTTGGCTACCTTAGCATCCAAGAACCCGGCGGTCGGATCCGTGGCACTACCCTTAACCTTCTGGTCGGTGTTTGAAGAACTATCGTCGTCGTCCTCGTCAGGCTTCCGAAGGGGGATATGCTTACCGGTCATCCAGTCGATGGGGTTTTTCTTCCCAAACGGCAACTTGGGATCGGTCTCAATGCGGAGCGGCTCCACTCCTTCCGCTGGCTGCCGGTTGCCGAAATGCTTTACGCTAATGGCCATTGAGTAATCCTCTACGACGCTGGTGCTACCACCGAGGCCGACTCGCTAAACCCGAGCTTGGCCGCAATCTCCGCGAGCCCCTGCATACCCGGATAGTCGTCCGTGCGCCGCTCCATGAACGAGAACATTGCTTGCAGGATCTTGTTGCGCTGGTCGATGATGGTAAGCGATCCGTTCTTCTGTAGACGGAAGAGACGATCGCGCGCATCGAGGATCCTGCGACTGGTCTCCACCCGGCGGCCGTGCAGTTTATCCTGCTGGCCGATCTGCTGTTCGGCAATCTTGTCGTTGAGATCGGTAATGGCGGCGGCCCTCTCGCGCTCATAACCGGCCAGTACCGTGTCAGATACCGTCGAGTTGTTCATGCCCCGAGTAATCAAGCTCTGCGTGAGCTCTGCTTCCTTGGCGTTAAATGCCGCGTTAATCCGCGTGAGCTCACTGGTCCCAAAATCGTCCAGCACGCCGTCGACCGCATCCTCGTGAGTGGAGAGGTCCGTTTCCATGCCGTCTATGACCTTCTCTATCAGTGCGTCATAGGTGGACTGATTGGAGTTTACATCTGTCAACTCACTCTCGGACTGCTGGAGCATGACGCTGTAGAGCGTGACCAGCTCGTCGTACCGGGAGTCGTTTATCGAGCGGCCCTCGTTGTAGGCCGAAGTGAACTCGGTAATGAGCGAATCGAGAACGCGCTCAGATTGGAGCTTGCGACGCTTCAAGTATGCGGTCGAGAACTCCACGGAGTTGCCGAGGATCCAGCCCCAATAGCTCGTCTTGTTATACATGACCCATCCTTGGGCCATGTACCATTCAAGGTAGTTGGTCGGATGGTAGCCGTCCCATTCGACGGTCATGTATTCAGTCTCAAACCAGGCTGTTGCGTCGAGCACTTCTTGAACTATCGGATCAATGTCCGTGATGTACTGCAATGGGCTAATGTGATCCATGAGCTATCCCCTTTTACCACGCGGCGACCGTGTAGGCTTCCTGGTACTGAATCAGAACGCCGAACAACCGGAGGTCGACGTCCATAGCCGTTCCCGCGCCGACGTAATCGTAATCGTAATCCCGTGTGAGCTTGAAATGGATCAAGTCGCCCAGCGCCGGACTGCCTGACACCGTAATTGCGGCGCTGGCCGGACTGATGTGCAGATCATCGTCGGAGATAGCCTGGTCGACAACAGCCACGGGCGTCCCTAGCGTGGAGTCCATCGCCGAGTCATTCGCGAACGCCCCGGCCGCCAGCGACAGACTAATGTACTCGTCGGGGTTGGCGTCCGAATGAGCCGGAGCCCAGAATGCCTTGAACTTGATCGTGAGGCGATCCCACTCCGGCGGCATGACTACATTGAACTCTGCCGACTCGTCAGCCGTGTCGCCTGCAAAGAGCAGCACGTCATGGTTCATGTCGTTGGTGGGATACTCGTGAGTCTCAGTGGCCACGCCGGCCGTTGTGCTGGCAACCATGTCGCTGGCACGAACCCATAGCTCCTTGAGACCGCCCAGGACGGCCCTGACGGCCGCCTCAGTGGGTACAGAGAGGTTGTCCGCTGTACCGGACGCCCGGATAGCCGTAACCACGGCCTTGCCGTCCTTGAGCGTCTTCTGCGTTGAACTCCACTGAGGCAGGTTATCCTCGGTGGTAGTCGCCGGAGCACCACAGTCACCGCCCGACGCCATGAGGTTGGCATAGGTGACTTTCCTCTCAATGCCGCCCTGGACAATATAGAGCACGTCGGCGTCCGCAGGAGTGACGCCCGTAAGGGCAACCACGTAAGTCTTGAGTGCCCCGTAGATTGCCGTACTGATTGCGGAGAAAGCCACCTTCTTGCCGGTCGATCCCTGCGTCACGAGGAATACATGATCGTCGGCCAGTGTTGCGCCGCTATCAAGATCCGACACGTCGAGGATCGTTGCCTCGACCGTGGCTCGGACATACTCGGCCAGGAGGGCCAGGGTGACGGTTTTCTCAGTCGCACCTCCATCCTTGAGTGCTAGCACGTCGGCGCTGTCCGGCGCGGCCTCGGCGGCCTTGCCCCAAATGGTGTCGATCGCGTACTGACTCACCGTGTCTATATCCATCGGCTTCATGACGCCGCTCTGGAGAACGAACACTCCGTCGGCCCCCGTGACCGACGATCCGGCCGCGACCGCCTCGATCGCGTCGATGATGAAGGCTTTGATGTTGTCGATGGTCACGCTCTTTGGGGATCCCGCATCCGACACGGGGAGTAGCTCGACGCCCGAAACACTAGCGTCTGGGGTTGCTTCTGAAATCTTCATTATCGGTTCCTTCCGAGTTGACGGGCGACGATGGCCACAGCCTCGTATGCCCACTTCGTTTCTGCTGAAATCCAAACGATCACCCACGGACCGCGCGAGCGTGGCCGGTTGACCATATTACGTCCTTCGCTCCAGGTTCCGGACGCGGCGACGCCTACGGGTGTGCCGGATGCTAGCACGGCGTTGACGGCGGTAACGGCGGTATCGGCCGTGTTCTCGGCGCTTTCGCCCATCACTACGCGCCAGGTAACAGTACTGCCAATGTCCTGCGCCAGGATCCCGTGAATCTCGGCGAGCATAGCGTCGCGCACGTCGTCGGCCGAGATCCGCACGGGACCGACGAGCACATGACTCTGCAAGGTCTCCCCGTCGTCGTCGACGGCCGAAGAGACGAACTCGCGCCAAGTGGTGTCGCGCCCCTGCAAATAGACCCGCTCCAGGTTCTCGCTCTTGATCCGGGCGGCAACAATGGGCTGGTGGCCGTCGTCGCCGAACACCACGGGCCACACTGCTTTGTTGCCCAGGTCGAGGAAGTAATGACTGCCGGTACCTGTCCCAGGGGTAATGAACAGATGAAAGCCGCGCGCGCCAGGGTCGTAGGCCATCACAACGGTGTTGTTGTCTACGTCGACGTTCTTGAGCTCGTCGGGGATCCGGCCCTCACTGAACCGCGTAGGTTTGGATCCCACTTTTCCGACGTACACGCCGTCGTTACTCAGAAACGCCAGCTCTTCGCCGTTGAGTGCCCAGCCGTAAGGTGCGATAATTCCTATGTCCTCGTCTACAACCTGCAGCTTACCTGTTACCGGGTCGCCACTGAGGACGTGAAGAGAGTTTTTCGTCGCAAATATCAAAGCCTGGTCGCGGTGGGGAATGATTGCCGTAAGGTCGCCGCCGGTCTGCCCCGCAAGCTCCACCGTGCCAGCAACGGCCCGGCCTACGTCGGTCATTTCCGCGCCATAGTCCCAGTCGGCATGATCGCCAGCACGCGAAGCGTACCACAAGGCGCCTTTTCCAAGAATGACCCGATCGCGGTAGAGACAACTGATGGTGTAGTCGGTAGGAGCCTCGCCCGTGTCTGCTATCACGCTGATAAGAGAGGCCGGGTTGATGATCTCCGTTCCGTCGGAGGCCTCGATAAGCGTCTCGGCGTAGTCGTAGGTCATATCCCCGCCAGAGGCCTCCCACTCGATCGTCTCACCGTCGTCCCATTCCCAGTCGCCCTCGGCGGTTGTTGTGACGCCTGCGATCGTGACCAGGCCCGGCCGCGATCCACCGCGTTCGCGACCTTCAAGAGGAGCCGAACCACGTACGTTGACCGCCCAGGGGGCAGAGTACGGACGCGTCTGGTCGCGATACGCCCCTCGCCGGACCACTCCGGCGAGGGGGAACGCGAGCGTCTTATTGACGGTTCTCGGCATCGAACTGGAGCCTACACGCCCCACAGTTCGATGAGGAAGATCCCGGCGCTGTATTCTGCGTCGGAAGCGGTCGGATTTGCCATGTAGAGATACCCGTCAGCATCCGGTAGCGCAGTCAAGGCGATCGGAGTAGCCACAGCGGCAGCCCAAGCGCCGTTATCAAGGAGTTGCTCCTCGCCCGTAATCGTCGAGAGAGCCGCATCCTGCGCCCCGGTATCTTCGTCAACCGACCCGTAGAAGTCGATGTCATCACTTCCACCAGCCGGAGTTTCCAGACAGGTAATCTGCCCGTAAACGATTGTCCCGTTCACAGCGGCCGTAATCTGACCGAGATGACAGTTGACCGCTCCGGCGTCAACGCCAATGATGTCGCCGTTGGTGCCGCCACCATGCAGCCCATCCATGTCGAGCAGGATCTCGGTCTTGAAAATCGCCCCAGCCTTTACGACGCTGTGAGCGCACACCGTATCTGTGCCAGCCGTGATGCCTGCACCCGCAGCCATGCCACCGCCAAGCACTACGGCGACCTCTGATCCGCTTGCGCCGACCATCAATGATGCCGTACGGACCACATCAAGGGCCTTGTTGGCATCCAGGATCGCCGCCACGCTTGCTGTTGCCGTACCGGCCGTTGCGCCGATCAACGCCTCCTGCGCGGCCGTCATGGCCGCCACGGCGACGAAGGCGCAGCTTGTGACCGACCCCTCGTTGAGGTAGAAGGCCGTCCCCGCTCCTCCATCCGTGTGGATGAAGTTGCAACCCGTTGCGTACCCAGCGGTGCCATTCGTCGGCACCGTCACTCCGTAAGAGAGAAGGATTCCATGACCGGGAGCCCTCACCATTACACCGTCTGCTGTGTGAAGATCAATGGTCCTCATTCAGCTTCTCCTTGTATTTTGGCACCCGCCCAATACGAAGCGCCGTTCTTGTCGATTGCGACCACTTGCCAACAGCGGCGAATGGCCTCGTCATACGTTCCATCGGGGGAGAGGTACAGGAACCGCCGAGGCAGCACCCGCCCGTCATACAAACACCGATTGCTCGCCCCTGAGCAGATCACCGTCCACGGGGCCAATGCGCCCAGCCGCGTGAACAGAGGGCGTCCTTCACGGAGCCACCCCTTTTTACGGAGCCCCCCGTCGATCCCCTGCAAGAGGATCTCCACATAGCCGTACCGTTTTCCGTTGAGCTTCCGAGCCCGTCGAGCAATCCGTTCACGTTGCCACCAGGTAAGCGCAGGCGGCCGGAAGATAATGTAATGAGTGTTGTCGGCCAGGCAGTCTGCGATCCGCTCAGAGAGCAACCGGATAATCGCGCCGTGCTTTCGTGAAGTTCCGGCCTCAAGTATTCGATCATAATTGATTACCTGGAACTGATGCTGCGCGACGGTCGCATCCTCGTCCTCACCGGTAGTCATAAGGTCGATGGCGTCGGAGACTAGAGAGCTCCCATGCTCACGCCCGACGAAACCAACATCGCCACATTCCGGAATGCAGTTAGTCACGAGGTTCCCTGTCAATTTCGAGCTTCCCGCAGATCGCGGCGGTATCCTCGCCCACCGTGATGAGCTTGTGCTCCATCAAACGCAACCAGTCAAGGCGTTCACCGCATACCTTCTCCTGCGAGCTTATTCGTTCCCCCAGCTCGACGAGCTTCCGACCTTGATCTATCACTTTCACAGCAAGCCACCCCCAGAACGACACGACAATAACGCAGCCTGTCGCCGTTAATTCAATTGGTACTACCATGTGTCCCCTTTATACGTGATGTCGTACGAGGTGCCGTTCGCATGACGACTCCTGGCACTCGACTCCACTGTTTCCCCTTGACTCATAGCGCCAAAGAAGCGCGCCCCGTTCATCCTGTCCTGTGCAACGGCCGTTGCTAGCAGTCGCGTAAATAGGTCCCAGTGGATACCCTTCTCGTCGTTTGCCCGTTGTTCGGCGACGGCCAGGCAACTCTCGGTAATGAGCTCAGAGTGCTTCATGCCGCCCAGTGGGTAGGGGTTGTCAGTCTTTACCAGCTTCCCGGCAAAGGCCTCGTAGCGGTACGTCAGTGTGTAAGTATCGTCCGGGATGGGCCACCAGACTATCTCCTGCCGCTGGCCGGTGGATCCGTCGCTCGTCTTGAACCGCACGGCCGCATGTAGCGGCCTGCTCTCGTTGGAGTCGCGCTGGAGTAGAGTCTGAATCCCGTGCTCACTCAGAACCGTGACCGATCGTGCGTGGACGGTCGATGCGAAATGAAGATCACCGACGATGCGCCCGAAGTCGTCCAGGAGATCCTGAGCGGCGTCGCTCGCGGTCGTATCAATCGTTGTGGTCGGCTTGATGAACGACCACTCGTAACCAGCCTCAACACTTTCAACCGCCGGAGGGTAATAGAACTGCCTCAGACCAGACTGGATATACCGATCGACTTCATCTGTAAGCGTATCGTTCCATTCAGTGGGATCCCTGTCATACCCAACAAACCTACCGACTTCGATCTGTAGTTCATCGTAGCTGATGGAAAGTGTTGATTCGGCCATGCTGCGCTACTCCTTGCCGTCACCATCTGCCAGCACCAGGTCGCCGTCGACCATAGCGGCCATGATCGCGATTAGTGCGAGTGCCTCGGGGGACGGTCGGCCAGGCTGGAGTTTGTCTTTGCGCCTCTTGAACTCGTTGTAGAGAATCACCATGTTTTCTGACAGGCGCTCGGTGTAGCCCATCGACTGATACGCCTTCACGGCGAAGTCGTCGATGCGGTCTTCTTGCTCGATCTTGTCGGGCTGTGTCTGCGTGGGACTATCCATTGTATCGTACTCCTGTGTGTTAGGTGAAGCCTGGGGCCGGAATGTCCGACCCCAGGCTACGGTTCGAAGGTTTCGGCTTACGTCTCGGTTGCCCCACCGACAACGTCGGTGATCTGCCACAGACCGCCACCGAACTCAAGATACACGGCGTCGGCCGCTGTATCCATGCCGGTGATCGCTGCCAGCGTGGTCCCGACGATTTTGAGGCCGTCGGTTGCCGGGTCAACGGTGAGGGCGCTGGTTGCCAGGTCTGCAAGCAGAACGACAGCCTTCGTCTCACCGGGCAGAGTCCCCTGCGCCAGCACGATGTCAACGTCGCCGGAGATGTCCAAACCTCCGCAAACGTAAGACACGCCACCGACCAGGTGCCCCTGTGCCGCGTTGCCAGCGTTCAAGAAGCTGACGAACTCGACGCCACCACACTCATCTCCGGTGAGGAGATCGGCCTGGCACTTCGGGTTGCCCGTGTAGGCGTACCCGGTGCAGAGCACGGCCGCATCCGGCGTCGCATTGACCGCCGAGGACGTTAGCACGATGGTCGTGCTGTCCGTGATCGAGCTGATGGTGTACTTGCCGGGCGTGACGTACTTCGACGCAGACTCCATCTCGCCACCGCGAAGGACCACGGTATCGGCCGCAGCCAGTCCGGTCGTGGACGTAACTGTCAGCGTAACACCGTCGACCGCCAGGGACCATGTGCCCAGGATGCCATCCTCAAGCAACGCCGCCGCCACGGTCTGACGAGGAATCGCGGACCCGCGACCCTTGTACTTGCCCGTGTAGAACCGGCCGCGATGCGACCCGACCGCTCCTGCCTCGAAGGACAGAAGGCCCGAACCGATTGCGGAGTTGACGCCCAACGCGATCACCGCACCACGGCTGCCGGGGCAGCAAATGCGGAGGCGCTGGCCTGCGTTCTTCGCTGAGTAGTCACGCTCAACGACACCGGCAAACGCCTTGCTGTTCGTCAGACTCGGACGCTCGACACGGTTGCAGCGGCGGCCGTCGAAAGCCGTTGCCGTCCCGTAGTCGGCGTTGTAGCACACGGCCTCGCCCTGCTTGAGCGCGTCGGTGCCTTCGTACCAAACCTCTTCGATGATGAGGTTGCCCATCTTCTGAGGGCCATTTACACTGGAATCCATAATGGTTTCCCTTTCTTATTGTCAGTTTCGGTTGTTGACTACTTGCTGATGACTGTCTGACGGCGCAAGTCCGTGCAAACCATGTTCATCGACGCATCCAGGTCGACACGGCGGACCAGGTGCTTACCCGGAACCATGTACGGCGAGGACAGGTTGTTCTCCCACCCGGCGAGCACGCCGACCGCAAGCCACTTCCAGTCCAGCATGTAGACCGGATCACTGCTGTCGTCGTCCAGTTTCGGCGCATACTGCACCGGTGTGCTCTTGAACACGGTTCGACCACCCTTGCTGTCCAGGTCGTTACCGAGGCTCATGTTCTGCGCTTCGAGCGCCTCCTCAAGCAGCCCGATCACGGTATCGTTGGTATAGATACCGTTTTTCATCGCGCCCAGGTTCGGCGTCGCGTGCGACACCGGGGAGCGGAACTTGGTCCGGCGATGCGCCCGGCGCATCTTGCGGATCAGATCCTCTTTCGTGATCGCCACGTAATTCGCGGTCCAGTTTGCCCACCGGGCATACTCCGTTGTGTCGATCCCGGCGCGACCATCGGAGAAACCCGAGGGGTTTCCGCCGTTGAAGCCTTCCGTTGCGTTCTTCACGACCCAGTACGCAAGACCAAACGGGGTCTTGTCGTCGGTTGAGTCCGTCGGCTTGCTCCACAGGAGCTCTTCCAGGAGCTCGTAGAACGAGACCATCATCCCCACATACTTCGTGCGGACGAGGTTCACGATGGCGGTGCCGCCGCGCTGGAATGCGGGGAGGCGCTGGTCGTAGATGTAATGCGCGTTCACATGCCGCACGTCTACCTTGCCGTCCTTCATCGTATCGTTCTCGGAACTGCCGTCAGTCTCGTACAGACCCACGGTACGCGCGGAATAGTTGTGATCCATCTGGACCTCAAACTCCCACTGCTGTCCACCCGCGAACTGCTTTGCCCGCGCCTTCCACATCTCACGGACTGCGACGTGATCGGTCAGATCCGTCTGCATGTCGATGAATGCGCCTCGTTTGACGAGCTTGTTCTGCGTGAGCAGTACCGCATCGTCGATTTCGCTGAATGCCAAACCCATGACTATTTCTCCTTGATCCCTAGTTATTTCTTGTCGAAGTAAGCGCGATCCACTTCGGCCGCGACGTCTTCAAAGGCGTCGGTCGTCGGGGTTGCTGTCGGTCCGCCAGGCCGGAAGACGTGCTGTGTGGCACGCTTCTCTAGTGCGACGGTCTTGGCGTCGGTTGCGGCCTGAGCCGCCACGTCACCCAGCGTAATCGAAACGGCCTGGTCGAAGATCGTACCCTGGTCGACTTCCTTACCCGCAGCTTTGTTGCCAGCGGTCAGAACATCAACCTGCTCCTGTAGAGCGACACGCTTCTCCGGGGCTGCCTCAAGCGCCTTGCCAAACGCTTCCCCTAATCCCTCAACCTTCGCGTCAAACGCCGATTTCTCGCCGTCTTTCCCGTTGGCCTTGAGACCGCTTATCGTTTCCTGCTGCTGACGAACAACGTCCTTGAGAGCCTTCACCGCGGCTACGACGCCCTCGTCGTACTCGTCCGGATCCAGGTCAGGTATTGCCGCCAACGGGTCCACATCGCCAGCTTTGTCAGCGTCGCCGCCTTCTTCACCGGATGCGCCCTTGCTCAGCTTCTCCAGCCTGTCACACACTGTCCCAAGCAAAGATGCGTTGGGATACTGCTTGGCTTCCGCCATTGACAGACCGGCCTTCACTGCGCGTTCGAGCACTTCGTCCGTAACGGGATCTTTACCGGCGGGATCAGCGTCTCCGTCCGACTTCTCCACTACAGTCTCGTCACCCTTCTTGCCGTCGCCAGGGGCCTTGCCTCCCGGCTTCTCCTCGCCCGTACCAACCTTCTCGGGCGGTAAATTGTCTTTGTCGGGATCGTCGACACCGGCCTCGGCATCACGGTCCTTGCGATCTTTCTCGACCACTACCATAGCTTCCTCGACTCCTGCGTCGATTTCGCCCATTAGGTCGGTCGAAACGGTCGGATCAATATCGGCCGGCGTCGTGGTCGTTTCATCTTTTTTCGGTGTGTCGCCCATGATTGCATCCTTCTCCTGTGTGGTTTTTATACGAAACTCGCTTTGTCAATGAGGCCACGCGCCTTGAGTGCCTTCCGGCGGTGCGCAGGATCACGGTAAATAGGGTTGCCGTCCGGCGTGATCTCGGTCGGCACGCCTCGGTCGGCCAGG
>Ga0075125_10000065_pt1 | contig 38885 bp, 52 predicted proteins | sample AntAceMetag02UKN_FD_69810 | JGI IMG/M metagenome (GOLD analysis project Ga0075125, IMG submission 69810) | Saline lake microbial communities from Ace Lake, Antarctica - Antarctic Ace Lake Metagenome 02UKN | ecosystem: Environmental > Aquatic > Non-marine Saline and Alkaline > Saline | place... | reverse complement strand
AGCAAGTAAAAACTACCACAAACTCTTTCTTTTAGCCTTACGTTCACGCTCACGAGATTTATAAGCATAACTCCTCGGTGACAAATCTGCCTTATCAGGGGCTTTAGTATTTGTACCCAAAAAGTCAATGCACTTCGCGGCACAACAGTCCGCAATACATCTGTCGCCGTGACTCATGCCAGCGCCGGACGGGTCTATATTATTGACAGCGGAACTGTGTATGATTTCCTCGCTGGTCTTCTGAATATACTCCAAGCACTCCTGATTCGCCAGTGAGCTTCGCTGAATGAATGTCTTATCCTTCAAACTCCTGCGGTAAAGGCCGAGAATAGCCGAACGCTCTTTGGTATTCAGGAACACGCCCGGCTTGTCAGATACCTTTTTATTCAAGCCTTCTTCGTTCCGGCGGTAATACAGGTTCCTGTAGCCTATACGCATAAGCTCATCAGAGAACTGCCGTCCGGTAGGCCCACTTGCGTCAAATAGCAGGAAAGCATTATTGAAATAGTTGCAATAAGCCACTGTCAGCCTCGCAAACTCCGCTGGGCGTATCCACGGATTAGCGTATTCAGCAAGTTTCTCGCCGGTACGGAGGTTTACAAAAGTCAACGCTGAATTACTTGCCCCTGTACCAGCGGAAATATCAGCACCACAGCCTATTTCAAGGTTCCTATCTATAGTATTGCGGTAGTCAGGATAAATCCACAGCTTCAAGGGCCCATTCACGCCATGTAAAAAGCCGAGAGGATCGTATGAATCCGCGTCAAATTCGATTTCGCCTTCATCAAACGGAGCGCAGACATGCTCTTTCTCAATCTGAGCTACCATCGCCGGGTCGAAAAACTGGAAGTCGGAACTAAACGGGTCCATGTCAAGTTCTTGTGCAATTTCCATCGGGTGTGCTGCTCGATCACATTCATTATCGTAGAATGGCGACCTTAATTTTCCATCTTTCCTGAACGGGTAGTCTTCAGGGAAGTTAAATGTTTTGTTCATTTCCGGCATATCGACAATACCACTAAAGTCGTCGTGCCGGATAATTTTGCCGCCCTCTGAATGGTACATACCTATTGCTTTTTCAGGGTGTACCGACCAGTGCATAACACATTTCATCGTCTTTCCGGTTGACAGCTTATAGAAAGCGGTTGCCGACCCCTTGTGAGACGAATTAAAGATACGGCATCTTGTTACATCTCTTGTCGAACTCAACATACCATGCCCATCTGGAACCTTTGCAAACTCATCTAAGAGCATAGCGGTGCACCTGCCGCCTGTAGCCGCATCAGAGGTTGTTGAAAGCCCTGTCATCGTGGAGTTGTTATCGTTATTCTTAAATAGTAAATTTACCCTGTTATAACTGGGTTGGAGCCATCTTGGTTGATGGTCAAGTATGAAATCCAACTTCCAGAACAGGCAGTCAGGGTCTTCATTTCTATCAACAAGATTTTCATTCCTACTCAATAGCCGGAAAGTCGAATAAGGACTAAACTGCCACTTCCACTCAAAAACAATTATGTTCATCCAGCTTGCACCCATATCCCTTGACTTCTCAGATAATTGGTCTGCTGGCCGTTCTATGGAATGTTTAATCGAGTCAAGGTTTACGTCTTGAAAATCATAAGTGATAAAAGGTACTACTTTCCCATCAAGTCGGGGATCATAAGTGAAGCAAAACGTATTAATAAAAAAAAGCATATCACGCCCGCACATGGCGTACAGGTCGTTTTTAAAGTCAAGATTGTCCGCTGCCAGCAATAGTATTTTTCTTCGGAACGCCAGATTACCACGCAAGGTCTTATAGTTAGGTACGTTTTCACAGCACCAGCTATAAAACGGGTATTGGTCGCCGTCCTTTATAGCCTGACAGCGGACAGAGTAGTCGTTTTTTAGAGATAATAATGTTGAAACTGGAATCATTTATTCAACCAAAGTTTAGTTTTGCAAATTCCCCACACAATTCCTTCGCTTTTCTATCATACGCCTTAGCGGCATCTATCTCGTCTTTGAAATAACCGAGGTGTATATTTTTCCCGTTTTTAGTTATGCCAGCCACCCATTTCTTAACTTTGACTCGCTTGTTCAAACTAACGCCCTTATATTGGCTCAGGGAATTTTTTCTTTTTGCCTGATTATACTGATTTTGTCGAACAGTGCACACTCTAAGGTTCCGCCTTCTATTGTCCAAGCCATTGCCATTGGCATGGTCTGTTTCTTTCCCTTTAGGAGCCTCAGTTATTAATCTGTGCATATATATGTGGAATTGTTCGCCTTTAATACTGACCGATCTGAACGCATAAAAAGTATTTCGGCGTTTACCCGCAGACCATTTCCACTGATTAAGCCATTCAAAATCTTCATCGTCCACCAGAGCAAATTGCCCTTGAGATAGCGGTATCTTCACCATTACTCACTTCCTTTCGGTTAGAGCCTTTAATTTCCGCCAGAAGCGCCACATATAATTACGACGGAGAGTTATTTTCATAAATTTATGGAATTCTTTAAATTCTTCTTCGCTTCCATAGGAATACCGCGTTCTTGTTCCGGGCCCCACAGGAGGCTTGAACTTAGTATTGGCATGAGCAATCCGCATTTTAGCTATAAGCTCAGACTTGTTCATTTTTCCTCCCCCAAAGCCAATAACAGAGTATCTATCAAAGCCACAGTCTCCTTACCGTCGTCCATCAGCTTATCACCGCCCTCAGAACTCTCCTTAGTAAGCAACTTCGGCAGGATAGTCTTGTAAAAGTCCTCCTGACGCTGCTCAGTCTTACGATAATGCAATAGCATACTGTAAGCACCGTCAGACGGAGCCGTACTACGGGTCACACCAGCCCTTTGGAAATTGTCCGCAACCCACTTGATCTTGTCATTCTCCGAAATGGTCTTACCGTCCAACTCCTCGTCAATCTCAAATAACTCCAAAATACCATCAGACTCGCCAGGAGCAGCATTGACAGGGACAACCTCACGAGGAACCTTAACAGTCTCACAGCGACTCCTGCGAATCAAAAAAGCGTCCATCATTATCTGGGCAGCATTATGAGCCTGAACATTATACTGAACACCATCAGCATCACGAAGCAATACCCTGAAACTGTCACGCAAAACAGTAAATGACCCCCAAACGCCCTCATTAGAATAAGTAGTCTTCTTCACACTCCAGCGGTCGGCAGTACTAGACAAAAACTTACCAACACCACGATCACGCAACTCACTCTCCTCGTACTTCCACTTATTACCTGTGAATGGCTCTCTTGACATAAATACCCCAATAATCTAATCCGGTCTAAGCAAACAGCCCACATTTCTCTTTAGCTTCTTGTACTCTATTTCGTGCTATTTCGCAATACTTCTCGTCCATTTCAATACCAATGTAATCCCGCTTGGTATTCACACATGCCACGCAGGTCGTCCCAGAGCCACAAGTGAAGTCCAGAACTGTCTCACCTCATTGGTGTATGTCTTGATTAGGTATTCCATTAGGGCTACTGGCTTTTGGGTGGGGTGGACATACTTGCCATCAGAGCCTTTATTAAAAGACAATATACTTCTTGGATTCCAATGGGTGTATGTCCGTTTTTTGCCGTCATTGTGTGCCAATGGGCTTGAGTCGCTCTTTGCACATACATAACTGGTTACCGTCTTGTCCCTTTTTACCATCTGCCGATTGTATTGGGTTTTACTCGTGCCAAAAACTATGACGTCCTCGTGTTGCATCATTGGCCGGTACTTGGCAATCTGGAATCCACTCGGCCTAACCTTATCCCACACCCAGCAATACTTAAACATTTTCATATTAGACGCTATCAGGGTAGTGGTGAACGGCTGTGAGGCCGTCATAACAATAGCACCGTTAGGCTTAATAACACGCTTCAACTGCTCCCACATCGGCTCAAGGGGTATAATTGAATCCCACTTGCAAGCCGTAGTGCCGTAAGGAGGATCTGTCAGGCACATATCAATAGAGCCATCAGGTATATCACGCATCACAGCCAAGCAATCACCACACACAACACTATTCATCGGTAAATCCAAAATAATCCCCTTTTCAGACTAACTAAATAACACTATACAACATATCGACCCTTCAGCAAGCGAAGAGTTAAAAAAATTTCAAAATCCGACAACAATACCAAAAGAACACCTCCACACTTCCATTTAAAGACCACGCAACTCCCATATGGGAAGTATTTCCCTTTAAAGATAACACACGTCCTATATGGGAAGTCCTTCCCTTATAAGTACAGATAGGTCGGGAATACCAGAAAATAGGCACCCGGGGGAGAGGGTATCTAGGGGGGGTATTTGAAAAGGGGGCGGGGGTGTGGTTCGGATTCTGGCGGATCGAGGAGAAAAAGCCCTTTTTTTACTGCGTGAGGCCACATCTGGGGCGAGTCTATGGGTTCGCTCTGTCTCGAATACATGGCCTCAAGCCTGCTCTTAGGTGGAACTACTGGCGTATCCTGCCCGCCTGCTGGGGGCGTAGCTGTGCGAGCTACCCGCTTGGTTGTTTGGTGTTGCGTGTGGCTGGTGTGTGTAGGTGTTGCTTGTCAACTGGCTGTGTCGCTGGCTGTTGCTTGTCAACTGTCCTGCTGTCAACTGGTTGACAAGCCTGCTCCGCCGGCTCACCGCCTGCCCATCCCCAACAACCTGCTTGTTCTCTCTCTCTTAGGGGGAATGGCTGTTGCAGGGCTTCGGGTCTGTCGTCTGCGTCTCCTGCTCTGGCTGGTGCTGTTGTTCGGCTGGCTGGCTTGGTTGTTGGTGGCTTGGTGCTGTTACTGGCTCCCAGCGTCCCACGATCCTGCGGCTGGCTCTCTCTCTTGGGGGGTTGTCGGCTGTTGCTGGCGGCGATGAATTGGGAAACTGTCACCACCCCCGTCACCGTCTCAATAAATCTTTATTTTATTTATGTTTTATTCCCCCCTGATAGGCTGTTATGGCTGGTTTTCAATGTTTTTTTGCCAAAAAGATTAAAGGTATTGACAGGTTTGTGCCGATGGGTTATAGTATAAGCATTGAAACACTTATCTTATTACTCTTTATGAAAGGCTGTAGAAATGAAAGTAGAAATGACAAAGGACAGTATCACAATCACGCTTCCAATCGCTCCCAGGACTTCCGGAAGTGGCAAGAGTACGGTAATCGCTTCAACCGCTGGCAATAAGGCCAGTGCGGCGTTGTTTGACGGCAAGCCGGTTGTTATTGGTGTAAATTGCTACGTTCCCAAGTAGATCGAAACGCCTTCGGGCGTCTGCTGGTTGTTCCAGTACTGATGAGATCAATTAATCTTTTATTGAAAGGCTGTAGAAATGGACATGAACAGATACGAAACAGAAGGACTGTTGACCGAGCCAGCAACCAAGCCGCATTTCCAACTGGCTGTGATTTATATTAAGTTTGAAGATCCTGGACATGGCTGGCTTGAGGTTCGGAAGTCTGAACTTGTTGAGCTGGGGATTGCTAAGCAAATATCAAGCTATTCTTACATGAATGGCAAAATGGCTTACCTGGAGGAAGATTGCGACATGGGACTGTTTATCGAAACTCGCTGGTCGGATGATCCTTTTAAATGCCGCGACCATATTCAGGTTCACCAGCAAGACCCGACACCCATTAAAAATTATCCTTGCTACAGAGTTTAACTGCCAACACTACCGGCCAGTTTAAAAGCTGGCTGGACTTGTAAGCTGTTAAATAATAACTTAATGAAAGGGCTGTATCATGGAAAAGAAAATAACTTATTTGGAAGTCGGAAAGAAATATAGGGTATCAGGCTTTAAAGACATATGTTTTTACAATAACGCTATTTATACCATTGAACAGCTAACTGATACCTTAGTGCGGTTTACTGGGTATAGGTATATGCACAAAAAAGGCAATTTAACATTTAAGGCTGTATAATGAAAACTTTTAAATCATTCGCCCACGCGATACTACATTACGGCTGTTCAGGGCTGGCAGAGCGTAAACTTGTCGCTGGCAAGTACAAGTATTAAGCCCGATTTTAAGTCTAATCAAGAAAGGCGTAAGGATCATGCAGATCAGAACAAATAAAAATCGCTGCCCCCAGTGTGACGCGGATCGGCTGGCTTATACGGCAAGCCTTGACTTAGAAAGTCTTGTTGTTGAATATCCTTGCTCTTGCGATGTTTGCGGCTGGGAAGGCTTTGAGCTTTACAAAGATAATAAATTTATTGGTCACACTTCCGCCGCCGGGGTGGTTCGTGGCTATTTTTAATTAAACTTTCATGAAAGGTACGAGAAATGAAAACTATAACAAATAAGACAGTAGCAACGGAAATAGTCAAACAGCTTGGCAATAAAGCCTTATGTATGCTTGGAGCAAAGCAGTTTTCTTGCACAGATAATGCTTTAGTGTTTCGCATTGGCGGAAATTGCAAGCGGGTCAACTGTATTAAAATCACATTGAACGGGCTTGATCTGTATGATATGGAGTTTATCCGAATATGGGGAATAAAGCTTTCTACCTTGGCGGAGCATGAAAACGTCCATGTTGACTCAATGCACGGTGTTATTGAGTCTGAAACAGGGATGCGAACGAGTTTATAACTTCAATTTTGAAAGGGTTTTAAAATGTTTAACAAAGGCGATAAAGTGCAAGATATTTACACAAACGAGGTTTTTACAGTCAAAAAAGCATATATACAGGGTTACGATGGTAAACCTGACCAAACTGTCGAATTTGAACCAACAGAAACGCAACCAACGCCTTGGAATAAAGGTAGCAACCTGAAATTATTAGCTGCCGAAACGATTGCCAGCTTAATAAAAAAACATGGTGACCTTGAAGCAGGTATTTATTACCCAGTGAGCCAACAAATTGTAAAACTGCCTGAATTGCTTGTAAGCGGTGAGCGTATCGGGGTTAGTTTTTACATTGGAATTGAAGATTTTAGTTTTTTCGTTGAAGAAAACCCAGGAAATGCAAACGGATCATTTTTTCGGGTTTATTATGATTCTGGCGTTTTGCCGATGGATATAGCAAGACAGGTCAAAAGCTTAATAAAAAACAATCAAGACGCAATAGGAATTTCTTTTCAGAATGTCAATTTAAACTAAACCGCTAACCGTCCCGGCTGGCTCAGGCTGGCCGGGCAATCTGAAAGGGATAAAATCATGCACGACTGGATAATGCAGAACTGGAAGATTATTTTTGGCATAATGGCGGGCTGTTGGTGTTTTAAGTGGCTGTTTTGCTTGGTGTTTAAAGATATAACTGGAAGATGGAAATGGGAGAAGTGAGCTATGAAACACGGCGAAAGTATATTTGCTTGGCTTTGGTTTGTGGTGTACTGCCTGCTGTTATTCTGGGCGGCAGTCCAAAGCACAGAGTTAGAGGTAAAGTACAGAGTGACGGCTTACTGTCCCTGCGAGAAGTGCTGCGGTAAGTTTGCGGACGGGATCACCGCCAGCGGTCACGTTATAAAACCCGGCGACAAGTTCGTAGCAGCGCCAAAGTCAATTCCTTTCGGGACTGTTTTGGATGTTCCGGGCTATGGGATTGTAAAGGTAGAGGATCGAGGCGGAGCGATTAAGGATGGACGGCTGGACGTTTTTTTTGGCGATAAAAATGGTGTGTCTGGCCATCAGCGGGCTTTGGAATGGGGAGTGAAATATTTAACTATTACCCAAATTGAAAGGGGCGAAGATGGAAAGTAGTAATACTTATAAATCAGATGTCAAGCAGGCTGTTTTAGATTTTGAAACAAGTATTGAGAGAGAGATTGAGCGATATATGGATAAAGTCTCCCCCGGCTGGGGCAGTGAATTTGAGGCTTATAAATCAGCTCTGCTTGACTATTTAGTAGCAGAATTGGATTGCTCTACAATTAACGATTCAAACGTAGATGATGTAAAAAATGAAGTTTTAAAACATTACAAGATTGTTATTTTCACAACCTTAAACACGGAGTATTAAAAATGATTAACTCAAACCAAGCGAATACCAAAGCTGTTATATACGCCCGATTTAGCCCCAGGAAGAACGCTGACGACTGCGAGAGTTGCGACACTCAAATTGATTATTGCACTAAATATTGTGAGTTTCACAAGATGGATGTTGTGCAGACGTTTCAAGATGAGGCTTTATCAGGCGCGGAGGCTGAGAATAGGCCGGGACTGCAATCTGCGATGGAATACGCCATAAAACACAAGGCCAGTTTAGTTATTTATTCCTTAGATCGCCTTTCAAGAAGTTTGCGAGATGCTATTGACCTTTCTGATAAACTGAGGAAAGCAAAAATTGATCTCTGTAGTATAACCCAGCAAATCGACACATCAACCGCCATAGGCAATATGTTTTTCCAGATAATTGCTATGTTTGCTGAATGGGATCGCAGGCAGACCTCAGAGAAGACCAGTGCCGCTATGAGGCGACATCAGGCCACAGGGCGTAGAATGTCCGCCAGATTGCCGTTCGGCTGGCGTCGCGACCCTGACAACCCTGCTCGTATGCTTCCTAATGACTATGAGCTGGAGATAATCGACGAAATGAAAGAGGCGAGAGATGAGGGCTATAGTCTCAGGGCTATCGCTGATTATTTGACTCGGAGCAAGTTCATCCCCAGGTCAACAGTCAAACAGACTGACGATGGGCCTGTTGAAGTAAAAGGTATATGGCATTTCGGGACAATCAGACGGATATTAGATCGAGTTGAGCGTGATGTCTTTTAGGTTATGTAGGTGTATTTGGTTTTCATTGGGTTCCTTCCTTCTCTGGCAGGATTATTGGCTTCCAATGGGTGACACTATCATAATCTATGTCGATGTCATAATTAAGGCAGAAGTGTGAACCTGAATAATAGCCTTTAATAATTAGCCCATCGGGGTACAGCAACTCAACATCTTCTACGGTTAATGGCAACCACTCTTCTACAGATATCCAGCGATGCTTGTTGAGTTCGGCTTGGAACTGTAGCTTAGCCGACAACGCGTCAGATAATTCCTCGTTGTACTTAAAAATTTCCTCTTTCAGCCTCTTGTTCTCGGTTTGGAGCTTAACAATATCTTCTGCATAAGAATCTTCTGTTGAGTCCCATTCGCCTTGCAATTCCTGTAACGCTTGATCTGGCGTAGCGGGTGATTCAACTCCAAGATCCTTAATTACCTCTGGGTCGTATCCATTATGTCTTTTCTTAACTGCAGCCATAAATGGCTTGGCTTCGTCAAGCTCGGCTTGTAGCTGCTTAATTTCTTTTTCCTGATCAACAACACAATCAGCCTGTCTATTGCGTATTTCCTTTAATTCTGCTTCGCTGGCTTGGAGTTGCTCGACCTGCTCTTTAAAATCATTCATCTCAATGGCCATGCCCTCGTTATCTGATATGATTTTGGTCACAGGCACGTTTCCTGATTTATATGTATGTAGCTCGGCTCGGAGTTCATCAATTTCAGCAAGCTGATTAGCAATGGTTTCTACCGCTATTTCTGGCTTAGATTGTATCATCTTCTCAAAGTCACTCATTTCTCACATCCTTTCAGATTACCAATAAATTTATCACCACAAAACGCACCTTGTAACCCATGGTCAGTCACGCCCTTTACGGTGTACCAAGCACAGTCCGTATTACATGAAATATAATTTATACCACCATCTGGGCAGGCACATGAAAGTATAGGGCAGACAACCATTGAAGTTTCGTTATATCTTAATTCCCCGCACTTAGTTATTGTTAGGCTTCTCATCATTCACCGCCTTTCTCAATCAAAATTTCCTTACCCAAACATACAGGCTCATCACTTAATCTAATATCATGGTCAACTCTTTTGCCGAAGCTAAAGTCATTCGGCGTGTATTCATTACTTACAAATCCATCTATCAGGAATCCCCACCGCTTAAACATTTCAGCTATAAGCTCCGAACAGAAGATAGTTTTTAGATTACTCTTGTTTCGCCACGGCATAGCTGCTCCCATGAGTTCCCAGATATTCTGCTCGTACTTCCTGCCCTTAACTTCATCTCTGAATATTTTCAACGCTTCGTAGAAAGCCGAATCCCTCTCAGTAACTAGATGCCGAACCTTGACTGTACCGTTGTAGTTGTTGATTCTATTGCTCAAGAGGCTAATCTGTACGCCATCAGCACCCTTTCTCATACTGGTAGATTCCCAACAATACACATCACCGCCAATTACATAGACCATACCGACATGAGACACATCGCTTGCCGTGGCCAGCTTAATCAGCCAGCTTACAAAGCCACGCCCGTTGAATAACAAGGGGTCGCCTGTTTTTAGGTCTTTTCTGATGTCTGAGTATTTCATTTCGCCTCCTTATCAGCCTTAACCACAAAGCCAGTTTCTATTTTTGTTTCTCTATTGTTCAAAAATTTCACCCATAGCAACACTGGTTTTCAACAGCAATTCTTTTGCGTCCCGAACCGTTGGGCTTACCTCAGAAGCAACTGTTATCATGCCTATTGCGGTGTCTATTTGGGATATTAAATCCTCCACTTTTTCCGAAGCACTGAGGCAGTAACTACAGGGTTCAGGAAGTCCACCTGCGGGGTAGTTGTCGGCTATTGTGGCTGGCTTTGCCTTCACCGGATCCAATAAGCTTATCGCAGTTGTAAGGGTATTCCAGAAGTTCTCAAAAGCTATTAACTTGCATTTGCGATAGCTTGATGGTGTTCCGTCATTTTCCCATCTTACATATTCGTCCCGTAATCTTTCTAAGTCGCCTAATTCACTCATATCTATTCTCCAATCTGAGCCTTAGCTCCTTTTAAACTTCTTTTTGCATCCATAATACATCGCTTAACTAACGATGGCATTTTCTCAAAGGTAGCAGAATGTAAATCTTTATCCGCTAATAACATTAGGTTTCTCAACCTCTCATTATCTATTTCCAGTTTCTTTATCTTTGCCAGCAAAGGCTTTTCGGTATACTCCTTGCCAGACTGGAAAGAAGTTGCCGCTACATTGTTCACGTCTGTTGCTAATTGTTTTCTGATTTCTGAGTATTTCATTTCGCCTCCTTGTGAGCCTTAACCAGCCAGTCGTAGGCAGCTTTGGAGCCGAGCCTTGGTTCATCAGGATTCTCCAAATCACACATATTTTCTGTGTCCATGGCTTCGTCAATATCGCCATTGCCATACACTGCGTACCAAATCCGGTTATCACTCGCATACTTCACAAACAATTTCAGATAATCTTTTCGCTTTTTCATTTCTCACCGCCTTTCAGGTTACTCTATTAAACTTAAATCCGCTTCATCACCAGCGTCTAACCCTAATTGCAGTAAATCAATCGCATTTGCAAGTTGTTCTAACCCCATTTGCCGCTGAAACGACATCTTTGCTCTTAAATTGTACTGGGCGTTCTCTAAAACTTCTAATATTGATAACATCATTTACCGCCTTTCAAAAGTGTTGGTATTTTCATTTCGCCCCCGCCGCAAAGCCGCCTAAGCCAAGCAAAGCATCTATGCCACTACTGGCGGTGCTTGCCAGGCCGTTGGTATCAACTGTAATATCTTTCAGCACTGTCAAGCTGGTAAACTCAACTATCGGGGTCTTGACCCGCACATAAGCACATCCCGACAGCAGCAGGATTAGGGTTAGTAGGGTTTTCATTTTACCTCCTCTGTCACAAGCTCGTATGTTTGGTTGAAAATATCTGGCTTACAAGGGTAGAAATGTTCTCCATCTGGCTCGGCAATGACCCAATCATTTATTGTTACTTTTGTTTCTTGGCCATGAATTGTAGTAACATACCCAAACCAGCAATCAAGAAGCTTAGTATTGCTATGGTAACTAGCTGAATTAAGTGAAAGACCTTTTGGGTATTTGTTGTCTCCGACTACGAATGGAAACAAAAATGCTTCTGTTAGTTGGTACGCCTCAACTATTACTGGCTTCTTTCTGTATTTCATTTTACCTCCTCTGTTTGTATTTTGTGGAATGTCCACATGGCAGGGTCAATACTAAAAACACATCCACCACGTTCAAATCTAAACGTTCCATCAACACCCACAAGCTCAAACATTCCTATCTCACATTGACACTCATCTATTTTCGATATGAAATACAACGCCCACGGCTCCAGCTTAACCACGGCAGGCTGGTAGGTGGATTTGATGCGGTAGACAAAAGAGCTTATCCGGTGAAAGTCTCCATTTGCATCATTTTCCCATATAACAGGATATGTTAGTGTTGCCCACGCACGATTCTTTATTCCAGCCCTATCCAGTGCCTCAAATTCATCATCAGGCAGTAAAAAGTTTGGGATATTATTGTGTTTCAGCTTCTCGATCATTTCTTTGTTCATGATTTCCCTTTCAATGGTACAACTCTCTCAAATAAACCACGAAGATATGCTACAAGCTCCGTGTGCTCCAGTAAGAGCGTTTTAAAGCTTCGGGCGTTGCTTTCATTCATTTTCTTCTCTAAGACATGCTCTAGGCACTGTCGGACTGTGGGGAAGTAGGCGTAAGGAACCAATATTTCCTTGCCCTTGTTTTTGCCTTTCTTCACAACCTTCTTCTTGGCCAGCATCGTATTCATACTATCTGATGTGATATAAATATCATCAATTACATGGATTCTTAGTGACATAATTCTCCTTTCTGTTAAATTGTCATATCGTCAATCTCAGCCTGAAGCCTCTTTGAAACTTCCAAAAGGCCGAAAATGTCTACCTTGCACACTGTTTTGATATTTTTGTTCTCTTGAAACCATTTCCACTGATCTTCCCTGGCCCAAACCATCCATTCAGCGAACCGCTGGGTAACATCTGTCGAACCATGAGCCGAAATATTATTGCCAAGCGTATGATGGTCAGGCGACAGAGTAACTCCGTTCATCAAATCCCATCGGAAATTCCTGTTCTTCCGGCCTATCAAGTGGTGAGAATTAAGATTATCAGTTTTTTTGCTGATTACACACTTATTGCCGTCTTGCAGTTTAACAGCTTTAGACCACAATTCATCACATAATCCTTCCAAATGGTGTTTGACAACTACCCGAATCCTCTCAGGGGTAATCTTTGGAAACTTGTCTATCACAGCAGCTTTAATCTCTGGTATCGACTTGCCCTGCTTGAAAAGTTTAGTAATTCTCGTTTTTGTACTTGCTGGAATTTTTGCCAATTTTCTAGTACCTTCTTCCGTCCCTATACCTATACCTTAACCTATGCCTATACCTATACCTATACCTGTACGGTTACAAAACCCTTTGCTAACCCTTATCAGAAATCGTCTATTACTTCAAGCAATTCCTCTTTCCCTAAATGCTCTAAAACCGCTTCTCGCAAAGACTTATGTGCGGCAATCTTCCTGATAATGCCGATATGCGGCTTAACATTTGTTTTTAAATTGGCGTTTTTCTGGTGTTTCAAGAAAGTTTTGAGCCATAGCGTTTTTTTATCTGTAAGAAACCGATTTGACAATTCTTTTATCGCTTCTCGGAGTCTATCTTCTCTTTCTCCAATACAGAAAGCTGCTGTCTCGAAATCTATCTCCCAGAATCCAGCAATGTCGCACCTGTCCCACATATACCAATACAGCAATTTTGCTGTTGGCGATAGCCTACGGAAGAATTGATCTTCCCATTTGCTCGTCTCGGTAAACCTCTTACTCATTAAAACCTCGAATTATTCACCATTGCCATTATTTTAGATTTCGTACAACCCTCGTTATACCACTGTCTGATGTCCTTGCTCAGAGGCGGTTTAATAACCCTGACGCTGGCCACAGTCGATTTAATCCCTTTGACCAACCCCATCGCACCATCAATGCCCGGATAGTACACAGAGCCGTTTGGGCGTGTCTTAGCCTCATCCTTATCGGCTACAATAACAACTTGTCTGTTCTGGCCTTTTAGAAGTTGAATCAGGTACTCCAAACCAGCTGAGCAGTTTGGACGGCCAATAGCCTCACAGCCCATATCTCTCATTGCTCCGGTGTCTGAATAGCCTTCAGGCAGGAATAATATCTCTTTACTTTGTTTCTTGACAGTGGCAGGCCAAAAAAGGCCATTCTTACTGCCCTTCACAGAAACTCTGGAATCCCCGCAGCGGAGCCTTATTCCGATTAATTTTCGGGAACCATCGCGTATAGGGAAACTATAATGCCATTTCCCCCACCAAGAAGCCCAGCCTACTCCAAGTTCATTAAGAGAGCTTTTGCTCAAACCAAGCTCATCTGACAATTCAAGCAGCTTGTCATAAGGCAGTTCGTTTTGGTATTTTTCCTGTAGCTTCAAGAAGTCCGGCACCGGCACCTGCCTGAAGGGCTTCGGCTTGGGCCGATGTTTCACCGGTGTTGGATTGTCTGTAAGCCTGTGTAACCAGCCAGCACCAGAAGTTCCTACCTGTATCTCAGAACCCTCTTGGATTCTTGCGCAGATTGCCGCTGTGCCGTCCTCGGCGATCAAACACCAGTCAAAATTTGCCGCAAATGGGACAAGGGTTATCTTTTTTAACTCTTAGCATTTACGAACCTCCTTTCGTGATTGCATGACTCTTAGAAAATTCCGGCAACATTTTTCACTGCACAACTTGGGGATGTAAGCATCATCTTTAAGTGTTTTTAGTATCTCTGACATCATGTGTTGTTCCGTAACAATTGTGTAGCATAACTCACACTGAAAGTAGTTAGCCTTTCTTAGCATTTAACACCCTGTTCCCTTAGCCTGTTTATCAATCCCTGCCGTACCGAAGCTGGAAGCTTACGTCCGCCCCTGCCCCATTCTATTCGGGAAAGAGCACCCATTACTGGACCAGCCTGTTTTTTAGTTAAGCCTTGAGGGAAGCCCCAACGTCGCAACAGCTTAATCTGCTTGAAAGAGCAACAGCCTGCCAGATCGCGTTTTACGAGCGTATCAATAAGCTGTGAAGCATGGGTCTTGGATAATTTATCAGTATTGACCCCTTTGCTTTTCAGATAAGCAGTCTGCTTTGTGGATGCCGGCCTGTCGTGGTTTTGCGGGTTCTCAACATGGTACGGCGTAATATCGAAGACATCAAAAGGATTGACTTTTTTACTGGTAAAGTACGCGCCAATTTTAATATTCTTCCTTGGGTCGCCATCTTCCTCGATAGATTTTCTGTGGGCTATTTCTCTTTCAGCTTTCTCCAGCTCTGTCGCCACATCAGCGGGCTTTCCTGTCCTGGCGGAATCGTCAGCGGCGTTCTTAGCTGCCAGCTCAACAACATCATCGTCGTATTTACCGCCGAGAACGTCAGCAACAGTTATTAGTTTGTGCCTGCCAGCGTTGCCCACGAAGTCAATAACTTCCAGATTCGGCTTTCCACTCGCTGCAATAGCGGCTCTGCGCCCTAAATCGTCTTTGGGTATGTCAACTATCCCTGTCAGTGGCCTTGTGCCTCTGCCAACCATTTGTGTGTAAAAACTCCTGCTCTTTGTCGGTCTGGCAAGGACAATGCACTGAATGGAAGGATCGTCAAAGCCCTCAGTAAGAACTCCAACATTCACGAGATATTGAAAATTAAATTCTGCATATTCCTTGAACATAGCCCTGCGGATTTCTTTCGGTGTTTTGCCGTACACGAAGCGGGCTGAATGAGGTTTGTGCCTATTAATTATCTCAGTGAGTCTTTCGGCCTGTGCTAAGGATGCGGCGAAGATAAGCGTCTTTTTGTCGCCAGTCAGCTTTACTGTCGGGTCGGCTATAGCATGGATATTTTCTTCATACTCCAATACTTTCGCCAAATCCTTACCATTCAGGCCGTCAGCAGTATTGGCAGACTTCACTTCTGAGTAATCCAGAGAAGATACAAATACACTTCGCTGTTCTATCGGAACTAACCAGCCGTCGTCTACTCCATCCCGAATGTCATATTTAAAAGCAACATCGTTGAATACCTGCCCCATAGCCTTACTGTCGAGTCTATCGGCTGTAGCAGTCACACCTAAAATTTTGAGGTTCGGGTTCTTCTTGTAATACTCAATAATCCGCTTGTACGTTGCCGCTGGTGCGTGATGTGCTTCGTCGATTACTAGCAAACTAAAATCATTCGGGTCGAATCTCTCCATCCGCCCGCCTTCCCTGCCAGCGATCTGGGTCTGGACAGTTGACACCACAATGTCAGATTTGTACCAGCCAGTTCCAGCCCATTCTTGTCCCATTTCCACATCAGCTTCCACACCAGTAACCAGGTGCATCTTTTCTTGGGCTTGGAATATCAATTCTTCTCTGTGAGCAACCACCATTATCCTGCCAGTTTTACGGAAGTGATTGGCAATGTGAGCGAAGTAAATCGTCTTCCCCAGCCCTGTTGCCATTACACACAAAACTGAATCTGTTCCCTCAAACTTTGCCAATGTGGAGTCGTATGCATCTTCCTGATAGCTTCTCAGTTTCATGTAAGCACCTCAAAGGTAAACAGCCGATTGCTAAATAACCGTTTTTGACTATCAGAATCCTCGGCGTGGATATCCTTATAACGGCTGTTCTTTGCGACCTTTTCGCACTTGCAGGGACAGCCGTGAGCCACCTTGCCTTTACCTAAGCCCTTTTTGATAAGTGCGTTGAACATCTGACCTTTTTTCATTTTACTTTCCTCATATAAAAGTCCTTGCCCCATTCAAAACCGTCTTCTGTAAGATTATCCCTGATCCTAAATGCTTCCCATGCTTCAAAAGTTTCTTTACTGTCCCTCAATCTCGCTCCAAGGGTTTTGTGGTAGCCCAAAGTCAGCCGGCAGTCGCCTATCCTCCCAAAGTCTGTGAAGCAGTGGCCTGTCTTATCGAAGAATCTGTAACGCTGCTCGCTCATTTCAAGTCCTCCGCAGTTGTCATATATGCATCTTCATTGACCCAGCCGTGACCGCTACATGCCCGGCAGTTTTCATTGTTCACGTCGCCCCCACAATATTTACAAACGGAGTAGGGTTTAGCAAACCGCAGGTTCCGCCTGAGATTGCCAATATCCCTTTTCAGCGAGTCTATGTTGCAGTGGGCGTACAATTCATCGTTATTCGCAACAGCTTCCCTGATAGTCTTAAACATCTGGTTAATTGTTGCGATATGCTCTTTGATTTCTGGCACTCTGCTGAAGACTTCTCGCAGGTTTTCGGGTACTTCCATACCAGTTGAATCAAGGATTTTCTCCTTTTTCTCAGGCTCATCACCAGCAGAACCCTCATTTTTAGGCTTAGAATCCTTTGTGGACTCGTTTGTACCCGTATGGGAAGTATTTCCCTTATCGGATGTAGGTGGTCTTTTAATAGACCGTTCATAGTCCTCGCGATACAGACTGACAGCCCTGCGAGATATGCCTACATGAACAGCAAGAGCCTCGTCTGTCATTTCAGGGCTTCCCCATTCAGGGTCAGGGAATATTTCCTCTAAAAGCATTATCTTTGCTGAACCTTTTTGGCGAGCAAAGCCATGAGCTTTGTTGGCAGAAAACGAGAACCATCTGGCATCTCTTTTAGTGCCTTCCTCTACACTGGCAGGGATATACTTCTTGCCGAGCTTCCGGTGGGCGAAAAGTCTGTGAAATCCATCCCAAAGCCAGTAGCTATGGCCATCAAATACAACATCAACAGGTGTTTCGTCCCACTTTCCATCCTGCATCAGTGATTTGTATTTTGCCACTACATCATCGTCTATTGGCCTTTGCTGTGTGCCACCGTCTATACGAATGTCTGCTATTGCTAAGTCTTTTTTCATATTGTAATCCTTTCAGGAAAATTCAAGTAAGCATATTCGCCAAATAGTTTTATAGCCATTTGGTCGTATGTTTCAGCAGCATCAATCTCATCTTCAAAGCATCCAAGATAAATACGTCTATTATTAAAACCAATACGCGCCACCCATTTGTTATTTTTTTTTAGAAAATGAACCCCTTTGAACTGGCTGCTCATACGTCTTCTGTATGGCCTTAGGTTCATTTGGTTTTGGGAATATGAGCATATTCTGAGATTTTCCCTTCTATTGTCCAAGCCGTTATGATTTATATGGTCAACTATTTTGCCATCAAACATCCTGAGGCCAAGAATCTCTCGGTGCATCAACAAAAGCCCTCCATGATAGCTTCTGTTGGCATAAAAACTGCTGGGACATTCTTTTACAAACCAGTTATGAGTATTTAACCTCTCGTAATCTTCATCATCAACTAAGACAACAACGCTTGGGTGTGTTTTGGTTGATACGTCTATCAGTTTCACAATATTCCTCTCTATTTATTGATTGTTTTCCGTCCAAATTCACGTTTCATAAAAGCTATGGAATTATAGCTTAGTTTCTCAAATACTTCATCACTGGTACAGGTAATCGCTCTGGCAAAGCATACTTCTGGTATTAATTTCGGATCCCGCTGTTTTCTCAAACTGTTGTGCAGGAACATAAAAGCCTGCACTTGAACAGGGTTGGGGATGTTACCAGCCGACCTGACAATGTTATCACAGTGTTGCTTTTTAGGGTTTTTAGGTTTCTTATAAAGACGTTTGCCGTCACAAGTATCCCTGAAGATGTTACAGGAATAACATTTCTGTCTATCATTTATTTGAATCCTTTCAAAACAAATTCAATCCTTTAAAATAATGGCGGTTTATTTAACGTCCACGCCGCCAAAGGACTGGGAGGAGGGTTATACTTTTTAATGGTAAGAATCGCCTTGTTCTTACCTGCCGCTGATTAACTAACCCGCTCTAACGACTTACGGTTTCTATGAAAGGTCTATTGCTTGACAGAGCCGTCTTCTATTATAATCCCGCTTTCATCGCCAGACCAGCGTTCCAGCCAGAGTTGATAGTCTTTATCTTTCACCAGCTTTTGTACGACCTTTAGGCTGTCGTCGTCCAGCTCATTACCCTTCATCACGATTACCCGCAGCTTAGGATTCTTCTCCATAGCTATAGCCATTGAAACCTCAAGCTGTTTAGCTCCGCCCTCCTGTGACAGCGGTATGCCGTTGTAAAGTACACAGTCATCTGAAACAGACAAGCCTTCCACTGGCATTTTAGCCTTTGCCAGCCGATCTGCTTTCTGCTGTTCCAGGCCCTTCATTTTCTTACCGAGTTCTCGCCACTTGTCAGCTTCTTTTTTGGCTTTGACTTGCAAAGATTCCTTCTCTTTTTTATTGCGGACAGCACCGTTGGTTGCTTCAAGGTCGGATATATTCTGCTGGATTTCGGATATATTCTTAGCTTCCGTAGTCTTAAACTCTATCTCAACTTCGTTTATGTGAAAAGCTAATCGGGTTTCGTCGTCAATGGTGTCTTGTAAATCTTGTTTGCTTTTTGCGAGGTCAATCTCCTGTTGCTTGACAGTGTCCCGTATATCTTTAATCTCCTGCTTTACGCTAGCAAGATTTACTCTTCCGGTTTCAATGCCGCTTTTCAAGGAATCAACATGGTTATTGTGATTCACAGCTGCGAGCATCTCCTCCGTCAACTCAGTCATCAGCACTTCCTCGTCTGGCGTATCTTCTGTAACAGCAATCGCATCAGCCTCATGCTCAAGTCGCTCTTTGTCCCTGCGAACATCGCTCCTTTCTGTCTTTGTCGTAGCAATCTTATCGTCAAGGTCAGAGAAGTCCAGACCAGCCAGCTTCATCAGCATCAACCGCTGTTGCTTCTTGCCAGCCTCAGTCTTAGCCATGTTGATAAACTCCATAGGGTCGAAACTTATTTCCCCTACAATCTTGTCAAGTAACTGCTGTGGCGACTGCGCCCTCATGCCATCCACGTTGGTAATAGTCAGAGAGCCACCCTTTTCAGTAAACGTCCGCTTGATTTTCCAGTTCTCTGTAGTAATTATGCCTTCAGCGCTGTCTTCACCTGTACGTATAGGCTTGTCAGGGCAATACCTCTTTCCTTTTAATACACTTATAATCAGATCGAGGACGCTTGTTTTTCCCGCACCATTCTTCCCGGTGATTAGAACAGTATTACTGTCGCCGGGTTCTATTGCAATGGCTTTGAGTCTTTTGTAATTTGTGCCTTCTAAGCTAATAATTTTCACAATGTAACCCTTTCAATTTAAAATTAGTATTTGCAAATTCACCAAACATTTCTCTGGCCTTTTCGTCGTAAGCTCTCGCTGCATCAATCTCGTCAGCGAAAACGCCAAGCGATATCTGTTTGTAATTGAAAAATATCCTTGCTTTCCACTTACCTTTTGTCCACGTCACTCCTCTGTAGCGAGACGTGGTATTTTTCTTCTTCCTCATATTAAATCGGTTCTGTTGTGCCGTACAAACCCTCAAATTTTCTTTTCTATTATCCAATCCATCATGGTTGATATGGTCAGCTTGTTTCCCGTCCCCACGAACCAAGCCTAAAATGACCCTGTGCATGAAAACTTTCGGCCTTTTACCATTTGGCTCTTTACGGTTTCGCCCTGCATAAAAAGTCCCGCTATAATTATCTGCAAACCACTTATGTTTAGACAATTCGGTATAGTCGTCATCGTCAACATAAGCCACTTTCCCTTGTGTTAGTGGAATTTCTTTCAAAGCTAAATTTCCTTTCAGTTTGGGGTTATGGTTATTTACTGTTAATCAGAAGATTCCGCGGCTTCTGATACAGCCGTTTTGATACATTCGGCACAGGGGTCTATTTTAATATACACATCTAAGTCGCCATCCACCTCTGTCTCACTAACACTCAGCCCTTCACCACACTCTGAACATTTAAGGTCGTATGGTTGTTCGAGCATGTGTTCTTTGATTTCACCTCTAATGGAATCTGCTATTTTGTCAATATCTACTGCCATAATAAATCCTTTCTAAGAAAAATGTGAATCCAATTCAGTATCGCCAGTAGGCCCAGACTTGGGTTTAGCCTTATCCTGGAAACATCCAGCAAAGCGATCCTGCGGCACTGTTTTTGTAAATACAACCTTAGTTCCCTCTACAGGGCCATTGCCTTTTATATAAGCTGTCAGAGCCGCCTTGCGCCTCTTTACAAGCTCTACCAGAGTCACCAGATTGTCAACAAAAGCTGTAGGGTCGTCTGCTATCTCTTTTGCGTCTATGGAAGCCTGCGGGCAGAATCTAATCATGTCACACCAAGCACAGTTATTTGGCAATGGCCAAGCGTCCCTACAGTCATCCATAAACAACTTGACAGCAGAGACTACACGGCCTTTTAGTGCAACCTCTGTCGTCAGGCCGAGCATCCTTGGATGTTCTTCGTTACGCTCAAACTTTGCATAAGCTTTAGTACCGAACATTGTCTCGTAATACCAGAAGTGGATTGTATTAATATCCTTGTACTCCGGTTGATTGAATAACAGTAAGGCAATAAAGCTGGCTTGAAATGAGTCTTTGGCCTCTGTATTGCTTCGGCGTTTGAATCCGGTTTTAAAATCAGCTATATGAAGATTGCCTTTACCAGAACCGAGTAAATCTATTCTGGTTGTCGCTACAACAGCAGGAGTTGTTTCTGTCTCAGGAATAATTACCAGCGACACTTGCAGTTCCAGACCAATCACGTCAACATGATAATCAGCGATCATGTCGGCTACATGCCTTGCGTGGCGTATTGCCATTGGAGTTACATTAGGTTTAATTTTCGGTAAGTTGTCCACGAAGTATTCGGGGACTAACAAGAGGTCATTTTTGCACTCATTAAAAGCCTTTTCAATAAGGGAATGTATTTCTATCCCACATTCCGCAAATGTACCAGTCGTGGATTGCAATGCCACTGACGATAGTTTTTCCATGAGAACTGGGTCAGCATTTTTCACCTTCTCCGATTCCCAATCGAATATTTTAAAACCCTCAGCCTTTGCTTTTGCCGCATCAAATAGCATTGATAAATACGCCTGCCTTGGGCATGTTGAAAATTGTTCAAGGCGCGACCTATCTAGTATTATTGGCTTTCGTTTTTCCATCCTTATTCCCCTTTCGGCTCCAATTTCCGCTTCAATTCCTCAAGCATAACGGCTGTAAACTGCTCCGGCTTCTCAACTTCTTCCTCGCCTCGGCAAAGCTCCTCAGCAGCCCAAGCAGTGAAATCCTCATAGCCAAAACTGTCGTACAGCTTCTTAACTTCTTCGTAAGTAATGCTGGCAGAACTCTTGTCATCCTTGACTTCCTCCGTGACTGGTTCTGCCAGCGGCTCTGGGATTTCCGTATCATCTATTTTTCCTTCTAAATGGCGGTCGCCTCGAACTCCGGTTTCTGAATGAACACCTTCTATTTTTGACAAACCGTCCTCGCTCGCCATAGTTATAGCATCTACTTTCTTCCGCCTCTCCCCTCTCGGCGGCACATCACAAGCCGGAGCAGGCAACGGTTCTTCGCCTTCCATTTCTTCCGTAAGGTGCATCCCCATCAAAACGTCAGGGAAATTGTCACGCAGATTGAAAGCTCTTGCTTTGTATTTGAGCATACGCTTCGGGTGAGTTGTCCAAGGGCCAGCTTTTCCCCACAGTCTTGCTGTCTTGGCGTCTGCAACAGAAAATGTGGTTTCGACTGTTGAGCCTGTTTCACCCCTATCAAACTTGCGGATACTTTTCACAAAGGCACACATCTTGTCACCCTCGCCTGAAACTTTCTCAGAGAACTCAGAGAGCAGTCCACTTCTCTTTACCAACCCCAATGCCGCATCGCCCCACAAGCTAGGCTTGCCCTTGATAATAGCAATGGAATTAAGAGCCTGCATCGGCTTCAATCCAATCTCTGCCCCAGACTGCAAGCCTACGAAGACCTGTGCTTTTGTCTTGTAGCCGTCTGGACAAAGCCCTGACTGTAATATCAACTGGGCAGTCATCTGCATATCGTCAAGATTTGTCAGAACTAAGCCCCTATTGCTAGTTTCTATGCAAGCTAAGTCGTTGTTCGATTTGGGTTCTGCGTCAGACATTCTCATTCTCCTTTTTCTAATATTTTTAACGTGAGAAGTTTATACTCAGCCACAACCTTAACTTTTCTCAACTGCTCCAGATCATTAATGCTCGCCGCATATTCTTCAAGTTCTGTCATACTCATATAAACCAATTCTTCGTTCGTTGGTTTTCTTACAACTATATCAGGCATCTGGCTTCTCCTCAAATAATAAATCTACGCTTGGATAATCTTTGCGAACAATATCAGCACACTTTGCTAAAGTTTCTTTTTCGGCATCGGCGGCATCGGCGGCATCGGCGGCATAGGCGGCGGCATAGGCGGCATCGGCGGCAGAGGCGGCGGCATAGGCGGCGGCGTAGGCGGCATAGGCGGCAGAGGCGGCGAAATAGGCGGCGGCATCGGCGGCATAGGCGGCAGCATCGGCGGCATCGGCAGCATCGGCGGAAGAGGCGGCATAGACGGCATCTCTTACTTGTTTAATGCTCGCTTCGCCCCTTGCCCACTTTTCGGCAATTTCTATAGCTTGGAGTGGCCTTGTTTCGTCTTTTTCAACATACTTCAATGACAATCTTGCACATTTACAAGCAGTCAATACAAGCTTTTTCCTTTTTTCACTTTCAGGCTCACCGGATAGCTTGCCAATTAACCAGAGCATCCAATCGCCTCGCTTGCAGTCGCCCCATAATTCCTGAGATGTTTTGTAACCATGAGCAGCTTTAATAGTTTTACTACAAGCATTTAGTTTTTTGATTTTTGAAATGTAATCATTAATTTCCACTGTCATTCTCCTTTTGAATAGCTTCGTAAACTTCTGTGCGGTGAACTTTTACTTTTTTCGGGGCGATAATGCCAAGCTGAATATACTGGCCGTGTATCGACACAACTTTAACCTTAACGTCATCGCCTATCATAATAGATTCGCCTTTTTTACGCCTCAGTACCAGCATCAATACTTCCTCCTGTCAAAAGTCTTAACTTTCTTGGCAACACTGGGGGGATAGGCATAAGTCTGGCCGAACTGATCAAATTTGATTTTACCAGCCTTCCGCATAAGGCCCAGCCTGTACTGAACGGCCCTTAAATTAACGCCTGTTTCTTGTGATATTTGTTCTGCTGATAACATTATTATTTTCCTCGATGTACGGTTTAAATTTAGTACCAGTACTAATAATTTACTTCGGACTTGTCAAGGGTAAATCTTTAGGTGATTTTCAGAAAAACCCGCCCAAGGCTTGTAAAGTCAGTAAACGGCTATCTTTATGGAATGAACTTTTATTTACTTTCGCCCGCGGTTTTTTCGGAAGCCAAACTTTTCCAGCATGTCACTGCGTACTTTTGTCCTGATTTTATTGAGTGCTTCCTTCCTTTTCTCGTTGCTCATAATACGGTAATCTTTCGTCCAAATAGCCTCCGATGCCCTGCTACCGTATTCAGTTGAAAACCACTTCAATGCTTGCTCGTAGAAGTCTGTATCCAACTGTTTCTTCAATTCCTTCACCTTGGATGAACCGTATTCTATATTGGTCATGGTTGGGCTTTCGCCAGCCATGTTCAGCCTACTTATCTCTTTAATGAGACTGTTTTCTTTGGCTGTAGTACGCCTGCTTCCAAACAGCATGGTTGAAAAAAAGCCCTCACTTTTGGCATACTCCCCAGTTGCTAAGTTTATCTTCTTTGGAAGCGATTTTCGCCATATAGGGGTACGGGATTGCGTCTTACTCAGAATATCATCACGGTCTGTTTTACGCTCGTAAGGGTCTGTAGCCCTTGCTACCGCACTAACATCACGCGGCAAAATCCTTGCCATAATAGAATCAGCAGTAGCATACGAAAGACGCTTTGTTGCTTTATAAAAATCCCTCTCCTTAATAGCATCTAGTACATCCCCTGAGAATTCAAAAAAGTTCAGGCCAGGTACATTGGAAATCTGACTGCCGACACCTCTGGAATACTGCCACGCTGAATTTACAGTAAAGCCATCGCCGTACTTTCTAGCATACATCATGCCAACAAATCCTGCGCCAAGCGGGCCGAAGAAGTCAAGCGACCACCATGTTCCTCTAATTTTAACGGCGTTAGAAGTTCCCTTTTTAATCCCCATTTCCTCTTTTTCCTTGGTTGTGATAGCGTCGTATGCACTGAAAAAATCATCAGGTTCTAACAATGATACCAAGAGCAGTGATAAGGCTGTTCCCATACCTGCCCTGACAAAGCGTCGCATAACATCTTGCATAGGTTTCCCATCTGGGTGCAAAGGGTGATTCATGGCTCTCCATGCCGATCTAAATTTGTAAATAGGTCTTGTAAAGCCAAAAAGCGATGAATCTATTCCAAACTGTATTACATTAGTAGCTGTTTTGACAAATGGGATATTCCAGAAGCCAAGCTGTGCATCACCAGACAAGCTATTGACCCAGTTTCTAAAATTGAGTGCTTTATCAGCCAGAAAGCCTTTGTTTGTCCACGTTGACCTCTCAGCGTCAGCGACAGCTAGTTCTTTGATTGCAAACGCCATTTTGCCTATCGGTGTCGAAGTGTCAATGTCAATTTTAACTGCCTCTTTAAAGAGTTCCAGAGCAAATTGTTGAGCTTCTTTACCCTTCAGTCCTATTCTTTTCGCTACTGCTGTAGATTCTAAATTAAGAGTATCAGCGGCAGCAAGCATACCTGATACTTCATCCATATAGCCCAACAGGTATTTATAAACTAATTTATTCTGCAACCTACTCAACCCACGAAATACACCCGGCCCTTCCGAGTGCAGAATATCCTCGCCAAACTTAACGTGAGAACCATAGTTACGGCTTAGACCGTGACCGCTGTCGAAATAGATTCCTATTCCCCTCTTTACATAGGCTATTGCAAAATCGTTATTCAATCCTTTAAAGTTAAAAGTTGCTATCCTTTTTTCTGTTGCCTGCGCCAAGCCCTGACCTATGTTAGAACCCTGATTCACAACGCCTGACGCTATCGTGAGCAGGTTTGTTCTCATTATACCCCCTGTTATGACCCTCAGTAAGTGTGTAGGGGTTTGAGAAAACATCCATGTTTCTAAATCCTCTTTGGCTATGAAATAGGCCGATGTCGGCAAGCCATCTTTGTCAATCGAAGTCTCTTTAAGCTCCTGTAGATTTTGCGCCTTATCAGTAACGATCTTAAACTGTTCCGGTGATACCCTAATTCCCATCATGTCTTCCATCAGGTCTGTCAGTGTTGCCTTTTTTGAGCCTGGTTCAAAGAAGTCTTGCTCTTTCAACTCTGCTACTCGGCTTACAATATCTCTTACTTTTTTGGAACTCTTTTCTTTGGCAGTTAAGATTTCTTTAATGAAATTCTTCATTGCATACTTATAGTTTGAAACCGATGCCTTCTCAAACTTGAGATTAATCCATCTTGCAAGCTCTTTGTCGACAGTGACAGTTTTATTGCCTTTTTTATTCACGTTCTCGACAGTTGTATATTTCTCCCATACAGCCCTGCGTTCAGCAGATGTAGTATTCTCGGAGAGCAGATACTTAAAGTCTATTTTGCCACCTTTAATAGCACCCTGAATCTTATCTAAAATAGACGATGGGATACATAGTTTAGCCATAACTTAACACCTCAAACTTTCAAGATAATCCAATCCTGTTTTGTGATTCATCTGCACTTTAGTCAACTTTCCCTCTGCCACCTTCACAGACTTCTTCAGCTTTTTCATAACATCTTTAGCTGTAGACCCCTCTTTGCCAACACCGAATTTCTTACTTGCTCTTTCTACAAGATTAGACTTTAAGGTACGATACCACTTCAAAGGCGAGTTGTCTTCAATTAAGCCTTTTATCACCGCCACTTCCTGACCCAAATTAACATTGTAAGCAAACGCTCGATCTGCATACTTCTTCGCCAAAATAAGGTTTCCATCAGCTTTGGCCTGCAAGTATAGACCGCCTATTATTACGCTATCCTTGATACCAGTACTATTTTCGCCACCCAAAGCTATTCTGGCAGCTTCTTCGGGGTGTTCGTTAATCAGCTTTTGCGCTCTGGTAACTTGATCCTCGATATGTACTTCGTCATATTCAATGTCAAATCTTACGCCCTCGCTTCTGAGGTCATCCTGCATCTGTTTCGCAAATACACTTTTGCTCTCTTTCCTCTTACTGGTTGATTTTACTTTACCTTTCGCCTGCGGCAGTGGCTTAGGCGTTACTTTTGGAGTAGCCTTCGTTACTTTTGGAGTAACCTTAGCTTTGCTGGCAGGCTTTTCAAGTCCCTCTACAGTCTTCTTAGCATCAGCAAACAGCTTCGCCATGTGCGGCCTTACAGACTCACCCATAGTTTCAACCATCTTAGCTGTCAAAGCCTGTATCTCTCTAATGCCACCCTCAAAGTAATACGCGGCAAACTTGCCAGCCCTGATGAAATCTTTCGGTGTAAATACTCTGGCAGAACCTTTTTTGAATCCCTTGGCACGTTTACCGCGAAGTGGGCCTTCGGTCTTTTCCTCAGCTCTGAGCTTGTCGATTTCTTCCTGAGTGACACCTGTGTTCCTTGAGCCGAAACCTCCGCTGATTCTCTCTTTTATTTCTTTCGCTGATTCTGTATTGACGGGCATAATAACAGTAAATGTCTTGCCGTCAGGACTCTTTGTCATCATGGGGCGATCTGATTTTGCAAAGTAAACTTCAATAGATATATCACCCCTCGTTGCGTGTAAAGCAATAGAATCAAGTAGGAAATGTGGGTTTATTCCACCCAGTATCTTAGCTCCAGCCTGAACATTGATTTCAGCATGGCCTACCTCTGGGCTTGCTGATGCAAAGCCTAATGTGCCATCTTTGTTTGCGAGAATTACAACGCCTTTAGTTTCTTCTGTCGTTAAAAGTGCCGCCTGCTTAACTTGTCGCCAGAGCATATTAAGGTCGTCTATTACGATAGCATCTCTTTTGCTTACTTCAGGCACAATGTCCTGCCATTTAGGGAAGTTACCTGCTTCTGGGTCGATCTTGCCCAAGTTTCCTTTTTTGAGAGATGCTTTGTCAGTATAAACTCCATCCTTGCCCCACTTACCCTTTGCTACAACCAATCTACGGCCATCTGTAGCAACAAGGTTATCACCCTCAATAAAAACACCAGATATAGCATATCTTGTGGTTTCCGCCGCAGACGCTACAGTAACAGCTTTGATATGGTCTGCCTGCTTGGTCTTTGCTCTCGGTAATGGCTTCGGCTTAGTTAGCTTTGCGGTTTTATCTTTCTGCTTCTGGCCTTTGATTTTTTTCGCCTTTTCAGCAATAGCCCGAAGTGCCGCTTCTTTACCCGGCATTGCAAAAAGCTCCATGTTAGGCATTGGAGACTCTATGGATTTCTGAACAGTACGATAAGCTGCGTCAACTTGCTCTGGTGTGTATTCTATCTCTATCCCGACTTTTCCTTTCCCGCCAGCCGAGAAAATCCCTGTCCAATAAGATCGTCCTTCGTTATTAGCTAACCAGTTGGCGTGATACTCAGTTATTTCGAGAGCTTCTTTTGGGTTCGTCGGGTCGAGCTTGCCGGTGGGAACAACGTCCCCTGCTTCCCCTTGCTCCACTTCAGGACTTGGGGTAGGCTCAGTAATGGTTTCTTGCTCATTTACAGTCTCCTTTGCAATAGGTTCAGCTTCTTTTTCTGCCGTTGCTTTCTGTATCTGCCTCAGTCCTGCGGCAAGAGTATGCCTTCTTTCGTGCAGCTTTTTAATCTTTTCATGGTGTTTGTCGAAGTCTTTAGGATTGCGTACAGCTTCCAACTTTTCTACCTGCTTACTAATACTTGCCCTGCGTTCCCGTATTTCTTCCACTGTAGTCAAGTCAGTGTCTCGGACAATTTTGCCCTTCTTCTTTGCAACAACTGGAGCCGGTTTCTTAGCCGACTCCGGGACTGTTTCTACGCTTGGCACATCAGCTTTCTTGCCAGCTATCTTCTCTGCTTTCGGGGCGGATTTGTTTGCAGGATTCACCCAAACACTTTTATCTCTATCCCACTGTTTCCACCCTAAAGCTCTCAATTTGTCTTGGGCAAGTTTTGCATACTTTGTTTTATGCCGAGTAAGAGTATTCCTAATTGTGATTTGGGATACGTTTTGAGAAACGAGCCATTCAGCAGCATCTACTACACTTTCATCAACTGATTCTATTGAGCCTGTAACTTTGCCACCCAAGCCTTCGTTCAATTTTGCTGTGCTTGGTTGCTTCTCTGCTTTCGCTGTCTTTGCAACAGGCTTGCCTTTGCTCTTGGACTGGGGCTGGGCGATTTCAGGGTGTTCTGCTAAGACTTCGGCTGGAACCGATTCCCCCTTTGCTAATGCCGCCCTTATCATTTCTTTCCGCCTACCTATTTCCACAAATGCTGGCATTTTCACGCCCGCTTCTCGTGCCGCAATAACCCTTCGCCTATTTGTAGCAGTCTGTTTTCCAGTTGTTACATTACTAAGAATAGTAATCGGAGGCGGTTCAATGCCTTGCTTTGCCCACTCGATGTATTTTTGGGTTGTTGGCATCTTTATGGCTTCTTCTTTTGTCATTCCCTCTAATCCAACATCAACACTGTGTGGGTCTATGTGCTGAAGTTCATAAACATACGGGTCTTCCCCATAAGTATCAATCATTAAGTCGCCATCTTTGTATTGATTTGGACTCGGCTCGTCTATTTTGTTAGGGCGAGAACCAAACTCTGTATCCTTGATGAACTCCTTTGTGGTCATCTGTAAGGATTTTTTCACAGCCCCCTCCACCTTCCCCTGTGGGGCTTTAGCCGCTGGTTCGGCCACAACAGCCTTCTTGGGTGCTTTCTTACCCTTCTTCTTGGCTTTGACCACTGGCGCGACAGGAGATGGCTCTGGGGCTGGTACTACAGCCTTCTGTGCCGCAATCTCCGCAGCTTCAGCCTCATCTTCAGCCGCCTGCTCTGCCAAAGCAGCTTGGAACTCATCTTCTTTGGTAGCTTCTCTTTCTGGTACTATTTCCTGTTCTGTGGCAGGTTTCTTTAATACATCTCCAAATTTGCGTGTCTCTGTACCAGCTCTGTAATTGTGGGTATATCTTACAATTAAGTCGCGTTGATGTCCTTGCATTTTTAAGTTGGGAAACATTTGTTGTAAGCTTCTGTTTATCTCTGCATCAGTCTTTCCATCAGCTATCATTTTATCAAGCATTTTCGAGAACATATCATGACTTACGTCAGCTTTATTTAGTGTTGACCTTATACTTACAAGTTCGGACGCATCAGATGCACCATTATCAGCGACAATCTTTCCTTCAGTGTCTATCCTGCCACCCGCTTTTTCAGACGCAAGAGCTTCTGACAGACCAGCTCGTTCTTTTGTAAGCTCTTTGAACTTAGATCCTTTATCCTTTGATATTACTCCAGTCTCAGGGTCACGCAATGCTATAATTTCATCGCCAATCTCGGCTATTCTTTTTGCCACTGGCCCCTCTGTCTGCTCTGTTTCCTGTTCCTGTGCCGCCTCTGGAGCTTCTTCCTGTTTCGGAGCTTCCAATGCACCACTTGCCTCTATTTCCTCGTCCACGCTTATATCAGAAGCTCTGTCAACCTCTACGGTAACGAGTGGCGGAGCTTTTGCCATATCAACGTCGCCACCTTTTTTAATCTGCTCGATCTGCCACGCTTCACGCTCGTCTAAACTCTCTGCTGTATAAATCTTTCCAAGGGTGTTTCTGGTAAATTGCCTTTTCAGCAGGCCAGCAAACTGCCTGCGTTCCTTAGCGTTCAGAGTAGTAATACCAACATCCTTCAGGTCTTTCCTCGATGGATTCTCAAGGCTGGCTATCCGCTGGGACAGTCTTGGGTGTTCCTGGATGTATGTTCTCGCAACTTCTGGTGTCAAAAGGTTTGGTTTTTCAGCTTCCACTGGTGCACCTTTCCTGCCTCCTAAAGTTGACGTTAGAACCTGACCACCCATCGGTACTGAAAGGACAATTGCTTCGACTGCTAAATTATCGGGATCAAATCCTTCTTTAAGACCCTGCCACACTCTCTGGGCGACATTGCCTTCGGTATCTGATACACCTGTTAAATCTCTTAATAATTGACCCAATCGTTCTTCACCAACCTCGCCAATTATATTTGAATAACCACCTTTTGTTATGAGTTTTTTGTAAAACTCACCACTTTTTCCACCAGTTGTTTTTGACCATACTTTTTGCACGCCAGTGATAAACTTGTTTGACAACAGTTTCTTTGGTACTAATTTACCAAGCCCTTTAGTTATAGCTCCACCAGCTTCTTCGCTTGCCGCTTCAATGACCTGCCCACCCCACGCTTTCACTATTGACGTAGCCCATCCTTCTTTGTCTCTTATGCCTACTTCACCCTCTAATTGTCTTCGTGTTGCATCCTCACCTATTCTGACAGTCAAGCCTAAAGATGCTCTTGTTATCGCCCCGCCTGTCCACCCAGCAGTTTTTAAAGCTAATCTTCCGGCTTTGGTTCGTACCTGATTTTTAATAATACCAAACACAACTTCCTTAGTAGCCTTACTCCCAACACTGGCTAAACCACCTGTTAGAGCAAACTCTGCCATCCACGTCGGCATTATAGCCAATCCCTGTGCCACTCTACCACCGAAAGAGAAGCCTCGTTCCTGTTCTTCAGCTAATTTACTCAAGAAATCGTCTACCCGCTTAGCATCCTGTTCTTTACTGAATACATGAGACTTGCCAGCTTTAGGGACATAACCAACACCGGGCATAAATTCAGGCTGATTATGTTCTCTGTGCTTGGCTATATTGAATGTTTCGTAGTCAAAATCGGGATTTTTCAGTCGCTTTGCTGCGTCTGCTAAAACGACGTTTTCAGCCATTCCTAAACCAGCACCAATAATCGGTATTTTCTTTAATGCTTCTGTGCCTGTAAATTCTCTGGCAAAAGCCTCCTTGAACTCTATCTGGTTAGCTTCTGGCTTACTCTCAAGTTGCTCAGGCTGTTCGCCATCTTGAGCAAACGGCGATTGCTCAGTTGACAACTGGTTGTCAGCAGAACCGCCAAATAAATCTTCGGTCGATAGCGATGGTTTTACACCGAAAAGTTCCTCAGTTGTAGGCATTAGATAGGCTCCCACTGATTATTGCCAACGTATTCGTACTCTTGGCCATTTGCCGTTGCAGTATCGCCAACTTGATATGTTTTCCCATTAACCTCAACGGTATCGGTTTTCTGTTTCCCCACTGATTCTGCCATACCCGCCGCCGCGGCAGTCTGATTCCATCCAGCTATTATTTCGTCCACCTTTTTCTTAACATCCTCTGGCTTTGGGGGTTTCCCTAAACCTTTACGCTGTCCTTCTTCGTTTTCTTCATACACAGTCATACTTTCATTGGTCTTATCCCACAGATCTCCGTACTCCTTCATGTTGATTTGCTCGCCCAGTGGCTCGAAATTGCCCTTATCGTCTCTAATGTACCGTCTACCTGTAACAGAGTCAGTTACAATACTATTGTTATATTCCTGCTGCGGTGTCACTTGGTCAGCTATTTCGTAAAACTCACCCTTATTGTTCTTGCCGTACCTTTTATCGTTCATCTCAAATGTACTTGCCTGAAAATCTTCCTCTGGTGTTGGCCCGAAATCGTCTTGGGGCAGAGGTGTGTAAGCATTATATTTAGCCCATACCTGACGCTGAAGTTTCTCGGCCTGCTCCGGTGTGTAAAGCTTTTCTGCTACACCCTCGTTTATTTTAGTAACAGCCTGAAGCAGTCTGGCTCGGCCCTGATTCTGTTCTTCAGTAAAAGCCCACTTGGTCTTTTCCTGGATAAGCGCTAACTCCTGCCTACCCTTCAACATTTGCCGGCCAGGTTCTTCCTCGTATTTGCGCAATGCAAGTTCGTTATCAGTCAGGATATTTGCTTGGTCAATGTTTTGTTTAGCCTGCCGCCTGTTAGATTCCTCAGTCAGTCTCTCTTGTCTGAAGTCCTGCGTCCTTTGGCTTTGTCTAATCCTTTCGGTGTTGTAAGCGTCGCTGAAATCTTGGCCTCTTTCTTTCAATTCAAACTGCCGTTGTTCTTCAGCTAGTATGTCATCACGCTTTCGGTCTAACAACCGTCGCTCACCTGCACCAACTCTGTACGCAGATTTACCAAGAACATCAAAGCTAGGATCATGTTTTACTTTTATACCCATTATTTCTCACCTCTTTAAGCTGTCAAACCTAACTGTTGCATTAGTTTTAAATACAGACTCATCTCAGGATAGGTATCTTCCCGACGCTCCATTACGCCTGCCTTGCCCGTCATCGCCCTGTCCAGACCTCGCATCTTCATATCTGCCAGTTGCAGTCTGAAAGGATTACCTACTTCTTCCTCATACTGTTTACCCAATCCTGTTTCCAGCGTAGAGCCACCAAGCCCTCTTGAAACCAAGTCCTGCTTTGAATTTTCAATGGATTTAAACTTCTCCCTGTCATACTGTGCCATCGCTCCTGCGCCGTAAGAACCCTCCGGCCCATACATCTTCTCAATATCGCCGTAGACACCAAGTATCTCGCCGTACCGCTTCTCGTTAGCTGTCTTGGCCTCATCCTGAGCACCTTGGAATTCACTGGTCAGGGTTGGCGTTGTTTTTTCCGGCACACGACCACTTCTAAGAGCCTTAAATTCCTCTACTGTTCTTGGCTTTCTCGCAGGGTCATTGTTAGGTGTCGTACCGGGCATACCGTAAGTAGGGTATCTCGTCATTGGAGTACCAGACCTTTTAAGTGTCGCTGTACGTTTTTTTCCGCTACTTAGAACCCCAGTATTTCCACCCATCCAGCTACTTCTCGCCGGAGCCGAGCCAGAGGTATAGCTGGTTCTTCCGCCAGTACCCATCTTGTCAAGTGCTGAACGGTCACGTTCTCTTTGTAATCTTCTACTCATTTTACTTGCCTTTCTTTTTCCATTTACCTTCCGGGCATTTTTCCGTTGCCATTCTTGCTTTCAGCCACAAAAAACAACCACACTTCGGGCATGTTCTCTTGGTAGTGCAATCCGAACATAAAACCCGTCTTTGGAAATATTCTTTTATGCTCACCGCTGCAAACCTACTCAGTGCCCAGCGGAGCATCGCTTTTAGAAATTCTTTTACCATTACGTTATCCTGTCCCCGCAAGCAACAATGGCACTTCCATCACCCGATACTTGGATGTGATAGGTGTTTCCTGTTGTATCATACCCTTTTACAAAGGTGCCGCTACTGTTAAACTTCCACACTGAATAGTAATTTCCGCCAACGTTATTGTTTCGAGTTCCAGATACATAAACATTGCCGGCAGCATCTACAGCTACGCCTTTAGCGACGCTACCTGTTGTGCAAAAGTCAGCAACAGTAACTCCATCACTTGTTACAGTTCGCACAGAATACCCACTAACCTCCGCACCCAGAGCAATATAAACTAAGGTTTCAGCAGGATTAAATGCCACTCCTGTAGCACCAGCACCAAGATATTTTCTCCACTGCAAAGCGCCAGAGGTGTTGTATTTATGAGTAGTGTACCCGCTTGCATTGGCATCACCAACAAAGTACACATTTTCAGATGCGTCTAATATCACATCGTGTTGGTCGGTACTATTAAAATCGAGGGCATTCCCCCATCGAAACGACAAGCTATCGTTGTATTCAATTACTTCGTTTCCAGGAGTAGAGTAGTAGCCAACACACACCGTATTGACGGCAACTGCGATAGACGCTCCTGATGTAACCCCATTGCCGCCAGATGTATTTAACGTGCCATCAGCGTTGAGTTTCCATATATCCTTACTTGACACCCTACCTCCTGTGATGTAAACAAAACTGCCATCTTTTGCCGCCACAGCTTCGGTTGTGCCGCCTGTATCATAATCCCAAATCAAGACTCCTGAGCTGTTTAGCTTCCATACAGATTTACTATTAGCTCTGTTCCCAGCGGCGAAGACATTACCCGAACCATCAAGGTGCACATCCCTGCAATGGTCGCCAGTGTCATAAATCCAATTCAATTCCAGATCAGAATTAATGTGCCATATAGAAGCAGGTCTATTACATCTACACCGTGACAGTCTGAAAAGCAAATGCCTAACTTTCACCCAGTCGCCAACAGGTAGTGAAAAGGCTCTTATATCGCAACACCTGCACCAGAAAAGTCTTTGCAGGATATTTCTTAAACCTACCCAGTCATTGTCGGGCAAAGAGAAAGCGGAGGAACTGTTATCCAGACCCGCATCGCCTCTGCCGTCAAACAGCAGTTTGAATAAGTGCCTCAACTTCGGCCAGTCATTATCTTTTAGGCTCCACAGTCCCATTAAATCCTTACCTTGCCTGTCGACTCGATCTCTACTGTTACTTGGTCAATATCATCACCCGAAAACTGTACCGCTGCGTAAACACCCCTGATTCTCGGCCTTAACAGGTTCTTTCTCGCCGCACCCAAACTCAATGCCCCGCTATTCCACTTTGCCGCACCTGTCCCTGTTTCCAGATTAGCCCTAACCTCCATTTCGCTGTTACCAGCATAGACGTAGCAGGTTGGAGTTGAGTTGCTGTCTTTGGTAACAGATATGGTTTTAAGTAGTCCATAATTGTCTGTGCCCTTACCCATCGGGAAAGGCCCGTAGGTAGTCGTACTCTTACCAATAAGTCCGTCAATCTGGCTAACCTTCTGGCCGTTAATGTTAATATCCATCAAGCCTATCGGTTCGATATTCGCCACTACCTTTTCAATGACAATGCCTGGGTTTTCAAGCTCAACGCCAAGAAAAGCCCCTGATACATTCGGCCTAAAGACAGCTTCTTCGCCTGAATTGACATCAGCGTCATCTTTGAAGGGTGCCACAACAGTATTGTATTTTGTCATCAGTTCTATTTCACTGTTAGCTACCCAAACACTGACATCTATATTGTCTGACGATCCTGTAGTTACGATCAGTTCAGTAAGTTTGCCTCGCCTGTTATTTTGTGACCCCATCTGGAAAGGAGCGTAAAATACTGTCGGAGTAGCTGGAGTGCCGTCATGGTCTTCAGGAAAGAAACCCTCAGTCCTAAAATCGTACCACCAATAATCAAAAAGATTCGAGTTTGATGCAGGACAGGTGGTAGTTTGCCAATTTGAGTTCACATTAGGAGATGCAGCAGATGAGTCCTGAAACGTCAGCGAAGTATAACAGACGCTATTGTACTTTACATTTGCACCTGGATAGTAACTAGCTGACGTAGACCATGCAGGATAGTCACTAATTGACGTTGTGATACAGATTCCCATGTTTATTGGGTCAAAGGCCAAGTTTATAGAATTACCCGAACCAGAGAAAATGTCAGGCACCTTATCTGCGCTGAGGTTTTGTATGCCACTGAACCCTGCTGGCATTTTATACAGCCCTGACTTTGAAGCGAAATAGAAATTATTGCCGTTATAGTCAAAACACCAAGCGTTTAGCCCCAGTATTCCTATACCCTCGACAATTTTATCTATTGAACCACCCCACGCAGGATCGCCCCTGAACAACCAAATACTGTTCTCACAGCCTGCTATTAAATAGTCGTCTGTATGTGGGGCAAGTGCAATAATCTTCTCTACTACTCGGCCTGACTCTCCGATTGAACCCGAAACCGGAGTGCCTGCGTCATTAGCTAGGTAAGTAAAGTCTGTCGGGTCGCCTGCCCTGCTCATCGCCCAGTTGTATTGATTCCACTTCGTATTGAATGTACCAAGTAGGCCCGCATTAAAATCAGCACCATCTCCTGTAGGCCCTGCGCCTACTAATCTTCCCCGCCAGCCACAAATGACCGTTGCGGCAGCACCTACACCAATAGCCATATCAGCGCCGGTATAGGTAACGCCGAATAACTCCCACCTGCTGTTATTGCTGGTGAAAAACTCAGTTGGCGAAGCACCGCCCCTTGCCCTTACCTCATCAGGGTCATAGGGACGCATATTTATCATGTAAGGACTGGTTATCGGCGGCTGTTTGCCGTAAGCCCAGTTCTTATTATAACCCTTTAGTGGGAATGGCAGTTCTACTATCGGCATAATAATCTCTTTTTCTACGGGGCGTTGCCCACGATTAACCAACTTACAGCTGTTGTAGGTCCGACTCCATCTAAACAAAGCCCTAAATTACCTGCCGGATTAATGGGAAGCCAGCAAGACTCTCCTACATTAAGAACCAAATCTGCATCTGCTGCCGCAAAAGTGGCTGTCCCTGCTGTGTCCACCAGAATATATAAAGTTCCCACTTCACACTTCAGATAAACTCCGTACATATCTGTCAAAGCAATATGGTCAACCATAGCAAAAAGAGCCAAAGCAGTCGTAGTTGCAGTTGTAATGACCGTAAACCCTTCCTGATAGGTCACTGGAACTGTCATTGTCATCGCAGTGCTGTCAACGATTTTAGTATTGCCTAATCCTGTCAAAGTCACTAATGTCTGTACCGTCAATGCCCCTGCCATCTTATACCTTCTTTCCTTGCATACCAATTATTAGCGTACATTTCACTATCTTCCGTCTTTAATTTTTAAATTCTATATATCCTTGGTATATTGATATTGTGTTATTTGCGTCAGCAGTTGCCCATTGAGCAGTTATATATACATCCATAGTGGCTGTTGTATCAACAGTTCCTAATCCAATAGCACAGTTCTCGCCAAGAGTAGAGCAATCTGCACTATCAATTATTGCAATGTGTGCGTGCAATGCCCTGCTTCCTGATACGCCAAGTGTTCTTTGTGTGGAATTAGCATCAAAGTCCCAATGCTCATCAGTTAGTGCTTTGGTTTCAAGTAGTAGCGTCAACACAGATGTTCCTGTTATACTACCAATTCTTATCCTAATGGTTACGTTATTATCCGCACTGTTACCATTGTTTGATACAACTCCTTCTGCGTGGAGTTTGAACATGTTTCCCACATTCAAAGAGTTAGCTTCCATTGGTATAACCATCAATGCCGTTTCATCGGCTGTGTTCGCTACTGTTGTGGTTGCAACGATAGCATCACTTGTTCTATCCAATGCCCTTCTGTGTGCAACATTAGTCATATACAAGCGGCCATCGTGAAACTCTAATACACCTGCTTCTACAGCCGCAAGAGCCGTTCCAGCCTGAAACTTAATTGGATACTTACCAGCCGCCGCAGCACCAGCCGGAAGTAGAATATTGCCTGTGGGTGATATGGATGTTTCGTTTGTACCATCGCCAAATATCGCCGTACCAGTCACAGTCAAGTCTTCATAAGTAGGACTATTTGGAACAGGATACAAAAGTAAGTTTTTTTCCATAGCCATTGCTATAGCTCCAAAGGCAGTCCTAAAATCTGCGAACCTGTCCACTCAACACGCTTGCCCAGAGCAGGGACATCAGCGTTAGAAGCTGCACCTGACGCTGCGTTGTAGAAGATTACATCGTATTCCCCTGCTGGCAGAGCCGATGGCATCGTCAGCGGATAACCGCCAAGTACAATACCAAACGTAAGGGCCATAGCAGAATCGCCCCAAGCCGTAGCCGTTGACAGCACACCAGTTGTTGCATTGGCTATCTTGTCATCTATCGGCCTGACAATCCTTGCATACCAGTCGCCTGTTACTCTGTATAAATTGAATTTAGTTGCCATTATTATTCTCCAAAAAGTGAAACTTTACCATTTTTGTTATACAGCGAACCTTGCCCATTTAAACCATACACTGAACCTTCATCACCAAGGCTATACAGGGCTTGAGTTCCGTTGCCACCATTGTAAAGGGATATGATTTCCTGCAAAGTCAGTTCCCTGTTATAGAAAGCCACAATATCAATAACACCAGTATAAAAAACACTAACAGTACCTCTTGAATTTTGTGCGCCTATAACCATTGGATATTGAAAAGCTGTTATATTGTCTGGGGTTTGTTGAAAAAGATAGGTAGTAGTAAATTTTACACCATCAACGTAAAAATCTACAGCATTATTAACTCTATCAATATTGATAACAAGAAAATGATAGTTCCCATCAGTAATCTTAGTGTTAGATTCTACTCCACATCTTAGTAAATTCTCATCATTATCTCTTATATTAAGTCGTATATTACCAAGTACATTAGCACCAGCTATATTAGAATTTAATCCTATTTGAATTGCAGTCG
>Ga0075125_10000059_pt1 | contig 40329 bp, 46 predicted proteins | sample AntAceMetag02UKN_FD_69810 | JGI IMG/M metagenome (GOLD analysis project Ga0075125, IMG submission 69810) | Saline lake microbial communities from Ace Lake, Antarctica - Antarctic Ace Lake Metagenome 02UKN | ecosystem: Environmental > Aquatic > Non-marine Saline and Alkaline > Saline | place... | reverse complement strand
CTCTTCGCTTCGCCGACCGCCCGGATGGTCTGGGGCAACGTCCAGGCAGCCTGCAGCCGACCCGCCATGGCCATCAGCTCCTGGACGGAGCGAGCTGCGTGCGACTCCGCGCTACCACCCCTCGAGCGCTTCTTGACCCCCATCGACGTGTTCAGCTGCTGCTGACGTCGCTTGGGATCCTGCTCTGGGTGCACGAATCCACCGAAGTACGGCAGCAGCTGCCGCTGTGTCTGGGCCAAGGCCTGGATCTTCATCAACACCTGGGGAGCGTTCTCGGCGGTCATGCCACCGGCCAGCAGCAGCAGGATGTCCTGGGTGCTCTTGGCCAGAATGTGCGCGGCCTGTGTCTCGATCCCTTCGCTCGAGTCATGAACCTGGCCTTCACCGGGAACCTGGTCACCGGGGATGAGGGCAGGAGGAGCCTGATCGGCCAAGGCCAGAGAGTCGTTCTGCATGATGTTCTCCTCGACGTGCGCTACCATGAGTAGAACGATGAAGGGTGAAGGTCAAGCCGGAGGCGGCGACGCTACTTCCACCAGGTGATGACAAAGCCTCCACCGGGGATGCTCTTCCCGGCGCACTTCATCGAGGTGCCGTCCGAGAGGAATCTGTAGCCCCAGTCGTACTCGTCGGGATCACCGCCCGTGAGCTCACCACGCAGCTCGACCGGGCCGTCCCACCCCTTGCGCTTGCAGAGATCGGCGATAGCGTCTTCGACAGTGGCACCCATGGCCAGGATGCGATGAACACCGGACTCCGTCGAGGCCTTGGTGCAGATGTCACTCCCCAGCTGCCAGAAGGTGTCCTCGAGGACCTTCCTGTCCTGCTCCACGAGCCTGTCCAGAGACGGGCTCTGCCTGGCTGTCTCTCTCTCCGAAGGTGTCAAGATACGCGGATCGTCCCGAAGCTGCGCCTCGTGATGATCGACGATCCCCTCGAGGCTCATGCATTCGATTCTGGTACGGGTCAGGGTGTCCATGGTGTTTATCCTCTCTGTTCATCGATCGCTGAAACCGTGCGGATGTCCCAGCCCTCTCTCGATAGACGGTCCAGAACGCTTCTGTCCGGAGAGACACTCTCTTTGCCGAGCACGAAGCCATTGGCCTCGCGCAAGCCCCAGCCCGTCAGCTGACGAACCCGCAGGATGGCCTTGACCTTGTCCGCATGAGCGTCACCAGGCCCGTCTCCGTTGGGGTTCGGGTAGCTGACGCAGAAGACGACTCCCTGGCGCTGCAGGAGCTCGAGACGGCGACTGACGGCCTTCGAGATGGCCGTCCGCTGGTCGATATCCTTGACCCGGCACAGCGCCTCGGTGTCCATCATGCCTCCGACGTGGCGAACGGCATCGTACAAGTCCATGGAGACAGTAGGGACTCTGTGTGTCGAGCGACTGGGCATCTAAACCTTCTTCTCTGGGTAGTAGTCGATGTCGTAGTGCGATTCGCCGCCCACGGTGCTCAAGGTCACGAGGACCGTTTTTCCGCCACGCCCCTGACGGACCGTCAGCTCCGGCGTGAAATAGTCCGACCAGCTACCATGAACAGCGAGCTCCGCATCATCCGGCACGCCCTTCAGCGCTTCGAGGAGCTCTGCCTTGGTGCGAACGATGGGCATGACTACTCCTCACCGGGGTGGTGGCTCTGGACTTCGTCTCGCCGCGGCAGGGGCTTCGGGGTGTACAGAGCAGGCTTTCCGTCCCTCAAGTCGGGAGGGATCATGTCGTTGCAGGCGTTACAGCACAGGACCCCGTTGCTGTCGAAGTACAGATCGTTCGGGTCCTTGCTGCCAGAGTGAGAGCCGCAGATGGAGCAGTAGCAGTAGGTGTGCGGATCGGGGTTGCAGGCCCCGGGAGGGCCTGGAGATCCAGTCATGGACACAGGAGGATCGATAGCGTCTTCTGGGCCATCCACGAGCCGCTCCTGTTCCTGCTTCGGCTCATGCTTCGGGTCCACGGAATCGGTGACAACGAAGTAGTCACGACCGTTGCGAGCCTCGATCGACAAGATCTCCATGTCGACCGCCTTGTCGACCACCAGCTTGAAGTAGCTCGACAGAAGCTTCTTGCGGCCGAGCGCCTCGGCGACGGTCGAGCGCCAGGAGACCATGGTGCGTCGGCTCCTACCCGAAGGGTGCGTGGCGAGCTCGGCGCGCACGGCGTCACGGAGGGTGACGGCGGCATGCTCGATCTGATCTGGCGTGAAGTTTCCTTCGCTCATGATTCACTCCTGTCCAGGTGTTCCGGTAAACATAACACCTTCCACCAGGAGTGGCAAACACGTCACTTCACGAAGTGACCATCGAGATGCCTCGAGCGCGGATGGTGCCCCACAACATCCCCCTCGAACGGGCACTCACCCTCGTACCCGTTGACGAACAAATGCCCCCGACTCGTGCATATCATCCGGCCGCACATGACGGCCCACTTGCTCTTCTCACTCAGAAACACCGAACGTGGACATCTTCCACTACCTTCCCTGTGGATGATGAGCGTGTCACCGTCCAGGTGGGCGACTCCTGCCTTCCTCATCTGCTCGAGGCTGTGGCCTGGCATGGAGAATCCAGGGATCCATCGGTTCTTGGTCCAGCCCCGTTCGTAGCTCCTGAAGTGTCCGCTGGGGCGGCCGCGTCGGTCCTTCCACTTCCCCCACACCGCCTCGGCAACGCGCCTACGTACCTTGTTCCTGACCCGCTTCTTCATCTCTAATCACCCAGCTCTCGCACGGAGACCTCACCCAGCACCCCCATCAACATGCGCAGGGCCTCGCCAATGTTCATGGTCGGCTCGTACTCGCTGTGGGACATCTTCAGGTCCAGCGCACGGTTCATGGTCATGCGCCAGAAACGTTTGGATCCGACCACAGAGATGGTGGCCCTGTTGATGGAGCTGGGAGAAGCCGGGAGCCAAATGGACAGCTCGGAGTTGCCACGCAGGACCACCGGAACGTCCGGGTGAGGAGTGAGCGGCTTGGCGGTCAGGGCGCTCTTCTGCAGGCCGCCATAGTGCCACTTCTGCATGGTCGGCAGCTTCTTGCTGGACCCGTACCACCACAACCAGCCGGGACCGGGTTCGGAGGCGAGCTGTTCGCGAAGATCCGGGGGGATAGCCTCGAGCCGCCGCCTGAGCGCCCGCCTGTCGAAGTCGGGGTCGTCCACGCGGTCCGCACCCTCGACGGCTCTGCCTTCGGCTTCTTGATCGGCGTGACTGATTTCGTGCTCTTCCATCGTATTCATCCTTCTCTCTGCGCTCTATCGCGGAGCATGGCTGCCTCGTGGCGCTACTGTTCGACAGGGTCGTTGTTGGAGTTTGGCCCAGCGTCCATTCTTTCGAACAGCTCTTCTGGATCTTCGAGCTCAACGCTCACGATCTCGAGCCCCGCTGGAAAATCGTGTCCAGCAAAGACGGCCTCGGGTCTCGAAGGAGAGGCCTCTCGCCCAGTGTCACCAACGAAGAGACGCCGTTCCAGTCGTTTCTGTGCCAGCCTACGACAGCTCCACCAAGCGGCGAGACAGAGCACGACCAAGATGACCGTCCACACGGAGATCAGGACGACATCGGTGAGTGGCAGATACAAAGCCACCTCCTTGCCAATGAAAGCTAACACTTTCTACTGTCAGTGGCAAGGGCCGAACACGGCTGTCTGCCCGAACACGGCGTGCTATGCTACGCCCGATGCAAGCCCTCTCCATCATCTCCGCCCTCGTCCTCGCTCCCGGCCAGGGACGCATGAAGGGCTCCTGGCACCGGCTGGTGAACTTGTCCGGCCTGCGTGGGGCACCCACGGCGCGCTCCGGGACTCGCACCAGGCTGCTGTGGGCGTTCTCGCAGCTGCAAGACGCCAGGGCCCGCTACCTGCTGTGGGAGCTGCTGGATGACGCCCAGGCGTTCACGATCCCAGATCGAAACCGACTGATATGGAAGATCGACAGCCACCTGATTCAAAACCCAACCCACTACCATGCACAGATGGCCGAGCACGCAGGCAAACGCCGCGGACTCGCGGTCAGATCCGTATGGAACGCGAGCCACGGAAGAGGGAACTCGTGGGTCAAGCTTCCGGTAGACTGGATGCCTCACCCCGACATCATACCCGAACCAGGTGCCAACTCCCGCTGGGACCCGTGGATTCCATGGCTGGCTTCGGAGTGCGCCAGGATCGTTCGCTGGCACGACGAAAACGCCCCTCAGGGCTACATTCCTCCCCACGGCCTGAGCGGTCACGGCGACTTCCACGAGTTCTTCCGCGGCTATCCCGTCGCCAACGACATCGACTGGATCGGCTTCGACGAACGCGTCGGCTTGCAAGAGGAAGGCTACAGACCTGGCGGCATGCCCGACGTCATCGACTGGATCGAGGAAGAGCGGCCGAACATCATGGGCATGAGCATCGGAGAAGTCCAGCGCAGAAGCCATGAATGGCACCAGCAGTTCATCGGTCAAGCCGACTACAAGTCCCCCGTCACCCCCGGGGTCACCGTCGTGACCTGGCCCGATGGCTGGCACATCGACAGGCTGGTGACGGCCAAGGAGTGCGAGGAAGAGGGCAAGAGCATGGGCCACTGCGTCGGTGGCCACTGGAGCTACGTCAGGGAGGGGACCGAGATCATCTTCTCCATCCGAGACGACAGCGGCAAACCATGGGGTACCGCGGCCCTGAGCATCGACGAAAACCATGTCGGCGACGACCTGATGCTGACCGAGAAGAACGACGACGAGAACTGGTACCCGCCCTACGGGTGGAAGAAAGAGAAGATCTCGAAAATCCACGACGGCGAAATCCCGATCCGTGGCGAGTGGACCATGGTCGTGGACCTCAAGGGTCACGACAACCACCAGGTCACGGACAAGACCGCCGCGAAGCGCATGAAGTGGTTCTTGGATAGCCTGCTGGACACCGATCTCGACGATCACGTCTGGGCCCTGGGAGGCCCGTCGCTTCCACTCTCCATTCCGGGCGGTGCCATCCCCGAGTGGATGAAGCGTGAGAACGAAATCCCCGAAGATGACGGAGAAGACGAGAAAAGCAAGTGGACCCTCGAGCAAAACCAAAAGTCCCTATCCATCCAGGAAGAGCTCGACTGCAATATGTCCTGGTACCAGGAGACCTACGAAAACATCGACAACTTCGAAGCCGCCATCAACGACTGCGGTCTGCGCAGCTTCTACAGCGACCATGGCTACGATGAAGAAGAATGGGGGGACGAGGAGTTCGAGGAGCACGGGCGCAGGGAGAAGAAGCTCGCAAGCTTCTTGGAGAAGTACATCACCGACCGCCATGGTCAAGACCTCATCGAGTACATGGCCGAGGTCGACAAGGACGAGCTCACGGTCTTCGGGTTCGCAAAGTGGATGCTGGAGTGCTTCAACGAGCATGACGCCAGCGTGTATGGACAAGAGACCTGGGCCAACGTCAAGGCCGAGCTGGAGTTCCTCTCCGAGTCCATCGACGGTGTCATCGGAAAGGTGAGCTACAACGACTTCGAAAGCCATGGCGGCGACTGGGTCCTCGAGCTGTACGAAGACAGTCAGGATCCCGAGTACTCGGAATCGTTCATGACCATCGTGGCCAACGGATCCCACGACTGGATACAGATCCCGAGATGGGATGTCCATGCCCCCGACGAAGATAGAGGCTACGGCACCACCATCGCCAGCTCCAAGCATAGCGCGCTGGACGCGATGCTGAAGGCCAAGGTCCTGGTCACTGTTACCCAGAAGAAGAAGCTCGACGAGGAGCGCGTCGAAGAAGAAGACGTCATCGGTGAGGTCACCAGCTCTCCAGAGCACATCTGGCTGCACCCGGACATCACGGTGCCCATGACCGCCATGAGCCGAACCGGAGAGCTCACCCTGGACCGAGACCAGCGCCGCACGCTGCGGAAAGTCTCCAAGGGCAGAGCGCCGGCCACCAAGATCGCGAAAGTCAAGACCGCAGCAGCCGTGCTCCGCGAAATCGAGGACCAGCTCAGTGAGCTCGACGAGCTCGGTGACGAAGAGTAGACGCAGCAACGCCCGGAGCCAGAGGCCCCGGGCGCGACGGTGAGCATGAGGCTCACCCGTGGGTCAATGTAAGCAGGGCGCCTACTGGGTCGGCGCTTCGTCGAAGCTCATGATGAGCTCGGATCCCTGGGGCAGGATGCTCGCAGGGAGCTCGCCGTTCCACTTCTGGGCCCACGCCAGGCGGGCCTGGGCGTTCATCTTCTCGATCTCGAGCCGGATCTGGGCCTGGCGAGCGTTCAGGGACGTGGCCCATTCCTTGGCGGCCGCGGCCTCGCCCTTGGCCTTCTCGAGCACGATCTCGGCGCGGGCCGTCTCGGCCTTGGCTTCCTCGGTCGCCGTCGCGGCATCCTGCTCGGCCACGAAGGTGCGGTTGATGGCTTCCTGGATGGCAGGGTCGATGTAGTTCAGGCCGCCAGTGAGCCCCAGGTTGGTGACGGTGATGCCCTTGGTAGCGAAGTGCTCGACGACCTCGGCCTTGGCCGTCTCCATGATCTTGCCCTTCTCCTCCTTGCCGGTGACCAGGTCACGGGATCCGAACTCACGGGTGACCACAGAGATGAGGAAGGAACGCACGTCCTCGTTGATGGCCGCGGACAGGTCCTTGTCGCCGTAGTTGTACAGGTAGGTCGACGCGTCCTCTTCATGGATCTCGGCGGTCAGGTCGGTGCCGGTACAGAAGGCGATGGAGTCCTTGCTCTCGACGCACAGGGCCTGGTCGCCGGACTTGGACCAGTTGACCGTGATGGGCTTGCGGTTGACCTTGATGAGCCGCACGGTGGGGACCCACTCGTAGGCGCGCCACGAGCGCCCGATCTTGCGCTTGCGTTGGCTGATGGTGACGCGCTTGGCGGCGACCTTGGCACTCTCATACAGCTCGACGGAGTCGAACTTGGCCTGGCCGGAGGTATCACCCTCCAGGGGCACGACGAAGGCAGTCTCCGAGCTGTTGATCTCCTCGATGGGATCGACCCGCACGGGGCCGCACCCCATCAGGGCGAAGGTGAGTGCGATGACGGCGATGGTGTAGGTGAGCTTCATGGCTCTACTTCTTGGTGTCTTGGGTGTCGATGACGGGGCTGATGAGGCGGTATGCCGGCCCAGCCCATAGGAATGCGAGGACCACGGCGATCCCCAGGGACACAGCGTGCGTCCCATACTCGTAGAGGTAGTTGGCCTGGATGGCCGCATGGTCGGCGCCGGAGGCCACCTGAGCAACGGCCAGCTCGGTGTTGGGTTCGGCCTCGAGGAAGAGGACGGACACGAGAAAGGCCAAGAAAAGGACACAGGTGAACCCGAGACGGGTCTTGGTGTTCATGGCTTGCGCTCCATGGTTGATTCGCTACTGTTAGTAGCAGGTCGAACATATCCCGTCAAGGGATCGGATCAAGATTCATCTGTACGAACGTCCCCGGCGTCTATTCCCTGTCGAGCCCTACCGACTTGCGTAGCACGCTCTCTGCTCGGATCTTTGCCAACAGCAGACCTCGATGACCACGCACCACGCCAGACTCACCCAGCGCTGTCCAGCGATACCTGCAACCACGCTCATCCCGCTGACGAGTCACGGTGGCCACTGTCTTGGACAGCTCTCCCCTATCGTCCGTCACCGAGTGCTTTCCCTGACCGCGGATCCACTCGAACCCCGGAGGAAGACCTGCTCTCTTGTGAGGCATCGTTACTCCCAGAAGATCGCGCAAGACTGAACAACAGCAGCGTCACTCGAGCTCGGCCTGTTCTTGCGCTTGGGCCGCGGCGCCAGCGCACACTGCAGCTCGACCAAGGCGCTGCGATGATCCCACAGCCACCCCTTGGTGCGAACACAGCCAAGAGACATCACGAACCAGCCGGCCTGCTGCTCCCCGTCCCTGTCAACGGTGACCTCGAGCCCGACCTCGGCAAAGCGGGGATCAACCCAGCTGACGATCTGCGTATGCCCGCCCTCTGGACGCTGCCGGCGCAGCACACACTGGACCAGCTGCTGCGCCCGCTCTTCTGACCAGGTCATCACAGCCATGGATCATCCACCATCACGTCGCCAGGTGCTTCTGGCTCGTTCAGGGCAGTGGCTCGGGCTCGCCGTTCACGGACCATGACAATGACGCCAACAACGATCAGCGCGGAGCCGACCATCAGGACGATCCACCCGGGCACCCCGAGTATCCCGCACACAGACGCGAACACCGCACCGACCACCATCGACAGGGGTACGGACCAGAATCGATGTCTCGGCTCGGTGGTCATGGCATCCTCACCTTTCGAGTATAGCGCCTTCCACTGGTCGTGGCTAACTGTTCTCCTCGGTACGTTCGCGTGGGCGGACAGAAACAGACCCTGCAGCCAGAACCACGCCATGATGTGGGCGATCCAGAGGATCGGACCCGCGATGAAGGTGGACCTCGACGACCACCCGATATAGGATGATGACACCTATCCGGACAGGAGAACCACCATGGCCAAGGACGCCCTCTCGACCACGCTCGGGCACCACTACGCCATCTTCGACGAGATCGCCGATGACATCGTCGACGCAGCCGCCCCGGACGTCTTCGGACAAGGGATCATTCCCAGTCCTCTCGTTCCCAGCACTCGCGCCCCCATCGCTCCCTTCACCGACAACTTCGGTGTCATCGCGGAATAGGTCGCGGAAGAGCTCGCGGAAGAGTACGGCTTCGGCGATGTGGACGATTCTGACGAGACGAACCTGGAAAAGGTCACCGCATGGCTCGAGCAGCGCGACCTCGACCTCGCCGCGATCGCGGCCGTCACCGGGCTCTCCACGTACAAGCTCCAGAGCTTCCTCAATAGCCAGGCCCCAAGCAAGTACCTGGAAGATGTGCTGTACATTAGGGGTATTCCTCTCACGTGGAGACAGACGATCCCGCACATCCTGTCCGTCTTCGGGGGAGCGAGCTTCACCGACAACATCCTCCCGGGCACCCTGAGGATGTACGGCGTGCCTCTCTTCCTGGCTACCATCAGCCTCACTCTCGCGCTCGCCTGTTACGGAGCTGCCGCTGCTCTCTTCTTCCTCCCGGTCAAGGCGATGGAAAGGTACGAGAACAAGGTAGCCAAGCGGGCCCAGCTGAAGGGATCGACGCTTACATGGGCCGACTTCGGGGACAGGAACGACGCAACAGAGCTGCTCAACTTCCTCGGCCTGGCGCTGATGAACAGCGAGGGACGTCGAAAGGTCAGCCGCCTGGCCTCGAGCGGCGCGGTTCGCGGCTTCGACGGTGGCCACTACCCGGCCATTGACACCGAGATCCTGGCATCCGGCCAGCGTTATCGCGTCTCACTGGAAAACGAAGCGGAAAAGATCAGCGACGAGTACGAGCTTCTGGCTCAGCTGTAGCTCGACCGGAGAGCTTATCAGGGATATACTCCACGCTCAGTGGAGCTTGCCCATGGATCCAACCACACTTCGACAGTGTCACGACCTGGTGGAGAACCTCGACAGATACGTCCACCACCACCATGACGAGAAACCGTACGGGATCTACCTGATCCAGCTCGGTCCGGTGACCTTCTTCGTCATCGACGGCACCGGCGAGAAGATGCGGGTCACCAGGGTCCAAGGCGAACAGGACCAGGTCACGAGTACCTTCTGGAAACGTGTCGAAGACTGGCAGAAGAAAAACGGTCTGGACGCCGAGCCGTGCGTCATCGACATGGCCGCGGAGAGCCTGCTGTGGATGCGTGACCACCCCGGGACAGTAGACGCCGTCAGGCTGTATGTGGCTGGCAAGATGAAGCTGTCCAACGTCCCACGAGCCGTACGCATAGGCAAGCTGATGCGCAAAGCCCTGGGCTGGCGCCCACCGAACCCAGCATAGCGCTATCTGTCGAACCCGAAGCCATCATCGTCGGCAGGCTCGTCGAAGATGGTATCGTCGATCTCCGCGATCTCGGACTTCAGCACACGCTCGAGCGTGCTCTTCGGAATGCGTGCGAAGATGGCCTGCAAGAGATCGTCCCTCCCATGAATCTCGAGCAGGGCGTCGAGCAGCTCTTCACGGTCCTCGAATCTCGGCATGTCTGCGGCCCTCCAGGCGATGGGTGAGCTTGACCCGACATTGTCTCCGAGTCAAGCCCCTACCAGGGTGCGCTCATCGTAAACCGAGTCTGCTGCGCAGGAGGCCTGGTGCCCCTGCGCTGCACGACCTGCAACTGACGGCTCCTGCCTCCGTCCTTGGTGATAGTGGGTACCCGCACCGGAGCCCACAGCGGGGACTCCGGCAGATCCAAGATCCTCTGGATCTCTGTCCAGGAGAAATCAGCGGTCATGACCATGGTCTCCTCCATCGGGACAGGTGGCCGAAGCCACGCCTGATAGCCAACACCGCAACATCGTGCAAGAAGAAATGGCACCGGCCCAAAGAATCGAACTTTGCCCGCGGGTTTTGGAGACCTGCAGTGCCCCTGGACGGCCGATATGAAGGTTGAAAATGGTGCGCCCGGCCGGATTCGAACCGGCCCTCCCGTAAAGGGAACGAGGCCCTCGACCTCGCGTGTCTGCCAAGCTTCACCACGGGCGCAAAAACAAGAAAATGGTGGCCCCGCCCGGATTCGAACCGGGCCTCCCACAAGGGGAACTGCGCCCTGAACGCAGCGTGTCTGCCAGCTTCACCACGGGGCCGAAAGAGTGCGCCGTCCAGGCCGACGCGGGCCTCGCCGATAGAACCTCGGACGCCAGCAGCCCGTTTCCCCGGGACTCCCAGGGAGCCAGCCCTGGTCCAGACTTCCCTGAACCAGTGTTCCTACATCGCCTGACTTGCGTACGCTCCTTGGAGCGATGGTGGGCCCGGAGGGATTCGAACCCTCACCTCCGAGAGGAGACGGGGTCCTAAACCCCGCGTGTCTGCCATTTCACCACAGGCCCACAAAAAAACGAGATGGAGTCGACGGCCGGATTCGAACCGACGAACACCCGGTTTGCAACCGGAGCCCTTGAGCCACTTGGGTACGTCGACGAAATGGAGGAGGCGGAGGGATTCGAACCCTCGGAGGGGTGAGCCTCTACCGCTTTCAAGGCGATCGCCTTCGACCGCTCGGCCACGCCTCCAGAAAAACGAACAATGTCCATGACCAGCGAGCGCAGCGAGCAGCTGTCGGCTGTTGGTTGTAGGCTGTCGGCTGTTGGCTGCCGACCAAAGGTCCGCATGAGATGGCGGAGACGGAGGGATTCGAACCCTCGGGGGTGGTTGCCCCTCTCGCTTTCGAAGCGAGTGCCTTGGGCCGCTCGACCACGTCTCCGTAGGAAAGGTGTCGCGAACAAGAGAGTGAGGGAGTGTAATAGAGTCGTCTCGAATGAGACCGATTTCAAGTCGGTTGCGTCTGCCATTCCGCCATTCCCCCATGGTGGTGGGGGAAGTAGGACTCGAACCTACAGTATTCTGAACTCACACGAAGTCTCTCTCGTCCGCGAAGGTGGTGGGACCGGGCGGAATCGAACCGCCGTCATGCCGGATTTTCAGTCCGGTGCTACTACCGTCTGAGCTACAGTCCCGCTAAACTCGAAAATGGAAGAGGCGGAGGGATTCGAACCCTCGACGGTGTGAACCGTACTCGCTTAGCAGGCGAGTGCCTTCAGCCGCTCGGCCACGCCTCCAGAAAAACGAACAGTGTCTATGGCCAGCGAGCGCAGCGAGCAGCTGTTGGCTGTTGGCTGTTGGCTGTTGGCTGCGGGCCCGGTCCGCATGAAATGGCGGAGACGGCGAGATTCGAACTCGCGAGGGTGGTTGCCCTACCCGCTTTCCAAGCGGGTGCCTTCGGCCGCTCGACCACGTCTCCTGATGTGTACGCACAACGTCGCTCAACGAGCCAGAGCTCGGAGCGCTACGCTGTACGATCAACGAAAAAATGGTGGGTAAGGAGGGAATCGAACCCCCGACGGCCACATTGGCTCCGGGTTTACAGCCCGACGCACCCTATACCAGCAGATGCCACTTACCCACGGATGGTGCCTGAGGGGGGACTCGAACCCCCACGACCTTGCGGTCACTGGGATTTGACGCCAGCTCGTATACCAGCTCCGACACCCAGGCACAGATGCAGAACACGATCGATCCTATCGATCGATCGATGAAATCCATCTTCTGCACGATGTTGCGATGTCAAAGAACAAGACCAGACACGAGGAAGCCCCCTCGCGGCGGGGGGCCGGAGGGGGCTAACATTCGTCTGGGCGGGATTGAGTCCGAACCTACGAAGCCACCTCCGACTGCACGTAGAGCAGCCAGCTGCTGGAGAGCAAGCTGCTAAACGATGAACAGGTGGTGGCGATGACAGGGTTCATGAGTCTCTCTGCCCGCTGAAACGTCGGGCTCACGTGACAAGACTATCTGGAGCCCCATGTGGCGTCAAGGAAATGGTGGTTTTTTTCTACCAGGGGTGGAACAACACCTACGACGTCACCGTCTCCTGGTGTCCCAGACCCATGCTGCGTCCCTGGTCCGAGTGATCCCGGTGTACAGCATCCTGCGCATCATCGTCGCGTTCTCGACGGTCTGACACCCTCTCCACTGCATCGCGTCGTCGAGCACAATACCGACCAGAGGCCACTGTGAGCCCTGGGACCGATGGTAGGTGATGGCGTAGCCGTAGTCCACATGTAGGAAGTGCTTCCTGGTCAGCAGGCGTAGGCCACGCGAGAACCCCGTGAAGTCTGGGTAGTAGGGAGACCCGATGAGATCGGGACAGATCCATGCGAGGCCATGGTCGATCCCGGTTCCGGACACGTTGACACGAATGGCGCCCATCTGGGCCTTGGAGAAGTCTCCGTACCACTCCTTCGCGTACCCCCGACGCTTGCTACCTGCAGGCCACTCGGAGTCCCACATGTTCTGGAAGCTTTCCTGGATCTCGAGGACCGTCAGCGCCTCACCGTTCATGCGGCCCAGGTCCTTGTTGTTGTGCCGGCACAATAGTTTCTCGCCGACAACGACCGGGCCGAGCGAACGATGGCCCAGCATCTGGCGGATGAGCCTGTTCAGGCCAGCTACCGCCTTGTTGGTGTAGCAGATCACGGAGACGTCGATGCCTTTCTCCATGTTCTGAACCGCCCAGGCCGCGACATCGGACAGCGACCCTTTCCTGCGCACGAACCACGGCTCCATGCTCTCCTCGGGAAGCCTCCCGCCCTTCCTGATCTCGGAAGAGATCTGCAGGATGGGGTTCCCAGAGCTCTGTCGGTGGATCTCTGTCAGGACAGCGTCCGGCTTGTCGAAGTTCGGGCCCCAGCCCTTCCCGCTCACCGGAGGCAGCTGCTCACGATCGCCGACATAGATCAGGGTCGAGCCCCGCGGAAGGTTGCTCTCGATGTCGGATCCGAGCGTAGAGTCCACGAAGCTGGCCTCATCACAGATCAGCACCTCGCCGGGAAGGCAGATCTGGACCGGATTGAAGAAGGACACCCCGCCGTCACCCCTCTGGCCGACACCCTTGTACAGCCTGGAGTGGACCGTGGAGACAGGCCTGTTCGTGATCTCTTTGAGCCTGCTCGCGGCTTTGCCTGTCGGCGCCATGTAGGCGACGGGCCTCTTGGATTCCATCAAGCGCTTCTCGAGCAAGTCCACCAGGGTGGACTTGCCGCTCCCGGCCGGACCCGTCAGCACCATCACTCGCTGGCCCAGCATCACCCCTTTGTGCAGGGTGTCCAGGGCGATCTTCTGATCTGGGCTCGGCTGCACGCTGCTCAACGGACAACGACCATCGGCATGATCTCTTCCTTGCCGTCCAGCTGCAAAACGGACAGAGACAACACGAAGTGGGCCATCCTGTCTGGATCGGCGGACAGCATGATCGGGGACCTACTCTCCACCGCCAGCTTGGCCTCCTTGAGGAACATGCCGGTCAGGTGGCGCAGCAGCTTGATGGCGGGAATCTTTCGTGCCTCGCCAGGCGGCATCGGAAGCAGCCACACGCCAGGCTTGGTCACGCCGTTCTTCAGGGCTCTCTTGTCGATACCCCGCTGCATGTTGTCCAGCTTCTTGGCTGCCCGTACCAGCGCTGACCTGGCGGACCCGAGCCTGGCCCGGGCTTCGGTGTGTTCCGGATCCTTCCATGGGCGAGAGCTGAGCTCACACTTCCTCCCAGCGCACATCGCCATGTCGATGGCGAGCGTGAGCACGAGCTCACGTTGCTGATTGAAGGTGCTGGATGCTCGATCGATCATGGGTTCTCCGGATGAAAAGGCGAGGGGCCGGAAAGTACTGTTCTACTCGGGACAGGAGGGACCTTCTACGCCTCCGCAGAAGGTGAGAGCCACAGAGCCCTCTGGCCGCCTCGTGCATGAACTGTATGCCACCACCAGTGGCACGTCAAGTCTTGGAATGAACATCGATGAGACGTTGGCGATATCGGTCCCTGGACAGCACATCCTTCACCGCCTCGAGGTCCCGCTTGACGCGGCCCTTCTCGATGAGCTCATTCTTCCGGCGCTCGGTAGTTTCGACCGCGCTCTTACCGGGCCCCTCGAGCCTCAGCAGGTAGGACGGGTGGAACGTCGGCTTGACGAGCACCCCACGGTATACGAACCAGCCCTTCTCTCGGAACCCATGGATCCCTCCACTGCGACCCATCAGCGCCCTGATCGCCACCGCCCCGAGGGTCAAGATGACCTTCGGGGCGACGATGGATAGCTGCGCATCCAAAAAAGGACGGCAGGCGCTCATCTCGTCCGCGTTCGGGTCCCGGTTCATCTCTGGGCGACACTTCAGCACGTTGATCACGTAGACGTCCTGGCGTGACAGCCCGAGCATCCGCTGCAACATGCGATCGAGCATCTCACCGGCAGGCCCCACAAATGGCTCCCCCGTCCCCTCCTCTCTCTTCCCGGGAGCCTCACCGATGATCACCAGGCTCGACGTAGAAGATCCAGACCCGAAAACAATCTTCCCGCCCACTTTGTCTCTACGTTCTCCGAGACCACAGCGGGCACAGTCGGACAGCTCCTCACGGATCTCCAAGAGACGCTTACCCGACGGCAAGCTCACGTCTGGCAGCACCAGCTCGCCAGAGTCGTCCAGATCGAGCACGTACCCGCCGGAGCCGCGATCGCCTGCTTCGGCGATCGCGTACCCGATCTGCTCGGCGTTGCACCCTCGGTAGACCGCGCCGATCGAAGACAGCGTGCCCTCGATCCTCGAGACCTCGGCCCTCAGGTGCTCGTATCCCGGAGGAAAGGCATGATCGCTGCGCTTAGCCATACCACGGCTACTCGCTGGCCAAGCCCTCGCGGTACCGCCTGGCCTCTTCCCGGAGCTTCTCCATCCCCTTCTCATCGATCTCGTCTGCGTCCTCGATGATCTGCTCGATGGCGGGATCCCTGGACGACCGAGCCTTCTGGACCGAGTCGCTCATGTACTGCGCACCGATCTTCGCCATCTTGCCGGACAACGGAACGATCGCACGCATCAGCGGCTCGAGGCTGTCCCTGGAGACGGCCTCCAGCGCCAGCTCGCAGCCCTTCTGGACATGCTCCACCTTCGGGATCCGCTCCGGGAACATGTTGGACAGCTGCAGCAGCACCAGCGGCGTGATCAGCTCGGCGACGGGGCGCCCGACCTTGGTGCGCATCAGATCGGGGTAGTGCTCACCGAGCAGTCCCTCGACCAGGTCCACCAGCTCCTTGTTGGCTGCGGCCGCGGCTGCGACCTTGGTTCCATGCACGCCGGCCCGGGCCAGCACCGACAGCGTGTTGCGCGCTGCGCTCCTCTCTTGGTCCTCGCTCATCTCTCCCTCCTCGGGTCTGGACGGCTCACGCTCGTCCGGTTCGTGTTTCTCACTCTCTTTCGAATCGATCTGCGCCTCATCGGCCGGAACTTCTGGGTCTGGAGACGGGCTCTTGGCCCTCGTGTACGTGGTTCCGTACCCCGACTTGGTCTTCACCGGATCGGGACCGGCAACGGGCCCGGACGGAGAAGCGCCCATCAGGATTCTCTTCAAGACCTCAGCCTGAGCGTGATCTCCTCTCTCGTTGGACTTCTCGATCGCCCTGGCCAACCTGCTCCTGAAGTCGTTACCAGTGGACATCATGCCTCCTCACGCTTCGTCGCACGCTCACAGACAGGCTCACGAACAGGCTCCAGTTCGGGCTCATCGAGAACATCGAGGTGCCCTCTCACCCTGTCCATCTCGGACGCCATGACGGAAGATCCAGCCTGTGCCAGCTTCTTCGTGAAAGGCACGATCATGTGCAGCAGCGGCTCGATGGTGTCCCTCGAGACGGCCTCGACGGCCAGCTCACAGCCGTGGGAGACCAGATCTCCCTGCGGTATCGTGTCGGGGTAGGTGTGGACCAGGTGAAGCAGAACGGACGGCATCGCCAGCTCTGCGATGGATCGCCCGACGGGGGTGTCGAGGAACGCTGGCCAGCTGTCCCCGGCCAAGCTCTTGACCAGATCCACCAGCTCCTTGTTGGCAGCAGCCGCGGCAGCGACCTGAGCTCCATGCTTTCCGGCATTGGCCATCGCACGCATGGTGCGCACACCGCTGCTCACCTCTGCGGCCGTTCCACGGAGCGGGGCCACGGCCTCCTCGACATCCTCGTCGGAATAGTGCATCCCGACATCCGCGAGATGATCCTTGGCGACGGCCTCTGCGATAGCCCTGCTGGAAGGATCGCCAACACCAGGCTTGTCGAGCCCGTTCTTCAGCGCTTCCTCGACGGTCTGGGTCCGACGATCGCCGAGCGCATCCATCAGCATACGCTTCTGGGTCTCTCGTGCCATGGCTGTCATGGTTCGGGGCTCCCTGATGCCGGCTCCCGACGCTTGTCCACCTTGTCCTGTCGCCTCGATTATGGCTTCGGCCGACAAGACCTTGCGGTGATCGAGCTCGAGCTCGAGCAGTCTCTGCTTTGCCTCGAGAATAGCGATGCTCGTCTCTGGATCACGGGTCCCAGATCTGTACGCCATGTTCTCGATCTGACTCTCGAGATCACGTCGACGCTTGTCGAGACGAGTCTCGCTGTCGCGCAGCATCTGCTTCATCGTTGACATCAGGGCTCCTCGTTCCTTACCTGCGTAAGCTATCACCCTCCACTGACAGTGGCAAGGATTTCATCGTGTGTCAACGCGAGCTCCTGTAGATGTGGACGAATGTCCCGCTTTGCCTGGTCATGTTCCCGGTACAGCTCGTGAGCCACCCTGTCCAGCTCCGGCAACATCGCCAACTCGGCGCCAGGCTGCTGTGCGTCGACCACGGAGCGTTCAGCATCGTGCCAGCGGGACTCGAGAGCCGACAGATCCCTCATCATGCCCAACGCCTCGAGCTCGTAGCTCTCTCTGGCCCCTATAGCGGAGAGCACCTCCTCCATGGAGTCGAACAGCTCCACCTCGCGGCTCGTTCGGCCATCCGGCATGATCGACAACATCAGCCCGGGGATCGTGGTCGAGATCAGGTGCACGGACCAGCGATAGGTCGCGTGCCTGTACCTGTTCAACACATATCTGCCATCAACCCACGTGCACACCCGTGGCCCGGTGTGGGTGCCCGTCCATTCGGAACCTGGAGCCTGCCGATCCATCATTCTTCATCTCCGACATAGCGCCACGTCTGCCAGCCATCTGGCTTCTTTTCTACGACCTCGAACCCGCACGAAGAGAGAACCCTCGCTGGACTCCTGACGCTGACGTTCAGTGTCGGGCCGTGAAACACGACCCCGAACCCGGAATCGTTCTCCACGGACGATACCGGCCTGACGACAGTGTGCCCGAAGCCCAACCTCGCCCTGGCTCGTTTCCAGATCATCATCTCCGACGGACGGAGAGCTCTGGGAGACTGCTGCGGCCTGCCCGACCATTCCACCGCGTCCTCGACCATCTTCGACAGCCACTTGTTCGGAACAGACCAGTAGCTGAGGCTGCGCCCAGTATCTATGGGGCCCTCTGCCATGACCCTGTCTACGACACGAAGAGAGGTCGACCCACAGGGCATCGAGTACTCGACGATGACCTTGTCATCGATCACAGAGAGCACGACGCCTTCACGCGATCCGTTGTTGGCTACGACGTCGACGTCCTGGCCGAGGCACAAGACCGAGAGCCCCTGGGATCGAACGAAGGCGTCCCAATGAGCATCGAGGCTGTCGTCTCCGATCTCGCCCGGCCCACGAGCCATACTCAAACAGCCCCTCGGCCCATAAAAAACATACCTTCCCTCGTCCACGCGCAGCTCGCAGACGATCTCATCTACCCGAATCGTCCTCAGGGCCTCGACCATCGTCTCTCCTCGCGAGCTCGACAGGCCCGTTGCGGGTCGTCATCATCGAGAAGAGCATATCACCTGCTACTGGACGTAGCAAGCTATATAGGCGCGATAGTCTATTGGTCGCAGTCGATCGCGCGCAGGCGATCGACCTCGACAACAGCCTTCAACATCGCGTCGACAGCCTTGCGCTGCCACCCGCGCCCCTTGTACGGGCCACTCCCGAGGCTGAGCCGGTACGCTCCCTGGAAGAACACACGGATCATCCTGTCTGCGCGCTTCACCTCGGCGACGACCCCGATCAAGCGGATGACGTCCGAGTGCTGGTTCATCAGCTGTACGCCGTTCTCCTTGAACTCACCGAGCCACGCCATGCCAGACTCCTTTCCGGCTCCCGGTCCGACTGGATGAACCTTCCACGGGTACACCACCTTCTCTTCGAGCTCTGCCCGTAGGCTGTCGCGGTCTTCTCTTCGCATGGAGAACCTCCTGTGGACTGCATATCACATGTCAGCAGAGATTGTCACTCCTCTCCTGACAGCAGCGGCAATAGGACAGGGCTGACGAACACGATGACGCACAACATGAAGCCCCATGACCACAGGTCGTCACAGAGATCGACCTTCCCTGTCGTCCTCCACTGGATGAGCCCCCAAGCGCCGAAAAATATCAATCCGACAAATGACGTTCCCAGGATCCATCCGCACGAATCATGCTCCTGGCCTGGTGGTGTCGGGTCGAACCGCATCTCCGGCCTCCTCGCTCGAGGCCGTCACTTATCATGCTCCACTGGCGGTAGCAAGAAGACGGGCGTAAATCACAACTCTACTTCGGTGTCCCCCACGGTGTCAGGCAGTCGTCACCGACACAGGTCCACGATCCACCGTAGAGAGGCCCATCGCCATAGGTCTTGACCAGATCCAGTCTATCCAGCGTCTTTCCCTGGTTCGCCAGCGCCGCACGCTGTGCTTCGGGATCGGACGAGAAACCAACAAATCTCTGGCCACCGCTCCACGGAACCGTGACCGCAGCGATGTGGCCGCCAGAGGACTGGGCGATCTGCTGCGCTACCAGCTTGACCTCGTTGGTGACGTGCGATCCGTCCTGGACCAGCGCACCCCACAGATCTGTCCCCTGGACATTGCTGGGCCTGACCCCGAACTTCGAAGAGAGAGTAGAAGCCGATTGCTGGACTGAGCTCATGGCTGAAGCCTCCTGTCCAGCAGAGCATAGCACGACGTCAGTCGTCACGACAGGGCATCACGTACGCGACGACCTCTCCCACGAGCCGACACTCGATAGGACAGCACGGGCCCAGGCTCACGAGAACACAAGCCCTGACCAAAAACGACAGCCTGCTGTCTACCAGGACTATGGACCCATCATCGCCCTGGAGAACAGAGCGCCCCGGGCTCCTGGTCCCGATCCAGCGCAGCGGCTGGGCACCATCGATAGTCTTGACCGTGGCCTCCAGTATTTCCGGATGTCGTCCCATCCAGACCGAGCTCGGATCGCCGTTGACCCAGAACCCGATCGGCCGAGGAGCGTCCGCCCTCACCAGAGCGATCCCGTTGGTACTCCAGCGGCGCTCACGCCAAGAGAACCAGCGGTCCTCGGTTGGTGGATCTTCGACGAACAATGGCCATGGGTCATGAGCGCTGACACCCGTCTCGTCGAGCTGCATGTCCGTATGGCTCGAGGCCGAGTCCCCGATCGGCCTGACCCTGAACGATGACTGCAGATTCGTGTCATCCATATGGACCTCGAACTCGTCGGCATACTTCTCCGCGTGCCTGGCTGCCATCTCCAGATCCCAGTCCTCAGGAACAGCTACGGACACCTTGTGGACGGCCCTTCCGGACCAGACCACCTCGACCTCGAGATCCACCGTCTTGTACGCTCGATCCATGTCTATCCAGGTAGCATACTCTACTGTCCGTGGCAATACCGAGAACGCGATGGAGGCGCGCCGGAGGATGAGATAGGATGGTGCCATGAGCCTCGCCGCCATCATCGCCACCAGCCCTGACGCCAGGTCCAGGAAAGCCGTCCTGAACCAGCTCAAGGCCAGGCTCGGACTGCACGAGAGGCGCGAGCCCGATTCTGTCGAGCTCATCGAGCGTGCCATGGCGCAAAACCAGGGCTACGAGCGGGAGATCAGCTGCTTGGTGCAGGCCATGCTTCACAGGGCGGAAGCCTCCGAAGGATCCTACGATCGCTGCATGATGGCATACGTGAATGGCGAGATCTGCGAGGTCAGCTCTGGCTGCTTCGACGGAGAGGTCCCAACAAGATGGGAGACAGGCCTCGAGTCGTTGATTCCATGGATGGTGGCCGACATCGTCAAGTGGGCGAAAGAATATCGACCAGCCGCCAGAAGATCAGCGATCGGAGGATGCTCACACAAGTTCTACGTAGACGATGACCACACCGCCACGGGCGCTGAGACCAACCTCTACCACGGGTGGGGGATGGTGCTCATCGATACCCCCATGGGGTGGAACGGCTTCTTCGCTATCCGAGACTGGCTCCGAGGGACCGGCACCGATCCCATGAGCCTGTTCCAAGACGGATGGAGCCTCGAATACGCCGAAGAGCAGGCGGCAGACTGGCACGAGAACATCGCCATCGCTTCCCGGATGGAGAGCCCTGTCAGCCTGACTGGAGAGGCCTACCCGGACAGGCTCCTCGAGTGGGACGACGGCTGGCACGTGGTCCAGCTGACAACTCCCGAGCACCTCAACGCAGAGGCGAGCTGGCTGGGTCACTGCATCGAGACCTACGAGCACGAACTGAACAACCCGAGAAAACGCTACCTGAGCCTGCGCAAACCGGACAGGACGCCGGTGATGACGGTCGAGCAGCGGCTGGACAGCTTCGTCTTCCTACCGGGGGTCGAACTGGTACGCACCTCTGGGGAACCAGCGTTCATCACTCCAGACCAGCGCAGGTCCCCAACCAGCCCAAATGGGCACTGGCAGGCGATGCTATGGACCGACACGCAAGCCAGAGGCAAGCGCAACATGCGCCTGCTCGGAAAGTACCAGGACAAGGCCCTTCGCATGCTGCTCGACCCACGACCGGACAGTGCGCTCGACCAGGACAGACCACGTCCGTACTCGACGATGGGTGAGGACGGGCTCGTCCTGCTACCTCCCGAGACTCTGCACGACATCTTGGTCCACCCACCGAAAACCCGCTTCCCGGTCTCCGCAAACTACCTGATGGAGCTCCAGATATACCACTACCTGCAGCTGTCGGAACCATGGGCAGAGTTCAGGATGCAGAACAACACCATCGACAAGATAGGCCTACGAATAGGCCCCATCACCCACTCTGGGAGCGGCTCCATCCCGCTGGAGTGCAGACCGCACGAGCTCAACGAGATCGAGGCGAAGCTCGACGAGCTGACCGACATCATCGAGATCCACGACGATCGTTTCGAGTGGGTGGTGACCTTCGACTACGAGCTGTCCTGGAATGACGAAGGGTTCATCGTCAAGCTGAGAGCCAGCTGGGGACCACGGTTCATCTACCGTGCCACCGTCGAGACACGCCCAGGAGAAGACTGGAACACCGTCGTTAGAGAGATCGAAAAGCACCTCGGGGTCACGTCGGAGAAGCCGCTCAAGATGGGTGGAAGCGCCACCGTGACGACCAGCAGCGGACACGAGAGCGTCAGAGGAACCAGGCTCCTCACGGTCAACGTCAGCGAGTATCGGAAGAGGGCATCCATCAACGACCACGGAGCAAGAACCGGATGGTTCGAATGGAACGGAGACGCCATCCGAAAATCCATGGCCCAAGCGCAACAGATCGCCAGAAACGAGCTGACCATCGACGATAGGCACGAAAACCAGCAGACCCGCACCGTGTTCATCGAGGGGCTCGAGTCTTCGGATGCCTGTGAGTACCCAAAACTGGCCGAGCGCATCTACCGGGCCATCGAGGCCGGCATCATGGCTGCCCAGGCCACGCCTTCGGGTCCGCCAGGATCCACAGCCATACCTCCACTTTTGGGCTCTCACCAACCGCAGCCCTGACCGTATCGACCCTCCCGCGCACGACCAGGCCATCGTCCTTCAGCACGGGCGCAGAGATCTCGCTGCGCTGCTGCAGACCATCACCGATGCTCTTGGCGATGTTGTCCCAGTCCGCCTTGACCGGCGCGAACAGCCTGCCCGATAGGTCACCACCAGGCTGCACAGGGACACGCAGGGCCACAGGGATGTTCTTGGGCCTGGCCAGCACCGCGGTGATGTCCAGCATCACCATTCGACGCAGCGGAACGACCAGTCCGGCCTTCCTCGCCGCGGCCCCGGTGATCCTCGCGATCTGCTCCTCGTAGAGCTTGCTCTTCTTGGCCTTGCGGCCTCGACCACCGGCCACCCGCACGGACTGCTTACCGTGAGGCTGGCCGGGGATGGAGAAGGACAGCACGAGCTCGAAGCGCGGATCCATCAGCGCCCTGCGGTCCTGGTAGCGTTATCAATGGCCACGGTGAGGTCTCGGGCACTGACCGTCATCTTTCTACCGTCATCGAGCACCAGGTGGACCAGCCTGTCGTTGTTCCAGTGGCTCTGGACCTCGATGATGCAGTCCTCTCCGACAGGGCGATGGTCGCCGTTGTCTCTCAGCGTCTTGACCTCGCAGCTCACCTTGATCATCCACGCCATCCCGGAGGTGCCGGGCACGGGGCATGAGGCTGTTCACCGGGGAAGGCCGCGGGGGTAGGCGCCGAGGCGCCAGGCAGCGGCACGCCCCAGGATTCGAGCTGAGACTGAGTGGCATAGCGCAGCACGATGACCTCGGACGGAGCAGCGGGGCGCCGGAAGGTCGTGGTGCCGGTGTGGAAAGCCTGGGCCGCACCATAGCCGGTGCCGACGGACTGGACCGACGCTGTGGTGCTCGTCGATAGAGAGTTCACCGCAGCGCTCCGAACGATGCCCTTGGTGGCCCCACGCGGCTGACAGCCGAGGGTCTGGGGTTGGCTCGACCACTGTGGCTGGCCGGTCCCAACAGGTTCCCACGGGCTGTCCGTCCGTCGAGAGCGGTAGATGGTCTGCTGAGCGAAGATCGCCTGGATGGGGCTCGGCTTCTCGTCGAAGACCGCTACGCCGATCACCCCGAGATTGCTCTCGCCACGACCGACGCCCTCGGCATAGCTCTCGCCCTTGGGCGCGAAGGAGAAGCTGGCGACCTCCGAGCCGCTGCGACGCCAACCGGGGATGTCCACGGTCTGCCATGCCTCGAGCACGTAGCCCGGGCCACTGTGCGAGGCTCCACGACCGGACTTGTCGACCTCCACCACGTTCATGCCGTCCACGGTGGGCACCGCCAGCTTTCTGGACGGTGAGTCGTTGATGAGCCGGATGACGTAGTCCCCCTCGGTAGGGGCCATGACGAAGCTCTGGCTGTTGTGATGGACGGACTGGAGGACACGGCCCCCATGGATGATCTCGACACGCATGCTCACTCCTGCTCGCACCAGGCGATGAGGGCTGGGTTGTCCGGACTACTACCCAGTGCGGGACAGCTGTCCGGAAAGGCCTGGAAGACACCAGGGACGTGCCGCGGGAAGACCATGATGCGATCTTCACGCAGAGCCTCGAGCAGTCCGTGGACCACCTTGGAGACATGCTTGTCGTGACGTGCGCAGTGCTCGTCGAGCCAGCCCTTCAGCTCGGGGTCCATGCGCATGTTGAACGGTGTCTTCTTTGCCATGTCGCCAGTGTAACGACATCCGCCCATAAGTGTCGTTACGTTTTGTCAAGAAACTGTCAAGCGACAGCGATGTTCTCTCTCGGGTTCCGAATCCTGGCGTTCCTGTCGGCGTACGCGATGTACTGTCCCGGGGTCTCCGCCTGGTTCACAGCACGGACGTCCTCGGGGAACAGCTTGTCCTTCGGCCAGCGCATGGCCACGGGGTAGAACACGGACATATACAGCCGCTGCTGAGTGTTCAGCTTCCCGAACTGACCCAGGTAGTCGAATACGAAGCTCATCTGTTCCACCTCCGGCATGGACTCGAAGATGGACACCGCCTCTTCGCGCTGGGCGCTCGTGTACCGCCCCCGGGACCTCCCTGGCGTCATCCCCAGAAGCCCCGCCGCGGTCGACGGGAGGAACTGAATCAGACCGACAGCGTTGGTGTGCGGGTTCTTCACGCTGGACGAAAAGCTCTTGTTCGACTCGAAGTTGATCAGGTTGGCGAGCCAATACGGATGAGTCTCGAGCAACAGCGCCACCTCGACGATAGACAGCGCCAGCATCGGTTCAGCCTGCGGATAAGCCTGCTGGATTTCGATGACCATCTCCAGGATCTTCTCCACACCAGCTCGCACAAAGGCATCGTCCGGAGACGGAGTCGACGCCTGCACCAGCGCCATCGGCTCCAAGCTGTGACCGATGGCCTTGCGCATCACGTCGAGCGCACGACGGAGGTAACTCTCACCGTCCTTCATCGGTCCCAGCTGCGACAGCGCCTCCGAGAACCCTCCGAAGCGCTCGTTGTCCGGATCTCGACGCTTCGACTCCGAGACGGCCTGGATGAAGCCCGCGGCTCCAAGGGAGCCGGCCGCGATGGCGAGAAGAACCATGATCGAACCCTCCTGCGTGATGAGTCCTGTCCTTGACGCTATGATGGTAGCACGAAGGACAAGGAGGTCCCATGCTCCCCTGGATCGTGCTGCTCTTGGCTACCCACGTTGTGCTCGGAACCGCCCTCGTCCTCCTCACCTTCGGCCGTCCCGAGCAGCCAGTCCATCGCCTCACGGCTCATGCGGGCCGCGGTGTGGATGCCGTACTTGTCTTCCTCGAGCTTCTTCAGCCAGGAGGCCACATAGGAGGCATGGTCTTCGCGCAGCTCGGACTCGATGCCCAGGGCGTGGCACAAGCTGGCTGAACCGATCTCGGCGATCAGCTCCTCGAAGGCGTAGGCGCCAGAGCCGAAGCGGTTTCCGAGGTCACGGCCAAGGACCGTTCCGTGCCCAGTGGCGTGCACCATCTCGTGCAGCAGGGTGGAGCAGTAGCGGATGAGGCCCTTATCCTCGCCACCCTTGGAGACGAACTGGGCCACGGTGGGCATCCAGATCTCGTGGGTGGCACCGCGGTAGAAGGCACGGTCGCCACCGTTGGACAGCTTGCAGCCGGTCAGCTCGGCGAAGCGAGCCCAGACGGAGACCACCTGGGGGTAGGCCTCTGCGATCTCCAGAGGGATGCCGATGGCGGCCGGATCCTTGACCCGAGGCAGCATCACGACCTGGCTCTTGGACTGGCGCTGGCGGGGCTCGGGCAGACAATCGCACTGATCCCAGTTGAAGACCGTGTAGACGCGGCAGCTGGGGATGGTCTTGACCTTCAGATCGCCACGTGCGATGCGATCCTTGCTGGGCTTGCGCACGACGTTGCCTTCACGATCGGTGTAGCTCTCGAAGAAGGACCAGTAGAACACCGGAGTGCCCTTCTCTCCGCCGCGCACGCCGGGGCAGGGCTCATCGCCCATGGGGGCCTCGCCTTCGCCGTCCCAGCTCCAGCCCCAGCCGGCGACGATGTCACCGCTGTCGTTCGTCTTGGTGCGCTCGGGCTCGTAGCCGAGCTTCATCAGGCGGGCACAGGCCAGCTTCTGGGCCTGCTTGAAGGTGGTCCAGCCCTGGCCACCAAAGCCGCGATCGGAAGCGGTGGCATCCAGGAACCACATGTTGAGGCCGCTGTAGCAGCGCCCGCTGGTGCCGTTGTAGTGCCCGCTGTTGGGCCGGATGGTCACCATCTCGGTGTCGCACTCGACCTCACCATAGGCCCAGGGCTTATGCCAGGGCAGTGGCGTGCCGTCTTGCTGGCTCTTGCGGATGAGTGCTGCGATCTGATCGGCGACCCGGGTGACGGAGTCGGTCTTGGGCTTGCGGGGAGAGCGGGGCTTGCGGGGGGAGCGGGTCTTGCTGGCCATGGTGATTCTCCTGTCCGGTTGAGGTGAAATAAACCTATCACCTGCCACTGTCAGTAGCAAGTGATGGTTCAGATCTTTTTCACCGGACGGGGCCACTCGATGCACTGGATGTACTTTCCGCCGAAGAAGTGGCTCCCACGCTCGTCCACGACCGCGGAGATCTTCCGGATCTCGCCGACGTTCCACCTGGCGAAGCTGTCGAAGGTGTACTCCTTGCCCGTGGCGGTGTCCCGCAGCAGGAACAGTCCGCTCTGGCGAGTGCCGGTATGGTCCCAGGTGTTGCCACCGCGCTCTGCAACGACTTCGACTTCCATCCTGATGCGCTCGGTCATGGTGTGCTCCTGCTCGGTTCGGGTGAACTCAGCTATCACCTGCCACCAGGAGTGGCAATGCCCATCAGTATTTTTTTTAGCGGTACCGATCGTCGAGATCGTCAGCGCTACTTCTTGCCACCTTTCCTTCCACGGGCCTTGTACAGCACAGCCCCACCAACGACCGCCACGCCGCCCAACAGGAGCGCGGCCATGGCCCCTCCGCCGCCGCCTGAGCTCTGCTCGGGCGCCACGGGGGTCAGCACGGGTGCGGGCTCACGGAAGCCAGGGGGCAGCACACTGGAAGGCTCCTGCTCGACCGGCGGATGGACCGTGGTTGGAGCGACGAACCTTGGTGTCTCCGGTGCTGGTGACGTCGCAGGCTCACCACAGCTACCTGGCTTCACGTCCTGCTCATCCAGATCGAGATCTTGATCGTCCGGCTCGATCCCGCCATCGAGCAGCCCGATCGTGTTCTCCAGATCAATGCGCAGTTCGACGAACACGTCCGGGTCGAGATCCTCGCTCTCTGCTCCGTCACGTTCGATGTTCGAGACCACTCCCGAGAGGATCTCCAGCACGCTCCACAGCGCCCCCTTCACTCCGTGCGCGTCCTCCTCGATACCCCTCGAGCTGTCGAAGGTGTCCGAGATGTGGCTCGAGTACTCGCCCATCAGCTCCGAGAGGTCGTCCCCGTCGCCCTCATCGTCTTCAGGCGGAGACGCGGCGTGCAGCGATAGCTCGCTGACGAGCTGCTCGACGAAGACCAGCTGGTTCCGCAGCTGCTCTGGGACGTCACCACCGTTCAGCACAGCGCAGCGAGCCGCGAGCATCAGGGAGTAGCCCTCAGCGCGAAGATCGAGCGCAGAGACATCGTCTAGTTTGCGCTGATCTCTGTCCCCGTTGGTCATCTCGAACTCCGACTCATCGTCCGGCTCGTCGTCCGGCTCGTCGTCCGGCTCGTCGTCCGGAAGAAGCCGGTCGTATATCCGAACGAACTCGAGGCCTTCCTTGTGCCTGTCGATGGCGACGACCAGCGACCCGAGAGTGGACAGGCCATCGAGGAACAGCCCATGGGGCGTGATGCTCGCTTCCTCATCGTCCCACTCGAGCACGTTCCTGACGAAGTCGGGAGACGCTTCCAGGATGGCGTTGTAGAGAGTGGAGATGTCTTCAACGGTGCCTTTGGCGAAGTAGGTGATCCCGATCCCGCCAACCAAAGACACGACCTCTTCACCGGCAGACGGAATCGCCGTGACGAGCCCCTGAATCATGTCGACGAGATCTCTCCTGATGTCGTCGGCAGTGGCCTTCATCTCCAAGGCCATTTTGTCGTTCATGCCCTTGTCTTCTGCCCACGACAAGAGCTTCTGGCCACGGCCGATCTCCCTGTACAGCTGGACCATGTTCGTCACGATGACCGGAACGACGATCACGTATCCAGAGATGTCACCCGTCAGAGTGTCCGACGCTGCCATGATACAGTCCAACGCCACGTCGCCGACGACATCTTCCCATGGTGGCCCCTCTTCGAGCTGTTCGATGATCTCATCCAGCTCCTCGTCCCGTTCCTCGTCCCGTGCTTCGTCATCGGCACCGAAGATGTCCCATTCGATTCCGCTCATGGCTCGCTCCAGCGTAGGTGGCTGCCTGGAGGATAGCCCAGGAGGAGCACAGACTCAATCTCTCGGTGGAACATCCGCAGAAGACAGTGAATCGAGCATCTTGGCGTCGAGGCCGTACAGCGTCGCTACGATGGCGTCCAGCCTGGCCCACGCATGGTCGTCACCCGTGGAACAGTCATTGTACAGCTTGGCGATGGCAGACGGAGAGAGCCCCTCGAGACGCGGGACCGGAACACGGCCCAGCGTAGACGGAAGGAACGACAGGAACCCACCACCTTTCCTGCTTCCGGCGTTCAACGACTCGTAGACCAGGTGGAAGATGTTCGACGATAGCACCAGCGCCGTCCAGTACAACCACCACCGTGGGACGCCCGGGCGCAGGGTCATGGTGATGAAGGTGTCCTTCAGCACGTGCCCGACCACGTCGACCGCGCACCTGCAACGCCTGGCGTTCTGGCAGACCACCAGCTTGGGAGCGGCGAAGATCGACAACGGAGGAAGCTGGTTTTTGTCAGCCCTGGCGCGCTCCTCGTCGTAGTCGATCCACGTCCCTGCCCAGTCGATCTTCAGCCACCCCACCTCTCGGTTTCCAGAGTACGGAACCCCTCCGATGAACCTGTTCGCATGTTCACTGTCCGGCTTCTCCGAGGACACGTAGGAGTCCCTGAGGCCGGCACGATGGAAGCTCACGCACCACCGGGCATCGACCGCATGATCGAGGCTGACCGTCGTCGAGCTCGACAGGGCCCTGATGACACAGTCCTGCAATCCGGGAGTCGCCGGGAGCACGGGCCACGCCGAGTTCGGAACACGATCGAGCAGAGACGGAGGCAGCAAGACCTCACCGCGGTCCCTCACTCCAGGAACCGACAGAGCGTCACCGTCCACAGCCCGCTGTAGCCGAACAACCACAGGGTAGACCGAGGTCGACGGAAACACCTTGTCCGCTGACAGGTCATACAGGTCGACCACGCACTCTTCGAGGATCGACTCCCGCAACCCCTTGGCCCACTTCGCCGAGAGGATTCTGTTTGGAACGATGAGGACCGCCTCCGCTCCAGACACCACGATGCTCGACACCAGCTCCACGAAGGCCCCGTACAGGTCGAACGCGCCGACAGCGGCAATGGGGCAGCGCGCCTTCACCTTGGCCTTCAGCGTGTCGGACATGCGCTTGGCCTCGAGGTAGGGCGGGTTTCCGGCTACGAAGCCGATGTCAGCGGGGATGTCCCAGTCCAGGATGTCCGCACCGAAGCAGATGACGCCGAGCTCGTACTCGGTCTCCAGTTCCCGCTCGAGCCTTCGCATCCTCGCGCTGATGGCACTGAAGGGGCTCACAATATCGACAGCAAAGATCCGACGAGACACCTCCACCGGACAGTGGCCCCGCTCCACAGCTACACGGATAGCGGCCTCGACGAACACGCCGTCACCGCAGCCCGGATCGAGCAGCAGCCCAGGCTTCGCCGGCCACCCCTCGAGCTTCCTGACCATGTCCACGGCCACACTCATGGGTGTCGGAACATAGCCACGAGCCTTGTCCTTTCCGGTCTTGCGGCCGGCCTGGGAGTCACGAGGAGTGTACGGATCTGACATGGGCGATTCTCCTGTCTCAAGAGTAACTCTCTCTACTGACAGTGGCAACGTCCACAAGCCGCTCATGAGGGTGCCCAAGAGCGTTCGGTCGTGATACCATGAGCCCCGACAGGAGGTTGTCATGATCATCGACAAACAGAAGAAGATCTTCCGCTGGCCCTGGCAGTCCCCGGGCGACGGAGGGTTCAGCTACACCACCTTGTGGCTCAACGTCGCCTGCGCCATCGTCGTCGTGCAATTCCTGGTGGGCGCGGGGCTCTCCATCGGCTCGCTGGACTGGCAGCCGGGCGAGATGGACGCCGCACTGCCTGGCGCCATCCTGGCAGCCCTCGGCGCTATCTACTGGGGCAGGCGCAACAGCGAGTCTCCCACTGTCGACGATGAGGCTCCCTGATGTGGGACGCAGTCCCTTGGGTGCTACTCGCCGCCGGCCTCGGGCTACTCGGCTGGATGGCGTGGCTCAAGTTCAACGGCCGTGAGATCCCACAGTGGTTGAAGTGGGTCTCGTACGCCGTCAACGCCTTCGCCATGGTGACGCTCGCTCTCAGGGGACGCAGAAAGCCACCGGCTCCCATCGATCCGGACGACGAGCATGTCGTCGTAAACCCCCCTGAGCCGCACATCGACGATGCAGAAAAGATCATCCAAGAGGCCGTCTCCGAGTCTGTGATCAAGGGCGAAGAGGCCAGAGAGGCCGGCGACGACACCACCGCAGAGAACTTCGGCTCCACCTTCGGCACGAACATCGGCGCTCCAACTCCGACTCCGCCAAAGGAGTGACCATGATCTTCCTCCCTGTTCTCGCTCTGCTCTGCTCAATCTCGTTCGGGGCACAGGTCGAGAAGAACGAACATGGCGTCGTCATCATCGCTCGCCCCGAAGAAGGTGAGCAGGTGGTCATCACCCCAACCACTATCCCGGGCATCGAGAACCACTGGGTCGTACACCCCGACGCCATCCGTGAAGCCAACGCCAGGGTCGCCGAGCTCGAGCCTTACGTCGAAGCCACCCAAAAACTGAAAGAGCAGGTCGCGGCCTGTGACAACGATCGGACCCAAGAAGCGTCCGCTCACCAGGACACAGCTCACGACCTGTCCGTCTGCAAGGGGGCCCTGAAGGAGTGCCGCAGAGAGCGATGGCGCGCGTTCTTCATGGGAACAGGGACAGGTGGCGCCATCGTCACCGTCGTGGTCATCCTGCTGGTGCTATAGTCCCGCTCGGGGTACGATGGTCGAGCAGGAGGTAGCCACATGGTGGCCTACGACCCGGTCCCGATCGAAAGCATGGCCAAGAGCCTCGACGTCGGCCAACGAAAGATGGCCGGAGTCATCGGTCGGGCCTTCGCTGCGGCTGGATACGGGCCGTCCATTCAGGCCGCGGCCGTGGCCAACGCCTACATGGAGAGCAACCTGGACCCGAAGAGGTGGGGAGACTGGCACAAGGACGAGCGAAGATACTGCAGCGGCGGCCTGTTTCAGCTGAACCGCTGTGGCGGGGCCGGAATAGGCATGACAGAGACCCAGATCGAAGACCCGAAGACGAACGCCGAGAGAATGGTGGACGAGCTGAACGGACACTTCGGACGACCCGTGGTCAAAGCCTACGCTCGCGGCGAGAGACGCGTCGGAGAGCTCTCGAAGCTGATGTGCATCCACATGCTGCGCCCAAAGAACGCGGAAGAGAAGGGTGAGCTCCGCGCGAACATCGCGGAAGCCCTCTACCCACACCTCGCTATCGGGACGGCCGGGTCAGCCACGACGATCGTCAACGAGAGCTTCGGCGCAGCAGCCTGGCTACCGGACTGGACAAGAGGAGTGGAAGAGAGCGACTGGCCAATGATCCAGCAGATCATGTCCCTTCACCCAGGCCTGGCCCGAAAGGTGGAGATCATCCTCGAGCAGCTCAGAAAGCTCGAATGGGATCCGATCGTCGTATCTGGGTGGCGCTCCGGAATGAGCCAACAGAAACTGTACATCGACGGTCATACCGCTAGAAGGTTCAGCTTTCACAACGTCCTCGACAGCAGCGGCAACCCGATGTCCATGGCCGTTGACATCGTCGACAAGGACTACAGATACGGAAGAGGCAACGACCCCAGATCCCAAGGGCGCATACTGAGCCTGAACGATTTTCAGAAGGCCATCGAGTTCTTCAAAGACCTGGCGCGTCTGACAGAAGAACACGGGCTCATCATCGGAGCATCGGAACGACAACAGAACCTCGGCCTGGACACCTCTTGGCAGCACCACGGCCTCCATCAGGATCCGTCCCATCTCCAGATGCTCCCGTACGCAGACCTGCCAAAATACCAGGACATGACGGAGAAGGCGTACACAACAAAGAACAAGGACGAAAAGGCCGACGCAGAGTCCCGTGGAAAGAAGTTCGTCTCGAACCAGCCGCCGTGGAGCATCCCGATCTCGGTCCTGAGAGAGTCCATACTCGCTGACAGAAAAGCGAGAAGCCCAAGGCCGGTAGCACCAACAACACCAAGCCATATCGAAAGACAGACAACGTTGGACATAGACGGCCTCTACCGCATCGTTCCGGCCGAAGGATACGCCCCGGAGGCGCCGAAGCAAGAAAAAAAAACGCCAGAAGAGATCTGGACGGAAGACTCCGTTCAGAGAAGCGGAGAACAGCCAGGCGGCGGAGGGGGAGCGCTGGCTATGGGTCTTCTGGGTATAGGGACAGCGCTGATCCTCCTGAAGAGACCGTAGTCGCCCCGGTCACCAGAACACGACCACCACCATTTGTCGGTGTCCTGGTCTGCTCTTGCGTCTCTGAAGGTCGAACGACAGTGCAGCTCCCCTTGCACCTCTCAACCTCCTCCACCGCCCGATCGAGGCTCTCCCCAACGCCAACGAGCAGCTCCCTGATCTCTGCCAGATCACGATGGTTGGACTCTCTGACGGTACCCATGGTCATGCTCCTTCTCTCGAAACCATACGATCGATCTTGGCCACAGCACCCGCCAGGGTAACCTTGGCGCCCTTGACTTCCGTACCGATCCTCTCGATCGCCAGGCCATGAAGGGACGCCGACTTCTCGACCTCTGAGACCCTTCTCGGGAAGTCTGCACCCTCACAGCGGCTCATGTTCTTCTCGAGATCCTGTATCCGACTCTCGAAGGACATGTCCTTACCTTCGAGCTTCTCGAAACGTTTGTCACAGTCACCGACCTGCTTGCTCACCCTGCCGTGCGCCTGCTTGGCGTGTTCTTCCAGGCCCTTCTTGGTGCTCTTGGCGTGCTCTTCCAGGGACGCCTTGGCGTCTCCTACCTGCTGCTGCAGCTGCGCCTTCACCTTCTCGATGTCGTTGGACAGATCGGTCCGCCTGTTCCTCGAGATCGTATAGATCGCCATGAGAACCGTGAGGCAAACCGCAACGATGGAGACAATAGTCTTGGCGTCGAAGACGAACTGGTCCGCTGGAGGGTTCGCGGCCGTCTGCTGCGCTACCGCGACCGTCACCGCTGACATCATCAACCACATGCCGTTACCCCTTCTGCCTTAGCTCTTCCAGCCTGCTGCTCATCCACTTCGACATATTTTCGAGCCCACTCACCGTCACGGACGAAGATCCACACACCAGGGCCCCGTCAACACGACGGACAGGCTCGCCATCCTCCATGTTCGACAGCAGCCATAGCATGGGAGAAACAGAGCTCACAACCCCCGAGAGGAACTCCAGAGCCTCCGGATCGATCACCGCATCTGGCACTCTCCTGACGTACCTGGCCACCGACCTCGGGGACGACGCTCCGAGTAGAACGTTCCTCGTCTTCACCGAGACGCCCCGATCGACCGAACCGGCCGAGATGACCTCGAGCACCATGATCGGGAGATCTTCGGAGATGCTCTCGACCGACCCCGACGCATCGAACGAAACCGACGAGAGAAGCTCGAAAACCTCCGGACTCGACATGATCCCGAGCTCGTCGATTACGTCGGCGAGCTTATCCATCGTGGATTTCGAGGATTCGATGTCGGCAGGCCCACTCACAGCAGTCTTCTCCTACGGGTCACGAGACAGCAGCGCAGGGGATCGGGCCCAACGCCTCGAACACCAGGTTATCATGTACCAACAGGAGTGTCCCATGAACCGCAAATACTCCATAGAGGTCCATCCAGAAGCCAGGCCATGGGTGCCAGACTCATGGACCCTGGAGCGACTCGAGTCCGAGTTCCCATTCCCGTGGGTCACCATCAGGATCTGGCCCAGAAGAATGGTCGGCCAGATCACTGGAAAGGTCGGACTGCAGCCATGGCAGTTCAGAGCGAGAAGCATAGGCAACGTGGCCGACATCTTCGTCGACCCGACAGAGACCCAAAAATCCATCGCATGGCTCATCGCACACGAGCTCGGCCACCACGAGCTGAAGACAATGCCAGACGTGAAACGGACCATGAACAGGGTGACCCCCAATCTCCCCAGGAGCGGAGACGCTTTTCACGACCACGACACCGAAGAGACCTACTGCGATGGTCGCGCCACGAAGATCATAGGCGAACGGCTGGATAGAGAGTGGTGGAGGGACAGGACAGAGCGAGCACGACGATCGGGTTGACGTGACCTGGATCCGTTCGCACCTTTGACGGAGTATCGTCCGGTTGACGTGATCTGGATCCGTTCGCACCTTTGACGGAGTATCATCTCCATGATACTACCAGTGTCAATCTTTCCTGTCATAACGGAGGAACAATATGGGCATCACCAGCCCCGAAAAGATCGCCGAGATGGTGAGAACCATCCACGATGAGTTCATCGCCAAGCTCATGACGCAGCATACCGAAAAACGACAGCGCATCGACGACATGCTGAAGCTGGAGAAGCTACGCAGGTCCATGGAGAGCGTCCTGGACAGGCAAATCCAGCGCACCGCCAAGGGCGCGCTCAAGGAGCACCTACAGGCGCTCGAGGCCGGTGAGGGCCGCGATCCGTTCCTCAACGTCACCATCAACGTCAAGGAGCTCGGAAAGGGCACCTGGAACTCGACCAAGTCTCCCGGCATCAAGAAGAGCTACTCCCACGAAGATCTGGCATGGGGCTTCGCCCTCCTGCTCGAGGGCGCCGGATACGTGGTCGATCAGGAAGGCATCGTCGAGCTCGACATCCCGCTGACGGACGAAGCGGAGCAGGCGCTCGATGAGGACGACGAGCAGGACGAAGAGCTGGACGAAGACGACGAAGGGCTGATCGCACTCGAGGATGCCATCGACCAGGATCTCCAGGGACCCACTGGTGACGAAGAAGACGGGGATGACGAGGATGACGAAGAGCCTATAGCATAGGCGGAAGGACATCATCCGGAGAACAGATGAACTTCGTGCATCTCAGGGCCTACAGCGGCCACACGCTGATGCAGAGCTTGCTGTCTCCAGAGAAACTCGTCCGGGCAGCCTCCAAGATGGGGATGCCGGCCATCAGCATCACCGACGACAGCAACCTCTGCTGCCTGGTACAGATGGTCAAGGCCGTCAAAGGGCTGAGAGCGGAAGTCGCCGAAGCGAAGAAGGAAGGTGAGGAGACCAAGCTCCTCACGTTCCCCAAGCCGATCTTCGGGATGACGGTGTGGATGACGGAAGACGTCGAGCTGCTGAACGAAGAGATGCCGGACAACGGATGGAGCATCGCCCTGCTGGCCAAGGACGAGGTCGGTCACAGGAACCTGTGCAGGATGAGCACCATCGCGCAGACCCACATGCACTACAAGCCGAGGGTCGACTGGAGCATCCTCGACGCCCACAGCGACGGCCTGATCTGCCTGACAACGGACAGGCACGGAGTGTTTCGGTTCGAGGAACATGACGATCTCGCAGGTCACCTGCTGGCGATCTTCGGGCACAACGACATGTACGTCGAGCTGTGCGACCAGGGTCTCCCAGGGCAACGCGAGGCTCTCGGACGAGGGAGAACATGGGCGAACAGCCACCTCGTGAAGACCGTCGTCACCAGCCCACCACGCTACCTGTACCCACATGGGGCTGTCGGGCTGGAGCTCCTAAGGGCCAACGGACTGAAGATCCACGTCGACCACCTCCGCCTGAAAGGCATGTCGCTCGATACGGACCAGCTCTACTTCAAGAGCAGGAGCGAGCTGGAGGAGCTGTTCCCGGACGACATCGACGCCATCGATCGCACCCTCGAGGTGGCCGAACGCTGCAACTATGAGCCCCCAACAGGGATATTCCACTTCCCGCAGAGCGATCCTCCCCCCGAGATCGAGGGAAACAAGAACCGCTGGAGGTGGATCCACGAGTGGTTCCAGCCACCGGCCGCCTATGGAGACGTCAGCAGGCCGCCAGCACCAGCCGCCACGCGTGAAGGCTGGTCACTGACGGACGAGTACTTCATCTGGTACGCCGAACAGGGCCTCGAGGTGAGGCTCCGCACTGCCAGAGAAAACAACGAAGACCTCGACGAAGGCGTCTACAGAGAGAGACTCGCCAGCGAGATCGAGATGATCCATGGCATGGGGTTTTGTGCCTACATGCTGATCGTGGCCGAGTTCATCAACTGGGCCAAGGACCGAGGCATCCCTGTCGGGCCCGGAAGAGGGAGCGTCGCAGGTAGCCTGGTCGCCTGGGCGATGAGGATCACCGATGTCGATTCTATGGCTTTCAACCTGCTATTCGAGAGATTCCTGAACCCGGCTCGAAAAAGTATGCCGGACGTGGACGTCGACTTCGGAAGAGCAAGGCGGGAAGAGGTCATCCAGCACGTCAAGAAAAGATACGGAGAAGAGTGCGTCGGCCAGATCATCACCTACGGAACCACGCTGGCCAAGGGATCGGTCAAAGACGCGGGCCGCGGAATCGGAATGTTCTTCTCCGACTCCGACCGTCTCACCAAGCTGGTCGGAGACGCCAAGACCGTCGAGCTCGCCATCGAGGCCGATGAGCAGCTGAAGGCCCTGTACGACAACGATCCCGTCATCAGGAGAGCGTTCGAGCTAGCCAGAATGCTCAAAGGCGGCATCCGACAGTGGGGCGTGCACGCCGCGGGGGTCGTCATCACCCCGGGCCCGATGTCGGACTACGCCCCCGTCCATCGCATGAAGGAGAGCACCAAGAAGAACGCCGCCATGAAGAACGTCGTCGGCGTCGACATGAAGGCTGTCGATTACCTCGGGCTGATCAAGTTCGACTTCCTCGGGCTGAAGACGCTCGACATCCTTCTCCAGGCAACAGAACTGGTCAGGGAAGCCACAGGTGTGACACCAGACCTCTCCAGAATCCCCCTGGACGACGCCAGGACGCTCGAGCTGCTCAGTAAGGGAGACACACATGGATTGTTCCAGGTCGAATCCTACGGCATGCAGGACCTGTTGAGGCGTCTCAAGCCGTCCAACATCCATGACGTCATCGCCACCCTCGCGCTGTACAGGCCCGGCCCGCTGCAGTCCGGGATGGTCGACGACTACGTCGAGAGAAAGCACGGGAGAGAAGAGGTCACCTACTTCCACCCACTGCTCGAGCCCGTCCTGAAGCGCAGCCACGGCGTCATCGTCTACCAGGAACAGGTCATGCAGTCCGCACAAGTGCTCGCCGGGTACTCGCTCGGTGACGCCGACCTGCTGCGACGCGCCATGGGCAAGAAGATCGCGTCCGAGATGCAGGCACAGCGCGCCAGGTTCGTCGCCGGAGCTGCCGACAACGGCATCGAGTCCAAGCAGGCCAACCACATCTTCGACATGATCGACCACTTCTCTGGCTACGGATTCAATCTATCCCACTCTGCCGCTTATGGTCTTATAACCTGGCAAACCGCGTGGATGAAAGCCCACTACCGTCCCCAGATGATGGCCGCTGCCATGACCTGGGAAGCTCACAAGAGTGAGAAGCTGCTGGCCTACATCTGCAACTGCCGACAGAACGGACTCGAAATACTCGGCCCAGACATCAACAAGAGCCGGGGAATCTTCCACGTGGAAGAGGGCAAGGTGCGCTTCGGGCTCTCAGCGGTCAAGAACGTCGGACAGACAGCGGTCAACGAGATCGAACGACTAAGGAAAGAAGACGGCCCCTTCGAGAGCGTCGAAGACTTCCTCCGAAGAACGACCAGGAGGATGGTCTCCAAGACCGCCTTCAGCAACCTCTGCCGGGTCGGAGCCTTCGACCACCTCGAGCCTCGGAGGGACCTGTCCCTTCTGTCCAAGCCACCGACGAAGAAAAAGAACCCCAAGAAGGAAGCCGAAGCGGAAGCCGCCAGAGAAGCATCCGAGCCGTGGACCTGGTCCAAGAGGATGGACGAAGAGCTCAAGGCCGTCGGGATCTGGCTCACCGGGCACCCCCTCGATCAGTACGCTGCCACCCTCAGGTCGACCGTGTGCGACAAGAGCATCGGAACGATGGACACGGCCAAGGCGCACAAGCCGTTTCGCACCATGGGGATCATCAGCAAAATCCACAAAATCACGACCAGGGGCGGCCGTGAGATGGTCTTCCTGACGCTCTCGAGCCCTGACGCCATCGTCGAGGTGAGCTGCTTCCCCGAGACCACCAGACGCTACAAGCATCTCATCAAGAAGGGCGCAGCGGTCATTATCAAGGGAGCGCTCGACAAGGACGGAGCCGAGGGAAAGTTCCTGGTAGAAGAGATCCGATCGCTCGACGAGTATCGGCGGTGGATGAGCAGATCAGCAGAGATCGTACTGCATGACCATGAGCTCGTAGGAAGAGAGACTCATCTGCTCTCCGTGCTCGAAACGCACCGAGCCGTGGCCCGCCCAGAGTCGAGACAGCCGGTCATGCTCACTGTGATCTTCAACGACGGAAAGAGAGCCCACTTCGACCTCGACCTCGAGCTCGACCTGAAGCCAGATCTGTTCACGGACATGGAACGCTTCACTGGCCGCCTGGACTCGATAAAAGCAGGATGACGACGGAGACTGCCCGAACCGCCACGACACGGTATACTGTGACTCGGCACGACCACGTCACGGGCACCCATGAGCACAATCGGCACGACCATCGGACTGAACCTGGCGCTCTCGCCTGACGAGAGAACCAGGAAGTCGAGCGTGCAGCAGCTTCGGAACCGCCTGAAGCTGTCCAAGAAGAAAGAAGGCGGCAGAATAGCGGGGATCGAGAAACAGTACGGATCCGAGACAGTGAAGCTGCTGAAACGGATACTGAAAGACCAGGACGTTGTCCTCGAGAGGGACACCTGGATTCTTCCGATCATGATCTGGCTCGGTCGTGCGGTGAGCCTGAATCAAGGGCTCCGTCCGAGCGACTGGCCGCCCCTCGAGTCCGTCGCCAGGTGGTCGACTGCCACGGGTAGCCCGCTGATCAAAGAGAGCCTCGAGAGTGTTGCGTCAGCTGCATTGATGTGGTCTACGACCACCGTGCGAGAGATGACCGAGGCGTTCTCCGTGGCAGGGCTCGAGCCCGATGACCCCGAGACCAGGAAGACGTACGAGAGAGCGATCCTCTGGATCAAGGCCAGGACAACACTCGGAGATACCGCTCCATGGCCCTCTCCAGTGCTCATACAGAGACTGGCAGACGGATCCGACATGGGGCCCGAGAGCTTCGAGGACATCTCTCAGGCAAGCATCTTCAAGGAGACGTCAGTAGACAAAAACAGGAACATGAGCACCTGGGACGAATGGCACAAGAGGATCGTCAAGCTCGAGGATGACTCCTGGAGACCCTCCCACGGCCCCATCGTCCACAGCTGGGAAAACGGAATGAAGCTCGTGGAGCTGGAGACCGAGAACCAGCTCCGTGACGAGAGCAAGATGATGGACCACTGCATCGGGCAGGACGCCCACATCAACGACCATCTCAGAAACATGAAAGCGCGTTCGCACGCCTACTACAGCCTGAGAGACGTCTCTGGATACAGCGTCTGCACCTTCGAGATCGCGCTCGGTCCTGACAGATCATGGATGAGGTGCTGCCAGTCGAAGGGCCCAAAGAACTTCGGAATGCATCCCACCTGGGTCAACTACGCTGTCCAGGTCATCGGCCGCTGCGAGAGGTTCTCGTACCCGGAAAACTACTCGTTCGAGAGTGCTATCCAAGGTATCGACAAGAGCAGCGAGTTCTTCGTACAGACGGTCCTGACATCACCAGAGCTGTCGTACCGGTGGGCGATGGTGAATGGCGGTGGAGAGACGCTGAGAGAGACGGCGTCGAGAGACCCGGCCTTCGCCATCCTGTACGCAACGAATGTCGACAAGGCTCCCCACACCGTCACCAGAGACGGAGCTTGCACAGATCCTCTCTGCGCTGTTCGTTATGCCGTGGAGGTCGACAAAGGACCGACAGAACAGACCAGGAACGCGGCCTGCTCCAGTCCGTCGACAGCCTACAGATACGCCACATCGGTCGACAAGGGCCCAACGCCACAAACGCTGGCAGCATCGTTCACGGATAACACCACCTTCCTGAACTACACCAGATCGTTCCCGAACACCGACCTGTCCATTTACAGGGACATAGCTATAAAGTCAGGAGCCAGCGGGGCGTACACATGGGCGCTGAACGTGGACCGTGGACCAAGGGAAGACACCAGGAAGGCCTGCTGCACAGACCCCGTCTACGCACTCCGCTATGCCCTGAGAATCGACGAGAGATACCACCGCGACACCATGACCGCGGTGCTACCCGACCCGAACATGGCCCTGCTGTACGC